>Ga0307512_10000409_pt1 | contig 62649 bp, 81 predicted proteins | sample 14_EM_MG_FD_200267 | JGI IMG/M metagenome (GOLD analysis project Ga0307512, IMG submission 200267) | Populus trichocarpa ectomycorrhiza microbial communities from riparian zone in the Pacific Northwest, United States - 14_EM | ecosystem: Host-associated > Plants > Roots > Unclassified | place... | reverse complement strand
CGACTACTACACGCAATTATCCCGTGATGACACCACGCGAATAGATAACCTCAAAAAGGAGGGAAAAGATGGTCGGCATCAGGTCGCAATACTGCTCCGGCGCTTAGCTACCCTGGCAAGAGAAGTAGATTTGCCTACAGCGGACAAGGTGGATGAAACTTCACTTAGGCGTGGGCCACTAGTTGACGCCTCGATAGACAAGAGAAAATATCGACAGGTATTGTGAGAAGTTCGAAAAGGACATGCTCCACCTCTTCGACAAGTGCTATCGAAAGGGCGAACCCAAAATGATGCATGTGCGTGCGTCCTATGATTATCCCACAGACCGTCCCTGATTAGACTCCCCTACAGCACTGTGCGCAGACCTTGCTTGATTTCAATGGCGGTACCTCCTGCGTGCAAGTATACGTGAATCAACATGATTTTTTCCTCAATCGTGTTCGCGAGGACATGGAAAGTGATGACACTGTTTTGTCTGTATTTTATGGCGATGTTGCTATGGTTAAATGCTCATATACAATCAGGTGGCGCTCCTTGGCAGACCCTGATACGATCCCACCGAAAAACGAGTCAAGCCTGACAGAGCTACTCGTCGAGATTCGAGCAACGGTCGGCCAAGAGGCCCAGATCGTGCAGGCAGTGTTCCCGAATCCTTCCTTCGTAATGCAAGTCTTCTTACAAAGGGTGTTTGCCCAGTCGGTAATCACACACAAGTCCTCTCCAAGTCACTATACTAAGAATGGCCATAGATTCAGCAACACATGGAACAGCTCCTCAGACGCGCTGGAACTATGTCAGATCTAGCGTTTTTGCGCATCTTACAGTTGGTCCACTTGCAGACGTCCGTGCTTGTTGAGGACCTCAAAGGTTATGATGTGCCCTCCACAACGCCAAAGTCGCCAGTGCAGAACACGGGTTTTTCGCGCTCGTTAGCATGGTCATCGCCGTCGACGTCAGGCGGTGCTGGTTCCACTGCTATCAGCTCCATACTCGAGACTGCCATGGAGGAACTCTTTGTCCCATATATCGAAGGACAACGTTACCTTGAGCGCGAGATCAAGAATCTCACGGACCTCTATTCGAGTTATCTGTCTGCCTTCACGCGATACCATGTGATTATTGAGCCATTGCTTTGGCCTTCTCCACTTCAGCAGTTATTGACGTTTGTCAACCCAGGAACGAGAAGAGAAGTTAATTAAGACAAAGGGATCAATGCTGGACCGTATGATGAACGCCACAGCAACGACCGGAGCCTCCTCAACCTCCAAGGCAGCCGCCGCGATTATGCGGTTCGGAGGTATCACGTCTTCAGATCGCTTCCAGGAGAAGGTACCGGATGATCAAGTCAGTGAGGAGGACGGGTTGCTCAGCATTGATGTTGCCGAAACGATGCTAAAGTGGCACGCGGAAGCCATCGGCAGATGTGCTGAGTTAAGTCCACCGAACGACGTGTGAGTGCGCCCCACAGCTTCTAATCAGACTTCCTGGACTGCTCACGACTTTTGTTCAGCCCCAAACATACCTTTGCGCTCTTCCGAACTTTGGCGGAAGTCATTGCTGGCGGATATATCGAAGTTGCCATCCACACGTGAGGATTCCATATCCAAAACCTTTTCGTTCTCAGCCCCACTCAACTTGATCTCCCTGTAGAGCGACAGCACGCCTGGAAACCACGGATCACACAAAAACTGAACCCAACTTACAGGCGCTTTCCATACTCCATTCGATCGACCTCATCTGCCACCTTTGGCAGCGGTATGTCAACATTGCACTACTCCCCTTGGCTGCTAGCTCTGTCGTAGTTCGCCGCGAGATGGTCGTATTTAACAATCAAACTGTCAGCAAGATCGAGGGTGCCGTGAATGCACTTATGCAGCGCCTATTAGACGGTCAGCAATTGCTGGTTGTATTATTCGTGTACCCGCGCTCATGTGATTGTAGCGGTCATCTCTTGGACGGCCACCCAACTCGCCAAGCAGAAAAAGACCGACTTCAAACCCCGGAATGATGATGATTCGTTTGCGCGAGTCAACACAGACCCATGCACCGGGTGTTGCGATACCCTTGAGAAGGTCGGCATTGCGGCGAAGCAAAAACTGAGCGGCAAGAACCTGGAGATATTCTTGACGGAAGTCGGTGTAGCGTTTCATAGGTACGGTACCTCCCATTGTTACCTGGTTTGATCTGACCACAAGCACATAGTCAATTACTCGAGCATCTCCGTAAATTCCCCGTGAGCGCCACTGGAGGTCTGATGCTCGCTAAGTATGGCCGAACACTGGCGTTTCCACCGGAATGTTGACGGATCTTTTTCAGGGATCTCAAATCTTACCAAGATACCATCGCCGCCTATTCCATCCCTGCACTTCACGAGCGTTTCGAGTTCATCCGACAACTGGGGAATATATTCCTCGTGCAACCGGAGGTCCTCAAGTCATATATCACGCAAAATTACCTGGGCAGGATTGAGCCCGCTCTATTGCGACCATATTTAGCGCAGCGCAGCGACTGGGGTCACGTAGAAAAAGGTTTCTCCGATGACACCGAGGATGACACCGGTGGGAGAACTGGCACGAAGGGCTTGCGTGACCGCTTCGGTATGGGGCGTTTGAGTATGATGATGAAAGACCTCGAGGGGCTACGTATCGGTGACAGCGTGCAAATGGGGATGCAGGCATTACCGTCAGGGTTTGCGCATGGTTTCTCAATCTCATCACGGGCTTTCGGGCGTGGGGACAGTTCTGCGTAGTTGCTAGGGGATATGTTGGTTCTTGACTCCATGAGATATGGTTTTGATCACGGAGATAGCTTATATGCGGACAGCACGGTATGACAGAAGTGTGTGTATATTATTCACCCTTAAAGACAGGTTTCCTCTTATCTCTGAAGGCTTGCAAGGCTTCTTCCCGGTCCTTGGTCTGCAACAATGGCTCGTACGCGGCCCTTTCAAAATCTAGCCCTATGAAAAGTTCTCAAACATGATAGGAATGGGGTCGGCAGGCATAGCTCACCGGGTTCCAAAGAGAGCTCCATGGCTCGTGAAATAGCCAATTTTGCCGATCGCAAGGCGAGAGGTGCTTTGATGAACGAATAGAATATTTATACTGCCATGCGTGACAAGAGTATATACGTACCATTTGCAGCGATTTCATCGGCAAGGGTCAACGCGCGATCCATGGCCGACGTGTCATTATCCGATACGTAGTCTACCAGTCCTGAGAACGCCAGGGTAGGTAAGGTATCACTCTTCGGGGGACAGGCAAAGGAACGTACCCAATTCCTCAGCTTGAGAGGCAGTCAACATGCGACCGGTGAATATGAGATCTTTTGCCTTGGACAATCCCAGGATGCGCGTAGCTCGTTGAGTACCACCAGCACCAGGGATTATACCAAGTTTCGTCTCGGGAAGACCTATCTTCGTGACAGAGTGACCTTTCCAGGGACGCCTACACGTCAGACTTGGAATACGTCAGACCGGATCATCGCGAGAGACGCCATACCTGCTACACGCAAGTCGCACGCGAGTGCGAGCTCCAAGCCGCCACCCAGAGCGGGACCGTCGATAGCCGCGATGGTGGGCATGGGCAAGCTCTCGAGTTTACCGAGCGCGGCGCGCAAGTCGGCGAGGAACTTGGAGACCTGACCCTTGGTCATGCTACGCCGCTCCGTCAAATCGGCGCCGGCGCAGAACGAACCGGGTGCAGAGGTGTTGAGGATGAGCACACGGACGGAGTCGTCGAAGCGCACGGTGTCCAGGCAGTCGGTGAGTTGCTGGGGTCGTCGCCGTCGAGGTTCTCAGATGGGTAAGATGAAATGTGAGTATGTGTGTATGCACGGTACCTTGAGAAGTTGGAGGGAGATCGCATTCTTCGCGTGTGGTCGGTTCAATGTGAGGGCGCTGATGCCCGGATGGGACGGCAGAGACTGAAGAAATGCCTCGTGAGTGTTGACACTAGAGATGAACCTCAAGGTTGTGACTGGGTGTTGCCTGACAGCCTTGAGGAGAGGTGTGCGAAGCGCGTTGATGAGTGACATGCGATTCGTTTGGCAGCAGTGTGTTTCGTCACCGGTATTGTATTTACCATCATCGCGGGAGTTGCCATCCCAAGTCGAAATATTCCGAGTATCGAGGCATCTGTATCTTATGTCTGTCACGGTCGGCGAAGGTGTTCGAGTTGGCTGTACTGTACTAATGCGTATGGCTCGGGACAGGTGATGACTCTAAGATTAAAACACGCTATCTGAAACCATCACCACCACTACACAAACGCGTCTCCCAGCCAGCGAGCTAACACCACCACTTTAATGCTCGATACGAAGCCACCCTTTGGAAGGTTCCCGATGTCGGACGACGAGTCTACCGACCCAAGTTCCCCCGAATTTCAGCCCTTTGCGTATCAGGTTGGGGGGCACAAAGGGATCATTCAGGTCACAGGAGGTGGTGACCTTATCGTGAAAGCCGCTCTGCCCCTCGAGCTTCAGTTCTATCAGAACCTCTTGGCAGATTCCGCACTGTCCCCGTTGCGCCAGTGGGTACCTACGTACCTGGGTACTTTACGCTTGGAGGGAAAATATACCGCTGAAGGCCTCACCAGCGTGGAGGGGGTCCCAGAAAACGAGAAAGATGAGTACTCATGATATCGTTATTCACGTGCAAACTCGGCAGGCTGACAAGTTTGTCATAAAATACAGTTGATAGTAATCGAAAACGTCGCGCACGGATTTCGAAAGCCAAATATCATCGATATAAAGCTGGGCACAGTGCTCTACGATGAAGATACACCGCCCGCAAAAAAGGAGCGAATGGTGATCAAAGCCAGGTGTACCACTTCTGGAGAAACGGGTATTCGTCTGACGGGCTTTCAGGTACGCGCGGACCATTTACGCAAATGATGGTTGACCTGAGCACAACGCACGCGGCATTGTAGGTCTTTAGCAATAAGTCATCACAACCCCTCGTCGTTCCGAAGGACTATGGAAGATCCATCTGCGCTGCAGAGCTCGCTGCAGGGATTGCGCGGGTTTTCCCCGTCCACGAATCGATGACGTGAGAGGACCGTCTTATTATGTTTCGGTGCATTCATAGTACGCGTACCGTGTTCCCAGCAATTTGCCAGGGGCTGACCCAGGTGGGCCAATGGACGTCGGGCTCCCGGTTTCGCTACTCTTGCCGATTTTGAGGACCATCAGAAGAAGTGTCCAAGAACTTCGGGACGTTCTGAACTCGACCGAGCTGCGCCTCATTGGGAGTAGCCTCCTGGTCGTTTACGAAGGGGACTGGGACCATGCCGAGGTGGGGGTGCAATGGCTCGCTAATCAACCGGCGAGTGTGACCGGGGACGAAGGTGAACGGAAAGAGGAAGAGATATGCGAAGATGTGGAGGGGCAGGTAGAGGAAGTCGAAGGATCAGAAGTGGAGAGCGAAGAGGATGATGACGATGATGATGACGACGAGGAAGAGGAAGAGGATGGAGGATCTGGTTGTCCCTGCGTGGTGAGATTGATCGACTTTGCACACACACGACTTAAACCGGGGCAAGGACCTGACCCGGGTGTGCTCAAGGGACTCGATACCCTGTTGGACTTGTTGGATGGTAGGATAGCAGCTCTCATCTCATGACGTCATTCCATACTTTAAATACGCGCATCCGTCACTTCACTCATCTCTCTCTTTGATACCTCAACATGCAGTCTCTCGTGAGTCACCCGCTGCATCCCTCTGAGTCACTCACACGTTACACCAAAGGATCCGTTTTCTGCCGCTGAATCTGCTATCGCCATACAGATGGAAAGGATGCGCGCTGCTGAGGCTGTGGCAGCGAGGGACGTAATTGCCCAACATCTTTCCTTGGCTTGTAAATCTATCCGAGAAAAGTCCGCTATAATCGACACCCTTCGCCAACAAAACAAGTACTTGGAAGATATTCTCAAGGAACACAGTAGTACCTTTACATTTGCACCTGCAACTCCTACCTCCGGGTCCCAGTCTGAGCAGCCGCCTCCTGCAGGTCAGGAAGCACCCTGCGCAAGGCTGGTTGATGGGAATCCGAAGGCTGAGCACAGCCCTCGGAAAGACCCACTTTCGTCAGACGTCATTGCGGAAGAAGAGCCTCCCAAGTACGAGGTAACCGAAGCTTTCTCACAGGTATGGTGAACTTGAACCGGCTTCGCCGATTTGGTTGGTAATACGTGGGCGACTTTGACAGCTCTCGATGACGCATTCGAAGACGCCCGAAAGTGACACCCAATCTACTCGCCAGGATGCGTTACGATTCCTTCGTGAGGCAACCTTCAACAGTCTCGCCAGAGTCAACTCCCCACGAGTTGACGCCCCGGACACCCCAACGACCCCAAAAATGATTTTCTCCGATCTCAACGACCTAGACATCAAGGTTTACTTCTTCATACCTCAAATTTCGTTCACGCTCATGAACCTACCAGGTCGTCGCTGATCCTCTTTGTCCGCAACCTGAGGCAGAAGAATCTATCAGGGCAAGACATGCAACCCTGGCTGCACTTCCTCTCCCGCTAGGAATACCTTCAGATGCGCTGAGGCCCATTTCGATACCTTCTGCGTACACATTGCAAGAGTTTCTCGCATGTGCCGTCGGGGTGGGTTTATTCTATCGTGGTCGAATATCTGTTCATCTGGCCTACAGACTCTCAGAACCGTGTATGGGTGACGACATTGGTTGATCGCAGCTCATCTATTGACTTTCCATTTTCAGACTTGCAAATCACCGTATATTCCAGCAGTTAACGACAAATTGGTGTCCCGAACGCGAGGAACATGGCTATTTTCTGACTCCCCTTTTCAAGTGTAATACAAACCCGCGAGTCATGACTGCGCATCGCTGGACGATGGTCGATGTCATATCCAAGTTGAATAAGCCCACAGGTGTTTACGCATCCTACCTGTTGGATGTGCGGCCTTTCACTAATCTTGGGCAGAATGTTTCTATAGCAAGGACGGGAAGTGGTATTACGCTGGCGTATATAAAGCAATCAGACTCGATGACCTGACAACAAAGGAAGTTGAACAACTCTCGGCCGAGGCCAGTAACCATCATTTTTCTCACTCTCCGAAGTCATACTCTAACCCATGGCCCGTTGATAGACGACACAATCTCTTATCAAAGAGACTTTGGCTGGACGCAAGAACGTGTCACCTCAGACGATTTATGAAACGACTCAATTATACTTAGCTGGCGCTCTCAGGATTGCTTGTGTTGGCTTGCAGTGCGTTGGATTCAACGACTTGCTTTACAGGACAATCCTCGAGCAAGCAACAAAGTGTTCACAAACTGGCCGTTGGCGTAGTCCGTTCGGCTTTGATCCCTGTCTGAACTCGGATGTTGGCTTGACTCCGCGGCTATTATCCCTTCCTGGTACTCCGGTTCATCGCCCATGTGACGCTGATAACGCGAACAATCTGATCGGAGAATTTGGCAAGACCAGATAGGCTGTTTCCCTGCCTAGCTGATGTGTGCGCCTCAACAACCCTACGTCATTCCTTGCTTCAAGAGCCTGGAGTTTGTATCCCTGTCACAAGCAATTCTTGTAATGTTCTTCTCCGCTGGCTTGATCCAATCTATGTCCCGTAACACCTGGAGAATTAGACATAGAGAGTCAAATAACATGGCTGACGAGGGAGCATGTCACTCGCTTGCCTAGTCGTCTTTTTGAGTTTTGCTTTGCACTGACCTCAGCCGAATGAGGCATCATCTGAGATATCTTACCTTGGCTAGACGCATGAGGTCATCGTCACTGGAACTTGTCAGCCTCACATTAGTACCGACCGGTTTTTATGTTTAAATATCTATCACGGTGGCTCTTGCATTTTCACCCGAGACTACGTGCCATCTGGCCATTATTTTCATAGCACGCATTAATCAAGGTTATGGGCGAGAAGCTATCATTGTCGACTACAACTCTCAAGATAGACAAACTCGAGGAGCAGCGTCACACCACTCTTGACTTCCCATTCCACATGTGCCAAGATTTCTGGTTCTCCGATGGAAATGTCATCCTTACCGCTGGGCCCTTTGCTTTCAAAGTCCATCGCGGCCAGCTGGAGCGCCACGCGGAGATCTTCCAGACGATGCTATCGATACCCCAACCAGAGAACGCCGACTGTATCATCAATCTCTGTGACTCGCCAACGGACGTTTACCATCTTTTAAGGGCTCTCTATGACGGACTGTACGCAACAAAAAGACTAACTATTCAGCTTTCATTTCCAGTGACATGTTGGACTGACTGCTTTGCTGCTGCTGCTGCCCTACGGACGGTGTCGCACATGCAGATATTTCCGCCAGCCGTTCGTACAAGATTTCCCGTTCCTCTCCTCGGTCCTCCGCCTATCCTGCAAATACTTCATCTGCATCCCACGCCGACAATGCTTGGAACGCCTACAGAGCTATTTCCCCACGACGCTCGCCGAGTGGGACCGCCGCGAACGCTTGTCGCTCGCGGCTGACGGCCACTACGACCCGCGCCACGAGATCCCCTCCCCGATCCACGTCATCAACCTCGCGCGCGAGCTCAACGTCGGATCAATCCTTCCGGCCGCCTTCTACGATCTCGCGCGCTACGGAACGTCAAAGACTGCGGGAGGCAGCGAGCCGCTTCCGCGCCTCGTCCTCGAGGTTCCCAGCAGTGAGAACAGTCCCGCGTCCACGTCCACGTCTGCGCTTGCTCCTACGCCCACGTCGGCGTCTTGGACAACGTCTTCCGAAGCGACGTACGCATCGCGTTTCACGTCTCCGATGCTCGTGCAAGATACGACGCCCGTCCAACTCTCGCACGACGACCTCGTGCTCACCTTCCGCGGGCGCGAAACGATGCAACGCTCCGTCTCGACCTTCCTCTCCTCGCAAGTGAAGGACCGCAAGCCGGCGGTGGGGTGCACGGTCCCGGGCGCGGGACAGGCGTGTCGCGACGCGTTCTACTTCATCACGCTCAACACGCTGCGCGCGGTCGGAGGCATCGCGGCGGGGCGCGACGGGGACCCGCTGTTCACGCTCGGACAGATGATCGACATGTTGCATCACACCGAGTGGGTCGACGGGCAGTACCTCCGCGGCTTGCCGATGTGCGGCAAATGTCGGGACGAGTTCATCCCCGCTGTGCACGCGGGACGCCAGGCGATCTGGGACCAGATACCGGCGTGGTTTGGGCTGGAGCCTTACGATATCTTGAAAGCGCGAGATGACGAGCTCAATGAGCGGGACATGTACCCCTGATTCCTTTCATGTGACCTCTACTAGTCGCCAAGTTGCCGTTTCGTTATCTACCACGATAATCGCACCTTTGCTTCCTGAACGCCCCAGCCGATGGGAAAAACAGGTCAATTTCTCAGACCCGTTGAGTCACACACGCCCATTAGAACCGTGTGGACCATGTCAAATAACGCGCGCTCCATCGCTTGATGCCGCTTTCGTAACCCCTCACTACGTCTCCATCTAGAGATGGTCATGTATCCAGGTCATTGCTTGAATCCATAAATCAACCCAACATATGAGCGTCATGCGCAAGATATAGATATATTCCCGACGAGTGGCGTTCCAGACTACTCGACGTGTCAACAGAAATCCTGACAGAACGATTGAGGCGCCATATGAAATCCGGGCGATGTGTTGTAGTGTACCCATGAGTCAAGGCATCGAGCCAACTCTATCTGACCTACCGATAGAAGGGTTCTGGTAATAAGTACATAGATATAGCAATATAAGCAGGTGAAACTGTTCCTAGGCGAATTGATCAACTAACGGAATTACTGGGGAATCGGTATCAGGGAACGCGAGGGATATGAATAAAAAGTAGGGAATTGGTATAACCGGGACAAGGATATAATCTCAAGAAGCGACCGCTACGGTGGCACTCACGATGTGGTGCGCGTGCATAGCACTCACGGAATCCATTGGTGTGGTAGTATCCCGATGTAAGACATTACGGTCCTGGACCGGAGGATGTTCTGCGACGGATGCCGGGGGGTGTTGTTCGGTTTCGGCTGTCACAGGCTGGATGGGCGATGATTGGGCCTCATCCGAGTCTGCGCCGAGAAGGTGGTGTACCAGCATCCTTTCAAGCGAATCTACATCCGACGGTCCAGTCTCAAGCACAGGAGAGGAGGGTGATAAAATGCCAGCGCGAGTGAGGAAAGTGTCCAAGAGGAGACGACATTCGTCTGCGGTGGTGGCCTGCGACATTAGCTTTCGCATATCCAAAGCAAGGGACTCAGACAACGACGGAGTTGGAGGGAGCGGCTGAGCGCTCGGTGGCTGTGATTGACGTCCTGAAAACCGGCGGGGTGGGTTGACCTGTTCGCCGTTCATAGACAAGCGATGATCGGCCTTCCATGACCGAGGGCGGGATATAGGCTGCGGAATTGGCTGCTCAGCTAGCCCGTTCCCATTCTCACGAGAAATCGGGGAGTGAGAGGGTGTCTCGAGCCCGGTGGAAGTAAGAGCGTTGGTTGCGATAGGAGAATCACTCCGAGGCGATTTGCGCTTGTCATGCGTATGGCTATTCGTTTCCTTTGCCTCGGGTGCTGGGGTCAGAGGAGATGGCGGCTGAACTAGCCCATTTGGAATGGGCGTTGGAGAAGCTAGGGGATTTGATGATGTAGGCAAAGGGCGGGGCGAAGATACGTCTTTAGTTGGTGGTACCGGTGCGCCTTGATCAGCCGTTTCCTGCCAAGTTGGAACGGCCTTCCGGATTGACAGTTTCCTTGGAAGTCGATCAGTCCTGGTAATAGGGGACCGTGCATCGTCATTAGGTGAAGGTTGGGATGATGGCGGCGGCGAGATTGGCGCAGGCGATGGGATTGACAAGATGGGTGGCGGCACAGGTTTCACAGAGGGCGGGAGAGGAGGTAAATTGCCTGTGCCGAGAGAGCGCATTGATGATACCAATGGAGTCGAAGGAGCGCTCGTGCTACCGACGCCTCGGCCACGCAGCGTATCCTGGGACCATCGGTCTTCCTTCGAAAGGCTCAGCTTCGAAATCATGCGTTGCAACCGGCTGCTCTTGGCAGACTTGGTAGGCGGTGTAAGAGAGGCAGACTTGGTAGTCGGTGTAAGAGACACGGTACTTGCTGTGGCAGGACGCGCGGGTTGGATCTCAGGAGGGGGACCCTCTTCGAGGAAGGAGATAAGATCCTTCGTAACTTTCGAGACGGGATACAACGGGGCGCGGCCTTGTGTTGACTGGTCACCGGGATCAGGACTTGACTGACTTCCCTCTTCTGAACCATTCATAATGTCATCAATGTCCATTGATTCCCGTCGTCGCTGCACCTTGCGCACCCGTCGGGGAGTTGCTGGTAAGCTGTTAGGTGCATTATATGATGGTGGGGGACTTTTCAAGCTCTGCGATGATTTCCCTGGGTTCCGCGGGCCAACGCCTTGAGATATTCCAGATGTAGACACAGATCGCATGCGCACATCCGGTGGCTTAGGTACTGAACGAGACTGCACAGCCCGAGGTGATACGGTGGTTTCTTTGGGTTCGTCGTCTTCGATGATGGAATCGACATGAGACAGCGATGGCTTTCGGGCGCTATGATGATGATGTTGTTGTTGTTGTTGTTGGTCAGGTGAGAGGAAATGGCGACCGTCAGCGTCAGCGACCGAAAGTGCTCTGGAATGGTCGTTAGGAGGAACTGTTCCTGCCCGTCGAGGAGCATTGTGTAACTGTCGTTGTTGTTGCAGCTGCTTCGCGGCCTACGGAAATTGTTGGGGTATGTTTATAAGAAACAAGCCCTCGAAACGTACCTCCATTGTCCGTAACCTGTCTGGAGTCAAAGACACTTTCATTGTGTCCCCAGAGCGCATGAGGTCATCGAAGTCTTGCATGGCGTCACCCTCCTTCAAAAAATTGGGTCGGATCGTATACATGGAGGAAGCTAAGAGAGTACGAACATCTGGGTCCATCACAGTGTTGTCCTTGTTATCATCACTCTGGGCGCCAAAGCCCTTTCTACTTGTAGATACCCGGGACACTGCATCAGGCGTGACAGTTGCATCACGATCACTGGAGGGGCGAAACAGTTTGATGGCTTTCCCTTTTTCAAGTGAAGTTCTGCGTGTTTGACTGTCGGAGCCCGCAGATCCAGAGAGGGCGCCGGACGCGGCGGACTCCGACGAAAGGCGAGACCGCGACTGCGACACTGGATCTGGGGATTGGCCATCACGGGCGTCGAGTCGGTCCGGTCTTGAGAAAGACTTGCTGCGCTGCAGCTTTGAAGAGTATTTCAAGGAACTTTCGATGACATCGTAAACTGCAGGATCTTCGTCAGGACTTGAGCTGCGAAAACAAGTCGATTCCTACCTTTCGAGCTCTTAAATATAGGATAGATCGCGTCATCCTCGCAGAGGGCAACGAAAAGGTCATGGGTCCCAGCGGCCTCCTTGCTGCTGTCCCGTGTGGCAACCCGACCCACACTGGACAACATACGTCTACGTCATAGGACGGTGAGCTAGGTTGGGGGTCTGGGGAATTGGGGGGGTTGCTTACTCGCAGATACACCTAGAAGTGAAAGGACAATTAGACTTGGAACAGGTTGGCCAAGGGGAGGACGAGGTGGGACTCACTCGAGAATGGCTGTGAGATACAAAGCGGCGGGTGCAGCTATGATAGACTTGGGGGGTTCCATGCCTTGAGCCTGAAGCCGTTCTTGAATACTATTTTCAGCTTGGGCATCCTCGTCCGAGTCGTTCAATGTCGAGTAGGCTTCACACTTGAGGCGCATCAGCTAGACGAGGAACGAGACGGGTTAGGTACTGGGAACAGGTCAGAACAGATTAGGTACCTCTATCATTGAGGGGAGAGAAAAACTATATTCCGAGGCAGAAAGTTGTGAAGGAGAGGGCTTGACAGCGTTTGGACGTTGCCAATACGCACGCAACTCCATTTCAGCTTCGAGGAGGGCATCCTTTCCTATTGTCGTCGGAATAGTCTTTAAAAGGCCAGTTTTTAGGCGATCAGTGAGAATGGAATGAGAGGTGGCGATTATGTTTGTTAAAATGTCGTCGAGGAGAAGGTTGAGAAAAGTGAGGGCATCCGACTGGAGCTTGAGCGGACGGAAGTCGGAGAGGATGGCCTCGGCTGAATGAGCGGAGATGTACATGGGATCTACAAAAAGGGTGAGGACTCGGGAGTATTGTGGGAAGAGAAGGAAACTGACTAGGGGTGGACATGGAGGGAGAGGAGAGAAAAGAGTGGTGATGATGGATAATAAAGGGAGATGATATGTCGTCTCCGTGTCGGACAGAGACAATCAGGGACTCAAATTTATTATATTTTTTACAGTTACAGCAGCGCTTCCACCGCCAGCGAATCCACATCCATCTCAATTAATCCCTCCCCACCCCCGCTCCTTTCGCTAACACTTGCCGACATCTCTCTCCCTCCTCTCACGCTCCATTGACACCCCTCGTAAAAATCCCGCGTGACGTCCATCGTGTCCAACTCGCCGAATACCCGGCCACGCCCAACACACGGCTCCTCCAACATGTCGTAGACTGCCCACTGTCCTGCGACTTCCAAATTCGAATTCACCTCCCCGCTCTCACCGATGCCAGGAAACGGTGGCATCGGCGCGACACCAGGCGCCTTCTCGGTAAGCCGTGTGGTTCGTCTAGCGCGCAGTCCAGTGTTCGAGCCTGCTCCATCAGCGCCCGCGGTAGGGTGGCCAATGATCATTCCCAGGGTCTTCCGAAGGATTTGTCAGCGTACTATACCGTAGAGAGAGCAATAACACTAACCCAAGGGCCAAGGCGTGCATGACGTTCCGCTGTGATAGACGGCCTAGAGGCGGGCCGTGTTGTCGTAGTATACGACGGGACATTCTGAGGCAGAGCGGCAAGAGACTTGAGATCGGGTGGTCGGGGCACTGCAGAAGGTGGGGGTTCGTCATCGGCATGTTCACTTTTCTCGTGTTCTGCAAGATCTTGGATACGAGAAAAACGTTCGTCACAATCTGGTAAAGCCAATATCAGCATTAAATCCTCCGATGCCACCGAAACCCTACCGTCATATACACAAGTCATTCCTTTATCAATGTGACGATTGAGGTGCAGAAGTAGGCTGGATCGTTCGCACACCATACGACATTGCTTCCACCGACAAGACACGGTCTAGGAAACGCGAGTTAGCAACGAGTCCGTCGAGCTCATCCCTCACAATCAGTACCATCGCGGGTCGCACAGGTTCCACTTCTAATTGGTGTCGTCTAACGTGTTGTTTCAAAGCATACATTGAATTAAGGACAGCTTGACATCCATTCCAATGACAGTGCCGGGGACACAGACGATTTGCAAGCTCACTCTCCGTGTATTCTAACTGAGTATGCTCAGTCCGATAAATGACATGGAGTCACCTACGAACCTCTGTTACTGTGTTGGCCTAAGATACATGAGGAACAGTACGATGTAATCCCGGGGTATCGAGGCTCACCACTTCTATAATTGATCTGTGCTTTCCTTTCCGCTTCTCGATGCTTCGCTCTGAGTACCCATTCCGACGGTGGTGGCACTGCGATATAAAACTCCTGTTTACCACGGGTCCTCCTGGGGAATTTTGATGATGAGCCAGTACCCGAGGTTTCAGCAAAACCTGGGCTCCGGATACCACTTGAAGAAGCCTTAGTGGGTACACATGACGGTAGCTCTTCACATGGTTGCGCCGAATTCCTTGTCTCGCCCGCTGGACACTCCTCGGCTCGCGGGTTTCCCATCGATCCGTGGTCAATCTCTCCGATTGATGAATCCAACAAACCTGTCCGACGGAAGAAAACGTCAGTCTCTTGCATTGGCGAGTTACCGTCCGGTGCTTCGGAATGGGCTGTACTCTCCAGCGGCGGCGCGATGTTGGAATGAGTCGGGTCTTGGTCTTCAACCGAATCTGCACGGATTTCAACACCGTCTTCACTTCCAGATGGGATCAACCGGAGTTGTGAATCAACTTCTTCTTCATGGAGAAGAGAGGAAGGGTGGGATGAAGGGGTTGCCTCGGCTTTCTCGTCAACTTCGTCCTCATCGCGAACAAGGGTGATCGTCGCCGCAAGTGGAGGCGTCGGCGTACGGCGTGGGAAAGAAAGGGGATCAAACGGTGATTGAGATAGGTGTATTAATGGGACTTCGATGTCATTATGAAGTATAGACCCCGTTCTCGGATGGGAGGTGGTTAAATCTTCCAATACAACTGGAGCCTCTGAGGAAAGGTTGGTGTTGTGATTGGCGGAAGAGGAGCCAGATACGACATCGAATGAGACTGCACCCGTCAGTGTAGAGAATGGTACGAAGTTGTGAGTCGACGCATGATGTGGGTTCGGCATCGCGAATTCATTTGGAGTGTGTATTGTTTCCTGTTGTGATATGTCAGCCTCAGGAAAGGATCCTGGCAGCATGGTCGACTGCGAGTCATCAGGCTCTGAAACAAGGTTGACAGGTTGGGGTTCTGTTTTAGGATCTTTCTGCTCATAAACCCTTTCGTCAGGTCGGCTTGACTCTGCTTCATGCCGATTATCGATGGCTTCAGCCGAGCTTGAGCGTTTCCGCTTTTGCGTATGTGGATCAGATGAAACGGATGGTTCCCCAGATGCGGCCAATCTCTCCGCATTTAGAGAGCGCTTGATGCTAGCCGCAAGGCCGCGCAGGGTATACAGAGCCGATCCCTTCTCCTCGGATGCCAACAGTATTGATTGCGAATTTCGCACGGCGGAAGGGGTAGACGCAGGACCAGCCGATGTTGGGGTGGGGTCGCTAGCAATAATCCCCGGGTGGTGTGATTGCACGCCCGCGTCATTGTGTGCACCTGTGACATTCATAATAGCAGAATCGACAACTGTACCAAGGGTTGAGACGTCGGTGGGAGGGCGAGGAGGGGGGGGCTGAGCGGATGGTGCAACTACGTGGGTTTGAGATGCCCCTTGTTCCCTAACATTAGTGGTCACAGGAACTGAGGAGTGCCATTCCTGAGTTTGAGGGTGCGAGAGGGGCACCGCCGTCCCTTCCTGCTCCGGAATTTGGAAGTGGTTTTGATTTTGGGGGATCTGTGCCGACACTGATGCCATGGGGGTAAGAGTCGTAGATGGTATGGGGTTTGACGCAGTAGGGTATATCTGCCTCCCTTGCTGCCAATGCTGCGTATATGCTCGTGCCATCGAAGCAGCTTTCACAGCACCATGTGCCTTGACAGGCAGATAAGTAGCGTGACACCATATGCTCATAAAATACATACCCTAACCCACGAAGGGTACACCCCCTTGAGATTTTCATACTTTTAGAAGTGTTTCAGAGAATTGAAGTTAGATAAAGATCAAAAATTACTGACGGCACTGGACTCTCTGTGGTGAACTCCATGACCCGCAGTTGCAACCGACGAATCACCCGTATTGTGTTGCGAACCAGTTGCAGCGACGCCAGAATACGGGGGATATTGAGGTGTTTGTTGGACGAAACTCTGTGCTACTCTGGGGGGCTGGACAACTTGGGATGTATGGGGGTTTGGCTGAGAAGGACGTCAGCGACAAATACATTGTTAAACGTTGTGGTGACTCACGGCCGTCGAACCCCCGGTTCCTCCAATTGGATGTGATACACGGTTTGCTTCGCGTGGAGGATAAACGTTCTGGTGAACGAAACGCACAGACGTGTTGACGGGTTGAGGGTGCTGTTGGTGCTGCACGTTAGCCACGTGAGCGCGACCTTGGTAAGCCCAGTGTTGGGAGGCTGCATTGTTTGTGTTTGCCGTGGTATATGACTGTCCATGATTGTGAACCTGCTGTGAAGATGAGCTACCCAGGATATTACAAGGCAGGACAACGAAGGACACACCATGGGCGTGGGCCTGGTGTTCGCAATATTGGAGATGGCGGCCTGTTGCGGGTGTAACGAATGGTGACCGTAAGGAGCCAGCGGAGCAGGAAGCGGTGGATGCAGCTGACGTCGTTGCTGACTGACATCTCTTTTAAACGGTCAACGCGTAAAGAGAGTATAATGTAGCACGCACGTCCCCGAGGCAAGCTGTTGTTGGGCGATCTGAAGGACATGCTGCCTTCTCATAGATGGTGAGAGTAGCTAAATTGATACAACAATGACTCACTCCTCCTGCCTATGTTCCACATCTTGTTGGGCTTGTCTCTGCAGATAGACCTGCAAAGCCATGCTATTCATTTGCCTGTAAGCCTCAAGCTGACGGGAATTCTCAGCATATTGTTCCGGAGAGACGCCGTTCTGAAGTATATGGTTGAGTTCGGCTGAGAAATTTGTAAGTTGGCGATTTTGCGTATTGTGAGGGTTAAACTGGTTGTTTCTGCCGTCCATGTGATGGGGGTTGATTGCAAAGGTGGACGGACCTAAATATAAGTCACGTATAGTCACGCGGCTGACTCGCCACTCCACTCTCATTCATCATATATTCATGTTCACTTCGAGGCTTCCCCCTTTACGATCGCTCGCATATTTCTCGCCTTCTCAAATAAATACCGCTGTTCAGAGCCCATTTCAAGTTTTTGACAGACGAGCCAAGCGCTTACAGAAAGACCGTGCAGCGGCTCGCGATGGGGGAAATCGCAGCAGAGCAGTTGATTATGTCCGTGACGAAGTAGCGAACAGGATGATAGAGAGATTCATAGTCGGTGCTTGTTCTGAAAAAGCTCCCATATAACTTGGCTGAGACACGGTCCAGGATGTAAAAAGAAAGTTCTCTTCTGTCCTTGACTTGGGGTCTGGTTCAGGTCATTTCTCCAAGTTGCTCGAGTTGGACCGGACGCAGAAAGTGACAATGCTGGACCTGAGTGGTAAGGGATGCCACCCTAACTTATATTTCTTTTTTCAAATCTTCCTCAGAGTATACCGTCGAAAGGGACCCAGACTCAGAGTTTGAGGGTGAGTCTTTCTCTCCGACCCCTACATTTCAAGTATGTTGCTGACAACGAACGTCTAGTTCAGGTTGAAAGACGCGTCGTAGACGAAGAGAAACTACTCGATGCAATCCCACGGAACTCCCAGGAAGCCATAGTGTCATGTCTTAGTCTTCATTGGGTTAATGATCTGCCAGGTATGCAACTACGTGCATTGACCACAGGAGTTGATACTAATGGGATCATGTACAGGCGTGCTTGTACAGATCAAAGAAGCCTTGAAACCTGACGGTGTATTTATCGGCGCCCTCTTAGGAGGTGACTCTCTCTTTGAATTGCGTACCTCTCTTCAGCTCGCAGAAGTTGAAAGAGAAGGCGGAATTTCCCCACATGTATCACCAATGGCAGGCGCGTTACATCCACCCCCAACTGAGTTCGCCTGTGACCAATCGCGCAGACCCTCGTGACATATCTAACCTGATGAGCCGAGCTGGGTTCACGCTTCTTACTGTGGATGTTGACGAAGTCAGCATTGCATACCCAAGTATGTGGGAACTTCTAGATGATCTCAGGGACATGGGCGAGAATAACGCCATCATCGGACGGTGCGTAGTGCGTAATTTATTCACCCGCACGAAGCTCATGGTACGTTAAAGTCGTCACTTATTGCATAGAGACACACTAGCCGCCGCGTCGGCTATATACAAAGGTAGCTTTAGACCATCGAGCTTCGCGGCCCTTAACCAGGGCATCTAGAACTCCATGGACACGAAGATGGCACAGTGCCAGCTACGTTCCAGGTCATCTACCTAGTTCGTTATATTTTGTTGCCGCAAGTTTTCATTTAACTCACTGCACAAGTGTAGATTGGATGGAAGCCTTCACCGCAGCAGCCGAAGCCACTGGAGAGAGGTTCGGGCAAAACAAGCCTTAAAGATGTCCTCGAATAAGAAAGGGAAAAGACTATAGTACCAATCCTTCCGCAGGCGTATCAACGATGCTCTCTGTGTTGGGTTCTTCTCTTGAAGCACCATCTTGAAATTTGCGTTTTGGTATCACCGCGTATAATGACAACTCCCAGTCTCTTGTCTCCACCCATTTAACGAGAATCTCGAAAACCTGGTTCACTGTGAGGACCTTTCTCGTTGGTAAATGCGATAGAAATTGCCCAATGGGGAGCTGCGCCGCACGGACTCCCGATTCCCTGGCTTTGTCCAGACAAAGGTTCTGCAGAAACGTCCATGAAAAATTTGCCTGGTGGTGCGGCTTTCGCACCTTATAGCGGTTATGATCACAAATTCCACCAATGACGTATGTCTCCCCTTCCTTCAATTCCTCTAGGACTTCACTCGAGTCCGCAGTAAGATAAACCACACGATCCCGCGACACCGGAGTCGCGAGAAGCCGTTCTGGACTGCTGCCCCTTCCATTCTCTTCGGCACTCTTTTCTTCACTTTGGGCCTCCTCAGAACTCTTGTTGTCTTCTGGAGCAGGCTTTCCCAAACTTTGTTCCCAGAGTCTCTCGTAACTTTCAGTCCACCATTCTGTTCCAGCCCACCGTTTATATCCCGCGTTGTTTAGTTTCTCGAGTCGAGATAGTGTTCGACCATTGAGTGAGGTAAAGAGGAGTGACTGGAAAGGATTCGGAGAGCGTCGATTAACGCTGTAAACGTAGGCTAGTTGAGAACATAATGATGTTATTTCCTGGTATGACCAAAACGATCGTCAGGACATACTGTAGAATACATAGAGACATCGTACCTTATCGCTCATTTTGTCATCGAACCCCAAATCCAAGACCATTCTTGCTGCAAACGGTTCTTTTACTTGACTCATTTTCGCCCGCTTTGGGGTCATTTCGTCCTCTGAGAGCTGCTCCCCGGCGGCGATTCTCTCTGCTCTTTTTCTCTTCTTCTCCTTCTTCGCCGCTTTCTCCTTCGCCCGCCGTTCGAGCTTTCGCTCTTCCATTCTGGCCATTTTGAGTGCCCTCTTTTGCGCCTTTTTTGAGAGTACCACAGCCTCCGATGTGTTTTCTGATGAAGTTGATTTGCTTTCCATTGTGGTGGGTGGAGTTGAGAGATTGAGATCAAAGCAAGAACGGATGTTGCGGACCGTTGCCCGACTCGTAACATCATCTCGCACCCCACACGTGTCCTCAACTCAAAGAATACCCATCTTTTTATCTGCGCCTTTTCAGTCATGTCTGTAATTCCTAATCTGAAATCGCTTGTCCTCAACCCTAGCGCCAATCACACAGCAACAGTCATTTTCCTCCACGTTAGCTCGGTCCCTCTGTGCACACTAGATGTTTGCTTATCGGTCAACTCAGGGTTTGGGTGATACGGGCCACGGGTGGAGTGTACCTCTGTCGGGCTTTAGATCTGACCCCGGTTTATCCCATGTCAAGTGGATCTTGCCTCACGCGTAAGCAGTCGGCTTCGCATCTCCTCCCTGGACGTACCCTGATCCCGCGTGATGCCAATCCAGCCCGCCCCAAAGTGTCACCGCAAACTTTGGTATGACAATGCCAGCATGGTACATGCAACCCATTTCTGAGGGGTGGCCTGAGCTTACCGCTTCACCGGATTCGCACTTGTAGGTTTGACATCAAGAGTTTCGACTTCAATTCCGAGGAAGACGAAAGTGGCATGCTACGCACAGTATCCTCTGTCAATCAACTCATCTCCGCAGAAGTCGACTCCGGCATTGAACCTGGACGGATCGTAGTCGGCGGTTTCAGCCAAGGAGCAGCGATGAGCGTACTCACTGGCCTCACCAGCGAACGCAAGTTGGCCGGCGTTGTCTCTCTGAGCGGTTGGGCAGCTTTGAGGAATAAGCTGGAGGCGGTCAGTGAGACCTACGTGTTTGGGAACATTTCTGACACGACTTTTCCAGATGCGTACTTCGCACGCGTCGTCGACACCAATATTTTGGGGTCATGGCACTGCTGACCCCCTCGTCACGTTCAACATTGGCAAAGCTTCAGTAGAGTTTTTGACGACACGCTTGGGTCTTCCTGCGGTTTCCGATAATGCGCCCGATGCTGCGTCGTTGAAGGGTGTCATGTTCAGGTCATATTCTGGGTTACAACACGGAACCGCACCGGAGGAGCTAACCGATTTGGAGGGGTGGCTCAAAAAGATACTCCCATGAGATTCGGTGATAAGTAACCACACCACTTTGAGCCATGTTGTTGCTTGGACGTGTAATATGACCACGGGAACGATATTCAATTACAGACACAACACGCGGTAGACATTGATACATGTATTCCAACTTGATCCTAAAGTGCCTTGCTATAACGCTAGCTAACTCCCTTTGAGGTTAGACCATTTCTCCACACCCTGGGGCTCAACTGTCCTCAATAAGTGGAATCGCCTACGTCACTTGGTAGCTTGAAGAACGTTTCGAAAGCATATCATCTTTCCTTTGCGTCCCTCCCTCCGATAGCATGGACATAGTCTTGGCTGCCGAGATATTCACCGTCAATGCTACTATCCGTAGCCGCCAGATCGAAATTGAATCCATAGACATCACAATCCAGGACCTTCTCCGACAAGTCCAACAGCTTCGCGCGAAGAGGGAAAATCATCTGGACGCGGTTGCTAAGCTCCGAGGGTCGATCTCAATGGCACGGCGGGCTCCCGACGACGTCCTCGCTCTCATCTTTGAGCATGGTGCGGCTGGCGGGTGGGCCAATGCCCCTCTTGTTTTCTCTCACGTCTGCGCCAAGTGGCGTCGGGCAAGCTTCGTCCCGCGCGTGTGGTCACACATTCACCTCACCAGCATAAGTTTGGACCCCATCGCAAAGACAAATCTCTGGCTTTCTAGGGCCCTCCAGTCTCCACTCTTTGTCACAGTCGACGTCCAAGTCCTCAACCCTCATACACTTGGCGCATTTGAACTTCTTCTCGAACGCGCCACTCAGTGGCGCGCTGTAACCTTGAACACGAGGTTTGCCCAACAAGCCAACGACGTTCTAGATCAATGCCTTAGGCCTTTCCCTCACCTACACACACTCAATATTGCGAGCTTCTCCATCGGCGTCGCAACGGAGCAAGGCGTGGACGAACTCACGGGCTTGGGTGACGCCTTCGCTGATGCCCCATCCCTCTCTTATGCTCGTATTGTGTCCAACCGGTTTCCCCCTAACATCCCTCCCGCAGTTGTCGATCTGTCACTTCAATTGAGCGACGTCGTGTCTTCGCGACCGTCATTATTTACTGCTTTGGAGATGCTGGGAACCCTTCCGTCTCTCCGGAAACTAACGCTCGTTATCCCCACGCAGTTTGCACAAGTTGTCTGTAGTAACGCGGATCTTGCCCAAGATACGTGCTTTCATCACTTGGAGTGTCTGACCATAGACGCACCCCCCGATTTCAATGGGGTTCTGCAACACATCCAAACTCCCGTTCTCAGATATCTGCACCTTCGGTCGACAGAACCGCCGCTGAATCATCCACACGAAGGTATAGGCGAGGCCCTCCTCCAATTCCTCAGGTCATCGGACCCTCCCATCAAGTTGCTAGAACTTCATGATGTGGACATCCGCCGGGATGACTTTTTGCAATGCTTTCTCTCGCTCCCTCACTTGGAGGAGTTACGTCTCCATGAGGCTGACATCTCGAACGACACATTTCTCTCCCTTCATGGACCCACGGGTGCATGTCCTCGTCTCAAGCGGATTGATCTCTGCTGGTGTGAGCAACTGGCCGGCCAGGCGTTAGTGGATCTCGTTCAATCTAGGCTTGATCCAACGGCAAATCAGCGGCGGTTGTTCGATCCCATCGAGGAAATCACCGTTATCAACTGTACACTCGTAGACGAGTCGAGCGTTCTCGGCCTAGCTCAGGCTACCGCCTGCAGCGTTGTTGTGAGGAGTTTGGAGGACCACTGTCGCTCAACAACCGCTATAGACAGGGATTGCGGCTTCGACACCAGAAGGACTTGGGATCACCAAAGCGGTCCAATATAAAGCTCGTATTGGATTAACGGCCTTTGCGTCCTTCTGCCCGTCCGGCTCTGGGACAAATTTTCGGTCACACAGTTACCCTTTGTATTGGAAGGTGATACATTACGCGAGGAATATACAACAGAACTATGGTCAGATGGATAAACAACATACGGTATATACAACATATTGACCGGAAGCGACTACGTATTACGGTGGTACTTGTTTTTTTTTCAAGTTCAGCTACGAGCAGTATATTGTACGCAGCCTAACGTGATCACTGCGAGATCGAGGTCCGACAATGATGACCGACAAGGAAAAGGGCGATGTTATATTCGAAAAAAATATTTCACCCAATGGAAGAGAGTGGAAGCCACATCGCAGAAGCTCCCTGCGAGGGTGTGCTTCACGGACTTACGATAGCCAAATAAAAGAGCGGATTATAATTTTGGTAAATGCCAGCCAATGCAGAGGACATACAATGGATACATCTATCGTACTTCTAATGAGACAGCAATGCCCATGGATGCCAATTCCGCACACAAGTATCGGAAAACGAACGGCACAGCAATGATATCCAAATCACCACCTTTTGTCCGGCCACTTAGAACACGATCGGATGGGAGGGCGATCATTATGTCCCCATTCTCCCCAGAATTGGGATTTTGACCAAAGTTACTCCGGGATCGCATACTGTCGTCTTCTGCTCCTTTCCGACATACTCGACAGTACTCGCCTCCCGGTCCGGTCAGTCTTGGTGTTTCTGCGCCGAGCGTGCCGTCGTCGTAACCAAGCGAGATTAGGCTGCCGCAGGTACGGCATACCCAGGTCGTTGAGTAGTCTGAGCAATTCATCAAACGATCTTGCAGTAAAAATGACGTGCCATGAGCGATGAGCGCGTCACGCTCCATCTCTCCGAAGCGGATGCCGCCAGCGCGCTTGCGACCCTAAAGTATACAAGTAATGTGAGCGACAGAAGTGAACGTCCGTTCCAGTTGTCCCTCACCTTAACAGGTTGTCTTGTCAGCGGGTCAACGGGACCAGTGGTCCGTACTTGAAACTTGTCAAGTACCATGTGTCGCAGCCGCTGATAATAGACCACCCCAAAATAGATGTCAGCAGCAAATTCTTGGCCTGTTATCCCAGAATACATTGGTTCATTGCCATAGTAGTTGTACCCGGCAGCCCGGAGCTGCTTGCCGAAGTAATCTATGGCGGTGTCTGATTCAGAGAATCTGTGGGAATTCAGAACACGAGATATGGTAGAGTGGGAATATTAAGTACGTGAAAGGTGTGGCATCTTGGGCTAGGCCGTGCATGGCACCAGCTTTCCCAGCCATGCTCTCAACCAGCATGCCGATGGTCATGCGACTAGGGAAAGCGTGTGGATTGATGATGATATCGGGCTGTATTCCGCTTTCGCTAAAGGGCATGTCGATCGCTGGCCATTTTTGGGAACAGACTCCTTTCTGTCCGTGCCGGGACGAGAATTTGTCCCCAATCACAGGAGAACGTGGAATCCTAAGCGTGATATGAATTTTCTGCAGCTCTGAATCGCCGGCATCAGCCCCTGGTGTTGATGTCGTAAGATGCTCCAACAAAAGAACGAAGAATGACAAGAACACGCACCAAGAAGTCGAACTTGATCAATGTATGCTGTTTCGTCACCTTTATACTTCACAAAGCACGTTCGTCCTGTAGTGTCATCGACGTAGGCAGCAATGGGATCGCCAGGTAAAAGCTTGGTTCCAATAAAGGGAAGACCATCTAGATCGAGGAACTGGCAGCTCGGGTGTTGCTTATCACCTGGCTCTAATCTTATGTCCCGTCCAAACCCAAAATGTAACGTGGGCGCTGCGACGGACGTCGATGCCCCTCGAGTCTCTTTCAGATCAACAACTTGAGACTTGTAAACAGTTCCGTAGCCGAACCCCCGTTCGTGCGCAGACTTGTTCAATATCATAGCGTCCTCCATATCATAACCCGTGTACGATATGACAGCGACAATCGCATTGGTCCCATTCGGGAAGGAGTCCATAGCATAGGTGTTATGCAGCTTGGGTCGAACCAAAGGCGATTGCCCAGACTGTAACCGATAAAGTTTGTTATCGGTACGGTGGTTTAGCGAGGTGGAAGGAGTCCCCATTGTTTGCTTCCCCATCTATCGAGGATTTATAAATTCGAACTCCATAAGATGTTGTACGGCGTACCTGACATTGATAAATGTTACGGGGGCTCTGATTAAAGTCTGAGAAGGGTGTCATGTTCGCCAAAATCGAGAGAAAGTTCGTCGGTGCATGTTCAACGTGTGTCGAAACTGCGGGTTCTATCTCATTGGGTGACACAGCAATATCCATGTATACTTGTTCAAAGGATCCAATCTGGTCGTCCTTTCCGTTGACGACGTATTTGACAGGGCGCATCATGCGCGAGCGGGATGCGAAGAGGAACAAACCGGGGTACTGCCCACCATCAGACGATGGGACGAGGCCGATTTCCAGATCTAAGGGGATACCATGGACACCTTCGGTCTTCCATATTCGAAGACTTGTAGCAAGACCTTTTGCAACCGATGGTGTTGCCCATCCAATGATGCGCCCGTCCAATTGTACACAGATATTTTGACTCCCTTTCACAGAGGGTGCAACAGGATCAGTCATCCCTTGGGCGACAAGTAAGGCAGGGATGTGAGAGACAGCAAGAGGGGAGGTGACGATGCGACATGTGCGAGATAGATGATTGAGCAGGCCACATGGTGACCCATCCGGTGTATGTACAGGGCAAAGAAACCCTGGAAACACTTTAGTCAAATGCAGAAGCTCATCGGGAAGATAACTCAACCCCATGCCTCGGGAAGCAATTTCCGCACTGTTGTTGTTTTGAGTTCTGCGAAGAAGGCACCTCGGTGAATACATCGGAAATGGCTGATATATCGGTGCCAATTTAATTTTTCTGCGACAATCGTGAAGCCTGCCGCCTGCTGAAGGTCGAGACCTGTTGGTGAAACTAGGTTCCCGGTCGCGAGAAAATTTGCCAACCGCGCGCCAATATCAAAGTTTACGCGTGCCAAAACCCTATGGAGATATCGATCTTCGAATAAGCGTCAGTTCCGCCGAGCACATGGGACGATGAGGAGACCATTTCTTTACCGTCTAAAAAGTCAACTGATGCCTCCTGCTTTCGGACATCTTGGGTGATCTGATTGCGGGTTTGGTTGAGCGCTTCCTCGAGTTTCTCCTTGATAATCATGCCATACAAACTTCCTGGCAGCAAGACCTCTTGATGTTGAGGGGAATCGGGGTTATCAATACTACAAGTCTTTGATACGATTGCGTAGAGTTTCCTAAGCATAAACCTGTTTACACTGTGAGTAGCGGTCATTGGACGCCCGAAAGAGCCCACTACGCACAGGAGCACCCTGAACTTATCTCGAGGGGCCTCAAGATGAACAAGGACTACCTTTCGGACAAGCCACGTGCCAACATCTAGGTTTGTCCAGTCCTCAGGCAGCCCCAATACAACGCGGAATTTGTCACCAAGATAATCCAAGCACTGATCGCTGCCGTGCAAACTATATATCTTATAGCTGCGCAACAACAGTTCAGCACGGTCTATCAAGAACGTATTTTCGTATTCTTGCATGACGACACCTTCAAAGACTTCCCTGTCTGAGGCCCCAACTAAAGCTTTTAAAAGGAGCATGATAGGCACGACATATTCTTGCTTTCGCCAGCTAAACCGCAACATTGCGTTACCGTTCGCCAAATAATGGAGCGTGTTTGTAACACTAGTCTGGTCTGGGCGTACGCAACGGATTTGAACGGCATAAGGAGTGTACGAAGGACCACGAGATTGGAAAGATGGGCGGTGGACGGCAATGACGTGATTCCTCCGAGGAAGGATGAGATAGCGAATGAGACGTTCATTCCCGTTGATAATGAAGTATCCTCCAAATTCTTCGGGTTCTTCATGGTGCCTCACGAGTTCCACCGAAGATAGAGAACGGAGGTTACAACGAACAGACTGTTCTTTGCTATCAAGGCTAGATCCGGATGATGGAAAGGACACCCACCCGAACCATGATTGGGACCAGACCGCAATCCTTGATCACAGATCGTACTGTCGGATTTAATTCATCGACCTTCCAGCAAAGTTTAACAGTCATACGCCCACGGTAGGACGTTAGTCTTTCTCTGGCCTAGGTGGGATCACGCTTTGCTTCAGGACAAAATCGCAAAGTCAAGAATGATATGTAATGATGCCCACCTCAGCCGGGAAGGTCTTGCGCTCTATCGCACGTCGATCTCTGTCAGGAACCATAGGTCGGGCGATGGATATTTGCTCAATCCAAACTTGATTCCGTTCTTAGCGGCGGACAACTTCTGTGAAGATTCCGGACCCTTACTGCTCAACTTGTTTCCCAACCCTTTGCGGCTATCTCCAGAGGCAGACTGCGTTGACCCATCAAAAACCACACGCTCGCCAATATCCTTTATTGCTAAGCTGAGGAGACCGCGACCATCCCCGTCTCCGAAAGGTAGCCCCGAGTCATCGAAGAGCGAATTGAATGATTCAATATGCGGCGCAACGAACTCATTCAATATGGGGAAGGTGGAACCGCCACTTGGAGGGTTTTTGAAGGCTGACTCACGAGCCAGAGTGTTGAAGGTATGCTTAGAACAGTCAGGCATATTGACTGGACAGATGATGGTCAAGAGTCATTTTTTCGCATGACCGGGCTGGTCCACTACCAAAAAAAGATTACATAATTTACACGGTGCCTTCCAAACTAAGGAGCGCGTTTGAAGCTCCGACTAAATGACTCAGCACGCGAGAGTCGTCAAGAAAGAGGGACAAGAAAGTGACCACCGAGCGAACATCCTTTCTACTCCATCATCCATCCCTCCCTTCTAATGTTTGGGAATAACGCTGGCATTCAGTCCTCTTGGGCAAATCCTCAGCAGAATCAACAGCAACCTCAGCAGCCTCAACAACCTCAGACCGGGTCCGTGTTTGGTCAGCCAAGCGCGTTTGGCGCAGCAGCAGGGGGAGGTATGAGTCAATCAACTCACGTTTTACTTTCATCGCATCGAGCATTCTCTAATTCTTTCTACTCAGTGTTTGGATCTGGTGGGGGGTTTGGCCAAAATCCACAACAACAGCCTCAGCCAGCGAACTCGATGTTTGGAAACCTTACCTCCAATCCTAATCCTACACCTCCGACAGCGGGCTCGACATTTGGTTTGTCTCTTTCATACCGTCTTGGTATTCTTCTCACCGGCTCTTCATCAGGGGCATTCGGGGCCGGTAACACCAATCCATCATTATTTAATACCACGAAGCCTAACACAGGGTTCGGCGCGTTCGGGGGAGGAGGGGCATCAGCCTTTAACACAGGTGGCGGGGCATTCTCCTCGACAAATCCATCTCAGCCTGCCACGTCAAATACAGGCCTATTTGGACAGTCGAATGCGACTGGGAGCGCGTTTGGGACCAGCACCTTTGCCGGGAACAAACCGGCACCGAGCGCTTTCGGATCAACGACTTGTATGTCTTCCCGTGTTTTGTCTGATTTGACTGTTAACCTGTTTTTTTTTCCCATTTGTAGCAAATCCGAATACAGGTCCCTACGATGGCGTCCCTCCTGTTACAACTGGGACAGCGAATCCGGCCTACAGTCCCTTCAGCGAGAAGGATCCTGCGAACGCAAGCTCGACTTTGCAATATCAAAGTATCACCTGCATGCCGCAGTACCGTGGTAATTCATTCGAGGTGGGTGTTTGGTATGCCTACCTACTTTCCTATCGTCTTTCTTCACGGTTTGTTCTCCATTCGCTTTCCTCGCTTTTCTTCCATGGGTAGTGAGTACTCGACTTGGGAACGAGTTCATTGATTCCTCCTTTTCAGGAATTGCGCGTGCAGGACTATCAGCAGAATCGAAAAACCGCTGGTTCAACCGCCTTCGGTCATCAATCGGCTTTCGGCAGTACAACGCAACCTACTACCACTACCAATTTGTTCGGACAATCTGCCCAGCCACAGCCCACGAACTCCATTTTTAGTTCATTCGGTAATGCAGGTGCAAATAACGCAGCCACCGGGAGTGCCTTCAGCGGGCTTGGTCAGACTCCAACGCAAACGACCGGGGGCTTCGGTACTTTCAACCAGCCTCCCCAGCAGCCTGCCCAACAGCCCACCCAGCAGCCCGCCACTAGCGGCTTTGGGTCCTTCAACCAACCTCAACAGCCTCAGAATACTGGCTTATTCGGGGGCAATAATGCGTTTGCATCTCAAAATAAGCCATTGGGCGGATTCGGTATGTCTCATGGTCACTGCCCTTATCGTTGACTTATCATGCCACAGGCAATACCGGGGGCTTTGGAACTGGTACTAACACTGGATCTACTGGCCTTTTTGGGCAGACCAATACCGCGCAACAACCACCTACCGCTACGAGTCTGTTCGGACAAAACCAGCCAACCAGTGGCGCATTTGGTGGGGGTGCATTTGGTGCGTAGAGGTTCATCATTGAGAGTACGTTACCACGAACTCATATCCAGCAGGTGCAAACACCCCTGGCCAAAAGCCCACTATGTTCGGGCAAACCGCCCAACAACAGCCGGCGGCTGGCGGCGCCTTTGGTCTGTTTGGATCCCAGCAACAACAGAACCCCCAAAACCAAGGTCAACAGGGTACTCCTGGACTCTTTGGGAATCAACCAGCGTTTGGACAGGCGAATACTGCCCAGACAGGGCAGCCACAACAGGGTGGATGTACGTCATCATTCAATTGTGTATCTGAATATCACCAACGCACAATACAGTATTTGGCAATACTCAGACCCAACAGCCCAGCACCGGATTGTTTGGCAATCCCGGAGGAAGCGGTCTGTTCGGGAACACTCAGCAGCAAGGTACGCAGCAGCAAGCTGGCCAACCGTCCGCCTTCGGCCTGTTCGGAAACAAGTCGACCACCCCAACAGCTGGGGGCGGAATCTTTGGCAACAACCCTACCAGCCAAACGGGTACGACCTCTGCCCCAACACAACCTAGCCTTTTCGGAAACGCCTTTGGACAGTCGGCTTCTCAGCCGGCGAACAACACATTTGGGAGTGGAACCAGCCTCTTCGGTCGCCCGTCTGCAACTGCAGTTGGTGCGACGACATCCAGCACACAACCCCTCGGAAGCTCCATGTTGGGTAGCACCCTCACAACTTCGTCCCTTGGTGGGCCCGCCACAAGCTCGCAAGGCCTACAGGCCTCTATTGCGCAACCTATTGCGACAAATGTCCCAATTTTCTCCCTTCTTCCCGCGCCGAGCGCACCGACGCTGGAGGCGTCAACCAAGAAGAAAGTCAACCTGTTAGACTCGGTCCGGGCTCCAACGTCGCGGTCGATTGCTTATCAGCCTGTTCAGACCAGGCTACGTGGTTATACGTCCACAACTTCGAGTCTGTCGTCGAACAACGGTTTAACCCTGTCGTTGACAACAGGAAAGCCTAACGCACTTAGCTTGACGTTAACTGGGAGCCCTGGAAAGGTAGCAAATGGTTCTGAAGCTTTCGGGACGAATTCGCTCAAGGCCGAGTCAAGAGCGAGCTTCAAGAAGCTTGTCCTTGACAAGAAAGTCGACGCCTCCGATCTTCTCAGGCGGTCAGGTGCATCACCGGGTCCTAAAAGGCCCACTTTCAATGCTTCCCTTGCCATCGCCGCTCGTGAAAAGGAAGCCACGGCCTTGCCCACCTCATCACCCGTTCGGATGCTCCCCTCAAGCGATCGTGGATCTACGCACGCACCGCCAGATTCCCAGACCCTAGATGAGAGTCTTACCACTCCGCAGGAAGGAGATTACTGCGCAGAACCAAGCATCTCCACACTTTCCAAGCTTGGTTATGAAGAGCTCGCCAAGGTGAAGGGACTGGTTGTAAAGCGTGTAGGCTATGGGGAAATCCGATTCTTGGAGCCCGTTGACCTCACGACGCTCACGAAGCTGAGCGATTTGCTTGGTGAGCAAGTGCGCTTCGACGAAATGGAGTGCAGCGTGTATCCAGACAGCGACGGCGTTGACAAGCCACCTCCCGGTAACGGGCTTAACGTCCGTGCACGTGTCACGCTGCTTCGCTGCTGGCCGCTTGACAAAGCGACCCGGCAGCCGATCAAAGACCACAAGCACCCATCGGCTGTGAAACACCTGAAGCGTCTGAAGGGTATGAAGGACACCACGTTCGAGGGTTTTGATTTCGCCGAGGGCAAGTGGATATTCATCGTTGAGCACTTTTAGTTCACCGTTTCATCTTGGCGCATCGTGGTCATTTTGGTAGTACATACATACACACATTGTTATCTAGCGTTATATGTACTCGTGTAGGGATGTGTTGATGCCATCACCCCGGTCACCCACCGATGGATGATGGCATCGTTAACGCAGATGGGTTGGACGAATACGAATACGTTTCAAACATGAGAATAGGACTGAGACGCCAATGTCCGCCATACTTGGTTCGAGTAGATATCAGGTATCCTTATTTTCTCGCACTTGTATATTTTCCCACAAGAACTTGCACGTCACACGATTGAGTGAGTCGGTACAACTACGGCTACTAGTGGGGTTTTATCCCAGATATCGACTATCAACAAAGGCAGACCAATACGCTATTAGACATACATATGGTTACATCAGGTTCTGTTGGCAACAATGACCATATGCTCCATAAATCATCTCAGGGGTTTGATGAACCCAGCAGTAATTTCACATCATACTTGTCATGTCACTCCAATGGGGGTAACTGAGCACGAAGACACTGATGATCCGGACGGAGAGGGGTATGCTCTTCATATGATTTGACAGATATTGACGAGGGGGACTTTGACACGTTAGCAACGGATCACGACGATTCTGGTCAATGGCGTAAATTTCTCTGTCGCGCAGCAGGTGTCATCCCTGCAGACCCGCGAGGTGCTTGGCTAGCCGACGTCGCCGACGGCCCTGGGGAAGGGAGAGTGCTCGCACGTGCCAGCGGTGATGCCGGATACTCTGTTCCCGGTTGCGTCGGGGCCGCATCGTAAGTCGGGCGACGGCCTTTCTTGGCGCTAGGTTTCTTGCGTGATGACGGGGGTGGCGTCGAAAGCGTATCGTTTGAGCTCGCGAGACTCGACGCCACTGCGTCGTCCTCATCTGTCTCAGACGAGCTTGGCTCGTTTGGCTGTGAGAAAAGGCTTGCGGGCGGCACCATGACGGACGAGTCCGCCGTGGTAGACGACAGCGGGATATGCACCCCTGGATTGTGCAAGGAGAGCCGGCCCGAGGACGAGCTCGCATCGGGAACGGGCACGCCGTACAGAGCGCGCGGGTCTGCTCGTGCGGACATCCTAGGGCTCATGACGCCGACATTTGTCAGAGCGGCTGGGGTGGAATATGGGGACCTAGGCGTCGTCTGGGATGGTGGTGGCTGTGACGGAGAGCCCATAGTGATAGGAACAAATCCGGGAGGGAGCTGTCCACTCGGCAGAGAAATGAGCTGTTGGCTGGGACTGCCCGCTGGGCCCGCGGAGATGTCCTGGTGAAGCGCCGGAGACGGCGACGGGTCCAGAGCTGACGTCGACGTTGTTGGCGACATAGGCCGGTGGACGGCATCCTCAGCAGTGAGGAAGTCCCCACCATAGGAAACACGCGGTGTGGTGGCTTGCGGTGTTTGTGATGGAGAGCGTGACTGATACGTAGGTGAGTATCGACCAAAGAGCTGACCGAGATAAAATAATTACCGGGCCAACGACGTTGATGTCTGGCACAGAAGACAAACTGCTCATGCGGTCCAAACTCCTCGTCGAATGTGCGGGAGTTCTTTCGAGGACATGTACGGAGCTCGACGAGGAAGATGCAAAACTGGGTCTATGGTATACATAATGATTCGGGTCTCGGGAGCCATCCGCGACATTCGCTCGAACAAAGGTTGGGGATGTTGTGGCGGGGGCGGACGCAAGGGGCTGAGAAGGATTATTGGGGGGACATCAAAGGAACACATGTGGGCTCACCGTTCCATGTGAAACACTTGGCGAAGAAGCTGGTCGAGATCCGCTAGACCTAGAGATACTCCTCGTGTTACCTGCAGGGGTGTTTTCGGCACTGACAACTTCTGGAATGACGCTGAGACTTCTTCTCTTCCTGCGAGACTGTCGGGAGACGGAACCACTGGGTTCGCTTACTAGTTCGAACTGGGAGATAGTGGTTGAACCGGGAGACTCGGGCTCTAACGGAACAACTTCATGTCGCATGCTTGGGTTTCGTATCATAAGCGGTCCAGATTCCATAGACTCTTGTCTAACGAGAGTCGGCGACGTGGGAGAAACAGTTCGGGACATTCCGTGCGGGGGAGGTAGGCGGATAGTAGAGTCATTCTCCGCGCGTGGGATAAAGCCATCTGGCGGAATTATGGTCTCGGGATGGTAGGGAGGTGAGGGGGAGTTGTGGACCACAATTGGTCGAATATCACTTGGAGACGGTGGTACCAGTTCGGGTTCGGGATGTGACACGACCTCTCGATTGGAAGAGGTAACTGCAGGAGGTGATGGGGGGAAATTGAGCATGGTTTCTCCAATAGGTTCCAAAGGCTGCTCCACGACGGCAGGAGTGCGGGTGTGTGGGAAGGATCTGACGTCGTCTTCTCGTTCGTACGCTTGAGACGGATTGTTTGGAACAGACCTGGAGTCACGTCGGTCGGTGGTTGAACGCGCCTGCTCTGAGGCAAGCCTACGAGTGCGAGCAAGGCCCTCTTGTAACCCGAGGCGACGCCCTTCTTCCCTTGCAAGATCCACGAGACTGTCTTCCCTAAGCTTTCTTGCCACGTTCCTGGCTTTGGCCGCACTGGTTTCTGCGTCATGACGTTGTACCTCTAGAGAGTCCAGAATCTCCTGTGCTTTGAAGATCTCCTTCTGAGCATACTCGAGCTGTAATTTGTACAACCTCAGCTCTTCATTGGCGCGAGCAGCATCTTGTTGTGCGGCGGCAACGGCTTCATTTATGGCCCTGTAACGTTGAATAGCTTCTCGAGCACGGCGCTCATTGTCGTCTGCTCTCTGAGACTCCTGTTTGAGTTGTTCAGTCACCGAGAGGAGCATGCGACGAAGGTCGTTCGTTTCTCGTTCATCGAGGAGTAACATGCTCGCAATTCTCGTCTTGGAAAGGCGATCAGAGGAACGACGGTGGGAGTGCCGATGACTACCCGAATCCCGACGAGTTGCATGAGAGAAAATAAGCTCTGGTGATGAAGAAGTGGACCTCGAGGGAGTAGATGGCATGTTATCAAGTTCCATTGGACCAACGTGAGAAAGAGCGACTAACTCGGCTGCGAAACAAAACCTTTCATCACGTGATCGTTGTGTCTCACCACACCACAGCGGCCCCCGACCGGTCCGTGTGTCGCACGTATCGCGTATCGCATCGTCTATATTTCTATTTCATATTTTATTTCCCCTTGGCAATTATCGTATTATACCGCTTGTTGCCGTCCCTTGTCCCCCGACTTGGCAGTACATTGCGAAGGTGTGGTCATCCACGGACCTCTTGAATACGTCTTGGTATGAAAAAACGTGCGATGCGCCTCGATGGCTCAGCTTTCCGTTTGTTTGATTAAGCGAACTATTATGAGTCAGCCGCTAAGAGTAATATGAAATGGAAGCCGATCAAAGCAAACGACTGTCATTCACTGTCGTGCCTCAGGGCACCCTGGACCTCACTTGGAACCTTGAGGCAGTCGTAAGCGAAACGGAGATCGTCTCGGCAGTTCCACGCTTCTTAGGATGGGGGACAGAGAGTAAATAATCGCGTTTTATTTTCTCTCCCCGAACCCGATCGGAAGGGGAAAAGAGACTCGATTGCTTAACTAAGCGCCAGAGAAGTGGGAAAATCATCGACAGAAAGAAGCATATTTAAAAATAAAAATTATATTACCCAATTGTAGATCATCGATCCAAGGCGTACCCGACAATTCGGCGTCGGCAGAAACTCAGCTCAAGAGTCCGCCTGCGCCTGAACAAGCGAGTTGGCGTTCGTACTTCTTAGACTTGACTTGTCCAGTCTCCAGACCCGTACCACCATACCGCAACCACTTTCTCCTTCCCTTTCTCTATTAAATATCCCTCTCGGTCGTCATTCTTCCTGTCCTCCCCCCCACCTTACCTTCCCACTCACCTTCCCTTTTCTCTTTCATATGATGACTGCCCCATACCATCCGCACCCTCCTTCAATCTCCGCCCAGCCCTCCTCAGCTTCTCCTTCCCACCACCTCACATCCTATCCAAAGCGCCAGTTCTCCCAAGATTCCTCCAATCTCAACCACCATTCTCAGTCTTCTCAGGTCATCCCCTCGACTTCAAACAAAAAAAAGCACGTGTGTCACATATGTTCCAAGGCTTTCACCACGAGCGGTCATTTGTCGAGACACGCCCGCATCCACACGGGAGAACGGAATCATAAGTGCCCATTCCCAGGCTGTGACACCCGCTGCTCCCGTCAAGATAACCTCCAACAACAGTGCGTTCTCTTCCTCATACTCTAAACAATAGCCAGATTCACTGACTCGTGTTACAATGTCAGCTATCGAATTCACTTGACGCCTGGGTCGCGGCGCAATTCTGCGTCAACACGTAGTCAGATCTTGTCTGGCAATAAAAAGCACGTGAAGGCTCTACCTCCGCCGCCTGAGGTGCCTTTGGACTCCCCCCCTTCTACTCCACCTGCACTGGAGTTTGCCATCGTACCGCGGGTGTATGAGACCTCAGAAAGTTCACCACTCCTGTCTGCTTTATCGCACCCTCCAGTGCAGGAATACGTCAAACAGGACTACCAAGACGCCGACCCAGCTTCTCACTATTTTGATCCACGTGGTTCTCCTCACCGTGCGTTTGATGCAGGCCACCCTCCAGCTCCCGAGGAATTATTATCTCCCACTTGCCCTTCTCTGGGTATGCCTGGCTTACGGCGTGGTTCATGTGACAATACATCGGGCAATGAGCGTGCCCTTTTCCCGCCCCAAAATCATATCTACGTGCCTTCTTCCGGCCCTTTAGTGATGACCGGGTCTCACGCCATAAATGGTATGTCGAACACAACAACTTATCCCATGTACGGCACGTATGTTCCCCCGGCTCATCCGCCACCAAATCATGCCCCTCCCTCGCAATCGAGCAACACATCCATGCGTGTCGATGTGTCCCTTGTCCACCCACAGCCTCGGGATGGCCCAAGTGGCACACAGGGACAGCTCCCGTACTCTAGCGTACCATCAAATCAACCCCACAGGTCGCCCGTCACGTCCTCCCCCTCCCCAGTATCGTCACTATCGCTGTCTTCGCATAACTCGGAGCATTCTCCCTCCCTCTATCAAAAGCATCACTTACCCATAGTGGTCCCTAATGGCATGCCCTACCCATCGCGGGGACCACCTCAGCCGGCGCAACTCCAAGCCAGCGCTACGGAACATTATCATCCGTCAAATTTCATCCCCGCGGAGGAGGTGTACAACCATGGAGGTACAACCGCGACTGTGTCCTGGCAGAACTCGTTGCATGACGCCAAAGGGATGTCAGCTCCGCATGGAGGAGTTGGTTATTTTTTGTGATGAGAGAGCATTACGAAGAGGTCCTCTTGCCGATGCACTTTTGAGTGCTTGTTACCCAGCGTGCTAGAGCTCTAAGGGCTACCAGATGGCACCTAACCCTGCTCCATGTGCGGCAGTAGCAACGATATATTATCTTGCCGAGCATAACCGCCGCCCGCACCCATGGCAGGTCGGTGATACATATTAGATCATTCTCATTCCACACATTATGTACCAGTTGCGATTAGTTACTGGATGGTATGAGATTGTGAATAGAAAGGGACTGCTGAGAGTGGTAACATTTAAGTTAATTACCGTGTGAGAAAACTTAAATAAGTGTAAGCGCGGGAAACGAAAGGATGGAACAAACGACTTCGCGAGTGAAATAAATGCCTAGTGACCTCGACAGGTGCGTCAGTGTCGCAGAACTTTCACCTCTCGTGATTCTCACTCTCCAAAGCCAAATAGAACAGCTCATCCAATGCACTCCTATATCAGAGGAACAGGTCAAGCGACTGTGTATCAAAGCCAGAGAAATCCTTGTCGAGGAGGGTAATGTTCAGGTCGTAGATGCCCCGGTAACCGTAGGTGATTGCGCCCTGGACTTCTCATCCTATCTAATCGACTTGAAACAGATTTGCGGTGATATCCATGGCCAGTTCTTTGACTTGATGGAGCTCTTCAAGATTGGAGGCACCTGCCCAGAGACGAATTACATCTTCATCGGTAAGGAGAATTTCGTGCCACATTGATCGCCCTTCGTCTGTACCCACACATCATCCATCATGTGCCCATCACAAAATCAAAATCCAGGAGACTTCGTGGATCGTGGCTTCTACAGCGTCGAAACCTTCCTCCTCCTCCTGGCGCTCAAAGTGCGATATCCAGATCGCATCACGCTCATCCGCGGGAACCACGAGTCGCGACAGATCACGCAAGTGTACGGATTTTACGACGAGTGTCAGCGCAAGTACGGCAGCAGCAATGTGTGGCGCTGGTGTTGCGAGGTCTTTGACTATCTCGCGTTGGGCGCCATCGTTGACGGCCGCGTTTTCTGCGTCCATGGCGGCTTGAGCCCTGTGTTGCAGGCCATCGATCAGGTATTATGTTTTTCCACTTGGGAACTCTCACGTTTTCTTTAACGCCGACTTTATTTTTGATATTCGCTCGATGTGGACGTAGATTCGGGCTATCGATAGAAAACAAGAGGTTCCACATGACGGGCCAATGTGCGACCTGCTATGGTCTGATCCCGATGGTACGTACACTGTTCTCCCGGCTTCCCTCGATTTTGCGCCCCAAATCCGCCAGTGGGACAGGCGGGCCCTGGTCCGCCAAGGAGCTGATAACCCTTCGAACTGCAGATATAAACGGCTGGGGCCTTTCTCCACGCGGAGCAGGCTTCCTGTTCGGAGCGGACATCACGAAGACTTTCGCACATAACAATGCTATCGACCTCATTGCCAGAGCGCACCAACTCGCAATGGAGGGCTACAAACTCATGTTTGACCAAACGATCGTGACCGTTTGGAGCGCACCTAACTATTGTTACCGGTTAGTGCCCAACGGCCCACTCTGTTCCGTCTGCGGATGGAGACAGTGCGGCTCATCGATTGACGCTGATCACCATCTTTTACTCAGCTGCGGCAATGTCGCGTCGATCCTTGAGCTCGATGAATATCTAGCCCAGGAATACAAAGTTTTTCAGCATGCCCCATCGGTAAGCCTCTCGTATTTGTCACACCGCAGTATCTCCGGGGTTGCTAACGTCCGGCAGGACGTCCGCTCTGCACCATTGAAACGACCACCGGTGGATTACTTCTTGTAAGTTTCACCCATCGGCTACAGCGGTAAGTCGTGGCCCTCTTGGCCACTTCCGGATTCCCCAAGGACTGCTGCTGGGCTGGGACGGCATGTCTGGGGCGCGGAACTGTGGCCCAAAATAGCGTCCATAAAGAGATCGCCTAACATGCCTGTAACATGCTTTGGTGTGGACCTCACGTAACGGAGATGACCCTAGTTGTTGTGCACCGTGCGCAAAACCCGTGCGCAAAAATCCCAACAAACAAAGTTGTAGTTCGGATTCCACGTTTCTTTATCGCTATCCCCACCTGTCAAACTGTCAGTCATGTCAAAGTTCTGGCGCTCGTGTCTTGAACAGCCAAACAGCCGTCAATTTGGCCCAACCACAGCGTCTAATTTGTTACAGTAGCTTCATTACGAAGACGGTGTGTACGCAAGGGACACGTCAGGCTACCAAGGAAACATGTTCGGATCAACTGCCAGTTATTGCTTTTGTAAGGTTTCTCGGGTCATCAACATGCATCAATGCATAGCATCAAGGTCATCACTTGGGACTCTCCATTTAGTACTACGGAAACGATATTCCGGCATGCACATGTGTGGGCCTTGACTATCGCAGAACCATAGTTGTTCGGTGATTACCGCTGGTCAGCCGCTTTTTTTTGCAAATTAATGTGTGCCGCAAGGCATGATGCATGATGTCCTATATATCGTTACGCCTGTCTCTCGGTTCCTACTGGGATTAAGGAGAATATTAATCAGTCAACAGCCCTCATTATCTTAGCAGTAACCTTAACATGTCGTATGCAAGTGCCAAGAGGCAACAACTGTGATATCATCATCAAGCCCTGTCACTGCACCATCTCGTTGGTGGCCCATGCTAATCAAGGAGTGGCGTTACGAGTGCCTGACATCGAGCGCCCAGCACATGTTGATAACAAGCCATGAGTGCACGGTGAGGTGGAGTTGGCCCTTATCCCTGTGCCCTGAGGTGTGAGGGTCGAAATCCCGAAATGCGATAATGATAATCTCCAGGCGCCAAACAGCGGTGCTGATGAGGACGTGGGTACAAACGCCAAGCCTGTACATCCGTCACATGTCCTAAGTCACGATTCCGCGGACCCATCAATAAATAGCATCCAAGGAAAGTATCGCGTTCATGCATGCGAAACAATAACATGGGAGGAATCTATGTGGACCGTATCGGTTAAGAGCCGAGAAACTCTCACCGTTCTGCCCACAAGATTGGACCGCCACCACTGATACCAGAATCATCAGGCTTTTCCGCATTGTCCCCTTCTGTCTCCTCCAGCAGATTGTCCCCATCATTAGGCACAACTTCCCCTGGCCGGCCATCGAGGGGAGAATCCGAAGCTTGTATGTTGTCGACTGACGGCGTCGGAAACCTATCTGTCCACTGGCGGTAAGCGAAGGACTCTGGTATTGACGATACGGAAACGCGTTGTGGGGGTGTGGCAAGTGCCCACGGTAATAAAGGTTGCATCGGTCTTGACGGTGGGGCCTCGGAAGATGGCGATGGCGGGGGAGGGAATGTGAATTCGGGAGCGGATCGTACACGTTCCGAAAAGAAGTTGAATATCTCTGCTGTCGATGCATGTTGGCGTCTCTGACACGTATCGATGCTGGGAAGCCAATAATTGGGACCGGGTGGGTGCATATGGGAATCACTTTGCGCAGGTTGAGTTCGACCTGTCGAAGTCGAGGCCGATGATGATGACGCTCGGGGGATATTGAGGCCATCCGCAGCGGCCTGACAAGGGACATAGATCATTCCAAGTGGATTGCCACTACGATGGGGAAGGTACTCAGCACACCAACGTAGCAAGGAACGAACCAATACTACTTACCAGACACGACAACCCACACCTTCACGCACACACCCACAAGCGCTCCTTATCATCTTGATTGAGGCGCAGTCGAAATAGCGAGGCTCCATCCTCACAACCGTTTCGGCTGCTTCCCCACAAGCAACCCACGTCCCTTGTTTCCGACGCGGCTGTGCGTCGAGGTGGATCAACACACCACAGCCATTCGTCCGCCTTGCGCGCGAGTGCGAAGGCCGTCGCGCAGCGGGATGAGGTCGGAATGCAGATGCGCGATGCCTCACAGGGGGGTTGGGTGGTTGGGGCGCAGGGGGTGGGCTAGCGTACCAGTCACTTTCGCGCAGTCTTCCGCCACAGAATAGCACATATGATGAATCCTCGTCCTCGTCTTCGGGACGAACATCGGCCTCCTGCGGGAAGAAGAGCGGATCGAGGTCATTGAAATCACTTGATAGCTCTCTCGAGTTAAGACGAGAACGAAAGAACCATCTTCCGACCCCACGTTGTCGCTGTTCGACGTCATCGTCGTCAGTCTCGGATAAATCAGGTTCTGGATGACGTTGCGCTGTGTAAGAGCGACTGGTGGTTCCGGAGGTAGTCGGAGGCGGGGGAGGTGTAGTGAGGGGAGGTTGCACTGGAGATTGAGGAGCGGGCATGTCACGGATGGCTATGGCACCGCGGCGGCGAAGCCGGGAGACTTCACCTGAACGAACAAGGTCAGAGAGAACGATAGAGTTGTCCACGTCGGAAACATTGGTGAGATGCGAAGGGCGTGGAGGGGATGAGCGAGTGTAGGTGATGGGCATGGTGAGCGCTCAGTCAAGAGTCACGTCAGAGTCAGGGCTGATTGTGTAATCATTCCATCATTCACTTAAGCCCGAAAATTCCTCTAATATTCCGTAATTTAACTAACTTAACAATATACAAACATTATCATCGTTTAGCTTCCCTCAATTTGTCCGCACTCGAACTCGCCAGCACGGCAATGTCGGCTTCCAACTCCGGCTGATAACGCATGTACGGTGACCCACGACCACCTGGAAGCGACACATCTGACGCATTCCGGTGAATGCGTGCAGATCGCACCGACGGCGAACGTATCGGTAGTGGGGCAGGCGACGAAGCTCGTGGAAGAGGAGCAGGTGATGCGCCTCTGGGCAATGGGTTTGGGGAGGCAGCGCGCCTCGGAGTAGGCGATGTCATGGAACCACGATGTGAGGATGATTGCTGGGCAAAGCCTGCGGGGCTAGGGCGAGGTGACACAGAAGGAGGTCGAACGGGGAGGGTTTCAGTTGGCGTGTCATTGTAGGGAGAAGTAATCGTGATTCTCTGTCCTGCAGCATAAGGATTTCCGTTGGGCGATCCTGTCCGAGGGAGAACGGTACTTGGCGACGTAGCCCGGGTGTCACGAGATGGAATAGGTAACCCGGGTGGGGATTCCCTTCCCTCCTGCTCGTGACCAACACCTGGTGTAGGCTGCCGTTGCAGATTCGACTCATTGTAGAGGGTCGGGGGATAGCGGCGCGGCGACTGATTAGCTATGTCTGATGCGCTTATGTTGGGATTGGAAGAAGTAGCATATGGAGAGTACATGTCAGCGTGTGGAACGTGACTTTGCTGCGTTGCCAGAGGGGTGGCAGTACGAGGAGATGCGGAGTTCGGAGAATAATATCTACTTGGTGGGATCTGTACCTGGACTCTAGGACGATAATTCTGGGGTTCCATCGGCTGGCTGATTGTGGGATCGCCAGTAGAGTACGAACGATCCGTTGTAGAGCGTTGGTCACGAGTAGAGCTGGGACGATAATTCTGGGTTTCCATTGACTGACTAGCTGGGTGACCTCCCGCGAAGATAGGAGCAGTTGTAAGTCGTGGGTCATGAGCAGCGCTGCGACGATGATTCTGGTGTCCCATCGACTGGCCTGTTGAGGGATTGCCATTAAAGAAGGGAGGTGCCGTTGTATTGGGTGGGTCAAAAGCAGCGCTGCGACGATGATTCTGGGATTCCACCAGCTGGTCAACTGGATAATCCCCAGGAAAGAAAGGAGGAGTCGTTGTATGGGGTGAGTCATAAGCAGCGCTGCGACGATGATTCTGGGATTCCACCGGCTGGTCAGCTGGATAATCGCCGGGAAAGAAATGAGGAGCCGTCGTATGGGGTGGGTCATAAGCAGCGCTGCGACGATAATTCTGGGATTCCACCGGCTGGTTAACTGGATAATCGCCGGGAAAGAAAGGAGGAGTCGTAGTTCGACGTGAATCATGAGTAGCGCTGGGATCAAGACGTTGCCCGCTGGAAGTCCGCGGTGGCATTGCGTGCGTGCGCTGTTCTGGCATCGTGTCCGTCTAGCAAATCAGAGAAACTGAGTCAGTACAATGTGGTGAGATGAACAGTTAATGCGTACGCGGCGTTCTACAGAAATTGGCATGACCTGTGGAGGGGGTTGGTGCCGATTGGAGGCGGCATTTGGGGCAGCGTTCACTGGCAGCCTCGTATCGCGCGGCATCCAATTGTCCGATTCAGAGGGTCGCCTGCGTGGTGCAGTGCTATGAGATCCGTGAGGATATGGGGTCTCCGTGCTGGGCTGGGGCGCAAGAGGAGCTGGCATCTGGGGAATAGGACGTCGCTTTGGCGGGCCATTGTGGCGCAGCGGCCCCCCCTGGGTGCTCTGTAAGTGGGTGGGATACTGACGGCAGAGTCGAGGGAAGGAAACGCACTGATCTGCTGCTGGGCCTTTCCGAAAACTCTGGGTTCTGCCGGCCATCGACAGGCCGGACACCATCAATATGAGTACGGGCGGCCCTAGGGGAATGGGTAGTTGAGAAACGTTCTCGCGCGGGACTCGGGATATCCCCAGGGATAATTTCAAAGTATTCTTGCGCAGGACTCGGAATAGCTCCTATTGTGCTTGAGAAGTTTTCTCGAACCGGACTCCGGGATACATCGGGAATTATTCCATTATTTAGGATGGAATGATCATCATCAAAGGCTCTATGGGGTGATGGAGCTTCGTAGACAGGGCCACCTGACTCTGGGGGGTAACCGTTGATGGGTCCAGACGGGGTATCTTCCACGGTTCCTGGTGGTGGCTCGAAAGCGACACCGCCCTGTGAAAAAGGGACAACCGGGGGGAGAGCGCCAGTAAAATTGGACTCTTGGGGTGTATGGTTCTGAGTACTTAGGGAGTCCCTTAGAGACCTCTGTCTCCTGGGTGTGGAACCCACGTCTGTGCTTGCAACTTCTGGGATCGTAGGCATAGGTGGTGGTGCGCGGGATGATACAGGTTGGGGGGTAGGGGCAGCAGGTAGAGTGGTCGTACTGGATGAATCGGTAGACGCTGCACGCTGGACCCCCCTCGGAGGGGATATGGGAGTGTAAGGTGGCCCTGGCGGCTGATTCGTAGCACCATTAGATCGCCCAAGGGGTTCACCGAATTGCGTCTGCAAGCGAGGATATACTTGGCGTGTAGGTAATGGCGTAGGCAAAGGAACTTCTGCATCATGTAGAGATGACGGATTGAGATAGACGTCTCGGAAAGGTGGGGATTGATCGAATTCTTCGAGTCTGTATTTGCTCTCAAATATTTCACGAAATCTGGGCCCGTCGTTTGGGTAGAACCCTCCATCCTCCAAGGGGCTCTGACTTTCATGATATCCGATGCGTTGACCAGCCTGGATACCTTCATTGTATCCCATCTTACGGCCCTGCTCCCTCGCCAGTTCAATGAGTCTTTTTTGCTTCATCTGTCGAGCATTGTCACGAGCGCGAGCGGCGGATGCTTCGGCTTCGTATCGTAGTTGCTCCTGGTCTTCAACCATTTGCTGTGCACGTTGGATTTCTCCATGCGCATTATCCAGTAAAGCTTTGTATTTCCCTAATTCTTCGCGAACGGTAGAGGCATGACGCATGGCGTTAGTCCTCTCCTCTTCTGCCTGGTTTACGCGGAGGGCCATCTCAAGCGCAAGTTTCTCGGCGTGCGATGCTCGCTGGCGCGATTGATCAAGTTTTTCGAAGGCAGTATTGAGTCCGTGTCTCAGCTCCTTTGTGTCACGCGATGAAACGGAGAGCATGTGCGCGAGTTCACGGTGGATATGGCTATGGCGGTTGTGATGGTGACGACTACGCCGTCGTGGTTCAAGAGAGACTGCAGAAACGACTGAGAGCCTGTTGTCAGGCTGTGGATCAGACACAGGATCAGAAGCATGTGGACCAGAAATATCAGGTAGCCACCCTGCGGCCTGAGGGAGTGCACGCTCGTCGGGACTGCTGGGTGTGGCACCCTGCGAGGGCTGACGACTACGGTGACCATCAAGAAGGGAAACACCGGTCTGGCCAGAATGGCACTCACAGCGATCCTTCGTAGGAAAGTTCGGTGCTTATTGACCCCGACATGGCGGTAGTGTCGCAGCCAGGAGGGGTGTGTTCGTGGCAAGTTGAACTTGAACCTGAACAAGAGCAGGCGTGGCACCTGCCCTAAATCAGGGTTAGGGTTTAGATGAATATGGGAGATTTGCCATTTTCAATCGATCACTCCCACCGTGCCCGCTCTTTCTCTTCTTACTACTGCAATGCCGCCCACATCCGCGTCAAAGCAAAAGCGTTTGGCCGAAAAGGCAGCAAAGCGAGCTGCTAAAGCCAATGCTAATCCTACTGAATCATCTACCCCACCAGGTTCAACAAATGGGGGGAGTTCGGTCAATACCCCCTTGACCAGTCTGTCGGCCGCTACTAGCCAGGAAGATCTCACGTCAATGGCAAAGTTGAAAATTGCTACGGAAAGGTAATTCTCCTCAATTCTTATAACGTGGTATGTTTTTTACCAACAGTATTTTTTTTTTCATCAAGGAGCACGGCAGGGGTTCTAGTATCGGATCCGAAGGGACGCGACATCAAGATCGACGCATACACACTATCCTTTCATGGCAGATTACTTATCGAGGGCGCAGAGGTTGCACTTAACTATGGCCAGAGATATGGTCTTCTCGGTGAGAACGGTTCAGGAAAGGTGTGTCCAGGCGGTCAACCCCGGGGATAACTTGAAATGTCTGACATACCGCCAGTCGACGTTCCTGCAGTCCGTTGCCGAACAAGACATCGCGCTTCCACCTCATGTGGATATATATCTTGTCCGTGGAGAGGCAGAGCCTTCCGACGTGAACGCTCTTGACTTCATTGTTGCCTCGGCCAAGGCGAAGGTAGCGAGACTCGAGGCTCGCATAGAAGAGATGTCGATGGCCGACCACGTAGACGAGCTTGCCTTGGACGCCGCTTACGAGGAGCTAGAAGAGATGGACCCCAGTACATTCGAGGCTAAGGCCGGGAGTATATTACATGGCCTCGGATTCTCTCAAGCGATGATGAAGAAGCCGACCAAGGATATGTCAGGAGGCTGGCGGATGCGCGTAGCCCTGGCACGTGCCTTATTTGTCAAGCCCCACCTACTCCTCCTCGACGAGCCAACCAACCACTTAGATTTGGGTGCTGTTGTCTGGCTGGAGGCATACTTGTCGACCTACAATCACATCCTTGTCATCACGTCGCACTCGCAAGATTTCATGGACAGTGTCTGCACGAATATCATGGATCTGACACACAAGAAAAAAATGGTCTACTACACTGGTAATTACACAACGTACGTACGGACGAAGAAGGAGAATGAGGTCAACCAAATGAAGGCGTACCAGAAGCAACAGGATGAAATCGCCCATATTAAGAAGTGCGACGTACTTCACACCAACTATTCCGTACTAATATGTTCGACATAGGTTCATAGCGTCAGCCGGTACTTACGCCAACCTCGTCAAGCAAGCAAAATCCAAGCAGAAAATTATTGACAAAATGGAGGCCGCTGGCCTCATCGAAAAGGTTGAGACACCAAAGCCACTCAATTTCCGTTTCGAGAACATCCGAAAATTACCTCCTCCGATCTTGGCATTCAATGAGGTTGCGTTTTCGTACTCGAGAAAAAAGGCGGATTACCTCTACGAGAAGCTCTCCTTTGGTATCGAGTGAGTGTCGTGTTGTACTTGCGCTACTTGGATCTCATTCGTGGCTATGCAGCATGGATTCACGTATCGCCATTCTCGGAGCCAACGGCGCTGGAAAGTCGACACTTCTCAACCTCATCACCGGTGCCCTACAACCTGTCGAAGGAACGATATCCAAGCATGCCAACCTGAAGCTCGCCAAATATTCCCAGCACTCTGCCGATCAATTACCATACGACCGCCCCCCCCTTGAATATTTCCAACGGCTTTTTGCTGAGAAGTTCCCGGAGAAGGATATTCAGGTACCCCCCTCTCCTGCGTCTTTTTCCTCGCTAATAACACCCTCCCAGGCGTGGCGCGCACAGCTCGGTCGATTTGGTCTTTCGGGTACTCATCAGACGTCGCCCATCAGCCATCTCTCGGACGGTCTGCGCAACCGGTGTGTCTTATGAACCCTATGGCGTTCGGGGTGTGCTAAATCGATGGGTGCTTAGTGTTGTCTTTTCCCAACTTGCGATGGAGCACCCGCACATACTCCTTCTTGGTGAGGAGATCTTCGGCTGTGTCAGAAACCTAAGTCCTTATCTTCTCTCGCTTCCAGATGAGCCCACCAATCACTTGGATATGGCATCAATTGATGCCCTCGCCCGGGCCATTAAAGACTTCGAAGGCGGCGTAGTAATTGTCTCACACGACTTCCGCCTTATCTCTCAGGTAGCGGAGGAACTTTGGGAGGTTGCAAACCACAGTATTCGAAACCTCACCAAAGAGGATATCTCAATCGTCGACTACAAACAGAATCTCGTGCGGCAGTCCATGGCTGCCATTGAAAAGGCAAAACTCATCAGCAAATCCGCGTCGAAAACCAAGACCTAGGTAAACCTCAACAGCCTACCCGCATACATAGTACATACATGTATCCTTTAGAACGCATCTACTTCCACCAGCAATCCAGGCGTTCGCAGTGTATCAGAAAGTTGGATTACATCGTGCATCCTGTATTTTTTTTGCGCTTCTGTGTACGATTTAGTCCCGAGGTAAATCAATCAGTGTAGGGCTTCCAATTGCATGCAACGATGTTTACACAATGGCTGTCTACTTATGCATCTCACGGTAGTTGCGGTTCACGGACACTCTCGAGTCTCAGTTTACCGGAATTGACTTGTGGTGTGTCTAACATGCGCCATCTCCGTCATAACTGTCGTCCCATGGACGAATCACAGGCCACATCGGATATGATCACACGGCCTTGACAAGCTGTTCTGTAGCCATATAACATGGTAGCGAACTTAGGTGGTGATGAGATAAGTTGGGCAATACGACTTCACTGCTGAGACCGGCAGAAGGATCAGCCAAGACACATGGCACTGTGTCGGTGGGAAAGAGAGACCAACCGAGGTGCTCGAATATAATATTGTTACATCGGTCCGCATCGTGTGTGACAGACTACACCATCAGTTGTATATATACAGGTAGCAACTCATTTAGTTACACAACCAAAACACGCGACCCGTTGCAAATTGTATGACGGATGCCCGAGAACTGAAACCAATACACCGTTTAGGGATTCTGATAAGAAATATAATTCGGTGAGACAATGTCTTTGTTAAGTTAGCGTTGTGCTGCTGCTCCTTCCGCATCAGCCACGTCACTCATCCAATTGGACATCTCACTCTCCAGAAGTGAGGCAGAGTCATAATCACCCTCATCGGAGCTCATGTCGCTCGACACCTGCGAGGGGAGCGAGAATACCTCCGAATCCCCTCTGATGGCAGGAAAGCCGGTGGCTCCAAGTTGTGTTCTCTCGGCAGCACCGGGTGAGGGCGATCTCAAACCCCCACTCGAGATTTCGCTACGTTGCGCAATGGCGCCCATGCGCGATTCCATCAACTCGCGGTACAACCCCGCATCAATGAACGGGGAGCCCGGGGGCGAGAAGGACGGCGAAGAAAGGATGCTCAAATTCGAAGAGAGCGTCGGGGAGAGCGTGTCGAGGATTGTGTGAGGCGAGAGGGTTTGGTCGTGCGGAGTAAGGTATTGATCGCTTGGCAGTGTATCTGATGGGCTGAACAAATCCGTGTCGGGGAGGGAGAGTCTAGTATTTTCCGGTTCAACAGACGCCATCGGGATACGCATAAGGATATCGCCAAGCTCGATGACTGGCGATGTCTCGTGGACGTGTGGTATCTCGACGAGGACGGGGGTCTGAGAATCAATGTACCCCCGTACGTCAAGAGGATGCGGAGCACTGCCGGAACTAGGTGCATCGCTTTGCTGTACGGCTTGGACGGGGGTCTGTGCGGGTGTTCCAGAAGACAAGGGAGGCGCTGGCGACGCGACAACACGTTTCGAGGGTCCATTCTCGGGTCTCACAGTGGGATTCTCATCTGATATATTCGAGTCATCAAAGAAGATGAGGGGTTGGGTCGAACTTGAGCCCGAAATGTCTGCAGACTGCGATCACAACGTGAGCACAGCAATGCTCGCTTATGAGGGCTGAATGACTCACGTTTCCCACAGGACGATCCCGCAGCTTCTGGGATTCGCCGACACGTCGTTGACGGATACCCGTATTATCCCCATCGGGTTCTATGCCGGCTTTGAGGGCTTCACTTGCAATAAGTTCCTTGAGGTCGATGTGTGTTGTATCACTGGTTCCAACGGGTCGTTTAAACGGGTTCTTCTTGCCCTGGGTACCTCGTTGAGGAGACGATTGGGGTCCGTCATCATCCTGAGAAGGGAATGACGACGATGAGGCACCGTGCGTGTGGGGTCTAGCTCTTCTGCGTCTACGGGAGTCCCTCCAGGCGGAGAACTTTGGACGGACATGAGGGTCGAATACGAACTAATGGCCGCACAATAAGCTGTGGGGTATGGAGTATCAGGAAAGTACATGTACAGACCTGCTTGAAGACTATGACCGCGGCCATGGCCCCAACGGTTACAGCGACGTAGACAGCAGGCCCTGGCATTTAGGAAGTAACGTGGAGGCTGGGAGGATGGAAGGTGTAAGGTTGAACGTTACTGGTTTAGTGTTAGTGTCAGTCGCAGTCGCGTTGTATGTGGCACCCCTGCGCCCGGATCACGGGCCGGCAGTAGAAAAATGCTATTATTGGTAGTGGTATGTATGTGGAGTGGAAGAAAACAGTGTCCATGTCCATGGTTCGAGTCCGACGTGCTCGGAAGGAACAGAAATAGAGAGTAACGACTAAAAGGTTCTGAGGATAGTAACAAAGTAATAGAAAATTATCCGTTCGGTCCATGATGATGCGATAGCGACATGTTTGCAGTGAGAGACAAGACAAGATGCGGTAACTTGTACAAATGCAAGGGGGCAAGTCCTCATGACTCAGACAAAATTTTGTCGATCGACTCGTTCAAAAACGCCTTTTTCGACGTGAGATCTGCTCTCGGGAAGCGGGCCGTGATTGCCTCACGAGCAGTCCTAGAGTTTACGTTGTCTTGTAAGCCGAAGTGGCATCAATAGCGAGCAGACACTCACTTCTTCGTGACAGTCATCAGATCTTGCGTGCTCAGGTAGTTCCGCAATGCCTGGAACAACTCCTCCTCACTTGGATCTGGATTCTGGCTTGGTCCCGCAAACGGATTAACGGAAGTCGCGAGGGAGAATGTTGACAAGGGCCGTTGGTTTGCTCCAGCTGACGGAGGGACTGCGCCTGCCACAGACTGAGATGGCGACATACCACCAACTGTGGGGGCACCGAACATGTTCAACCCGGGCATCATCGCCCCTTGTGGTACTCCTGCCATAGACGGCATGCCGTATATACTTCCTGTATTCTGGTATGGCAGGGTGGTCATAGGCATATGACCTCCATACTCCGATCCGGCAGGTGAACCGTTGAAGCCGCCTCCAAGGGGCATGAGGGGTAGTTGGGGTATACCACCGTACATCGACATCGAAGTTTGGCCAACATTCTGGGACTCGCCGCTATGGGATGGCTGGTTGCGGAAATTGCGGTTCGACATCGCATTTGTGTCCCGGTAGTAGTCGCCTGATTGCGACGCTGGCTGATAACTGCGCGGCGAATCTCTACCAGAGTGTACACGCGATCGGGGCTTGCTTAGCCCTGTGCGATAACTCTCTTCTGAATGACGCGAGCCAGTTTCCCAAGCTTCTGCTTCGTACTCTGTAACGCACCGTGAGATAGTTGTGTTTTCCAAGGATAAAATACCATACCGCTGAATTTCTTGAGAGGAATCATGGAATCGTCGAACTTTTCGTCTTCATTGATCATCACCTTCTTGCTGGACCCTTCGCCGATGACTAGACGCGTATTACCCCATCCAAAGTCATCCATACACCAGAAGGAATATACGGGCAACAAGAAGCTGTAGACTGGATAGCTATCGCGGAAAGTGAGTACTAAGTTCCTCGTGTTGTCCTGGAGCTGAGGTACATACGAGATAAGATAGACAACCATCCAGCCAACCAGCATGAATTCGCGTCTGATGATGAAGACAAGGGCCTCAAGAAAAACACAGTTAGCCAGAGAAATTGCAACTTCAATACAATCTCACCTGTAGACCGTACACAGCCGCAATCATTAGGACCGAGATAAGTGGGAAGCCAGAGTGTCCAGTGGCAACAATGACGATGAGGTAGATCAACTACGGGTGTTTAGTAAGTAGTGACTCTACAAGAGGCAATCGGCGACCTACATATACGACAGTTGCAGGAAGGATCTAGGTGGACAATGAGTGAATGGACAGTGGCTCCCAGCGAGTAACTCACCAATGTGCCTAACAAGTCGAGGAAGACGAAGAACCGCATGGAGAAACAACAAAATCCGAACAGCTCAGGAAGCAAAATGAGCTCGCACAAATTATGAACAGTCGAATTAATCCAACGACGACGCTGAGAAAGAAGCACACGCCAGGACTCCGGGGCGACAGTGTGCGCTCGAGCGTCCTGCGTGAATTTAGTCTTGAACGTCGGGAAGTGCTTCATCAGTAGAGTTGTCAGGAAACGGTCTTCGCCAAGAGACAGCAGATTCTTCTTGTGGAGTGTGTCGACATTGGGCTCCGAGTACTCGTCGATGATCCGGTTGGAAATGATGATTGGGCGGCCTTTGTCAGCAGTTCGAATACGGTACATAGAAAAGCATCCAGGCAAACAGGTGACGGAACCAAACAAGCTCTCAAATGCCTTGGATAAGTTGTGGGAGATATAGTACTCGTAAACCTACGTGCAAACAGCGGATGAGGGGAGTTGATACATGCAGACACTGAAATCCAAATACCTGAATCATTGTCCACCAAGAATCTTCCTCATTCTTGAGCCGCGTTTCACCACAGATCCCTATAATACTTGAATCATCTGCAGCGGAAGCTACGAGACGGTTGAGAGACTCTGGGGTGACAGTCTGTGATGTAACAAATATCAGTCTGAATCCTTACGGTAAAAAAAGAGGGATTACTGTATCTGCGTCAACGGTGAAGATGTATTCATAAAAGGCAGGGTCAATGCCGATGACGTTGCGCATCTGGTGATAGATTTCCAATTCCAGAGGAGACATGGGGTTGTCAAAATGAACGCGGTTGAGATAGTGCATGAGTAGTATTTGACTATCGCGCTTTCCACGATTGCCAGGCTTAGATCGCTCAGTCGGTTTCCCAACCTTGACCACAACCATGTAACTGATGTCCCATCAGAAGATATCGAAGAGGTTGATTACGAAGAACATACGGTACGACGTGACCTTCGAATTCATAGAGACCAGAATAAACCTTGCCATAGTTAAGCTGCCGGGAACCTTCGCCAATTGACTTGAATAACAATGGCTCGGGGTCGAGTTTGGGATCCACGCCGAGGATATCTAGCACAATACGAGGCGTCGTCCTGTCGTTACCACTTCCGATGATGTTGCCGTCGCAAATAAGGAAAAGTAGCTTCCTCTTATCATCGTAGTTGAGAGCCGCGAGGGAATCAATGGTTCGGCGTAACGAGTCCTCGCCCTCAGTGTAACAAGGAACTTGACAGATAACGAACTTGTCAAGCATCTCAGGATTCCGCTTCCCGCTCAGCTGGAGCGCAGCCAGGACTGCACTCGGTTATGAATAAGTCGGTAACTAGATGAGGGTGCGGGAAAACTCACATTTCACGAAAACAGAAGCGACTAGAATGCTAGATGCTACAAGGAGGAAATAGTTTTGCACTTGACACCGCGCCTCCTTGCGGAAGTCCTTCTCCCCGACATAAAACATGTTATTCAAACACTGTATGTTTTGCTGAGCCGTTGTTGAGTCTAATTTGGCAATAGCGGAATTGAGTTGCTTCGTGATGTCCTGGCCTGGCTGTTGCTCGAAGATATCGGTGATAGCACTGTTCAAGAACGTGTAAGGGCCAGTGTTACCCTGGTTGACGCTAATGGTATAGAAATAGTCCGTCAGGTCATAGATGGACTTGTCCCAGACTGCCCATGTCCTGTGCAGCACCGTGAGCGATGCAACGCATATTTTCGGATGTACTAACCTCGGGTTTGTCTCATCGTTCGCGGCGGAACTGATCGCTTTGCTATCGTAAACTAGGGGTCCCTTGAGGTATTGCTTGATTGTTGGCAGAAATCGCGAGGTGTACCAATCTGAAGAGTCAAGCTTCGTGCCTTGCGCGGGCTGTTGGGAACCAGAGGTGTGCACAGCTGTGGGGATCACAGCCGAGAAGTTCTGATGCTGGAATAGGAGACTTGCATCAGTCACGAGAGAGGGGCAACCGAGAACAAGGGGTGGCGGGAAATAATTCGTCAGATCTTGACCAGCTAAGGCGTCTAAGGTATCCTGGGCGTTACTGGGTTCACCTGATATATCGCTATGCTGCCGCTGGATGAAATTGGTTACATCATAGACTTGACCCTGAATGGTTACCCAGTAGTCATTCTTGCCAGTGTGGTCACCAACCTCCGTAAGTGACCACGCCTTGTCGAAGTCTGGACAAAGGAGGCGTCCGAATTCCACGATATAAAATACAACGATGGCATTCATGAGAAAGATCAGGAAGAAGATTGTGACCTTTTCTCGCCACGCAAGACGGATGTCAGGACGCTTCATACGCCCGATTGACGAGAGGCAGAAGCTAGGCATCCACCACGTAGTCGCCCAGACGATGAACAGCCAGAATCTGCGAGAACGACTTGTAGGGACTTCTTCAATTGTGTTCGGAGCATCTTTGACAACTAGCCCTACTTCCTTGGAGTGGTCCGAGGAATCTGGTGGTGCCTCTTTCCTGTCATAATCAGACCCCCATCCACTTTCGTCTTCCCGGTACGGGGGGGCAGATAGGCCAGGCGTCAAGAGGCCACCTTGTCCGTAGCTGGCATTAGGATCGCGATATTGTGTTCCATTGGTGGTGACTCGGGTCAATAAGAGATTATCGTCGCTCTGGCCAAAGACAGCGCCCGGAGGGGGAAAACCTGGATCCTGGTGGGTATATTCGGTGGTATCGTCAGGATAATTACTCTCGTCGTCGACCTCTTGTAGTTGCTTCCGCTGCTCCTTCTCTGTCGAGCGGATTTCATCTTCTGCGGTCTTCCAAGCGCCATACGATAGCCAGATCATCCTATGACCAAGGGCGAAATCGATACCTTCCCTCCAACCGTTAGCCAGACTATACTGTCGAATTTTATCTTCCGTAGTGCCAGGGGCCGTCGCGAAGTAGCGCTCGCAGAAACTGTCTTGTTCCATGTCGGCCACATACTCGGTCTTGCGACGCACAAGGACATTCGGCAGTAGTAGAGAACGTATCTGCGTCTTGACACGGCGCTTGTCAAACGAATTGGGTGAGCCCGAATCATTTGGCCGAATACATGAAACTGTCCACAGGCGCATACGACCCAAATTCTCGATAACCTCGGATAACGTGAAATTAAGTTGCGTAGTTATAGGGTATACCTTCGATGGATCGAGGTGTGGATGGTCTTCTCCGGTCTCAGCCCGACTGAGTGATACGACTGGGGTAGGGTGACGAAGTGGCTTGGACGAGACCTGTGCTTGAACAATCATGCTCTCGTCTTTGCTATGCTTCTCTGCAGCCAGACTTGGTCCGGCAAAAAGTTTCGAGATGAACGGGTCGCTCGAGTTGCGAAGAAGGGTGACGAAGGCCGAGTCCAAAATGTCGGTATCCTTTTCAACGAATCCCGTGGTGTCATATGAGCAACTCCCTGCATAGTGATTGATGCCAAACAGGTTGCGGTCCGCAGATCCGGCGACGCTGGGATTGGCAACGAAAGAGGCATGAACCCCAAAACGGGACACAAGGTCTTGCAACAAATCTTCGTCCTTCTTCTCGCCGCTCTTTCCGGACTTGTACGACGAACAAGCTTTAGAGAGGACACCGAGCATTCCGCCTGGCTTCTTGTGAGCTCGTTCGGAGAGCTGTGTGCCGCGGAGTAGCTCCACGCAGGCGGAATTATCGATTGTCGTGATAGCAGGTAATGGGACACCATCCCCTACAACATGGCCATTGTAGCCCACCGTGTCCTCGAAAATGGTTCGGAACACGTAAGAATGCAGGAGTTCGTCTGCGAAATTGATACAGAATTCATCGAAGCCATTCTGCCCATACGCGTGGACGAGTGGAGCACTGCCCGTGAACATCATGGATCCGCTAGATGACGGCCCGCGGGATTGAAAACCCGGTTGATCCAACAAAACGATTTGTGAATGAGGTGGTGGATCCTGTGGATTTGGGGAAACCTTGTGGTTTGCGGTCTCCACGACGAATGCAAAAAGGATGGCGTAGAGATCCCTTGCGAAATGGTCCCTCTGTAGGGAACTTTGATGCGCGTCCATAAGGACAGTATAAAGTTCCTTGCGAACATAACTCGTCTTGTTCGTCAGTGTTTGGGCGAGGTCATCCGGGGCAACGCCAAGAAGTGTTGAGATGTGGTCGAGAACGAGGGGATTTGTGACATAAGCGGAAACATCACGGGCATCGCCTTCCGAGAATTGAAGGTTACTAAGAAGGAGAATGGCGACGAGTAGGCTAAAGATAGAAGTCATGTGCTTCGGCTTGAACCCCAAAGTTTTCATGTCTTCTCGTAATTGTTCCATAGCAATGGCATCATCGCTGAATGGCCCGGATGGAAGGCGGTAGGTGCCGGAAGAGGCGAGAAGGGCGTAGTCAGACGGATCCTCTAGACCAAAGAAATCTCGTTCGGTGGGGGTTGCTCCTGCGAGGAATTGGTAGAAAACGTGGTACGTGCGCTCCTCGTGGCCAAGGCGATTTAACCGAGACTTGTCAAGACCATATGTGAGGACTTTGGCGCCACTTATGCGGCCGCGGTTATTGAAATGGAGCTCAAAAAATCGACCATGGCGAGAGGCATTTGGATTCATGAGCGTCTTGGCATTGCCGAAGGAATCTACCAGCGACGTGAAGGCCTTGACAAGCTCAGCAAGTTTTGTCTCCCGCTTGGAATGAGCCGAGAGCCGCAAAACTTGCTTGACGACTAAATCTCTAGTGAAGGACTTGCCAGACCCTGTGATCCCGCTATGTGGACGTTGAGAGGAAAAGTTACCAGAATGAGTGACACTCGTCACTTACCGAAAAACGACGGCCTGAGATTCGCTCCTCCTTCTCATGAGGAGATAAACTCTGGCAGCCAGGTCATAGGGATGGGGAGGTAAGGGCGGTTGAGAAGAGGTGGAGGGTGGGGATGTGTCTTTATAACAACGCTCTTCGTATTCTTTGGCACTATTATCATTTGTGTTTGCCAGTGACTTGAAAGGATTGACCACGAGAAGATTGGAGGTGTTGATCCTGAAATAAGGACGGTCAGCACGGAAGGAGGCTTGAAGGACTTGGAGGATGGTTTCGTCGGTTGGGTGGACGGTTGCAGTGGCAGAAGATGAGACAATGTCAACGAGGTCACCTGAACCAAGAGCAGGTGATGAGGAAGATGAGGAAGCCATGGGGAATGGAAAAGAAAGGAGAGGAAAGGGTCGGTACTCGAAGTTTGAGGACAGAGGGTGCTGTCAGTTCCACGCACACGTCCTGGGTGGTCTCTTGTGTGAGTGTGAGCTCACTCTGACAAGCAATTCCGCCGGCCCGGCGCCACTCGGCACGAAGATGCCACATCATTTCTCTGATTGATTACAAATGAAACGAAAAAAACTACGGGTATCACGCTCCCTCGTTCTCACGCTCCACTGCCTCGGTCCACCCTTCCTCAAACAAGTCGCCATGTTCGGTAGGAGAAGCGATGGAAGCAGCCAACTTAGACCGTCCTTTACCTTCGAGATCTGACCTCCAGGCATTGACTGTCTCCGGAATTTTGCTGCAAAATGAAATGAGAATGGCACCGGACGACTTTTAAAGTATCAAGTACCTTGGGGCATATGTTCGTGCAAATAGCGCGGCTTCCGGTATACGCTGCGTTTTTGCGAGCAGGTCCACGCATGCCTTGGCGTCTCCAAGCTGGAATAGAGTAGCAAAAGCAAGGTTATTCTGACCCTTTTTCTCTGTTAATGGGTGGTTTACTCTTAAGTGTTGTCGGGAGGATAGAAGCTTGGCACACCTGCTTGGGTTGCCAGCTGCCGCAACCCGGCTTGATCCCCAGTAGAGAGTAGAAGTAACATGAGCGCATTGAGATCGCCGGCCTTATCGAAGCATTCCCGGGCTAAGTCAAACCTCCAAACAGCCAGAGCGCGGTCACCAACGGCTTTCCATTTAGTCTCGGCCTCAGCTTCGGGTACAGCACGTGCGATATCAAGGGCAGAATCCAGATCGTCAAGCTGTAACGCCAGATCGAATTTATGGTCGGGATCATTAGTGACTTGGAAAGCTAATTCTTTCAGGTCTGTAGAGGGGATCAGACGATCATAGTCGACATTATGGGACCGCTGCATACCTTTGCCTTCCAAGAACCTGGCGACCTTGTTGCGCTGTTCTTTCGGCACAGTAGGCAAGATTTGCTCAGCCGTGGACATGTCACCTCTTAATACTGCAGACTGATATTCAATCATGCTCAATGCTAGGGTGTAGCCAGAGACATTCAAGTCCTTATCCATAACGTAGACTCGGCTCTGTGCGGGAATATAGCCGAGAAGAGACATGGACCTGAAAGCCATAGTATTCAGCGTGTTCCTGCTCAAAACTGGTATGGCATACCGATCAAAACTGGTAACTGAGTAAGATTCAGTGCCAATGAAGTAGTTTAATCGGTTGGCCGTATTGGTGTAGACAAAGCAATCGCCAATCCACTGAGCCGTTTTTATCCTGGTAAGGGTAAGCCAATGTCGAGCAAGAAATGGGACATTAAAGCTACTTCTCGGGCACTTCTGTCACGATCTCAAAGGCTTCTTCAACTCCTTCATCCCCTAGATCTGCGCCAGCCTCAACTTTTGCTGTGTAGGCGTCACGATCGAAGCGAAGGATGTAGAACGATTCTTCCGATGCGATGGCAACCAATGTCCCGGTGGGGGACCAAAAGACCTGTCGGGGTGAGATGAGCTAGAGCGAAACGAGCTTGTCAAAATTGACGTCAACGCACGTTCTTTGCCTCCACATCAATGCGCCTCACTATCTCGCCCGTTTCCCAATCCCAGAAGACAACAAAAGAGCTACCGCGACCACCTAGGAGAGCCCCTCCATGCAACCCATCGATAATCCAAGACCCAAGACCCTTCACAGGCGGGCCGGAACGTTCCTTGAAGTTCTTAAAGACATGGATTTGGAGCTTGCCTTCGAGGACAGCATAGGTATTAGAGTCGCTAGCCCATGCGAATGAGTTGCCAGTGCCAAAGGCCTTGTTTCGCCATGCAAGGGCAGTGTAGATGATGTACTCTCCATCACCGACAACCGTGACAAACCGACCATTGGGAGAGTGATTAAGTGATGTAGGGAATATCTCTGTCGAGCCGAGCTCTTTTATGGAAAGAGGAATACGAGAGCCTTCAATAAACGAATCATCGGTCACGGTCTGGAGGTTCGCAGATAAAACTTCATTGTTGCGAGTATAAATGAGTTTTCCAGAAGGGTCCATCGAGAAGGTAGGTTCGTCGCGACCTAACTAAGGGGTACTTAGTATGTCTAAAATGCCAACAAGTCAGTGAGACGCACCTTTAGGACAACGGAACCTTCATCAAAGCCTACGGCAACTTCGTTTCCTTCCCTGCGAATGGCAACACACCAGACGCGCTCTAGGCCATAGTTCAGCGTGTTCTCCAGGCGGTATGTCCCGCTGTTCCAAATCTTGATTGTTCCGTCCTCACTACCGCTAATGATGATGGGAAGGTTGGGATGGAAGGTGGCAAAAGAGACGTTGTTGGTGTGACTCTCCATCGTTTGTACGCAGCTCTTGCTTAGATAGTCCCAGACCTTGACCGTTTTGTCGTCACCTGTCGTCACAAGATAGGGCTTATCTGCGCCTGGATAGAACTCTATATAATTAACACCCTTTTCATGTGCCTCCATCGTGAAGTTTGGGACCGGTGAACCGATCGCCCATAATTTTACTGTACGATCGAGGCATGAAGAAGCAAAGGTGTTCGGGTCCTTGGGATTGATCGCAATGTTCATGATGTAGTGCGTGTGACCTTCGTAAGTCTAAGTATGTGTCAATATCTGGCCATTGGCTCAAAAGAAGTAGTTCACCTGGATACACTTCCATTGTTTTTCCCAGTCCCAAGCTTTGATTGTCATATCGTCACTCCCGCTCAGGACGATGTTTGCGGTAGGATGCACAGTGAGACATCGAATGTAGTCAGGATGTGCCTCAAATGCTGTGACCTTCTCGTGGGTATTGTAATTGAAGACGCGTAGCTGAAAATCGTCGGAACCCGCAACGAACCAGCTCTTGCGGGCGATGAACCGACAGCACCGCACTGGAACCTCCGCGACTTCGAACGTTTTTACCAATGCACCCGTCTCGTGGTTGTAGATGTTCACGGAGCCGTTATAAAGACCAGCTAGGAGCCATGGTTCTGTGGGATGAAAATCGACTGCCTTGACGCGGTCGGACCTGTTGAATACTTTACGCTAGAGTCGTGGCGTTTTAGAAATAGTCAAGAAGACAAAGATGTACACACGTTAACTTCTAAAAGCATCGTGTCATAGAACTTTTGATTATGAAGAAATGACTTGTGTGCTGCGTGGAAAGCGACCAAGGACTAATGAAGGAAAAGGTACGAAGAGCGCTGTTAGTGGACCGTATGGTCACGGTGGGGCTGGGATACGCGCCAATGCACAACAGGAAAGCTGTTGTCGTGTCGCGCACAGCCTGCCACAATTCCGATCTTCCTCTGTTCCTTGGCCTCTACTCTATCCCAATCAACATCCATGGCGATCCACATGCCTCCCCCGCGACGCATCCTTTTGTCCACTCCGTCGTCTCACCCCTCAGTCTCTCCCGATTCTCCGCCCTCGCTCCGTTGGAACACATCCAGCTTCAGGGAGAATATCTCAAATATCACAATACAACGCATATCATCCCTCTCCATATCATCCAGGCTCTTCTACCGCTCATGCGAAACTCGCCATCGCACACGCGTGACGCCATCAAAAACGGCGGGGGCAAGAAGACCATCATCGTATGTGTTCCCGCGTTCGACGCGCACGTCGCACTGCCATTCTTGGGACCGACCTCAATGAGCGCGGCTGCGACTCTTTGTGCGGTTGACGTGCTTCGCCGTGAAGTGCACGTTGCTGCCTCGACAGGCGGTGCCGAAGGGATGAACGATATCGAAGTTGTCAGTCTTGAAGTTGGCGCGCTCGATATCCCTCTTCACTGGTCAACGCCTGCTGGACTACAATCCCAATGACTGGACGCCGTCGGAGAAGTTGGCTTACGGACCGGCATGGGAACTACACTACTTACTCAAGAGAGTCCAGATCGCAATTTGAGCGCAAATCTCAGAAAGTGGACCTCTTCGTCTGAGACCTCGTAGAAATTGTCAGCCGTGGTCGCGTGTGTCCCGTGTCTCTGTGTGGCCTTCGGCTTCATATCGGATCAGCTTTTAATTGGTAGCGTGGTGGCCGCTACGCCGTTGGATCTGGAGGTAATTGTCGCTGTCCTCATCTCGGGCGAGTGTATGCCTTTGCTGATATCTGTATCTACACTTTTTCCATAGCTGTAGAGAGCTCAATTGTGTCCCATCTTCCTGGCGCTCTGCTCGACTTCATCATCAGCATCCCGTATATCCTCCTCTCCACTCACGAGGTTCTATCTCGGCCTCGCGCAACTGTATCTGCATGTCCTGCTGCACCGGAACCCCCGCCCTCGCCCCAACCAGCGCCACGCCCTGTGCCCACTCCCCCCGAAGCCCCGGTACCTGTGGCAAAAGAGAACACAAGCCAATATGGCCCCGAGTCCATTTTGCGTCTATTTGATGCGGAAGAGTTCAAAGACTACGAATATTACGCGGATCTCCGCAAGTTCTATAGTAACGGGTATGCTTAGTCTTTTTTTTCTTACCCTGGGCTTCAGCTCAAGCGATGCCTCTAGTCACGGAGAGTACCTTGGCCGCGTTTAAAGGGTAGGATATGTGAACGAGCTCATCGCCAGGCTGACTGGGCAGCCCGTTCGAGACAACACCCAAACCAACCGCACAATGGATTCTTCGCCAGAGACATTCCCTCTAAACCACACGTTTTATGCCGACTTTTCTCACGTCCCACGGCTCTGGGATCACTTCCATTTTATTCGGCATTGGCCCCTTTCCAGCAACACCTCCTGCCGGGCCAGAAAATAGACCCGAAAATCTGAGTCCACTCAGAACTTGGATCGTTTCGAAGATGAATCCCTTCAGCGCAAGGATGGTTGTCGAGAGGCTTGAATGCTTGGGAGCCCCGTGTCTTTCATTGCCGAAAGGAACCTTCGTCAGGATTCTCGTAAACGACGCTATACAGCCTTTGGAACTTTGCGGTGGTGTTGGAGGGCTGTGTAAGTTGCATGCTTTCGTGGAGAGCCAGTGGTATGCCAAGTATGACGGACTTTGAGAAATGTTTCGACCAGACTTAGAATAATAAGTAATGGGCCTACAGTATTTTACAGAGCTGAAGACGCCGACTGTGCCATTCCTCACTCAGTTGCGGCGATGGTTCCTATACTGGTATCGATCCATCTCCCATCCCTCTGTCGGAAGACATTCAAGAATCTCGAGTCCATCGAGGATTATTTACGTATCACTGTCCTCGGCCAAGGCTGACATGCCTAACATCCGGTAGGCATTGAACGGGCTATCTCGTAATTCAGGCCCTCATCCCAGCGACACGCTACCATGACTGGACCGCATACTGTATATGGTGGGCGTAAGATATATCGATGGAGGACCAGCGCCCAGTCCATCATAAGACACGACCCAGTCTTCAATTCGTGGCAACAAACTCAAAACAACTTCGCATCCATGGCTGGTGAGCAATGGCGACTTTATGGCCTCTTGTCTGTTTTCTGACAGCATCCAGATCCTGTTCGTGCCTTGGAGTCTGTTTTGCCAGCAGATTTGCAGTTCTCGAGCGTAAAGGCGGGACCAGACAACCAAACAATACATACAGGCACCTACACCTGTCAGTCAGTCCTACATTATTTCTCCGAGTCGTGATACCGAGTCTGTCCGCTACAGTCCGCGGTGTCGTCGTTGGGACAGGCATGGGCACTACCGTAGGTATGGCCAAGCGCAACGCTGCCACACAAGTCCTGCAATATTTCCATACGCATGGGATTCCCGAGTGAATGTTCGCACTGATGGTGTTCTAAGAAAGTGCATGGATTTCTCGGCAGTTGTGGGATGTTTACTCAGAAGTGGATGCGGCTCATCGGGAATGAGGTCGGCATGACATTTGGATTTCCCCCCCCCAGATCTGTCATCACGTTAGTCTATGACATCCTCATGTGGATCATGGTATTCATCGCTATTCTATGAAAGTATGTCGGATCCAATCAAACCGACCCGTCTATCTCTGCGTTGAGGCCCTTCCGCCCGGGCCCTCCCACAGCTGTACGAGAGGCATCACACAGCAACCCACGGGCGGTCACGGTCGTTGGTATGTATTTTACTAGGCTAATTTTTGAGAATTCATCTCGTGACCCGTCATCATCGCATCGTCAGTTGTGCTCGGGGTGACAATCCTGTAGCGCTTCCTCTAATCTTCTCCCTTAAGAAGGGTTTATAATCATCGCAAGTTTCATTCACCCCGGGCCGTAGACGGACTGGAGAGGGCTACGTCAGGGCGCTCGTCCTTGGTCCATTCGACGTTCGAGGTGCGCCAATGCATGGCCAACAGCTCATACCTCACCTCGTCATACACGGCCAACTACGCTATGTAATACAGCTCACTACCTTGGTGGCTCGTAACTACTGTACCCACCTGATCAGACTGATAGGACACCGACCATTAAAGACACGTGCGTGCTAATGAACGACACCTCGGACTACTATATACGGAATAAACAACGAATCCTAAAGATAAATGCTATAGATAACCGGACACGAACAGGCTAAAAGCTTCCGTATCCGTCCTCGTCACTGGCACTATCACCACCATCTGTGCAAGGGTCGACTCCATTGCATCGGGCATCCGATAGGTGTTATCTGGAAGTCACACAGTTCCTGGTCGACAATGGCACCAACGTGGCAGCTGGGG
>Ga0307512_10000408_pt1 | contig 62688 bp, 70 predicted proteins | sample 14_EM_MG_FD_200267 | JGI IMG/M metagenome (GOLD analysis project Ga0307512, IMG submission 200267) | Populus trichocarpa ectomycorrhiza microbial communities from riparian zone in the Pacific Northwest, United States - 14_EM | ecosystem: Host-associated > Plants > Roots > Unclassified | place... | reverse complement strand
TCCTCCGGGTATGCTTTCCGCTCCTTCTCCAGGTGTGCTTGCTGTCACTTGTCTGGGTATCCATATCATCGTTTTCTGAATTCACTTGTCGTTTCATCTCCAGGTGCACTGGTTGACTCTTCTCCACGCACGATTGTTGACTAATCTCCAGCTGTGATTCTCTGCCGGTAAGTGCGCTCCAAGGTGCTTCCTCCCAGTACTTCCGGTACGGTGATTGCTTGAAGTAGGGGTTGATTTTGATTCCGGTACAGTCATCCCCCTTTTGTACGTCGTAGCTCCGCCGACGACTAATCCATTACGGCTTCTTCGGGTGCCATATCGATCGGCTAGGATTGATTGTGAAGTCGATTTCCAGTAGCAGCTGTGTATCTCGGGATTGTCGAGACTGAGTCGGGATCGCCGAGACTGAGTCGGGATCTCATTCGGGATTGTAACTTGGACATGCGGTTTCTTGATTCATATGTAGGTGTGTTTGCCATCACTTCTCTGGGTGCACATGCCGCTGCCAGCCTTCTCTATTGGTGAATGCGTTTGATGGTGCTTCGTTCCTGCACTTCCGGTACTGTAATTGTTCGCGGTAAGGGTTGGTACGAATCCGGCACTGTCATCCCCCTCTTTATAGATCGTTGCACCGCTGATGACTTATCTCATACGGCTTCATGATGTGCAGTATCGGCATTGTTGCTGATTGACTCGGGATCTGATTCGGGATCGTATTCGGCATTGTAGTAACTGGGGCATGTAGATGCATAATTCGGTATCACTGAAAAGTGCTCTGAATAGTGCTCTGAATAGTGCTCGGTATCGTACTCGGGGGAGCCATGCCGCCGGTACATCGTATACATGCATATCTGGGTTCCACTGAAACTTCGTAGTCTGAATTCAAAGTCATGATTTCGAGAATGGTATAACTTCGCATAGCCTGAATATCTTCATAAAAGAGAAGGAGATTGATTGTCATCTGTCTCCCGTGATCCACCTCCAGTCATCCATCAATATCCTGTCGCGATCCATATCTGGCCACGTTCCATCTCCGGACGAGATCCATCTCTTGTCATCCATCGCCTGTCATCATCTGCGGTCGTCCATCTCCAATTGCAATCCATCTGGTCGTGATCCCTCTGGCTTCAGCCATTCATTTCCACCCGGTGCGTAATTGCGCTCGTATGGGCCGCATTCCGTGACTTCTCCTGTAGCTCTGTAAGCTCTCTAAAGGTCATCTTTACTAACCTCCATAATGTCCGCCTTCCATTACCTCTTCATCGCAGTCCCATAATCCATCCCGTGACATATTGTCCATCATATGAAAATACCAACTCATCGATCCGTCCATATGGCATGGGATCTTCAAGTCCAAATCCATGATCCGGCCTCGTGAGCACGTGATCTTAATCTATGCAATTGTGTGAATATCACTCCACCCAACTCCGAGAAGTTGTAAATCCGCCCAAATCGCAAATTGTAGCCGGGCTCCAAGTCGATTGCATGGTCAATTGGATGCGGCGGGAGTGCCTCCGCCTTGGCTTTGCTGATAACCTCCACGAAATCTCCGCATATAGCCGGGACTTGTCCTCCATCACCTGTAGGCACCATCTTTGTCGTTGTGCCGGCTCCATCTGCATATGTTAGTTCTCAATTTGTACTAGATATGGAGCGGTATGAAGGAATATCCAGGAGCCTGGATTGAAAATGGTTCGCCACAATAGGGCCAAGGCCTGCCGTCCAGTACTCCCTTTGTGTCTCGGCGTGCCGACAATGTTTTCACGAGTATACCCTTGGGAACCTTTTGCTGGTGGTTGGCGCTGCTGCTCCCTCCTCGCCTGTCCAGCGCCTGCGGCCTATCTCACTCACCATCAGTGATGCCTTCCACGGTCGCTCCCAGCAGCCCTGTACAAACTCCCACTCTTAGGAAGAACATCCAAACGACCTGCTCACTGGCCAGTAGATCGTGAGTAGCAGTAGCTCCAAGTATTGGTATATATGAAGTACAGCCACCTTCGGAACGCGTCTCCTCCCTAGCTGTGATCCAGGTTCATTCCCGGGGCATACCTGATGGCCTCCCTGGTCCACCGCCACCTCTTCCGCTCACCCTGGGGTTGCAGAGCCAAAAGTCGAATGCTTTGCAAGTCGACACTAATTCTCCAGCTCACACAGTGCGTCCACCACGGCTGCCACCATGGGTACGAATACGCTCACTGAGCGAATCACATACTTGTCACACCCAATTGGGACTGTCTGACAACCAAATACTGTCCATTCCCACGTGGGGATACGACACATCAATTGAACCTCCGCGCGCCTTAAATACATGCTGAATCGGCTGGTCTCCTGAGAGTGCCCAGACGGTCCATCCGGTAGCTCCGTGGATCCAGAGAATCCCCGCTCCAAATAAACATCACCAATGCAATCATAAAAACCATGTTCGTATACTATCGTATGGGCGCATAACCGTGTTCGCTCGTTGGCGTATGTTTGATGAAATTGAATAGAGTTGGCGCAGATGGCTCTCTCTCTCCTCACAACGATCCAATTCGGTCGTCCAGTCAGGTGCCGATTGTGATAATTGACGATGATTGTCACGAATTGTACCTCTTAGCCACCTCAGAATCTTCGGGGTTATTATGCTTCCCATTTGGAGCTGCCACACGATCTGCGATCGCGGCTCCATATCTTCAACTCTGTCCATCAATACAACAATGATACCTGTAATCATATCAGTAATCATTATCCGTAATGTAGATAACTCCAGTCAGTTGTGTAGAAGGTAATCGCAATTGCAACTGTCGTCGGCGATGTGGATCGACGTGAATTGCACGTATTTTCGTAAACCCGGCCAAATTGTCCGTAGCTGCACATCTTTCGAGGTATGTGCTTGTTTATGCTCTTCGCAGTATCCATTGCGCTTGTCGGATAAGGATCGAAGACATCTCGGAACAGGAGCCGGCTTCGGCATTGCCAGTGACGCGACTCTCATGGCGTATGGCTTACAGAATCGTCCCTGTAATCGTCAATTGACTCAATTCGAAGGTAACTTATTGAATTTCATTGATGCCGTGATTAGAAGTCTTTGAGTTCTCGTATGAATCCGTTGAAATGGGCTTCGTCTGAATTGGTCTTTGACGCGTCTCCAGGCCGGCCGGTCTCTGGAATCAACTCGGACTTGTCTCTGCTACTGTCAACCTCAATAAGGTGTACTTTCCAAGCCTAGTTGCTTCTGCAATGTGTCGCTGTCAAATCCGTACGATTTCTCATTTTTAGGTGTCGCGACGCGTCTCTGGCCGATTGGCCTCTGGAATCCGCACAAAACCATCTCTGTTACCGTCAACCTCAATTCAATAAACATATCTAGACACTTCGCTGATGCAATCAGTGCTCTCAAATGTGTATGAGATCTCGCGCGTAGACTACGTGTCGTGACGCGTCGGAAAGTGGTAATTCATGAAATCCCGTATGCGAAACATATCTGACATTGTAAGAGCGATAATAGTTGAAAGGCATATGCCCGTGTATGGCCTCGTATGAAGGTACATCAGTGGATACGGTTGCAAACGTGGATGTCAATATTGTAGAGTAGTATAAAGGTAAGATTATCGCTAGAGATCTTAGGCTCGTGGCGAGCCGACTATATAAAGCAGGTATTACCCGGCCCTGGACACGTCACGTGCAGCCGTGCCGTTACAGTCCAAATGTGGATGTGTATCAGGCTGTGTCCAATTGATAAATGGAGAGAAGGGAGAGCCGGAAGGTAGGCGTGTATAGGGCATTGACTTCGTATTCCTGTGAGACGTTATCGAGTCCATGGTGGCTTACTGTAACTTTGTTATCGTCTCCGAGTTCAATGACTATTGGCTGACGAAGTTTCTTTACTGAGTTGGATCTGGTGCGGTCATTGCATATATGGTGAGATGCTCCGGAGTCGATGACCCATGCAGCTGGAGCGGAGGCTGTGGTGAGTGCGGTTGCATTTTCGGCTAGTCAGATCAGGTCGCGATCTCCTGCTGTAGCGAGCGAGGCATATGCTGTGTCTTTGTTGACCATGTTGCGTTGATCCCGGGCACGTTTGATGTCGACGCATTCGGCTTTGAAGTGTCCTGTCAGACCACAGTGGTAGCATGTCTGCTCATCGTTCCTGGAGGTATTTGTATCGCTTTCAGCGTGCTTTCTTTTTCCGCATGTTTCGGTGGTATGATTGTCCATTGTGCAGTATGTGCATTTGTGCTTCTGGCGTCCGTTTCCGGGTCCACCTCAGCGTCTGCCACCTCGTCCGCCACGGTCAGGGCCACGATGTCCGCCACGGGAGTATAGGGCCGCTCAGGTGGACGCATCTCCGATTTCATTGATTAGGGTCGTTCACTCGGCATATTCGCGGATCGCATCTGTACACTGCTGCGCTGTGGGTGCGGGGATCCGTTGTTCAAGAATTTGGATGGTCGTTTCATATGACTTAGATAGGGTAGTGAAGATATGTGTCTTCATGTCGTCATCGGTGATATTTTCGGTGGTGCCGATCAACTTCTTGCGGAAGGCGATTAGTTTGGTAAAGTACTGGGTGACCGTTTCGTCTGGAGATGGTAGAGAGGCGGTGGACTTCCGCCGGACTTGAGCGCGGCCGAGTTTCGTTGAGGCATTGTCAAGTCGGTCCCTGAGTGCTTCCCACATTTCCACGGGGTCGTCGATATCGTCAATGAGTGGAAGGAGTTCGTCGCAGCGTCCGAGGTGTATTTGTGCTAGTGGTTTATTGGCTCGGTCATGCCAGCTTAGTTGTAGAAGGAGTAGGGCGACGCCGTTGCCGACAGGGAGCAGTTTAACACCGGTGACGATATTGTAGGCTTTCTTGGCGATGAGGACTCGGCGAATCTTTTGCTTCCAGAGAGGGTATTTTTCCTCGGTCAGCTTGGGCACATTGCCATGATCGGTGTTGAATGTTTCGTTTAACCTGTTTTTAGAGTGGAGGAGGTTAGGAAGGTGACAATGTAGAGTGATGGATGGTGATGGTGTTGCAGCTGATGAGCAGGGATGGTTGTGAGTGGGTTAGGGTTTTTGAGGCTCTTAAATAGTAACATATAAATAGAGTATTTTTGGAGTAAACATTGCAGTGGGCGCCGGGCTCATAACCTGTTGAAACAGTGATGCTAGAGAAGCATATATTCTCAAGTACAGGTACATTCATGGACTTATATACACGGTAGTCGGAGTATGTCTTTGTATGTCTTGTACGCATGCATGCACACTCAGCTGGCATCTCCAGCTGAGTGGCATCTCCAGCAGAGTGGCATCTCCAGCTGAGTATGGAATGACCATCATCTTAGAGAGATTATGCATCAGCCCAACTGAAGCCATACGACAGGAGATAAACCATAGATGCAACATTTCTCACTGACTCCCCCAGTGCGAGTCCGATTGCCCCCAGCACTGCATCGTAGACCTCCATTCGTCTGGTGCCCAGGTGGCTGCTGAAGGCTTTCCAGCCGTCTCCGTGCGTGCACACTGCGGCGGCTCTTACTCTGCTGTCGTCAGAGCGCGACCCATCCGTCCACTTCATCCAGACCCCTGCAGCTTCTTTGGCCTCGCATTCTCTCGCCCAGCGGATCACCTCTTTGTTAGCCGCTGTGTCTTTGCTCAGTATGACCGTCTTGACAGCCGGCTCTTCGGCAGGGTTAGGGCAGCGAATGGTGTCTGATCCCCGGCCTCGCTCGTGCTCCTTTGTGATAACTCTGCATATCGGTGCGCCAGATTTGGGGTGGTCTTGCACTGCCTGTAGTTTGGAGCCTTCGCACGTGCTTGCGAGCCTCGCTGTGCATCGTTGCTGCCTGCCGTCCAGGGCTAGTGGGGCGGATGTGAGCCCTGATTCTCTGATATGTGCGCCCATTGGCGTCGTGGCAAGGGCGCCCAGAGTTGATCTAGCTTGCCGGTTGAGCAGGAGTTGAAGGTCCTCTCGTCTGCCGATCTCTCTCTGGTCCCACCAAAGCTCGCTTCCATATAACGTGACGGCTTGAATGCAGGCCATCTGGACAGCTCTTACTCGCTCTGGAATGATTGCGTGCATTTTTGTGAGTACAAGCAGTTGGGCTTCTGCTGCCCTGGCATTCTTCATGCATTGGTTGTGATGCTGTTTGAACATCAGATGGGGGTCCATCCGGACTCCCAGCCATCGTGTCGCCTCTTTGTTATATTACACGAAGCCGTCTCCAACCTTGATATTGGTTGTGAGTCTCGGCCGGAGGTGCTTCTTGTGGCCTCCCCTGCGTGTGAAGAGTGCTGCCTCCGTCTTTGCACTGTCGAACTGGAGATCTCGTCTGCTGGCCCACTCAATGCTCTCTGATGCGCAGGCTTCATGTTTTTTGACCACCTGGTTCACGTCCTTCCCGGTTGCCACCCATCCGGGGTCGTCAATCCAAGAGAGGCTTTCTGCTTTCAGTCACTCTTCCACCCACTTTATCAGTCCAGCGGAGTGTATCGCAAAGAGGATCGGCAATACGGGTGAGCCCTGCGGGACACCTGCTTCCACGGGGTCACTCTGTAAGACATTGCCTTCGATTACCATGACCACCATCCTCTCTCAGAGGAAGCTCGCGGTCCATCGTATGAGATCTCCATCTATCTTCCTGGCCTGCATTGCATGGATCCTCCTTCTTCTCGCTACGCTTGGGAATGCTGCCTTGATGTCCATCAGCAGGACACCCGTGATGTTGGCTTCTTTCCACTCAGCGTGCGCTCTGTCGACCTTGATGGCTGCAGCGTCGAGGGCCGACCTTGTCTCTCTGCTAACGAATTGGCAGTCGCCTAGCAGTGCTCTTCTCTCGGCCTCGTCAGACAGCAGCTCTGCGACTACTTTCTCAACTACTGTCCCCATGCAACTGAGCGGAGAGAATGTTCCGTACGACTTCAGCTTAGTATATTCCTCCTCACCTGGTTTTCGAATCACCACCCCGCTCGCACATTTTCCGACGGCTGGGTGCCGGCCCGTTCGGACCGCTGCCTTCGTCAGTCCTACAATTCTCATTGTGTTCCACTTCCAGAGTACCAGTATGGCTCCGAACGACAGCTTGTCTGGGCCAGGGCCCTTCTTGACCGACTGAGAGAACAGAGCTCGTTCGACTGACTGCTCAGTTATGCGTTCATGGGCCTGGGCAGCTGGAGGTAGTTCGTAATACTGGTCCCCGTCATTCAGGGGGAAAGACTCACCTCTGAGCATATCCTCCTTTTCGGCAATGGTATTTGCTTGCTTCCCCTCTCTGTCAGTCAGCGCTTCCACGGTGGCTCCCACTCGAGGGTTGGTGAACGTTGCTGCCCTCCAGACCTCACCCACCCTACGGTGCGGCACGTAGTCATTCTACATCCCGCTCTTGGACTGTCGAAATGGCTTCTGCAGTTCTGCTTTCGCGTGCGCTGCCACCTCTGACCTCCTTCCCCTCCTCTTTTCTCTCCCCATTGCGCTTCTCCTCTGTTTGATCACGCTGTTCCACCATCTCTTCGACCGAGTGCAGATTCGTCTTTTCTTCGCGTTGGCATCTAGAACTTTGGTCAGCGCCTCTTGACACCATTCGGCCTCTCACTCTACATTGTCTCCTGTGCATTTCTCGCCTAGGTGGGCTCTATCTCTCTCCAGCTCCCACCAAAGCTTCTCTGCTGCTTTCTCGTCCTCTTTTGACATGGCGGCCAGGTTCCATCCGATGACCTGCACGTGGTCTGCCTCCTCTAGTTGTCGACGTTGAACTCTCACTCGATCACCTCGTGGTCAGAGCCTGTAGGATGGCTCCCAGCCAGCGTGGTCCATCGCCCGATCAGTCGGGTGGCCAGGGTCAGCTTTATGGTCGATTCGCCTTGTTCGCCGTTACTCGCCCAGTGGTGAGTGGGCCAGTCGTAATTCCCAATCTCTAGCCCGCACTCGTCTATAATCTCCTCCCAAAAAGTCCCATCGCATTGCTCCCTGCATCTCGGGTCCCACCCTCAGCTGTGGGCATTCATGTTGGCCGCGATTATTGTGCCGCCTCCCTTTCGGATGGCTCTGTGCCAGTTTAGCTTCCTCGCCCGTCTCTCTCCAGTCTGTACATCTTTTTGATCATGAACATTGATAATCCTTGTCATCTTTTCTCCTCTTCTTTTTACGACGGTCACCATGACATCGTCGTTTGCGCCCCTGCTCAGGTCTGTCCGTTCGCCCGGTGCAAGGCCACTGCCCCCGCGGACCACCGTCCAAACTGTCAATCGTTTTGTAATTTCATACGCCGGGTGACTGATTCCGATTCTCCCTCTTTCCTGCGGCGGCTCCTGCAAAAGTACTGAGTCTGCCTTTCGATCCACTCCCATCTCCATTGCTGCCATGGTCCATGTGGAAGACCTGGCGCAATTGTGCTGGATTGCTCTAATCATTTGAAGCGGTGGCTCCCATTTAGATCTCCGCGGTGGTCTCACTCATGGTTTCGTCTTTCTCCACCTCCATCCCGTCCACCTCGATCTCCCCGGTCTCGCCTTGCTCTTCGTCGGCCGTCAGCTCCACTTCTCCGTTTCTGATATCCCTAGCCTGTCTTGTTCCGAGCGCTACTCTGTTGGCCGCCATTACCTCTGTCGTCTTTCGTCCACTCGGTTGCACCTTCCTGCTCTGTCGCGCCATGGTGATGGCCTCGATTTTCTTCACACACTTTCCGATCAATGCAATATGATTCCCTTTGCAGTTCGGGGATTTGTCCTGTGTATGGCTGCATACTGCCCCTTGTTTCGATGGGCACCCGACAACATTGCACCTGTGCTCGCGCAATCGGTGTGGTCCGGTGCAGTAACCGCACTTCGGTTGATGGTGGCTGCACTTGCTCTCGATTTCGCCCCATCCACAGGAGAGCTCGCAGGGGATGTCGAGGCCCGCATTCGTGTACGGTTCCACTTTGTATTGTACTCCTGCAGCAATTACGCCTTTGTTCCCTGGTCTCTGTGCCACCTGCTTCCCCCTCACAATGAAGACCACTGATGATGCCTTGATCTCGCCTCTCTGCTCTCTCTCCCTGATGATTCGGCGGTTCGATAGCCTTCTCACATGAGCAGGAATTGCCACCCCCTCATTCTCTGGCTGAATCTCCTCCCTCAGTTTGTGTAGTCTTTCGGTGCCCTTGCCCATGTATCTCACCAGCGGGATGGTGTGGATTTTCAGTCTTTCCCAGCATTCATTTCCTTCCATGTCGATGATTCCCTTGTCGACTGATATCGCTGCGTTGATAACAATATGTGGGTACAGGAGAGCCGTCTCTGCAGTAGCGTTTTGGTGCGTGATTGCGGTTATTGTGCCCTTCGCATTCCTTCTCGCATTCGTGCTCCGGACATGTGCCAGGGCCTGCTGCTGGACCAGTGCTATGTTGACTGCTGATGCGATTTCGTCGTCCATCTTCCTGGGTAAAGGGATGCTTTCGTCCCTCAACATGATCAGCCGTCTGTCTGCTATGCTCGAGCCAGGAGTCGGAGCCGGGCCCGGGAGCGGTGCACTCTGGTCTCTCTTTATGATCAGGCGTCTTGCTGCCGTGCTAGATCCGCCTAGGTGAATGGGTAGCCTCTGGCTGTGGGTTTGGGGTTTTACTGTCTCCCACCGTCTCGCCGGTGTGGGTGCTAACATTGGTTGGGGTTAGTGCTGCGGTTTCGGCGGCACTATGAGCGGCAGTCTGGTCTCCGGCTGCAGCTGCAGCTGTTGGAACTGTTCTGGTCCTCCTTCCTGGGTTGTATCCGCATGTTGCGAGGCCTCTAGCCCCCCGCCGTCCATCCCCGCGGTCTTGTCTCTTTCTCTCTCTCTCACTTCCTGGCCTGGTGCTACTCCTTTCATGACCTTCGCGATCATATTGTTGATGCCCGCCCCCCACACCTTGTCATCCTCGTGGCGGGCATCCCACTTCTGCTCTCACTCCTGCATCAACGTCCTGATTCCCAACCACTGTGCTTCTTCAGGGGCTGCCTGCGTTTGCACCAAGTTCATTAGGTGTCCAACAGTTCAGTGCAGCTGCGTTAGATCCTGCGCTTGCTGTCGCATTGTTCTCTCCATGCGGCTCCTCCAATCCCTGGGCATCGCCGGGGCCTGGCTCCTCCTTCTCTGCTTTCCGTTCTCGTTTCTCCCCATTGGTTCAAATACAGTTACGCCCGCAGTCTCCGCGGGAATGGATGTCGCCGCTGTCGCCATCTCCACCGCCATATCCATGGGCGCGTCGCTCCTCCCATCTCCCCCTTCTCCCGCATCCAGGTCACTCCTCTCGCTCCCTCTGAATTCAGCCATCACTTCTGTGAAGCAAGCCTCTTAGTCCTCGTCGTCACCTGCTCTCTGGCCGACGCGTAGCGTCATTGGTGTTTTCTGCCAAGCCTCTCCGCGAACCCACTCCGCTGGGTGGATTCTTGTGCGCAGTCACCTCAGGCGGTCCAGAAGGTACTGGGAAGCTCGTTCCGGGGTCAATTCGACGTTAGGAGTCAATTGCCGCTGCCCATTTTCTGATTGCTTACGTTGTTATTGACTCATTGTGCCGTTTTCTTTTTGCCAAGACTTTTCCCGAAACTGTCCCCAATCATGGGTTGTGCTTGCGGGGGTCAGCACAGTTCTTGGTAATTCCAAGGGGAGGTTGTTGATTTTGTACTGCAGCCCTGTTGAAAACAAGAGATAGAGATCGGATTAGACTGCAACTCTAGTAGCAGCCGGTCAATCACCTGCACTTCTAGGTATGAAATGTTTGTCAAGATTCTGCCAGGAGTGCGTAAGATGGATAGAACTTTAGAGCATATTGAATTATAGAGTCTGGCTTGTCGTGGTTCCTCTGGATTGGTTCATCTGAAGACTACCGGTAGCTTGCCATTATCGTAGTGATGCACAATTATCTAACAGCAACGGTGAAGCCGAATGATTCTGATGATCTCGATGCGTATTTAGTAATTCTATATCATCGTCTACTAAGCAAGTAGCCAAAACGTGTGACCCATATATCATGTCTTCAGCTACGGTGCAGCAAAACATCACTACAAATTACCCACTTCGGCTATAGAATACTTGAGAATAAGAAGCAGGCAGTCGAAATGTGGTTTAGATATATATCTGTAATTAGTTAGTTAAGCTAATGAAAAACGATTCGAACAATTGATATCAGATTCATCTATTTAAAATCTCATCTCAAGACGAAACTCATCCTATACACCGCTTCCTTGACACAGATAAGCAGGTCAATTCGGAAGTTTATAAAGATCAGTGACAAGCTGCTGTTGGACAGCCGGAAAATTTCCGTAAAACGGTGGTGCCGAGCCTGGAGAGCCTGGGAGTCTCGGTCCATCCATCATGTCTATCTGTGGAGGTACAGAAAGAGTTTTTCTAGTCTATCGGAGTATGAATACGAGCCCTACGGCACTAGCCACTAGAATGCATAAACCTCCCATAACTGAACCTACAATTATGCCAGCAGACACCGGTTTCGGGCAGTTGCTCTTGGCGCCAGAGGTTGTAGCTGGGATCCCGTTAAACCCGTTTGTGATAGCCGGGTAGTTATTGCAGCCTTGTCAGTTCCAGTTTGCGAGAAAAACTACATGGGCATAGAAACTATATTGGGGTTGGTGTCACAACCAAAAGCGCTGTATCCGCTCTGGGTATAACGGCGACAGAATGGATATTCAGACAACATTTAGGATCATGGTCAGTCTATGTCGCCCAAGCATTCATAATTGTAACCATTACTCATCAGATATTCGTACAGTCAATCGAGGGGCATCTGGTGGAGCTGGCGCTGCATAATATTGAATAGCCATAAAACTCAATACAGTCGGTTCTGACGGTCCATTCATCACCCCCCCCCCCCTCACTCGTTGCAGCATCCTATGGCTGAGAGGCTGGAGATTGGAGTGCAAACTTTGTTAGATGTACCGCCACAGGAAATTGCGTTGTCTGATTGAGATAATACGTGTTAGGCTACAGATGCCGCTTCAAACTACGGGGCAAAAGCTTTGAAAGCTTACCTAGTTGACCACTTATATAGCCACAGATACCTTCTCCAACTTGTCGTCGCCGCAAGTCATTCGAACTTAGCAGTGCGGTTTCGACACCCACCAGTGGTACTGGAGTCAGATTCGGATGCCAACCTGGGGAAGAACTAAGAGAAGTCGACTGAGCACCATCCAGTGCACGGCTTCGATGGATGTAATAGCGCAAAAAGTGGTGAGCAGATAGGCGATGAATCCCATGACGGCGCCAGTTGTTTGAATCGTCTTCAGGCGAATAAGAATTCAGGCAAGCAACAGAAATTAACACGTCAAGGAAGGACTAGCAACGGTGGTAGTGGTTCATATACTATGATATCCAGATTCTCAATTGCATTCTGCAGTAAACCCTGCCGATTTTACGCAACCTTGAACACAGCTGCAAGGGGTTCGATATAAGCAAATATTCTTTGATCTAGCGCCAACGGTGTACCCAATCGTAGAAATTCTACATGATACATACATGTACCAGAAATCCCCAACCGAAATATCTTAAAATCTCGACTACAACGTACACTACCGATTCGGTGCGTTGTTTTATATGCTGTAAACAGAAATTCCTCGGGAATCAAAATTGACTCGGATAGCCATATTTACCAGTTAGGCACGTTACTATCTCTGTAGGCTACTTTGTGTTGGTACGATGATGCAGCGCTAACAACCGTACGAGACTAGCACAATGAGGCCTTACATATCTCATCGCGTCGGGTTCTATGACTTAACGACAATACAGCATTCTGAACCATGCAGCTCTTGCGCCGCGGTTTCTTTTGATAGAGGATCTCAGCTTTTGTGCGACGAATCTAGATGTGGGAGCACCTGCATCAAGCCCCCAGGACAACGTCTATCATAGCACATATCAGCCTGCGCCGCCAACACTGCCGGCATGCCTCCCAACCCATGACCACAATACACCACTACACACCACCACCACTATTTTTTGCCTCCTATCAACTGCCTTCAAGCCTAAACTTAATGCAAAAGAATAAAAATCAAGCGGTGGCGGCGGTGATAGCGGTGTGATAGTAGTAATCTAATGTACAGCATAAGAACGGAGACATACTTAATACTTAATAGTAATAGTAATAGAGGACCAACTAGGTTATGGTTGTCATTGTGGTTGTGGTGATTGGTTGCGGTGATTGTGGTGGTGGGGTGTTTTTGTTTTGTTTTAATCATACTGTATTCACTCTAATTAGAGTATGACAGGACCTTAATATGGTGGTGGGGTGGTGGTGGTGGTGGTGGTGGTGGTGGTGTCCCTGCATCGATGTTGCTGCACCCTACTCACGGAATCTGCGAATGGGGCTTAACATAAACTATTAGCAAAAGTTTAAAGTCAAATCGCTAGAATTACATCGCACCGGATTCAGGAGATATGATATCGTGTAGAGAAATATCGTGCATTAGTAGTGTAGTGCAAGTAGCCTACCTCGAGCGGGTGGGTCAGATGTCAGCGTCCCTTAGCGCACAAAAATTCGGTTATTCCAACAACTGGGTAACCAATGGACCGGTGCGCATTCACTGCGTGGAAGAAAAATCTGTGCGCGTGTCGAGATATTCATGTTTGCGGCTAAACTCAAGGCTGCAGGGAACTTCCGAGACCACCCACAGTGCCCTATTTTCTGGAGGGAACAGCACGCACACGCATTTCATGATCCGTTAAAGAGGCCTTTGTATAGAAAGAAAAAATAGCATGGCGATGGATGGGTTAGGATAATATAATCTCACAGCGCATCCAGAATCGTTCCCAAAATGCCACAGATATCAAGAGTGGTGTTTAAACTACTAGGGCAGTGATAGCAGAGAATTACAAGAGCTGACGCCAGCCATAAACACCCCATAAAAAGAGCCAAAGGAGAGCATCATTCGATTCATAAAACCATTACCACTATTACACATACTGCTACTACTTCTCCCCCAGAACCTCCTGAGAATTCCTACTCAACTCGGCCGACGACGCAAAGCTCGCCGGATACGAAGCCTTCGGTGCAGGAGCGTGTGTCTGATCCACGGCGCGATGACGGAGCATATACGCCAGCGCCACTGCCGCGGCGGCAACTACCACGAGCGCTCCTATAACCGATGCGGTAATGGTTGCCGGCGAAACCATGGATTTCGGGCAACTCGCATTGACAGATCCAGTCGCGGTTGCAGCGGTGGAGGAGGTCAAGAACGGAATGGAGATGGCAAGAACCGCCGGATACGTCCCGCAGCCGTACTTGCTGTATCCACTCCCGGTCCATCGTCGACAGAACGGCGCCGTGGATTCAGAACTAGTTTTTGCAAGCCACCGTCAGGCAAGTGTTGCTCAGAGGATTACATAGTTGTACTTACCATGTCAACGTCATATGACGCTGGGTGCAGAGGCTGGTGCGGCACAAAACTGAGGATTCATAGTAGTTGATGCAGTGGGTTTGAGGGTGGCATGAACTGTCGCAACATGCCAAGACGGAATGGTGGGTGTCCAGAGAGCAGGTTGATGTGTCGGCGCAGGTGATGGAATTAGCTAGTCATCTATCTGTTAGGTTGAATAGTACTTAGGGGTTGGAGAATACCCACAACGTGCGCCAACCACGTAACCACAGGTGTTGTCGTATTTGTAAGACGATTGCTGTCGGCGCCGGAGGTCGTGAGCCGGTTGGGAGGTCGGCTTTGGATTCCAGCCCGGAGAAGAGCTAAGGGCTGTTTGTGCAGCACCATCCCATGGTACAGCCGAGGCGAGAGGAATAGCGCAGAGTGAAGTGAGTAGAAACGCAATCAAGTTCAGCATAGCGGCGAGAGATAGGATCAGGAAGTAGTAAAACTGGGAAGGCGATGTATGGTGGGTTAAGTACCTAGGAATAGGAATCACAGTCGCCCCGCAGCCTTTCTAAGCAACCTTGAATTTAGCTGAAAACGTGGATCTCATGCTCAGAAAATGGCGTGATAATAGAGATGAGTTATGGGTCTGGTGAACGCGGATAGCGATATGCAGTTCCTTTTGACCACGAGGTTTACACTCTGCACTGCCGCGCACTGGAAGGCTGAAGAGGTGTGTTCAGCCGTAAAATCGCAGACGAATATTATACTATACTGCTTCGGTATGGTGGTGTGGGCGAATTTCGGGTTGTACACAGAGCACGCAGGAGCCTGGCTAAGGGGATGAGGGTAGAGGGTGGGGACCTATGACTTTACTTTGTTTTTCTATTTGGATATTCATTGGAATAGGTAGGGTGTTAAAGAATATGTATGTCATAGCCGCAAGCGGCTGAATACAAAATCATTACAAACAAACAAACGCAGGAGCGTGGTGATAACGATTAGATTGGGTTCCCTCGAAAGCCAAGGTGTTTGTATCACTCAATACATAAGCTTTGTAGGTTTCAGGGTTCATACCGAACAAAAAATTACGAGCCACCCGCAACTACTTGGATCTACAGCGGGTATCTGGCAACCCTAACCACTAATCTCTGATCTAACTACTATTTCACACGCGCAGAAATCTGGATGGATACGTGCAACCAATATGCAAGCATTTAATGATCTCCGGGCTCATGACTACATTCAAAAGTATGCAATGCTGCCACGAGTCTATAAGATAAGCTAGCGGATGGAAGGTAAACCCCGCAATTATTCTTGTTTCGTGCACATTGGTGCCGGCCGTGATCGGTAAATCCCACCAGGATGACAAAAGAGCGAGTGCTTTTAAAATATTCCATTTCAAAAAACCCCACGTTCTTTAGAATAATACTAATTAAACAGAGAAACGAGAAAGATACATCGATTATTATACGTGTCCAAGCCAATGAAAAAATCAGACAATCTCAACTTTGATAAGGACCAACTGACTGCTGCGGAATATGCCCAGAATACGGAGCTGGAGAGACAGGAGATTTTATTACTTCCATTGAACCAACGTGTGGTTCCGGAGATTGCCGGCTCTGTCGGAGTATGAACGCGAGCCCCACCGCTCCCGCAACAAGAATAAATAGACCTCCAACAACTGAGCCTGCGATTGTACCCACTGGGATGGGCTTGCAGATGCGATTCGGGTAAGCAGATGCAGTCGAGGTCCCACTGACACCTGCTGCGTTGGCGGTAGTGGTTGGACTAGTTGAGGTTGGCTTTTGTGTATTCGAATTGGAGGAGAAAAACGTCATGGATACGGAGTCAACGGTGGGGAATATGCCACAACCATAAACGCTGTATCCACTTTGCGTATACCGGTGACAGTAGGGTGCGTCAGAAGATGAGCTTTTTCTCCCCGTCAGCCAGTCTTCGCCACGCAGTAGTAATTACCTACCAAGTCCGTGTCATGCCCTTTGACGGGCATCTAGCGGAGCTGCTTCCACATAACGCGACATATTCGTAGGAGTTGATGCAGTCGGTGTAGACGTAGCATTCGTTTCCACCCCACTCCTTGCAGCAGCCTATGGCAGAGAGACTCGAGAACGTAGTGCAAACCGGGGTTGATACATCTCCGCAGGAAACTGGAGACTCTGCATTGAAATATCAAACACTGCAGCCGTGTGGAGTGAATGGGACATACCCATATCGCCATTTTTATAGCCGCAAAGACCGCTGTGAGCCTGTCGTCGCCTCAGGTCGTTAGAGTGTAGTAGTGCACTGTCGCCACCTAACAGGGGCGCTGGAGTTGGGTTCAGATTCCAGATTGCGGATGAACTGAGAGATGTTGTTTGAGCACCATCCCACGACACGGCTTCGATGAATGTGATGGCGCAAAATATGGTGAGAAGATAGGTGGTGAAGCTCATGATGGCGATGTAAGTTATCGGCTAAGTCTAACAGAAGTGCACACACGGAGGTGGTGGGTTAACTATGTACTAAGATTCGAAATTACATTCTGCTCACTGCGTTGTGTATTAATGTAACCCATAAGTGTAGCTGTATGTAGAGTAGATAACCGAAGCTGCAGGGTTTAATGATCTCCTAATCGACCGAATTCAGCTGGTTACACGGAAGAAGGTCCTCCTGCAGTAATCCTCCCTCGCTCAAGCTGTCGTCTCTGGTGCGGGGTGTTACGTAAAACATAGCCTTGTGTCACGGTGCTAGATGAGGGATGCTGCATATGATAGTGAGATATCCTGTCTTTGTTTGTTTTGATTTCGAGTGAGATTTCGTTAATGGCGCTGATACATCGGCTGGCACTGTTTCTCCTTGATTACCAAGGGATATCTGGATCGTATGTTGGTGAGGTGGGCTTAACTGAGCAACGGCCTTTAAATTAGCTATCCTCAAAAATATCCCACGGACGATGCTTTAGTTTATAGCCCATACGTGAGTCCATGCTATCACGTTGCCAGAGGCTCTGCCCTAGCTCGCACAGAAGTTAGCGTAGCGCATGAGTTGAAAATCCGAGTTTGTGAGTATTTAAGGCTTAACAGGCGCGCACGCTTCCTAAGTCTAGGCACGAGAAAAGAATAGATCAATTCTTCTTAGTAACCAAAATTTTTAGACTAAGGTCTTTTGTTTTTTTTTTTTGTTTTTGTTTTAATCATACTGTATTCACTCTACTTAGAGTATGACAGCCCCTTAGTCCCCTCCGCCTCCGGGCTGGCCGGCTAGATGGTGGAGCTCCACTCCTACTACCCGTCGTCCCCTTCTGATAAAAGAAAAGAAAGCATCTGAAAGCGGTCGATATAATACAAAGGAAAAGGGATGAAATCCAGGAGAGCCCGCCGGCCCTTTGACTAAGGTCTTCTGCGGTTATGTGTTATTGTAACTTTGCATCTAGTAGCTATTATTCTGAATATTTAGTTAGACAGCGAGGTCGCTTCAGACGGGAACACGGAAATTTTCTATTTCCGGCGCCAGAGGAACTGCTTCCTGGAGTCGATCAAAGCATGACATGTGAAACGACTTACTTAGTAAGTATCCTGCTACATGGAACAGCCCAGTGAAACTCACGGGATGCCGAGCTCCGGCCACCACCGCAACCCCACAGCAACCCCGAAAGCAAGTAAGTTTTAACCTTACCCTACCCACTTCCGAAAGATGAGGTCATCATATCCGCGGAATGTGGCATCGTACTGCATGTATTCCAGGCTAACCCGAATTTATTTTTCATTACCCACGTCTAGATAAGCATAATTTCGACAGCCTCTATGTATGGAATTGATACACCCATGTTTCAACCACTTTAAAAATGAAATTATCTACTTCGAAAAGATTTAATGATCATATCGAGGCACAGAGACTCTTAATCGGAATATTTCAAGTGCGTATTCCTTGATATAATAATTAAACATCACATCTGCAAGCAAACCTTCCCCCTTTTATCTCCGCTGGCCAACTCGGGGGATCTTCGTCTGGTCTGCTCACTCCTCTGTCCGCCGGATCAACGATAAGAATTAGTAAACCTTCATCATCAAGCCCGCATTCCTACAGTGAAACAACCGTCAAGGATTGGCGCTGTATACACTGCGAAGTAAACTTACTGCAGCTCAGGAAATACTGGAACAGTGCAAACCATGTCTTTTTCAGTTCGTTCGGCGGACACATGCTAGGTTTTCGGTATGTGGGAGTTGACATAGTCTGTCCAGACGAAGCTGGGTTATAACATCCTAGATTGATACCGGCGAGTAGATTGTGGAGTGCAAGTCTTGGACTTCCTGGGAGAAATATCTTTCAACACATGAACGGCACACCACTAAACTAGAAACTTACCATTTGCCTGCATTGCAAACCCGACGGATAATTCAAATATAATTGCTGCTGATGTTCAGGTGGCCACGCTGGGGATGGGAATACTGAGGAAGGATGACTTCGAAAGGAAACGAGATACTAACCGTAAAGTTCAGGGAGTTCCATTTTGCCGGGACGAACTTGCATCTCAATTTTCTTTGTTAACGCGGCTCACAAATCAGTGGTAGAGTGTGGCGCGCGGGAGATGTAAAGTTATCTGTACCTGGTAACAACCACGAGAACTAGAATGTAGGTTATAACCCATCGTACGTTGCCTGGTACGAAGCTATGACACGAACCTGTTTCTACACACACTTATAGATGGAAATAGTTCGTCCGCCTCGCGTCTTTTAAATGTGCCATTGATGTGGTTTGAAGGTATGTCACAGGCCATCACTCAGTCACAGAATCATTACTTGTATCATTCAAAGCATCACTCGGAAGACCAGAGGCAATTATAGACCTTACTACCACCGGTGGCGGCTTTGCCGCCCCTGTCCGACCCTGGAGGTGTTCAGCCCCACTTGCAGATACGCCCGATTGGTGGATGGGACACGCCGGCCACGGATAGGAAAACCTATCCCCATATATCTCAAATCCATGAGTAGGGTGAAGAAACCTCAGTTTTGGTGTAGCTCGTTGACACCCATCACCAATACTACTGCACATATTCTTATATTAAGGTTTGATCTAGCTTTATATTCGGGCTGGAAGCAGGTAATAGGAAGTGTACGGACGATATTGGTGGTGGCGGGTGATGGGAGTACATATTGAGGTGCGGATACCACCCTGTGAGCGGATTCTGTGGATGGTGGATCTGTGAATAGGTCTTGACAGTTGTGCTTCTAATTCTCGGCTTGAGAGCTACACTGAGGTTCTCAGCAGTCTGAGAACTATCTTGTACTCTCGGACCTAGGTGCCTAGTCTAGCTTGGAGCATGAGCAGCACATTTAGAGCCCAGATTGGAGGTCTGTCCGGCCTTCGGGGAGATTGCCGCACTGTTGCTACTAGTTTTTCCTCTTAAAATGATTCCTTAATGAAGGATATAGTGCATCTATACATCACCGACCTCTGAGACCTCTTGATGAGTTTAATCCCGCGATGGATGGGCTATAGCTAATTTAGCAAGCTGAAGATTACATTATGTGCCAATTACTCAGTCTATATGCTGGCCCCGTCATCCCCTAGTCCGAGATATTCCTGCCTGGATAGGTATCGTCTTTGTTGATAGAGCTCTAAGGTTCGTGACTGCTCTATTAGACTTCACACTTGACTCGTCCCTTCTCTACGCATCTTAGACCTTTAGACCTATACCTAGACAGCCATCGTACCATAGCCAATGCACACAGTTCTCCCTTCATAGTCGCAACAGTCCAGGATCGTCCACACCCCAGCACACCCAAGATGGACTATTGAGGTCCCTGCTTCGCTAGGTGTACATACGTACGCTGGTTTGCCAATATCAGCCCGAATGGCACCTCCTGAATCCTCCAAGCCGTCCAGTTACCAGGCTTCTGACTGACTCCGGGTGGCATCCTGAGTAACATTGTAATGTTATGAGTACTGGTCGACAGTAAGGTTTGCCAGGCCCTTGTCCGGTACGCTGATATTTGCCAATTACTGGTAGCCCATATTTCAGTATATTTATAACAGCAATAGTACAAGTATGGCAATGATTTTAACACGTCGTGTAAAGAATACAAGGTTGAAGCTTGCGGATAAAGTATATGTAGTGACGCGGAGGTGCGAATAGTCCGTCCTGTCGAAGCAAGACCTTACTCTGCATCGCTATATGATCAGTCTTGCTCAGATTTTTAGGACAACTATATATTATACACTTGGTTTGTCCGCTCGAAGCATTCTCACTGGTCGGAAGAATTTGCCATGTGGCTTTGCAAATTTTCGCATGGCGTTGTTCTAAACCTATTTAGGTTTTTTGTCATTACCCTGGTATGTTTTCAGCCGCAACACCATTGTGACTTCTACCACTTTCTTATTGTTTCCAGTCATCTCACAGAAGGGAGAGACAAGCGTTATACTGCCACAGTGCCTGTACCAGAGTTCCATTGTTTCGTGGGTTCTATTAAGCGTGAATTGCTGGATTCTACAGTATCAAATGATAATCTGTCTGCATCTGTATCAGTATTCATTCCGCTTAATGCAATACTGTATACCCCAGGCAAGATCGTATACATCGCGGTCAAATTTGTGGCGCTACCAGATCAACCGCTAATAATGAATGCAACTATTCATCAAACATTAGCCTTTCTGACCAAATATCCACTGATGCTGACTTTCTCTCTAAATCAGGAGCTGATATTACCAACGCTCCAGATCCAATGCCTTGCCCCATGCGCATATGTGGCCCTTTTGCAGCCGTTCACTAAGATATGTCGGATTATGGCCAGTATCTTGGCTTCAATATCAAAACGGTGTGGCAGGAAAATCCGTTTCTCACCACCACCGCCTGTCAGTTTGGCAGGGGGAAGCCGGCGGGGGGGTACGGAGATACAGGGATAACGGAGACGGACTGAGTGACGGGGAGTATATATTTGGGAGGCCCCAGGGTAGATAGACATCATCTCTCATCATACAACGAAAATACACACTCTATCTTTCCCAGCTCTTGGTCCCATGCACTCTTGCCGAGCTTCCATATATCCACGCAATTTGGGTGGTTCGTCACGGCCTGGTAACCTATCATTTCCTCTCACCCTCTTCCTATGCTCCTCGAGCCAGTACCGCTCTGTCTCACGAATGCCCCTTGGATGCCGCGAGAGGTGCGGCGTAGTGTTGATGATGGGCTCTCTGCCTTCTAGCTCTGCCATTTCACCACAACGGCTTCTTGGGTGAAAGAGCTTGGTCATTCTGTCGACTTCCATATGCGAGTTTTAGTTCCACCCAATAAATGATTTGAAAAAACCCCGCTCCCTCAAACCAATGCCTTGATCAATCTCCACGGCAGTTTGTTCGCCGAAGATTCAAAGACAGGTTCAATTATTTTAGTGATGAAAGACTTCAACTTCTTACCAAGACCTTCTTCTACTAGCCCTTCCGCTGCCACCGAGACCTTTGACTTTAAATCAATCAGCCACACTTAAAGCCACACTTAAAGCCACTCTTATATAGATCGCCAGTTCGAACCCTGGGGGTGGGTAGATCGAAAACACAAACTTTGTGTATAGTAGGGCAGTCGACGCATCGAGAAGCTTCTTGGATCCAGCGGTAATGGCAACACATAAGTGATGTTCCATGGTCATGATCTCATTGCCCAGCCGCGACCCTTTCCGGCATCCTGCAAATAGGTGATCATAATTTTGCTACTGGCGATGACCATAGGTGGTGGGATAGGCAGCAGGCACTGGACGTGCGAGCAGGGAGCAGAGGCGGCAGAGGCCAGAAAATGGTTCCCACGGGTATACTCGTGTAAACGTTATTGGCACGCCAAGACACAAAGTGAGTACTGGACGGAGGGGCTCGGCCATATTGTGGCGAACTGTTTCAAATCCGGGCTGCTGGATATTCCATCATACCACTCCATATCAATTATGAATCGAGAATCAACGTTTGCAGATGGAGCTGGCACAACGGGAGATGATGTCTACAGACGATGGAGGAATTATCCAGCGATATACGGAGATTTTGTGGTGGTTTTAAGAAATGCCCAGGCAGAGACACTCCGGCCGCATCGGTCAATTGCAATCAATTTGGAGCGCAGGTAAAATTTGCCATATGGGTGGATTTACTACTCCTCTGATTTGGGGGGAGCACTATTCACGCTATTCCATGGATCATGATTAGGTGCTCACAAAGCCGGATCGTGGATTTGGACTTAAAGATCCCATGCCATATGGACGGATTGACGAGTGGGTAATTCTTATAAAGGACAATATCTCACCGGATTTTGGGACCGCGATGAAGAGTGAATGAAAGAAGGACATTATAGAGGTTGGTAAAGATGACCTTTGGAGGGCTTACAGAGCGACAGGAGAAGTCATAGAATGCGGACCATATGTGCGCAATTATGCTCAAGAAATGACTCGAACCAACTGGATCGCGGCCGGAGAAGGATTACGGCCAGAGCAGGATTGTGGCCGGAGATAGATTGAAAGAGATGGATCCCATCCGCAGATTAATCGCAGCCAGATATGGATTGTGACCGAATATACACGGATGACCGGAGATGGATGAGAGGAGATGGGTCTCAGGAGATAGATCACGGGAGACGGATGAAAATGAATCTCCTTTTCTATATGAGGCTAAGAAGTTACAATCGAGCGCTGATATGCATCTATACAATGTACCGGCCGCAGGGCTCCATACCAAGCACCATTCAGAGCACTATTCAGAGATTCCGAATCATGCACCTACATTCCCGAGTTCCAATTTCGAATACGATCCCGAATCACATCCCGAGTTACAGCTAAAATGTCAATACCGGACAAGTCTTACGAGATTAATCTGTGGCGGATCAACCATCTTCAAAGATGGGGATGACAATGCCGGAATCGCCCCAATTCCTGCTACGAAAAATTACCGTACTGGAAGTGCAGGAATGAAGCACTGAAATGCATTGACCAATAGACAAGGTTAGGAGCGGCAAGTGCACATGGAGAAGAAGCAACAATTGTACTCCGCGAATGGCGAAAAGTGCACCCAAGGAAATGATGGCAAACGCACCTACAGATGAATCAAGAAACCGCATGTACAAGTAACAAACCCGAATGTGATCCTGACTCAGTCTCGGCAATCTCAATTCAGTCTCGTCAATGCCGAGATAAACAGCTGCTACTGGAAACTCAACTTCAGAGTCAAGCCTAACCGATATGACACCTGAAGATGCCGTGATGGATTAGTCGTCTGCAGAGCTACGACATACCACAGGGGGATGACCGTACCGGAATCAAAACCAACCCATACAGCAAGCACAGCGGAGAAAGAGCGGAAAGCATACCCGGAGGAAAGCCGGCGAGCAATTGGAGATGATAAGTGCACCGAGCAAAGGGCAGATGTCAAGTGCACTTACGAGTGCACCGACTAGGAGGATGATCAGTGCGACTGCAAGAGCACCAGAGAGATGAAGTGAAGATCGAGTGAGCTCGATCAATGCCAAAGGAGTGCATTTATGTCAACCGAAACGGTTCTTAACGACAACTAAAATGATCCACGAATGTACCTAATGGTCTACCGAACGGCATCGCGAGCGACAGTCACTGAACGGCATCGCAGGAGACAGTCACTGGATGGCATCGTGAGATAGTTGTGACCACTACCGAGAGATGATGACTGAGCATAGCGACCAAGATCATGCCCGAATGACTCAAAGTTGGGATTGAATAAGAGGATTATCGGGAGCCTTACCTACTGAAGGCACCGAGTCGAATGTTTACCAAACGGCTTACCACAACGGATGCCAAACTACCATACTGGAGGACTATAAGCCTGCTTGGCCGATGCTGAAGGAGGATGACTAAAACAATTGACGGACACCGTGTGAGAGACACCGGCTGCAAGAGATGATGCCGGATATGGAGGCTGGTCTTTAAAGCTATGCACGAGGGTCTGGAGAGCGCAAACGCCTTCGACAATATATGGTATGAATGTCCATTGCATGAGAAGCTTACATGATAGATACAAGGTCATATATGATTGACCATCACCGATTGCTACTATACCGGGAGCAGAAGCTGCCAAAGTGGCAACAATGATAACCGATGGGTTGGGCCTTCGAAGTTGTTCACGAGGAATTGGGAGAGCTCGAGCGCTAGCGCACTTGGCAATATAGTGAATATGACCGGCTACTGGAATGCTTCAAAGTTTGATAATGCAATCCAATGGCGATGGCGATGATGATGAGCAGCGAGCGGAAACCACCATCGATGCCGCCGACTCAAGACGAGTCTCATACAGTAATTGGGTATTTCACCGAGATTACTGTGTCTAATTCCGAGGATGAGGTATGCTTAGTAGGAACTACAAGTGCGGGATTGGATTGTTGGATGCCGGACATTTCGGAAGTGGAGATATGGAGAATGGTGTTACTTTGAATGTTTCTTCCTTCTCTTCTCTTTACTTCTTTACTTCTTTACTTCTTTGGATCTCCGCTCAGTACAAATGGCGTCGGCACGGGTTTTTACCACATCCGGAGGTAAGTCAAGTGGAGGTGGAGTTTCCCCGGGCGCCGCATTCGCCGAAAGGCTGCCTTGAGCGGTACTAGTCATTTGTGGGACTTATGCGTTCGTACGATCGTGTATGTTGAAAGTTTGTTTGATTGTTTCCTTTCTTTTCCTACTCTTGTATGAGATTATGCAGCCCAGGGGGTCTGCACCTAAAAAGGGGGATAATGTAATGGCACAGCTGCACGTGACGTGTCCAGGGCCAGGTGACACCCGCACTATATATAGTTGGCTCACCACGAGCCTCATATCTCTTGCGATAATCCTACCTTGAAACTACTCTACAATATTGACATCCACATTTGCAACCGTATTTACTGATATACCTTTCTACAAGTCCATACATGGGTGTATATCTTCACATCATGCAATTGACTGCTCACGGGCAATGTTAGAAATCTATATTTATGCTCGATATAAATCTCAGTGACTCGACATTGGGCGCAATGGAAGACGACCAAAATGGTTTTGACAGCTTCAAAGATGTTGTCTTACTCGGGGTGGCCGGCATAAAGATGAAGGCCAATGACAATTTCTTGAGAACGGAACTCATGGAGAAGCAAATAGTAGAACAGCAAACAATGGCAGAAACCTGTACACGGCCCAAAAAGCGGCGCGAAAATTCACGGCCGGCAAGATTATATCAGCCACGAGACTGATGTGTTGAAGGAGTGAGGTGCCGACCACAAATTTCCGAAGATCCACTTGATGTCTCATTGGGTGAAACAGATTCGTTGTTACAGAACCTTGCACCAGTATTCTGCAGGGAGTCTTGAACAAGCACATAAAACGAATCTCAAGGATGGTTGGAATGACTCCAATCAAGATCTCAACTACCTGCCGCAAGTAATCATGATTCTGCGTCGCGTTCTCTGCTTCAAAATCCGAGAGCTCAGTATCCTACTGCTTTCTCTGGGTGGGAAGAACACCGCTGCCACCTGCAATGTCTTCCCTTGCAGTGCTGATCTGGCTGCCCCCCAGATCTCCAAGATATATGCGAAGCCCAAACTCATCTGACCACAAAACCGCCGGGATTGAAAGCATCCTGATTCTATGAGTGGAGACTTCAGCACATAACTCGACAACAATCATAACGCTACGTACCGTCTGAGAATATACAACCGCACGTGGGAGTTTACTCAGGATAATAGTCGTAACAAGATGTAAATATCGGATGAACAACTGCACCAAATTGAGCTCTGCATTTACCATGGTATGATGATCCAAGTCGAGAGTTTAGAAGGCGAACGCATATCCCAGGTTTGTCGATGCACGGGAAGGCAGAGCTGGCGCGGAGCGGACAGACAGCACAACTGGGTGTTGGTGAAGCTACGCCTGGAAAGGTGGTATGGCATGCTGAATGGTCATATCGCGTGACAACTGCAATTACTATTGAAAATCCATCTTCTGAACCCGATGGAGCTTTCGTTCAGTACTGTGTTGCCCTGACACTCACCACAATACCTGAAAACTTGTGTTACTTGGATCCCATCTAGAAATATGTACAAGTGGGCAAAGCACCAGCAGCTGTTGTTTTGCAAGTTTTCAGTGTGGAAAACATCGTCGGCCGTACCCACGTAATTTCAGAGTTGGCTCCTAGAAGTACGACATGAAACGGACAGACCAAGCAGTGAAATGTCAATAGCCACCTAGATCTTGGGACTTGTAACGATGTGTATATATAGCGAAGAGAGTATTGCAATTTGTGCATGGTTAAAAGGAACGTAAGGAGACGTTTTGGCAGCATCACCTGTCGCATTCCAATCCGGATGCTAGCGGGAACCCAATCATCCCATTGCAATGTATGGTCACTGTTGGCCACAACACTGGTGTGTTCGTTAAAACCAGGAGACCGATCATGCGAGAACGAAGAGGGAAACCGCAATGCCAGTGCCATTTGCAACACAACATATGGTATTCACGGCGGGCGCGGGGCAAGCCACCACCCAGTTGCAACTGACAGCTCTGACGGACCGCGTCCTCTCCGACCCAGCCCGAAAGGCTGGATAGAAATTTCTTTTGCTGACGTACGACATGCTTATCTACTTGTAATCATGTGCAACACTTCACCTTTGCCCTTAGGCTTTACTGTGATAGTACGGTGGAATAGTATATAATTAAGTATCAATTAAATGCTCCATAACTATTGGCACAAGATGTATTGTTAGTCTATTACATTTTCATCTGATGGTAGATGCTATTTATCAACAGTTGTCATTTGGTAATAGAATAATTGATCTTGTCTAATTGCCCACTTTTATACAAATTACTTGTCAGTGAACATGCGAGAGGTATGGTGTCTACTTACACTATTTCCTACACATCAAGTTATATCTCAAAGGCAAGCTACCATAATTATATATTCTATTACCTGGTTGATATACACCAATTATATACTATACATCACCAGAATTAATATTTGATTATATATTTCTATTTATGTACAATCGGTAGCTTTCTGTTCCTATGATACCTGGCTGTTTGATACTTGCAATTTCCTTGCCTTTCTTTATTGCCTGACTGAAATTACTTTGCACTTAACCAAAAGATAATACAATTGTAAGAATCAACTGCAGTACAGCTTGCTAGTAAGAAGAGGCACTTTAGTCTTACTATTTGTAAATGCAATTATACTCATACGTCTGATTGAAATTTCATGTACCTGATACTACTAAGTCCATTGAATTATTGACTAAGTAAAATCCCATTATTGTTTACCATAAACCTGCACATGTTGCAACATACTTCTGAACTGAGGATAGCAACTCTAGGCGATACGATTACTGAAGGTATTATAATTGCAGTCTCCATTTTGAAAAGCATAAAGAGAATACAGAAAAGCGAAAAAATGGGAAGGGGAAGAAGGAGAATGACAAGGAGAATGACAATGGAGTGTGGAAGAAGATTTGGTTTCAATATAATGTTAGGTATTTTACAACTCTGACTTTCTTTATTGTTTTTGGCTTATAGTAAAGAGATTCTGCTGGATACAACAACCTTCTGACTCGCCCGTGATGTAGAGGTCATTATTAATCAAACTCTCAGCCTTAACCATCAGTCCTCGCTGATGGACAATGCATAGCTGGATTTGTTGAAAATCATTGACCAGAGAAATCATTTGACAGGATTCCTTTCATTTCACATGTAAGGGCACATATGCAAGCGTTTGGCTTCATAGGCATACATATGGTAATTATAGGTATACAGTTGCAAACGTGCATACAACTGATAATAGATATCTATATGGAAGTTAGATTATCGCACATGATTAAAGTCTCGTGGCAAGCCTACAATACAGAATGGCCGTTACTCAGATCTGGGTCATGTGTAACTGGTACATTATTCCTCAAAGTAGGCGCAGACCTCTTGGGCTGCATAAACCATACAAGGGAAAAGGCAAGGAAAAAGAAACACATGATGAAACAATGATTGTACGTACGCAATCATACGAACGCATATGTCCCTCAACCGATCAGTACAGCTCAACGGCGACTCTTCGGCGCATCCAGTGGATGGGTAACTCTATCTCCATTAGCAGGTCGTTAAAACCCATGCTGAAGCCATTTGTACTGGGCCCAGATCCAAACAAGGGAAGAAGAGATCAGAGAAACAAGAAAACATCCAAAAGTGATCCTGTCTCCATATCTCGACTTCCTAACCCATACTCCAACGTCCATCATCGCTGCAGCATGGAATTCTAAGCTCTGGTCATTGTCGTAAATGTCAGACTGGTAGAGCTTCCGCTTATGATGTGGCATCGATGGGAGCTTGCGCTGCCGGCATCTGTCATAGCCGTCAATGGTGTAGGTCACTTGCATCCTATTCGTCGATATCTCAGAAATAAGTTTGTCTACAATGGTTACACCTACCAAGTTCAAGCGCGCTGGCGTGGTATGCGCTCTGTGTAGTGCTTCCACACCCGCTGTAAAGTATATCTTGCAGGCAACAGTGATTGGCAGTTGACATTTACTCAGGTATCATCTTTTGAAGTCCGCTTCAGTGACCATCCGGTTGAATTTATTGGTGCTCCCTTGAAAGGTGGCATCAGTTGAATCTTGGTTGACTTGTAGTACTTTGCCATTTCGCTTTTCAGTTGACTACGTGGGAGTCTGCTCGGTTGGGGTCTCGGTAGACTGAATCCCAATTGGGTTTTGGCTTGTCAGTAGGACTCGACTGGTCGACATCTCAGTAGACTCCTCAGTCGACTTCTCAGTGTGTCTCAGTAGACTGCCTCCCGGTGGAGTTTTACCTTGTCGGTAGGACACATTGTGTGACACTATCATCCCCACTTGTAAAGTTCATGGCTCCATCTACAAGTTGGACTAAAATCCGTGGTTGATAGCCATCGTGGCTCCAAAGACCTTTGAACAACAGTGGACCTTTGATGATCCCGTTTGGTAGGTCTCTTTGTTGACCGATGAGTTATTTCGGCATCCTTCATCTCTGGTCTTCAGAGGACTCTGACTTCCCTTGGCTCTTAGCTGCTCCTGGTCGACTTCGCTAGCTTCATGTCATTGTGCGACTTGCTATCATTTCATTTTTCCAGTTGCTTTCGTCAGAAATTTCCACTTACTTTGGGCATTTTTATTGACAATCATTGGTTCGTGACCTTCTTTGTTTGTGGAGTTACTTTGTGTTTCAACTAGCATCGTGTTTCGACTCGCTTGATCGTGGACCCTTAGACTTATCTTCACCATTGATGTCGTCAGGCTTATGATCTTCCAGATGCTTGCTGCGTATGTTGATTCCTCTCCAGGTACGCTTATCCCCGCTCTCTTGTCTCATTTAGTACCGCTGAACGTCTCTGTGGTTAAGTGGACTCTGGTCCTTCATTCTGGTCGGTCTGGTAGGCTCATCGCACTTTGTAATTGTCGTTACTCAGCCGACGACATATCTCCCCTAATTGGTGTTGAACCTCTGTAGTGGGGGTGGTTTTATACTTGAAGCCATGCTTAAATAGGAATGGGTGATAAGCATTCCGTGCTGTTATTGAGAACTTGGTTGCCCACACACAGCCGCAGTCAGCCGTGCTTCTTCTTTGCAAATGGGATTGGTGAACGAAAATACACTCTATTGTTCATTGTTCCTAGTCTCACACCCTCTTTGTGACATTTCGGAGAGCCACACAATTATTGTCGTTCCTCAAGGCCGGGTCGCCTGTTGTTACCTTTCATTCTTTTCATACGCTCCTCCAGACTGAATCGCTCAACCTGACATATTGTGTTTGGATGCTGTGGAATCGTGCGGTGTGATGGTTGGCATATCGTTACTGCATACATCCGCATAATCCTTGTATCTCACAAAGACACAACAAATCTTGATATTGTGAAATGAAAATATTGTGCTGGGATGCGACCCCCATCATCTGTCGTTACCATCTCCACATTTACTATGTCTGTTTCTATTCTCATTAGCATTGTCTGCACTGCAGCATGTGTTGGTAGACTGGAGATGGGTATGGGTCCGGGGTTAGCTGGATCAGATGGTTCGTCGCAATAAACAACCCCCATTGCCATGTTTCTCCATTTTTGTCTCGGCGAGCCGGTAGCAGTCATTCAAGCACCGTCACTGTGTCACTCTTCTGCCACATCTAAATCCGCTGCCCCTGCTTGTGCGTTCCGCAGCCTGGGAGTTGTCACGGCGCAAGAAGGTACGAAGATACTTAGGCATAATGGGAGAAAGATACGGGAGGTGTGGAAGGAATCGTGTTACGGAAAGGCGGAGACGTTGGTAGACGCGGAGGAAGCGGCGAGAAGGTGGCGGTATAATCTAGTAAGATAAAGAAGTGGTCTGAGATGTTGCGACGTCGGACGAGGTGGCGTGGTTGTTACGATAAGGAATAACGGAGTGGTGTGTAAGATCATAGGATAAGATTCGGATGGTACATCGGAGCATGAGGAATGGTTCGAGGGTGGCAGACGAATTGTATATAAAGAGAGTGTTGATGGCGTTGGAGGATTTCTTTTTCTTCTCTCTTTACTCGTTCTCTTGTATAGCAAAGCAAGTTACGACTTTGAAACAGCTTCGACTCTTGTCTTGTCTTGATTTCCTCGAGACGAATCTCGAGCGCTTTGTTCTGTTTTCTGATATCACATTAGTGTTACCAATATCACCTACGCCCGACCCCGCCCGTTACACTAGAACGAGTCTTACAACATCGTACCCGATATTGAATGTGCCTACATCCCTCGACAGGGTGTAAGTATTGTCTCGAACCTTGCTCCATTTCTTGTTGGGTTTACCTAGCATCAAATCACCTTTGGATACACGTTTGCGACGATTGCGTTGACGAATTACCACGACTTACCGGATTTAATATCCGTCAGTACCCTCATCGATCACCATATTCGGATGCACCAGTACGACAGTAACTGCACGTCCCGAACAAATGGGTTTGATCTTGCCGGAATCCCTTGCCTTGTTTTTGAACCCGAACCTTTGAACGCTTTTGAGAGTATCGAAGAAATACTCACAGAATCTTTTAAGGAACAACCCCTGGAAGCCTATTTTTGGGAACAGTCAACTGTCCCTTCCCCGTGGAATATTTACTGGACAGACGCAGCCAGGGAAGGCGGCGGACTTGATATTAACGATCCCGTGTTTGGACCGCATTGGACTCGGTATACAGGAGCACACTCCTGGTTTCCTTGCGACCCCGAACAACCGTGCAATTGCGAAGGCCACAACTGCGCCGGAACACATTCGACAATCGGACACGCAGCCGCAGCAGCAACAACAGCAAAATTTTTGGGGATCCCGCGAATAGTTATTGTACCTCCGACTCCGACCCCCTCCGAAATCGACGTATATAATTGGCACTGGTAGATGTGCTTGATCCGTTGCGATGTCAAGCTCAACGGAACCCCGAGCGGCCCTGGTGTCCATCGAGGACCAAGGCACCATCATGGCGCTCATCGACATCGACAAAGACAACATAGGGTACGAACAGCTGACGGAGGCGTTCGTACAGACGGAAGGAGTATTGATGCGGGTGGCACAATACTCCCAACCGATCCGAGAGGTACATAGGGTCTGCGAGCACCCACAACAAATCATCGATCTACAACGGCAGATCACAGACCTGCAAGCGAGACAGTTCCTACCCCCGCAATGCGACCATAACGGAATGGAACAACAAATACAGACCCTCCGGAACGAACGGGACGAAGCTTTGAGGAGACCCCCGGCTCCAGGAACCAACGAGGATCTGCGACAGGAACTGGACGATATGACCCGAGATGCACGGCAATGTGGAGAGGAAGTCCGCGGTTTGAGGACGCAGTTAGCGAATGCGTTGACATTGGCAGCCAGGGCGGCCCCGGCTGCTCCCCAGGCTCCGGAAGACAGAGGTCAGAAATTTCCTGACTCCCCGGACTTTTCAGGGTCGGATCGAACTCAGTTGAGAGGCTGGATTGCTCAACTTCGAATGGTCATACGACACAAGCCCGCCAGCTTTCCCGACGAACAGTCGAAGATGCGGTACGCATTCAATCGCCTGAGGGGAATAGCCTTAGGCCAGATTCTGCCACACGTCCGGGAGGACGGAACGATAGGGCTGGAAGACCTCTCAGCTTTTATACAACTCCTGGAAGCAGCTTTTGGGGACCCCGACCGAGTAGCCACCGCCGAACGGAGAATGCGGGAGATTAAACAAAAGAACCGCGAGTTCTCTCAGTATTATGCTGAGTTCCAAGTTATCGCCGCCGATTTGGATTGGAATCCCTCGGCCCTACGAAACGCACTGAGGATGGGACTATCTGAAGAAATGAAAGACTCCTTTACCTACAGTGATATGCTTGAGGAACTCCCCGCGTTTGTGACGGTTTGTCAAAAACGGGATAACCAGATACGACAACGGCGCGCAGAGAAAGCGGCACAAAATAAAGAGAGCGGGATTGGTTTCGCTTCCTCCAGACCCCCGCCACCACCGAAAGCCCCAGAAATACCTCCCGCTGGAACGGTCGCCGGATATACCGGACCAGCGCCAATGGATATCAGTGCGGGCAAGAGAAGGATTTCGGCAGAGGAAAGGGCAAAGAGGTTTGCGGATGGGAGGTGTTTATACTGTGGTGGGTTTAACCACAGAGCGGCGGAATGTGCGGCCAGAAAGAAGGCTCAGACGTTTAAGGCGGCTGGAGCAGAGTTTAAGGAAGTAGGAACCAAGGATGGTTCCGAGGAATCGGGAAAAGATTAGGTCAACCCAAGCAGGATGGCACTTTGGTTGACGGAAAAAGTTTTGTGTTAAATGCTTTAAGATGTTTTGGAATTTCGCGATTATCAGTTAGCAAGGTGAAAGTATTGGAAGGATCAATGGAAGGCAAACATTTGGTTATAACCTGCTCATTGACCGTGAATATCCAAGAGATACCTACCCATGCGCTGATTGATTGCGGAGCTACTGGCATCGCATTTATGGATCACGACTTTGCCCGCCATCATCAGATACCACTTCAGGAGCTGAAGGAAAAAAGACAAGTAGAAGTCATCGACGGAAGACCTATTGAATCCGGAGATATTACGCACGTTGCGAAAGTCGGAATGAAGGTACAGGAACATAAAGAACAGTTACCCATATTCATTACGAAGCTAGGACACTATCCAATTGTCCTCGGGATCCCTTGGCTACGATTACATGATGTAGCTGTGCGTTTTGCATCCAATACGGTTATGTTTGGATCACAGTATTGCATTACGCACTGTCACGATACATCAGTAACAGTACAAGGAGTTACAGAAGAACCGCCAGAACCGGTATATCAAGAAAAAAATATATTCGAACCAAAAATCCGATCTTTAAGACCGTTTCGAGGGAATATTGTTATGCTTAATGGAGCTTCATTCTTCAGGACTGTCAAAAGAGAAAAACTTACGTTGTTTAAAGCCTCTTTACATGACATTAATGAAGCCATTAAAGCAAAGGATTTGAAAGAACGCCCCCTCGAAGAAACTATTCCTGAACAGTATCATGAGTTTCTCCCATTATTCAATACGGTACTGGCAGATCGACTACCACCACATCGACCTGGGATTGACCATGAAGTCCGCCTGAAGGATGGAGAAACACCAACGTGGGGACCATTGTATTCGATGTCCAGGACAGAGCTGGTTGTTTTGAAAGAATGGCTGGAGGAGAATATGTCGAAAGGATTTATCCGACAATCATCTTCACCTTTTGCAGCCCCGGTATTGTTTGCAAAGAAACCTGGAGGAGGATTACGATTTTGTATCGATTATCGGGATATCAATAGTAAAACGATAAAGAATAGATACCCCCTCCCGTTAATAAAAGAGACGTTAAATCTTTTAGGAAAAGCCCGGATATATACGAAGCTAGATGTTAGAGGAGCATATAATTTACTTCGGGTTGAGGAAGGGGATGAACATAAGTTAGCGTTCCGGACAAGGTACGGTTTATATGAACCTACGGTAATGCAGTTCGGTACAACAAATGCACCAGCGGATTTCCAAGGCTATATCAATAATGCTATTAGGGAGGCGTTGGATGAGTTTGCTTCAGCATACCTGGATGACGTTCTAATATATAGTGATTCCGAGGAAGAACATGTTGGCCATGTTAAATGGATTATGCAACGGTTGTTCGAAGCAGGATTGTATCTGAAGCCAGAGAAATGCGAATTCCACAAAGAAAGCGTGAGGTATTTGGGATTGATTATATCAACAAAAGGCATTTCGATGGATGAAGATAAGGTTGAGACCGTACGAAATTGGAGTAAGGAAAAGAAGACGGCGAACCGACGATTAAATAATCTCTTCGAAGTACAACAATTTTTGGGGTTTTGCAATTATTACCGACGGTTTATTTCTAAGTATTCTGAGAAAGCAGAACCACTAAGCAGACTTACGAAGAAAGATGAACCGTTTGTATGGGGAATAGAACAACAACTCGCTTTTGAGACGATGGTAACCGTGTTTACTACAGCACCAGAACCTCGACATTTCGATCACGAGAGAGAAGTTATTATCGAAACAGATGCCTCCGATTATGTATCAGCAGGAGTATTATCACAGCGGGATGATGAGGGAATATTGCACCCAGTGGCATATTATTCAAAGAAACATTCACCGGCAGAGTGCAATTACGATATACATGATAAGGAGCTAATGGCGATTATTAAAGCACTTGAAGAATGGAGACCTGAGTGTGAGGGCGCTGCGTACCCCTTAAAGTTAATAACGGATCATAAGAACCTTGAATATTTAATGACAAAAAAGCTTTTAAATAGGAGACAAGCACGATGGTCCGAGTTTTTAACACGTTTTGATTATGAGATTGTCTATCGCCCGGGAAAATCGAATGGAAAAGCAGATGCGTTAACGAGGAGGCCGGGAGACCTCCCTGAAGAGGGGGATGAAAGATTAAAAAATATGGAACAGGTTGTTTTAAAACGGTGTAATCTTCCGGAACAGTTGAGGATATCCGCCAATGGTATGTCCGAACAAGGTGTCCCTTCGATAAACGATCTTTTCCTTCAAGCATATGTGGACGATCCGCTACCAAAGAAGATATTAGAGGCTATCAGACAGGGAGGTAGCTTGAAGGATATTACAGTAGCAGAGTGCATAGAAAAGGAGTGGCAAGTGTGGTATCGAGGAAGGCGGTATGTTCCCGAAGGAGACCAATTACGATTGCGATTAATACAGGAGCATCATGACACTGCGATAGCTGGACACCCAGGACGAGCCAAAACTTTCGATCCTTTGAGTAGACAGTATTACTGGAAGGAAATGCGAAACCAGGTGGATCAGTATGTACGGAATTGTCATAACTGCCAACGGTCTCGGACCACAAGGCATGCAACGTTTGGAGTCCTTCGACCCCTACCTGTACCGGAGAAACCATGGGATGATATTTCAATGGATTTTGTGGTTGGGCTTCCGGAATGTGAATGGTTCGATGCAGTCTGGGTAGTGGTAGACAGACTCTCGAAAATGCGTCATTTTATTCCCTGCCATACAACAATAGATCCAGTAGGGTTAGCTAAGTTGTTTCTTCGAGAGGTTGTACGTCTTCACGGATTGCCAAAGTCTGTTGTTTCGGACCGAGGACCTCAGTTCGCTTCGACTTTCTGGGGACAGATATGCAACCGATTAGGGATTGAGCGACGAATGTCTACAGCATTTCACCCACAGACAGACGGTCAGACTGAACGAATGAATGCAGGAATGGAACAGTACCTTCATGTGTTTGTTAATCATCAGCAGGATGATTGGGTACAATGGTTACCCCTTGCTGAGTTCGCCGCAAATAACGGGGTATCTGAGTCAACTAAGTGTACCCCCTTTTTTGCAGTTCAAGGCGTGGATCCACGAATGTCGTTTGTTGAAGGACCAACTCAGGAAACAGATCAACGACGGTTGGAAGCAGATCAGGTTCAGGCCGCGATGGAACAAATTCATGAGCATTTAAGGGTAGAGATGAAGCGGAGTCAAGCAATACAGGAAGAAGGTGCAAATAGAGGACGCATTCCGGGACCCAATATGCAGGTCGGGTCTAAGGTGTGGCTGGATGCACGACATGTACGAACGACTCGTCCTGCCCGTAAGTTGGATTGGAAACGCCTGGGACCTTTTCAGGTACAAAGCAAATATCCCCGTATGCTTATGAGCTAGATTTGCCAGCGTCAATTCGGATTCATCGAGTACAACCCATTTCGCTCTTAGAGCCCGTTGTTGAAGATCCGATGGTAGGACAGGTGGTACTTGCTCCACCCCCCGTTGAAGTTGATGGTGAGGAGGAATATCAAGTATCGAGTGTTGAAGATAGCCGAATTTATCGGAATCAGTTACAGTACCTTATCCGATGGACGGGTTATGATTCCCTCACTTGGGAGCCAGCGAAGTTCGTTGATGGACTACAGACTGTGGATGAATTCCATAAACGGTACCCAAGGAAACCCGGACCATTGGAAAATGTTCTTGGAGGACCTCGAACCTAAGGGGGGGATACTGTCACGGCGCAAGAAGGTACGAAGATACTTAGGCATAATGGGAGAAAGATACGGGAGGTGTGGAAGGAATCGTGTTACGGAAAGGCGGAGACGTTGGTAGACGCGGAGGAAGGGGCGAGAAGGTGGCGGTATAATCTAGTAAGATAAAGAAGTGGTCTGAGGTGTTGCGATGTCGGACGAGGTGGCATGGTTGTTACGATAAGGAATAACGGAGTGGTGTGTAAGATCATAGGATAAGATTCGGATGGTACATCGGAGCATGAGGAATGGTTCGAGGGTGGCAGACGAATTGTATATGAAGAGAGTGTTGATGGCGTTGGAGGATTTCCTTTTCTTCTCTCTTTACTCGTTCTCTTGTATAGCAAAGCAAGTTACGACTTTGAAACAGCTTCGACTGTTGTCTTGTCTTGATTTCCTCGAAACGAATCTCGAGCGCTTTGTTCTGTTTTCTGATATCACATTAGTGTTACCAATATCACCTACGCCCGACCCCGCCCGTTACAGGAGTTCTCACATTCGGTGTTGCCTTCCAGTGACGCTCCCAGCAACCGTTGACATTCTCCAACTCATGCGGCAAATGCCTTGACCACTTTCGCAATACCTCATAGGTGATCGAATGCGGTAGCCGGGAGTGGTTGTATATCTGTGGAAGGCCCACCATTTTTGGTTACCTCACCGTGTTCCGGCGGACTGCTGTGATCTTCATCCAGAATCGTTGCTGGTTGCAGTCCATTTGGCGCTCGGGGGGCTGTCAATCGACCATAGCTGCAGTCGATTTCTGGATTGCTTGCCATAGCAAGCTGAAGAGTAAGTCATATGCCATCATTGGGACGACTAAAACCTCCAATTCGTCAACCTGCTTAAGGTGTTTACAATACTGAACCAAGAGACTTGCCTTTCGGCTCTCTGCAGTCATGATTACCTGGCAAGAGTGGAGGTGAAAGTTGTTCAGTATGGTAGCTCCAGTTTGCTTAGCATGCTCAGAGAGGTAAAGATGCTCATTGCACCAAAATCGATTAGTGAGTTAACTCGCTGCATGTTGCCATGAATTTTTGGTACAAGGTAGGTTATGTGGTCTCCGCTGCCTCAGGGCGTGCATGGCCAGTTTTCCATTCACATTTCGTAGTGTTCCTTTGAATGACACAGCACTTGTGATATATTGGCATGGCTGCCTCGACTGGGCTGTTTGGACTTGACCGATTTTGAATTCCCGGAAGTGACATTGTTGCCATTGTTAGAATTGCCAGAAGTGTTTTCCGCGGGTTCAGTGATGGATGTTTGGAAGTTGCGTTTCTTATATCTGCCAGTCCAAGACTCTAACAATTGTGTGTGTTATTGCTGTCCTCCGAGCTTCATGAAAGTCGCTAGAGTTTTACGTGTACACACCTATCGAAGTCAATGCACTTCACTCAATACGAACTGGTCTAGTCGTTACTATGCTGAATTGCAATCATCTTTCGACTTCGCCTTTGGTTGCTGGTATTGTTGATCCAGGGGTACGATGGCATCATTGATTGTAGGTTCTCCGACTGATGATCGCACGCAATTGACTTGTTGTAAGGGTGTTCGACTAAATATCTTGATTATATTCGGTTTCTCTCATAGGCTGAATCCAATAGTCAAGTCCTGCAGTGATCATAATTGTTATCATCGCCGGTGATGAGCTTCATGTGCAACGTGGTCTCTGAAGTCAACCCCGCTGCCATCAGGGGCTGAAGTGAACGGTGAAATGATCAATATCTGGGCTTGCAGTGATCATGCTTCAATATGTCGTTTTTAATGTTGTAATCTCATTTGATTAAATTGTGATGTAGCGCATTGGAAACGGGGCAAAACCTGTAAATCCCGTGAGCGAAACGTATCTGTTGACAGAAAAACTTATCACAGTGTAAGGGCACCTACGCCAGAGTTCGGCTTCATAGGCATTTATATGGAAATTATAGGGTTATGATTGCCAATGTGAACTCGAGTGAGAGTAGATATTTCTTTGCTGGTAAGATTATGCCTAGAGATCCAAGTTTTGTGGGTAGCTGTCTATACAGAATGGTCGTTTCCCGGGCCTGGGGCACGTACCACCGTTACATCACATCATTACAGGATTAGAAATACTTTCCACTGACATCTGGACTTTTGTTCTCCCACATCTCATGGATTATTGTTCAGTCTCTGTTCAGTATATACAATCGGTATTATATTATGTTTGTATATATACCAGTCCGTAGCACATCAAATGGCTAATTGTCAAGTTTATAATGGATTACCATCTTACAAATATCATCTTTACTAGTTACATGTTATATAAGGTGATTTTTACTTTGGTTCTCCAATGTTACACAAATCTGAGTCAACCTTTCCAACCATGTATACCACATTCTCTGATCCAATTCAATAGTGTTACAGCCCGAAAGATTTGTCATTCTTACACCCGGAATCATGTGTTATCATAAGGCACGTTGGAAAGTTGTAAGAAATTGGTATGTTGTATGTCAGTCATTGATGAATACAAGGGAGTATGCACGCTGAATGTTAGCCATTGGAATGTGGAAGAAAATATGGTGTGGAACAATACGAATGGAACGAGGATGTGGAAACTAGTGTTGTGATGTTGGATGTTGAACTGTGGTTGTATTGAAAAGAGTGGTGGTGAGGGTATGTAAGATTATGAGGAAACATTCAAATGATGGATCAAGGCATCAGGAACTGTTCGAGAGTACCAGACCTAGTCTATATAAAGTGAGGGCGTTATGTGTTGGAGTATTGTCGTTTTGTCACTCCTTAGTCGTGTTTTTGTACAGCGAAGCAAGTTCTGACTTGGAACTGGCTATGACTCTTTCCTTGTCTAGTCTTGATGTCTTCATAAGAAATTTGAGCACCTTATCCCGGAATACAAAATCATAATTTTACTGTGATATCGCCTAGACTTGACCCTGACTATTTCAATAGAACAAGTGCTTTATAATGTACCAGATATTTGATTTCCTGGAAATATTGTTTGAGCATATGTTTTGATCATGCTTGGTACTACAGTGAAAGTATCAATAGCTATGTCTTAATTTGCTACCTTTGTAACCACGATCTGCCAAAATTAAATGTGACTACACCCTTCAGACAGTTGTATGTATTGATTGGAATCTTGCTCAATGTTGAGTTTGTTATGCGTACAATCTGACGACTGTTAGTTACATGGTAGGGACAATTGCATCGACCTTCAAAGACAGATTACACAATTCGATTTCCGAAAGTACCCCCACCAATCACCATATTTGCTTACAAAGGTACAATAGTAACTGTACCTCCCAAACGGATTGTTTTCACCTTGCCGTAACCTTTTCTCCTTTGTTTGTATTTGCATCGTTAAACGCTTTTCAATGTATCAATGGTCTACTGAAAATAAGAATAGACTATCTCACGATGGACACTGATTTTTGTGAACAATCCGACGTTCCCTCCCGCTGGAATCTTTGTTGGATGTATGCAGCCGAATACAGAGAAGGCTTAAAGTTGAGGATCCAGTATTCAGACATCTTTGGACTAAGTATTGGGGAGCCCATGTTGGGTTAAATTTGAATCCAGAGATTGCTCCAAGGTGCGAGGGGCATATACTGTTAGAAACTGATTGGACGGAGGGACAGACACCAGCAGATGCAACAAAAGCGTAACCCGTGCCAATTGCCACATACGTAGTTAATCCTCCGACTCTGACTCACTCACAACTTGACTGATATAAGTGGCACTGGTAGATGTGCCTGTTGCTCTGCAATGTGCAGATCAGAGGAACTGAAAGGGGTGCTGATGCCCTAGCGGACCATGAATCCATAATATCATTCATTAGCATTCACAAGAATGGGTTCTGGTCCGAAGACCTGATGGAAGCGTTCAGGCAACCACAGGTGGTACTGACCAGGGTGGCACACCACTCTCAGCCCATCCAGGAAGTACAGATGGTATGTGATCACCCGGGTCATCAAATCAACCTGCAGTGGCAACTTAAGTATCTGCAGATTCCACAATTCCTTCCCACATAATGTGACCACATAACGTTTGAGCATCAGCTGGAATGATTGAGACAGGAACTTGACGAGGCCAAAACAACGCGGAGGATGGCAGGAAGACATGAGGAGTTACGACAGGAACTGGACACCATCACACAAGACGCCTATGAGTCAAAAGAATTAGTCCAAGCTGGAGAATGCAGGAGGAGACATTGTTATCCTTAGTGGCGCATGCAGGCCCGCCTCCCCTGGAGTAACAGGAAGATCAAGGACAGTAATTTCCGGACTCCCCATGCGTTGCAGAGACCAAACGGAACCAGATCCCCAATTGAATTTCCAGACTGTGGATGTTCATATGGCACAAGGCATCCAGTTTCCCAGATGAGCAATTGAAGATGTGTTATGAATTCAGTCGGCTGAAATGGATTGCTTTGGGACAAATCTTGCCACAAGTAGAGAAGAATGGAAATATAGCGCTGCCTGACCTACCAGCTTTGATGTGACGCCTAGACTTAGCTTTTGCACACCCCGAGAAGTTAACTACTGCGGAACAGACAATGCGGGAAATTACGCCTAAGAACCATCACTTCTCTCAGTAGTCTAATGAGTTTCAAGTTGTTGTAGCCGATCGGGATTGCGATAGTTCAACTGTCTGAAATGTCCTAAGAATAGGGCGGCCGGTGGGAATGAATGATTGGTTGCAGATTACAATAAACAATAGGTCTTGGCAACTTTTCTGGCTGTCTGCCTGACAACGCATAATCAGATCCAACATATATGGTGAGAGAAGGTTACTCAACAAACTGGATCCGGGAGATGTTTCACCTCATTTACCATACCCCCAATGCCCTGGAAAGATTCTGCTGCATCCCCTGCTTGTAAGGTAGGTGGATATTCAGCACCCACACCCATGGTTTTTAACGCAGGGAGAATCTGCTTCCCATTCAGGGAAAGCTCAATGGGATAAATGAACGAGAGGTGTTTATACTGAGCTGGGTATACCCATATATTGGTGCAATGTGCAGGTAGGATGAAAACTTAAACATTCAAGGTGGCCAGTGCAGAAGTGACCAAAGTAGGAACCAACGCAGAGTCCGAGAAATCTGGAAAAAGATTAGTCAATTGAAGATGGCTGGCCTATCAGTTGGAGGTGAAAGTTTGGTTTTAGATGCTTTGAAATGTTTTGGAATTTCGCATTTATCAGTTAGTAAGATGGAGGTATTCGCAGGGTCAATGGAAGGGAAACTTCAAGTTATAATCTGTACATTGACCGCGAATAACCAACACATATCTACACATGCACTAAGTTATTGTGCAGCAACAGGCATTGCATGTATTGATGAAGACTTTATTCACCATCATAAGATACCTTCTGAGGCACTCATAGATCAATGGCAGGTGGATGTTATAAATGGAAGACCCATTGACTCAGGAGATATTACACCACATGCCAAGATTGGAATTGAGATTTAGAAAGATACCAAACCATTACCGATGTTATTTTCAAAACTAGGGATTCATCACATTATGCAAGTAATCATCGAGTGCTGATGACATGCCATAGGAGTACTGTTTAAATTCAATACAGTGATTTTTGGCTCCGAATTCTCCCCCATGTACTGTCACAATACGCCTGGTACAGTTCAGGCAGTGTCGGAGGAACCCCCGGAACCAGTACACACCCTCGAGGGACAAAATGCGAACATCAGGTACAGCCACAATGACTGTTTCAGTGCAATATTTTCATACTTAAGCAATCATCATTGTTCGGAACAGTTAGAAATGGAAGATTGAAGGTGTTCAAAGCCTCATTTGGCGACGACGATATAGCATTCAAGACACATGATATTGAAGAAGACCGTTCGGAGGAAGTTATACCAGAAACGTATCAAGATATTGTCGACTTAATTAATACGTTGTTATTAAATATGTTGCCCCCTCATTGACCCGGAAGAGATCATGAGTTGAGATTGAATGGGAATATGTCACCTGGCTGGGGCCAATTATACAAGATGTCAAAAGTAGAATGAGTGATTATGAAAGAGTGGCTGGTGGTGAATATGACAAAAGAGTGTCTTCGACAATCCTCCTCACTGTTTGCGGCTCCATCAATTTTCCAAAAGAATCCTGATTGGGTAATATGATTTTGCGTCAGCTATAAGAATGTTAACAGGAACATAATCAAAAATGGTTATCCACTCCCGTTGGTTAGTGAATGACTGACTTCACTCACAGTAGAACCATTATACTGCATGTTGGATATTCGAGGGATGTATATTCTGGTTACTGTGAATGAAGGGGATGACTATAAGATGACCTTTGAGACCAGATGTAGGTTGGTTGAACCATTTGTACTTCATTTCGGAATAACAAATGAATAGGGCAATTTCAAAGGGTTTATGCATGATACAATCTGAAAAGCTCGCGAAAACTTCACTTCTTGCCATTTGGACTCTATCTCAAATACCAGTGCCTTGAACGAGGAACATGAGGAACATGTGCAGTGGATCATGGAACGGTTGTTCAAAGCAGGCCTCTTTTTGAAACCAGATGAATGCGAGTCCAATAATGAGAAAATCATATATTTGTAGATGGTTGTATCAACCACAGGGATTTCCATGGATCGGGAGAGGATGAAAAACTTAAGAAATTGGTTGAGGGTGACGAAGATGGCCGATGAACATTTGAACAATCACTTTGAAGATGAACATGTTTCAAAATTTTGCACATATTATCGGAGGTTTATAGAGGATGCTTCAACTATAGCCGGATGTTTGACAATGTTGAGAAATATGAATCAACCATTTTCTACCTAGAAGGACAACAAACCACATTTGAAGGGTTGATAAAAGCAATTATACCAGCACCAATTCTCCAACATGTCAACCACAAGCAGGAGGTAGTCATGGAACCAGATGCATCAACTTGTGTTTTGGCATGGGCGTTAACCCAACAAGGGAATGAGGGAGATTAACAACTGGGGGCATATTTTTCAAAAACTCATACACCGGTGGAATGCAATTACAAAATCAATGTTAAAGAACTTATGGCGATCTTAATGGAACTGAGAGATGGCAGACCTGAATGCAAAGGGGCTACTCATATGTTGCTGCCGCTAATGGGTCATACTAATTTTGAAAACTTCATCACGCATAAGCTGATTAACCGAAGACTGGCCCGATTGGCCACATTCATGTTGAGTTTTGATCACGAAGATGTGTATTGACCAAAATGGTTACAGTGGAAGGCAGATGCGTTAACAAGAAGGCCCGAAGACCCACCTGAGGTGGGTGATGCTAAATAAATATCGATGGAGCAGGTGGTGCTGAAAAATGAACATCGTCCAGAACAGTTGCAAATTTTGGCAAATGATATGGTACATTGATCGTCCTTTGAAAAGAGATTTGAAAAAGATCCGTTGCCCCTGGCAGGACAGAAAACAGTGAGACAAAAGGAATTGATGAAGAAAATCACCATTGCAGACTGTACAGCTAAGGAAGTGATGCTGTAGTATCATGGTAAGAAGTTCCCTAGGGATGATGATATGCTACGGCTGCAGATTATACATGATTATCATGATATGGCGTTAGCAGAAGATCCAGGTGGAGCAACTATCTTCGATTTCATACATCAGGAGATCTTTTGATAAGAAATAAGAACGAAGGTTGACCAGTGTGTTCGCAATTGTCATGTTTGGCAATGGTAACAAAGTACCACGAATGAAAGTTTTGGACTGTTACGACCGGTGTCAGCACCAGAAGATCCTTTCGACGATCATTTAATCTATTTTGTTATGGGGTTTCCGGATTGCGAGGGATATAATGTCATTTGGGTAGTCCTGGATAGCCCATTGAAGATGCAACATTGTAAATGATAACAAATATCTGTGCATGCGAGAAGATTGGCAGAATAAATTTTAGCACAGAGGGTAGGGCTGCATGTGCTTCCAAGAAGCATAGGTTCAAATAGGGAACAACGGTTCGCCGCGCTATGCTAGAGACAGTTGTTTGAACGATTTGGAATTGAGAGCCGTGGGTCAACTACCTCTCATCCACAGGAGGAGGGACGGACAGAGCATATGAATTCGAGTATTGACCAGTATCACAGTATTTTCATTAACTGCCAACAGGATGATTGAATTTGAGGGTTGGCGTTGGCTGGTTTGCCGTGAAAAACGCGACCTCGGAGGTGACAATTTGTTTACAGCTTTTCGCAGTAAAAGGTAATAATCCAAGTATGATGTTTGAGGGAGTAGATGCAGAATCCTGGGTTCAAAGGAATGTGGATGCTGACATTGTCCAAGAAACAATTTAACAGATCGATGATCATGTACTGGTGAAGATGAGATGGAGTTAGGCAGTCATGAACAGAGAAGCACATAGGGCTCGACATTCTGTACTTGCACTACGGGCTGAACACAGGGAATGGATGGATGCTCTGTGTATGGGGACAGTCCGACCACCACAAACGCTGGACTTCACACCGCTGGGACCTCATTGGGTGATGAAACTGGTGTCTCCACATGAATTCAAATTAGATTTGCGTGCCTGTATGCCAAGGAATGGAGTACATAATGTTCCGTTGCTGAATCCTGTTACAGGAGACCTTTTGCCTGGACAGAAGGCAGTCTCACCCCCAGCGGCTGAGGATGAGGGCAATCAGTAGTACTTGATTGTAAGGACGCATACGCCAGCGTCCGGCTGCATAGGGATATGGTTGCAAACGTGGACTCGAGTGAGTATATATGTAGACGTGTAGATGTTGATGTAAGATTATCGCTAGAGATCTAAGGCGCGTGGCGAGCCGACTATATGGAATGGGGGTTACCCGGCCCTGGACACGTCACGTGCGACCGTGCCGTTACATTATCCCTCTCTTTAGGCGCAGACCTCCTGGGCTGCCAAAGCCAGTATAAGAGAAAAGAAGGAAAGGGAAACAGGAATGAAACAATCATCCTATGTACGCAATCGTACGAACTCATAAGTCCCACAACAGATCGGTACAGCTCAATGGCGATTTTTCGGCGGATCCGGCGCACGGGGAAAATCCACCTCCACTTGATTGACTCCGAAGGTGGTAAAAACCTGTGCCGACGCCATTTGTACTGGGCCGAGATCCAAAGAAGAGAAGAAGAGAAGAGAGAAACAAGAAAACATCCAGAAGTGATCCCGTCCTCCATATCTCCACTTCCAAACCCAGACTCCTTGGACCATCCATTCCCGTAGCCCGTATATCTCGGCGTAGGTCATTGTCGGAATCATCCGTGTGGCTTCCGCTCATGACTTGGCATCGATGTGAACTGCTGCCGCCGCATCAGTCGTAGCCGTCAATCGTACTCGTCAATCGCGTCCTATCCGTCGATATCTAACATGTAAGCTTCTCTACAATGGTTATACTTAACAAGTTCAAGCGCGCTAGCGCCGTCTTAGCTCTGTGCAGTACTTCCACATGCTCTATAGAGTATATCTTGCAGTCGGTAGTCATCATTACTCGGCATTGACTCGTAGGTGCATCATGAGTCAGTAATCATCTTTCGAAGTCCGCTTCGGTGACCGTCCGGTCGACTTCATAGCTGCGCTCTCCATACGCGGCTTCAGTTGAATCTTGGTCGACTTGGTAGACTTGCTGGTCGGCTTCTCGGTAGACTCTCGGTGCGTGTCTCAGTAGACTGCCTTCTTGTGGGCTGTTGACTTGTCAGTAGGGCTTGACTGGTCTGACGCTATCTCCCCCTTTTTGAAGTTCGTTGCTCCGCCGACGACTTAGATATATATCGATTGTCGATTGCCATCGTAGCTCGGTAGCAGTGTAATCGTGAGGGTGAGAAGATATGATACTACCCGGCCTTGTGGATCCACACAATTGGGTGGGTACGTGACTGGATTAGGGTTATCGCGGCTCAATCATCATCTCATCTCTTTCCTTTGAAAATTCTTTGCTCCGTCGACGACTTCATCATATCGATTGTCGATTGCCATCGTGGCGCGGTAGCAGTGTAAACGTGATTCTAGACCGTAATCGTGATCTCTCTGTGTTTCGACACGTAATTCGGTTCGGCTTTCGCTTCGTAAAGTTGAGTCTAGGCATAAGCCATCCTCGAAATTGGCCAGGGTAATATCGGGACAATGTCGATCATCACATGGCCCTCGTCTTGACTTTGGGCAATGATGTGAGCTTCCGCTCCTGGCATCGTCATGCCATCAATTCTCATATGTGACTCGCTGGTGACCATTCGAGGTGGTAGATGTGATAGGAGCTCGCTTCTGCTCTCGGAAAGCCGCTTTGTACATGGCATATGCAGTTTTCACCATCTCTTGATTCGGCATTTGGTAGGGTCTCGGTGGGCCGCTTCTCCGTGAAAGTCATTCGGATGATGGCTTCGGTGCAGTCTTGGTCGACTTCTCTTGCGAATATTCGGTACGCTCGGTGGTCATTTTCCATCTCCTTCAGGACCAATTCGGTAGTGATATTTGCACTCGTTCAGTATCTCGTTCGGAACTTCTTCCGCTCGCTGCTCATCATCACCATCGCCGTCACCATCGGCCATTGCATCGGTATATCTAACTTGTAAGCATCCCGGTAACCGGCCATACTCACCATACTTTCAAGTGCGCTAGCACTGGAGCTCACCCAATTCCTCGTGAAAAACTCCGCAGACCCAGCCCATCAGTGATGATTGTTGCAGCATTGGAAGCTGCTTCGGTAGCCATATTTGCAGTATATCCACCCTTCGTAGGTCAGGGCCCCTGAGACGACTTTCCAATTCTTACGCGAGTCCATTGCGCCCTCCGCTCTACAGTTCTCTGTCAGGTCAGGGTCACCGACCATTGGGATATCGACGAGTTTCTTGTTCACTTCGGTAGCCAGTGTGTCGGTAGCCTGGGCTGTCTTGATAGCCGATAGTCATCGTAAGGTTCAACGGCTGCTAAGGTGCTGAAAGTCGTGCAGTAGGTCTCTCATATCCGATCTCGTAATCAGGTCGTCCAGAGGGTCCATCTGCCGGGTTCCTGTTTCCTGGCAGATGCTCGCTGACGAAGTCATATGAAGTAAGAATCGCCGTTGATGATTGTGCCATTCGATCACTCAGGGGCCATAGTATCTCAGACCCGTCAGCAAGTCGTGATATCTCTCAAATGCAGATTGCACGAATTCGTACGACTGCTTCTGCTCTATCATCTCCATTAGCTAAGGAATCAACAGAGGATGGAGGCGATGAAGGGTAAAATCCAGGAGGCCTTGTCATTAGCAGTTCGCCCACGAATGGACCAAGCCCCGCCGTCCATTCGCTCCCTTCGTGCCTCCGCGAGCCAGTAGCAGTCATTCAAGGATCCCATGTGGACGCTCTTCTGCCGCAACTACTGCTGCTGCTCCTTGCTCGCTCATCCAGCCTACAAGGGTTACTACTTCTGAGGTATAGTCTCCGTGGTTCCACTCAACCGCAGCTCTAGCACTCCTAATCGCAAGCTCCACACGTTGTGGCTAATGCCCGCACCAGGACGATGCCAGTCGGTTGACGACTGGACAATCGTGAGTTTACTCCTCGCAGGGTCTAGAGGATCAGCAGTCAATTGCCGTCCAACCGCCGCGGATTATTATCAACAACTAGTTCCGAGCTGGAACCGTGAGAGCTCAACATTTAGATTGCTTGCATCTTCCTCACCTGTGCACAGGTGGTCTATAAACATTGCCTTACCCCAAAGTAGGTGGTATAAATAGCCTGGAAATCAAGTTACTTGTCTCGGTATCAGTGGGTCCCCAGTGCTAGTGATTGGGACACCCGATTGCCATCTCGATGGAGAGAAACGGCTGGTGGTCGACGTAGTACCGCAGGACCAATTGGGAATTCGTTCGGCCGGGATCGACTTCGGTGGTGTCAATTTGAAGGAAAGCATCTTCCTCTTTGTAGCTTACGCGGTCATTGCGGTGGGTATTCGCCAAAATCGTAGATGGACATTGAGTATCCGATAACAATATCTTCATTCTCATTGTAAGTGAGCTTCGCCGTCGGATAGCTTCTCATACGTAAGTGGACTTTCATGGTGTAGTTTTCTCTGTAGGCGGAATTCGTTCGCAGACAGCCTCTCCTTCATAGGCGCACATTGAGTGTGAGAGGTAGACTCCGGGAAATGGGAATGCAAGTGCACAGGATCGTGCAATGTAACCCTGTTGACTGCAATATCGTCGCCTGGTGACTTCTCGTTGGGTTCGCGTCAGTCGTAAGCGTTCAGGGGTAATATAGTCGTTCTCGTCAATCGCGCTCTCTGCATCGCTTTGTGCTGCTCAATCAACTGCAGTCGATTGTAATTGTGCTCGTTTCAATAGATCGTACGCGATTTCCTCTTGTTGGACGTCTGTAGGAGTTGTCTCGACTTGTAGCGATTGTCGACATTGTAGGCTTGTGACGCGTCTCGCTGCTGAGTGCATCTCCGAAATCGTCTCAGCTCTTGACAATTCACCTGTTCGAAGGATGAACATTTTAAAACTCGTCGCTGGAATAATTGGTAGGTAACTGGACTCGTATCACAGTGCATTTTCAAATTGTTGACATCGTATTCTTCCCCGTTGAAATAGGGGTAAACTCGCAAATCCCGTCAGTGGAACATATCCATTTACTGAAAAAGCGATAATCGTGTAAGGACGCATATGCCAGCGTCCGGCTGCATAGTGATATGGTTGCAAACGTGGACTCGAGTGAGTATATATGTAGACGTGTAGATGTTAAGGTAAGATTATCGCTAGAGATCCAAGGCTCGTGGCGAGCCGACTATATGGAATGGGGGTTACCCGGCCCTGGACACGTCACGTGCGACCGTGCCGTTACATTGATGCAGTGGGTGGAGATTGCCCAGATATATGGAAATCATTGACAATATTTGGTTCAGTGGATGGGACACGATGAAATGTCATTGCAGGCAGCTAAAGCTATTGATGGGCTGGATGCTATTGATAGGTTTCATAAAAGGTACCCAGAGCAACCAGCACCATTCAGAAAAGATCATGGAGGACTTTGATCCTGAATAGGGGATACTGATATAGCCTGCAGCATTTGTTAAGATCAAGTACGAAGGATGGTTCGAGGGAATGGGCATGTTCAAGGTTACTGATTAAAGAATAGGAAGGGGTATGCGAGCTGGAGGTAACTCAATGAGAATAAGAAGGAATGAGGGTGTGGAAAGATAAGAATGACGTGAGGATGTGGAAAGAAGTGTTGTGATGTTCGATGTTGTGGCGTGGTAGTGTTGATAAGAGTTGATTTGAGGGTGTGGAAGATTATGAGGGGTCATTCAGATGGTACATAGAGGCATGAGAAATGGTTCAAGAATGGCAGATGAAGTATATTTGAAGAGAGGTTGTTTGGTGTAGGAGAAATCACTGTTCTTTGCTCTGTACTTGGTTTCTTCAGTTATAGCAAAGCAAGTTATGACTTTCGAACGGCTTCAACACCTGACTTGTCTTAGCTTGATATTTTGATACAACCTTCGAACACCATGTCCCTGAATACGATATCACATTGTTCCTCCAATATTACATATGCCTGACCGCGCCTGTTACATATAGGGCCTTCCACCAGCTCATGTACTGTCACAGCTTTCTTCGAATCTTAATCAACCTGTATGGTTGAAATCAAGATCGAAGATTTATTTTTGGATTGTTTTTGAACTGTACATACTTCACTTTTTCCTTGATTGCAGTCACAAGAAATTATAACCAAAGGCAAAATATTCAGACATATACTCAATTCCCTTCACTTTATCAATGAAGTTTTTGTTTTATATACTTTTTCATTCATTGAGGCAATTGGAGAGTCCAATACCGAGGCATATGCCATGGGCAATGATGGCAGTTACCATGCATTTGCATATTGTCCCTGATGGAAGTTAATGTATTAAATGATATACTTCAGTTGGCACACTGTATTTGCCAGACTGTATTCATTTTACAATACATGGTCCTTATGGAAATCACATGATAGAAATGTAATGATGAATCCCAATAAATGACCTCATTCTTGAGAGGAAGTCCTTGGTGTTGCATAGTGGTTGTTGGATGAGCTGCATTGGGAGCATATCTACCAGTAGATAGATGGCATGCCAAAAAGCGAGTATCATCCTTCACAAAAATGGTGGTCCTACACAATGGTAGATTTTCTTATATTTGTTTGCTGCCTGCATCTTCGTTCTTAACCCAAATAACTAGCATTGTGTTGAGAAATTGGATTTTGAATGTTGCCTGTGGGTCACGAAAATGCCAAGCGTCCGCGCACTTTCTTCACTCGTCTGGTACCATCAGAGAGAATCTCAAGGAGAATCTCAAGGCAATAATTTATTGTAATTGTCTTTATAGTATAATTATTTTACCAGTCAAGAGGCTAAGAACTCCATTTTCTGTCATAGATGAAGTAATATACAGTTTGTTCAGTTTGTTGGTTGATAAGATTGCTGTATTATCCCGCATGGTTGTTAATTCAACATATGTTGTCCCGTCAGGTTGTTAATAACCTCAGTGGTTGTTAACTCAGGTTATGTTGTCCTGTGAGGTTGTTAACTCTGGCCCAGACGATTGTTAACTCACTAAGCGCCCAGCACCAGTGAATTATGGCGGGACGGGTCCTTAATGGCCACCGTGCTTTGGGCACATCTTCTTGTCGTCTCGTACAATTTCCCTACTCTTCAAGAGCATGTATGTGAGCAAAGATTTCATCAACGATAAAAATGAGTAGACCTCGCACAACTAAGCTTCTAACTGTAATGAAAGAAACCCGAGATCTTGGTCAGTTGCTCTGCTCATCGCTGGATGCATTCACTGCTGATCTGTGCTCAGCCGTGACCAATGATTCCAGTAGTCATGGGGTGGACGATCGAGGACTGAACCCTACCACAGACTGGACTAGTACTGCAACAATCGTGTCGTAGTCCAGTTCAGACCAGTTCAGACCGGACTGATCCCGGTCTAGACCAGACCGAACCCTATCCGAGACCGGGATCGTCCGGACTGGTGGAATCATTGCTGAGCAGGCCATAGCACCCTCGCACGTTGCTTCAGTGGAGAAAAACGCGGTGAAATGTGCTGCAACAATCGTGTATGTTCTATAGGGATACACGCTGTAGTTGTAACCGTTGCATTATGGACTTTGGGAGGAGCAGCTCTCATGGTCAGCTAGTCGCTTGAAGATTTGGAAAAATGATATTACACACTATGGTTTTGTTGGTTCGTTTGACAGACAATTGCTGGATGGCCGCATAATCGCGTAATGCAAAATACTCAAGAAATTTGATAAGGTCTACTGCTGATGCTAGTGTGATTTCGAGTGGAGTGGACGAGTGCAAGTTGTGTTGCGCATGAGCATCGCGGGGATTAATAAGAACTTAAGTTAGATTGAGTCCATCGTAGGGCGGAGTCAAGCAGAGTTGATTGTATAGTCTGTAATTATTGTATCTTGATTTCAGGGTTTAAATGTGGTGTGAGTTAGAGTTGAGGGTTCCGCGCACCGGGTAACGTCAGCTGCGTGACAAGGGATGACTGGGAGAGTGGGGGTCATTTGTTCTAACGAACCCCAGTCGATAGCACTACTATGATCTATAGCAGATGCGGAAACGGCAATCTGGCTGCAATAATTCACTAACCCTAACCGCTTACAACCTTAACTAGATACCCATTACATATGTGTTGAAATCTAGATAGATATGTAGCACTGATAGGTAAAGACAGTATCGTTTAAAGGTTTTCGCTTGGCTTTCACACACATCGCTGGCACTCATAATGGTTCAATGCCGCCACTTGTCCTTGAGATGTTCAGAACCATGTTGGCGGTGAGTCTCGCAATGCGTGTGTCATGTACCTTAAGGCCGTTATCTGCAAACCCCACTAATCTGCCGGCAACAACTGCAGCAGTCATTCCAGATATCCACTTTCATTGTCCCAACTTCGCCTAGAAGATCACTAGATAATAAGCAACCTCGACTCTACTCTCATTTCGACATCGGCTACTAGATACCCGACTCCAAGCCAATGAAAATCAAAATAATCGCAAATCTCAAACCTGGTCGGTCAATGATGTCGTTGATAGGGATCAGCGAGAGGCTGCTATGGGAACTGTCCAAACAATGGGGTCTCCGAGCCTGGAGAGCCAGGAGTATGCGTTTCGTTCATTGCGCCCACCGCAGAGGCAGTGTCAATTTGTCGGTTCTGTCGTAGTATGAACATGAGCCCCACGGCACAGGCAGCGAGAATAAATAGACCTCCCACAACTGTGCCCGCGATTGTGCCAGCCGAAACGGGATTGCAGTTGCACTTTGGGCAGTCGCATGTGGTGGGTGTCTCGCTTGCTGTGGCCGTTGGCTTAGTCGACGTAGTCTCCGATTGTGAGCTCGAGGAGAAAAACTCATGGATAGCGACTGAACACTTGGGTAGGTGCCGCAAACGTAAGCACTGTATCCGCTCTCGGTATAACGTTGACAATATGGGATGTTGGAAATTGAACTTTTCGATCATGGCCAGTCAGTCGCTTGATCACCCATCATAGTAGCTACTACTTACCATGTTATTGTTTGAGCATTGGAGGGGCATACGGCAGAGCTGCCACCACATAGTGCGGTGTACTCATGGGAGTTGATACAGTCGGTGAAGACGACGCATTGATCTGCGCCCCACTTGTTGCAGCATCCTAACGCAGATAGGCTTGAGATAGGTGTACAAACTGTATAAGTTACACCGTTGCAGGCAAGTGGATCGTCTATCATGTGTAAGGCCGGACCTGCGGGTCACAAAATCTGAGAATGTGGCTTACCTGACTGACCCCGAACATAGCCACAAATACTCCCTTGATCTTGTCGTCGCCGGAGGTCGTGAAAATCCAGCAGTGCGGTTTCGGCACGTACCAGTGGTGCAGGGGTCGGGTTTGGATTCCAACCGGGGTAAGAATTATCAGAAGTAGGCTGAGCTCCATCCCATGGCACGGCTTTAATGTATGCAATGGTGCAAAAGGTAGTGAGCAAGTAGGCGGTGAAAGACATGACGTGGCAGTGATTTGGATTGCGTTTAGGGCTGTCGGTGTCAGGTAAACAAAGGAGTGCGCACGCCCCAGCGATAGTAGGTTATGTAGTGGGATTCCGAACAGCCATTCTGCTCGATGTGAAACACCCCGCTGCGGGTTTTATGCAACCATGAGCACAGCCGCAATCGTCGTACGTCAGAACATTCAATTAATACTAGGCCTATTGGCTATTCAGTTGTCGATATTCTGCACTTTGCAGCAGTGCCAAGATATGGATAGGCATCAGCGCGGAAGGTGATATTTTCCTCCAATCAGAAAATATCGACGCATGCTGGGGTGCGCAAGATCTACATGCAGGCGGTGGAGGTCGTCGAGCCATAGACTGTTGGTGCGGGGTCTAAATTACGAGATAGTGTGGTGCTACGATTCCAGTCGTGAAAGTACAGTTTTTACATTGGTATTTTATCATGAGATTGGTTAATTACATTGATACATCTGCTTCATTCAATTACCAACTGATCATATTGATACCGGGATAACGACCATGTACATACCTTTGAATCAACCATTTCCAAAATATTGCATAGATAAGTCTAGACTTGTATTCCATGACTACCATATAAAGCCGCCCATAGATTATCCCGCTTCGGGTCAATTTATGGGATGCCAATTCCTAGTTTGACTAGTCACGTGCTCGTAAGCTATATGCCCCGGTAACCTTACCCCAAACCCCGAATCTTGACTTATTTAATTCTTGCCATGATTTTTGAAGTTTATGTTGCCATGCTGATCAGGAAACCTCAAGCTCTATCATTGAGGGTATTTTCCCATTATCAAATACATTTATAGCTTTCCTATAGTCTCGAACGCTGCACCACACTCCGAGATTTTCCGAATGGTATTATCTTCTTCTAGGAACATTTCGAGCTTCATTTGGAACGCAAGATCAATCAAAAATCCAGCCCCCTTTTCGAGAAGAGTTAGTTCAATTTATTCATCACGACTAAAACGCGAGTATAATGCCGCATTCCGATTTACACACCTGACGAACTAGAGAGTAGGCTCTGCAGAGTGGTACCTCTCGAAGGCTGCGGAATCTCACTACTGGTGTCGAATTGCCTTGTTGCGTACACATGAGACCGAGATCATCATTGCGGCAGTGTATTGGTTTTGTGCTGCAGACTACCACTTCTCCAAGCCAAGACCTGAATCGGTTCCAGGAATGGTCGATGATGGAGCAGCATACCGGTGGATGTATACATCGATCCTTCTGACTGTTGTGTTTTATGATCCGTTTATATATGCGTCTTCTAGAGACTAGTTGAGCACACATATACCGCCGAGCACTTCTATTGGTGCTGTAGATATATCTTATTTCAATTACTGTGTGCTAAAATGTAAGAATATTTTTTTCGAAAGATTCCGAGCCATACCTAACATATACCTAAATATAAGAAACAGAGAACTGTGATAGCGGAGCACACGCAAGCGAGTAGTTATCTGCACCAAACGAAATAACGATAGGATAATCGACATCACATCCCGGATCATCTCCATATATTTTTCTCGTGCCTAGAGAGCTAGCATCACCTCATGCATACGGCCCAGGCGCCTATTAGGGGCGTGGGAGCGTCCAGCGCCCTCTCCTAACGGGGTACCTCGTAGCCACACTCCCACCAGAGCCACATCTATTGAACTTTGAGCTCAATTAACTCCATGAGTTTTACTTTGACCAAGATATTGTTTATATATGAAATGTAGTTAACAAAATGCTCTTTCACTTGCTTGCCTCCTCTTTTAGTATTCTCTAGTATTCAAGGAGTTGTTGTAGATCAAGTACAGTGGCTAGAATATACTCAGCACTGCTGATGCTGCTAAGCACTGCATAGCACTACTGGTATTTTGCATCAGGTAAATTATTTCTACCTGACACTTAGATACATGTTGTATACCATCAGGTAAATCTTTTCTACCTGACTAATTTACATCTGTGGTGAGTGACAGCTTATGACTCAAATATAGAGATTAACCAGTTTACAACCAGTACCAGTCTATGGGAGACGGGGGTAGTTGACATACCCCCTCCCATCGATCCACAACCAGCTTCAGTATCAGGCGAATGATAATGCAGAATCGATCGACATATAGTAGACCTAGACTGTGCTAATTGGTATGGAATTTGACAAAGAATTGGTGGACTTATGGGGGTGGTTAGTAGGTGGGCAGGTGGAGAAGAAGGAGGACTACCTACCCCAGTTGATTTCTTCACCAATTCTGGTTGGAATTCAGTGCCTGTGCCGCCAGTGTCTATTATGCATACCAGAAGGCTATTGACAGTTAGTTTGGCAGTTTCTTGATAGTGTAAAATGTCACTTGGGTGAAAATTCACTGAGTTATGCAATGGTAGAGTGTCTCCCAGTATTGTAACTTCAAAATTGTATCTATCACAACAACCACCTATCTAAATATTTCAAGACTAGTATTAATTGACAGCAAGCATCCCATATATTCTCTGATATAATTGCTAGCAAATTTGATTTACAATTAGTGATTCAACAAGGGAGTAAAAAGAAAGACAAAAAATCCGCCAGCTTCATGGACTCTCACTCACATTTTCAACTTGCTCAAAGTTGGGCCATTTGACTTGATTTTTGGATGCATATGTAGGCTGTGTAGTTACCTATTATACTGCAGCCTCTTCCCTTTGCTCCATTGTGTTGTTGTTGAGTAACTTGCAATTTTGAAAAAATACCGGGATTTCTTAGTGCAGTGCAAGGCACCCCGCTAGCGGCTTGTTAGGTGTGGGCGCTGGGCGTGCCCACGCCCCTAATAAGGCGCCTGTATGCATGAGGTGGCTAGCATGCGGCTAGGCAGATAACTCCAAATAAGCCCCCTTCAACTTTGCGCTTGGTTCAACCCGGCAGCTCGGCAGCGAGCTGGCAGCCTGAACTCATCTTCGTCTCGTCCCCAGTCCGCTGGATCATGTACGTAAGCGCGACAGCACCAACGACAAGAATAAGCAGACCCCCAACAACAACCGAGCTTGCAATCATGATATATAGATGGTATACAATAGAGGAACCAAAATTAACTGCAGATAAAAGAAATTTATCGCAAATCAGATTGCTAAATGTGAAAAGCAAGTGTAAACTATGAATCAAATGAAAATCAAAAATACATAATCTGCATATGCGTATTTTCAAGGCTGCCACCACGTTCACTTGTTCGCCTCATAATTGCCTAGCTCGGCTGTGTGCAGAAAAACTCACCACACCTACAAGGCGTACCCAACCCAAAGGCGAGGTTACATCGGAGCTGCGAGGATAAGGCACCCTGCTACTTTCAGGAAAACAAGTTTCAGTTGGGCTTGAATGGCTTTATTGCTTTATATATTTCGAACCTAGACGGGATTGGAGCGCTTCAATTTCACTTTTGTCTGGAATTAACGGTATGGCGCAGACATCAGCAACGTGAGAAATGCTGCAAATAGTTCACCGGCGTCGATGCTAACAAACTACTAGAGCACCTTGGGTTACAGACGACCTTCCGAATACCGCATATAAGGATTTTCGGCATTCGCAAAGGCTGTCCAGTGAAGAAACTCTCGACGACCTTCCGAATACCACATATAAGGGAGTTTGGCATTCGCGAAGGCGGTCCAGTGAAGAAACTCTCGACGACATTCCGAATACCGCATATAAGGGAGTTCGGCGTTCGCGAAGGTGGTCAAGTGAAGAAACTTTCGACGACCTTCCGAATATCGCATATAAGGGAGTTCGGCATTCGCGAATGCGGTCCAGTGAAGAAACTCTCGACGACCTGATCGATATTTACCGCACACAGATGCACCAGAGATCTACAACAGATGGCATACCGCATAGGGATACACTGTTGAAATACCTGTACAAAAACGAAGCCGATTATACTACCTCCAAAGTTGTTATTCTTGAGCTCCATGCTGAGAACGGTCAACAATCGAGCTACAATTTTAGAGGCAGCAAATGGTCAGAGTTAAAAGCGTATCTTTCCCAAGAACATCCAAAGTCAGGGCTAAGAATCATCATGATGGAAGGATTAAGTCAATCCACACTTGCCATTGTTGGTTCCCAAGTCGCAGTTGATCCTGACCTATTTTGCGATCATTTTAATCTCAGCGATCCAACACGATCCCCGACATTACGCAGCCAGAAATATCCTGGCATGGCCTTCTTCATTAAGCCAAATCCTAGCGCTGAGGAAGAAACTGCAGGCCTGCAAGATCCCCGGGCAGTGATGCGGCCACATAGATGTGCCTTATCGTTTGGAGCAGAGGCTTCATCTGGTGGAGAATGGACAGAAGGTTAGTTCCTTGGTTCCTGACACGACGGCATACCAGAATTCTTACTCAGTGTCTGTAACCAGTTGTTCTGATCGTGGATCCAATTATGAACCCTAAGAATATTCGGTTCCCTGCAAGTCATCAAGCTCGCAAATACTGCGGACAGACAGTATTCAAAACGTTTGTTGGTACGCTGAAAAGGTTGACCCCCGAGCAAACTAAGGTCATTCTTAAAGATCCTTTCCAATTATATCTTAAATTGGCAAGGCTCATCGGGAGCTATTGGTCAGATCTACTATATGAGATGAATATATCAATTCGACCTATTTTCGACGTCCCATTCTGTAATCAGAAGTTGGATGCAACGTATTATATCAGAGATTTTAGCCTTGTACTGCACTCATCAAGTACTATCATGGACATCTCCCTTCAAGAGTTCAAAAGTTACTCCGCGAATAGGGTGGCAATAGTTGGCGCCACCAGTCCAATGCCACTGGGCACTGCAGGTGTCGCTGAGGCTAACCTACTTATAATGGATTTTGAAGATCTTACGGCAAGGGCTCTTGCAGTGCAGCAGAAAGTTCAGCTTAGTATGTTATTCTGTCTTGACAGACATAGCGGACGTCGAGCTGACTCGGGCAAGTCTTTGATAGCGTTTTCCGGTATTATACAGTTTTGGAAAGTGATAAGGCATTGAACCATGCCAATGCAGGGTTAGCGCATGCCGCTTCGGGACTTCAACAAACTACCAGCGTTCACCGGTTGACTCAACTATTGTTTATCTACATGTGAGCATATTCGATATCCCTATATCAGAGGATGAAGGGTTGTCTGACTTCTTGGTGTTATTAGCCCTCTGTCGTTTATCGCAGCGATCTTGAGTATGAACGTCAGCTCATTTCTGGTCCAGACACTTCCAAAGCTCTGTATATTCTTCATCCTGGCGATAATACTACTTGTGTTAGCATTCGGTGCCGCGTGGTATCTGGAAACGGCATGGCAATTAACACCGCGCTGGGTTGTATACCGTGTTCATCAGATGCGAAGGTTTTGGATGGACTGTAGAACCAAGATTGAATGGGCTCGCTGTTAGTATGAGAGTCAGGAGGTAGTGGATAGTGCTAAACCTTGGAATTTAGCTCAGCTTAGCATGCCAAATATAGCCGAGATTGAAGGAATCGAGATCAATCAGGACGGCACAAAAGTCAAGGCCATTCTCAACACCTCGGAGCAAGAATCGTTAGAGACATTCGAATCTGAGGAGCAATTGGAAGAAACTGCTCCTTACAAGACACAACACCCAACACAGCATCCTCAGGAGGACAGAGGTGACGGACCTGGCAACGACCAGCCGGGATCTTTACCGATTCCATTGGACACGCCGCTTCAATCCGATCAACAGCGGCCTCCCTCAGGAGCGGACCATCAACGATCCGTTATATTTATCAATGACCCACCATCAGCTATTTGGCTAAGAAGAGGTTCAGAAGACCATGTCCAGTGTGAAAGTTTGAGCACAGACTGACGTTTCTACTTGAAACTCCGGACCTGCTCACCAATCAACAGCCTCATGCCTCGGATTCAGACCGTAGAAGTGTGAACACGCTGAGCAACATCTACTCTTGGTCAACCTTTTGGGAAAAGAGGAGGGCGGGAGAGGATCAGGTCCAGAAGAGCAAGTATAGAGTTGGTTTTAGAGCAATGGCGGACGTTTCATAATGCGGTGTGATATGTTGGGACAATTTCTAAGTAGTACGGAATCATTAACTTTTTCATAAATAAATGGTTTATTCTATCGTCTTCTCTGTAAACTGGAACCACTGAACCGGGGGCGATAGAACTGTTTTGGGGGCAAGGGGAACGTCGGAAATATCCGCTCCCGTACTTTGAGGGACCAATAGTGTTCCGCAGCCGTCGGCACGCACGATATGTCCAGCTTTATATACAGAGCGAGGGGGCTCTCGTCTTAGGCTTCGTCAGGACAGGATCTTTAGTGTAAATCCAGGGACACCTATCCTATAATTATGTATTTGACCAACGAAATAGCTATGTACATTCAAAGGCATTCCAAATTACCCTATATCGGTCAGTGTCAGCAGAGAGAACAATGTAGTCAGATGAGCGAGTTCGGTTGGACCATTGCATACATGGCGTCTGGGGCTGAATGTGAAGACGGATTATGCATTGTTTCTATCCATGATGTGTCAAAATATTCGGCTTTCTAACTGCTGAGCCAAAACACACCTCTGCTGTGATTGGTCATCGGTAATCACTCGCCGGGTTCTGGCTGCGGTTAAAATTTTACATTACTTATGCTAGGATATGAAAAGAGACAGACTATTCAATCCTAGATGCGCCAAATATCTTGCTGTACAGTCGTTGGGCCAAATAAATACTCCTGTCGGATTTAGTTACATAGAATTTCAAAGCCGCCCAGGAAGAGTATAGATGCTGGATATCTAAGGCAGACTTAGCAATAAGCTGATAAACGCTTCAATCCGTATTTACCACTCATATCTAGGGCACATGGGTTATCAGTATCCTGCGCTTAATAAGACATTTGGTGGGCTCTCGCATAGAGTACCTATAGATTGCGGGCCCGGGAGTACAGCCAGCGCTAAGCATCTTGACGTACCACCCTAATTCATAGATTCTCACTAACGTCTGAGACATGGAAATCGGATACGGCACGATCTCGGACACTGCGCGCACCGATATGCACCACCAAAAATGAACCATATAACAACCAGAAGTCCAATTGTTACCAAAATTACATGCAGTAATCCCTATATAATGAAGAATAATACAAAATCCTTTTTCCATGCCTAGCCCCTAATAATACCCTCAGTCTTCTGCACCAGACGCTTCCCCACCCTTTCCAGAGACCATGGCCACTCTACCTCCCTTACCTCTAGACCGAAAGCCCATACTGTGCTGATATGGTATACATTTATCAATGGAGTCCCTGTCTGGACCCTTCAAGTCACTGAGACTTCCTTCCTTCTCTCCCTCATCATCTGAAATCACTATCGTGGCCTTTTTCGAATCCTGGGAGGGAATAACAAGTGACTGATTACTAATCGAAGGGTGTTCCGATCGGTGATTTCTGCTTACCTCAAGCCTTCGTCCCAGCAATTCGTCCCGGCAGTTCCCTTCTCCGTATTAATATCCAAGCTCTTCTAGCCTTCGGTTTGCTCCACCTCATGCATACAGCCAAGGCGCCGTACTAGGGGCGTGGGCAAGCCCGGCGCCCGCACCTAACAATGCAAGCGGGGCACCTTGTAAATCCCGGATTTTTTTCAAAATTGCAAATTTCTCAACAACCACACAATGGAGAGAATATCAGAGAGAGCAGTATAATAGACAACTCCAAGGCCTACATGTCAATCCAAAAATCAAGTCAAATGGTCCTATTTTAAGTAAGATGAAAATGTGAGTGAGAGTCCATGAAGCTGGCGGATTTTTGCCCACCTCCTAACCCCCCTGTTTCATCACTAATGGCAAATGGAATTCACTGGTAATACTGTCAGAGCATATATGGTATGCTAGCTGTCAATTAATATCAGTCCTGGCAGATTTGGCCAGGTGGTTGTTGAGATAGGTACTAGTTCTGAGTTGCTGAAGTGGAGACCCTTTATAGAACCATAACTGGTAATTTTTGCCCAAGTGACATTTCATTGTCCCTAGAAACTGCCAAGATGTACCCAAGTAGCTTTGTAGCATGCTAAAGAGACTCATGCAGCAAGGGCAATGAATTCCAACTACAAGTGGTGGAGAAATCATATGGGGTATAGCTCTCCTTATTCTCCCTTAGCTGTCAACCCATAAGTCCACCAATCCTTGGTCAAATTCGAAGCTCTTTGGTACAGAGTAGCTCTCCTATATTCAGATGGGTTCTGAACTATCATTGGCATGATACTGATACTGATTGTACACTGGTCAGTCTCTATATTTGAGTCATCAGCTGTCACTCATCACAGATGTACCTTGCAGTCAGGTTGAAAAGATTTAGCTGATGGTATATGACATGTATCTAAGCATCAAGTGGCAAAGATTTACCTGATAGTATATAAAATGTATCTAAGTGTCAGGTAGAAAGATTTATTTAATGGTATACAATATGTATCTACATCGGCAAAAGTGCAAATCGACTATAGGCTGCGCTACGCGCACACGCGCACACGCGCACCACATAGCAAGCTTCCCGTGGACCCCTGCGCGACACGCAGCCTATAGTCTTCTATAGTCGATTCATAGAGATGTGCGCGTGGGCCTATGGAACTATACACGGCTGCCGGCCAGAGATGGACCTATACTTGTCTTTACTGCCTGTTGTTTACCGGTACTGTACACACTATCGCTGCGAGTCTGCATGAGAGCCCGCTGGCGATTGAAAGCCTGCTCTAGAGCCTGCTTGAGAGCCTGCTTGAGAGCCTGCTTGAGAGCCTGCTTGAGAGAGCCGCGCTTCGGGAGGAGTAGAGTTTTCCACTGGAAGCTTTTGGCCGATGGCAAACTCTGAGTTTGTGGAAGCTTTGGCTAATAGAAGCTTCTAAGTCTGTGGAAGCTTTGGCTA
>Ga0307512_10000407_pt1 | contig 62794 bp, 76 predicted proteins | sample 14_EM_MG_FD_200267 | JGI IMG/M metagenome (GOLD analysis project Ga0307512, IMG submission 200267) | Populus trichocarpa ectomycorrhiza microbial communities from riparian zone in the Pacific Northwest, United States - 14_EM | ecosystem: Host-associated > Plants > Roots > Unclassified | place... | reverse complement strand
GAGCCTCGGAAGTTCGATGATTTCGGAGACGAAATTATCTACTACAATTTGTTAACGCTAACAAGCGAGCTCCGTGGATCCTACTTTATTCGCCTGTCCTTTCACTGGGACTGGGCATCAGGTTCCCATTCTTATTGAAAGCGCGTATGTCAATTTACGAGAACAAGAAAACCATAAAGTGCATGCGAGAGTAAGAGCCCGGGTTACAGGGGGGATACAAATCGACAACATGCGGACACCCAAACCAAAACGAGCAGTCACTGGGAAGCCAGAAACGAAATAAGTTAAATGCGTGAGAAATCATGGAGAGTAAGAGTTGTAACGTGTTTGTTGCTTTGGGAGTATCATACATGCACAACGTTAGCGAATCGGTTCGTCCTGCGCTCGTTGCGCTCCTGGCGCTGCTTGCGCAAGTCGGCCATCATCTTTTGGCCAAAAGGTGAAAGCTCAGACGACGACGCAGGTGACGGAGCGAATGAGAGTAACGCCCGCTCACGAGAAGGGGTCATTGGTAGACGGGACTTTGGATTTCTGGATGAATCTGCGCCCGAGTTTGTCAGTTTGTTGCATTATATCGATGCAAAGGAAGAAAACACACGCATGCCAGCAGCATTCTCCGCATCGTTTATAATGTTCTCCTTATTACCATTGTCCGCCTTCAACCCCTTGACACCAGCCACCCCGATAGCAGCGGGTTCCGTATTCGCGTAAGTAGAAATAGGCCTATTCGAGCCATGTGACATGCTGCGACGATGCGCACTCCTCATGGGTACTGGGGCGAGCGAGGCGTCCAGCCTGAGGGAAACAGGTGGGGTAGTAGCGATGGACGGGCGCCTGACAGCATTAGTCGCCGACCGTAAGGCGTCACTGCGGCAGGTTGGGGCCGGACTCGGCCTGACAGGTTCTTTGATAGTGGTGGAGTATGAGTAAGTTTCAGACGCTGATGTCCGCGTGTCTAGTTGAAGGCTGTGGCGTCCGCGAGGGATGCGGCTTGAACGAGTAGTGACTGCCGTCGCAGTAAGCTGTCCCATACGGGGACCTTCACATAGTTGACCATGTGCGACGGGTATACGTGTGTGATTGAGGATGGTTGCCGTGTTAGGGGGATCGACCAAGATAGAACCTACAGTAGATGGCGTGCCAACCGAAGCTGACGCCGCCACGGGTCGCAAATCATTCGGATTTGATGACGACTGCTTGGTATTCAAAGGCGTAGCCGGAACGTCATCCCAAGGACTTGTTGACGAATTGGGGTCACAGGGGGTGGAAGGCACGGTCAAGGGCATCGATATCGATCTCCGCGACCGTCGCTTTTCCAACAAAAAACCAAAGACTTCTGTAGCGGGTCGCAACTCGGACTCGGTAGTGTGTTTCGCGGCCAAGGCAGGGTTATCATCCGATGAGTAGCTGGGCGCCACAGTCATCGAAGACATGACAGTGTGAGTGTTGAGATCAACGCGATGAGGGTGGGGGCAACCGTCGGAAGAAGCGGAGACGGGGTCGGTTTCGCAAAAAATGGTGTCGCCATGCTCTGAGTCCTTAGGGGTCTCCAAACGAAATGAAGACGCTGGGGATGTGGATTGGTCGTCATCCTGGCCCCTTTCCCTGTAAACGCAGAACACAGTCAATGGAAAGCCAATTTCGAGGTGCAGAACAGCCATACTGAAGAAAACCTTCCGCCCAGGATATATCGCCCTCTGTGGAACCGTCAGGATTTGTCGATTCCGGGTTACCGAGCAACTGGCGAAGGGTCGAGTTACCACGCTTGAGTTGGGCACGACTTTTGAGGGATTCCTTTTCGGTTGTAGGTGGCGTATTCGAAAAGGCGCTGATATCAAGGCGACCTTTACTGTCATACATGTCGAGTAAGCTTGCGACTGAGGGGTCTCGTCTCAGCGCACCCAACCGGTTCTGGTCCTTCGGGGTGAAAGGTTGCAACGTCGATGCTTGGCCAGATTGGTCATCCAGGGTGCGAGAAGTGCGTGTGGGCGTGTCAAGAGGCGGGTTCGCATTGGGAAACTCGGTGAGTGCCTCGACCCTCCTATCGCGAATTGTGACGGTGTACGTCCGACGTGTCTGTACGCTAGCAGAACGGCTCGGGGGAGCACTCGGCCTTTGAGATAGGCTGTTTACGGGGTGCGCTAGATACACAAGTTCACGACAGGTTAGGAATGCATGACCATGTACCAGTGAGATAATACTCACGGAGTGGAGGTAGCGAAGAATAATCGACTTCATTAACGACTGCATACCGGAGAGAAGAAGATCTCAGAAGCATGTTAGCAATTTCTTCCTGTTCTTGTTGTTGCCTGCGCGCATCTTCTGCGCTTAGAGGGGGATTGGGACGCGTCTCAAAAGACGTGCCCGCGCGGCGCTTCTTGCTCCTCTTGCTTCCAAGGGATAGAAATTTCTTGAAGAAGCCCATGATAATGGCTATGGTCGTAAGAGATCGTAGAGTAAAGATTGTCGTAAAGGGGAACGTGAAAGAGGAAGAGGAGGAGGTGTATAGAGTAAGGGGGGAGACTTGCTCGTGTTCAAACCTCAACTTTGACCAAACAAAGGACAAACACTAAAGACGCGGTGGGGATATGTGTCATGTGATCAGCGAAATCGTCTTAACAACGTATAACGGAACGGAACGGCGATGCCAACGTTGATAGAGAATCATGGCAGCACGGCACGCGACTACTGCATGCTCGAGAGAAATTTTCTCTCTCACGCGAAGCTCGGGCTGCTCCTAATGCTTCTCTCATCATCGGTCTTACTCAAGGCACGCATCCCTGGGCCAGACCACCCAAAGGACCACGAAAACCATCCAAATCACGGACTCGGGATCCCTTTGGCGTCCATCGAAGCAGCAGCAGCGCTCATCGTTATCGGTGCGGGTTGTTGGGAGTACGAGTCTGGCATCCGCGACATGCGCGCACGACGAGCCTTCCTCATTTCCACCGAGTGAGAGAACCCCGTTTTGTTCCGATCTGATCATCAATCGCTTATGACTGATGCTCTTTTTTGTGAAAGCCCCCACTTTTTTATCGTGGTGGTTATCGCGGCCATTGTCTTTACGATATCCATAGTTTTGCTTGCTAGTGGGGGGGAGATTGGGTCATGATTAATGCATGATTGTGTATGATAGTTGTGGTTTACACGTGGCTTTGCATGACAGGAAATTTCCCGTGCCTGGACGTAATCGGTGGGGGTGTGCGGCGCTTTTGACGCACTCGTGTTGCGCTTCTCATACTCGTTAAGATTAGGCCCACTTGGACACGTCAGGCCACTCGGCGAACAAATCCTTATTTAAACTAAAAAAAGCACGAGCCAGAAAATCATCTGCGTTTGTTCCACTCCTTTAAGGACAGCGCTTCACTCGTGCACCCGTTCCTTCCATACCATTCCCCACAAACACCCCTTACTTAATTTACTCGGCTCCTTTTTCCCTCCCGGTCCCATTAACGACCTAACGCAATCATGAAAATAAGCCAAAAAATCCAACAATCTGCAAAAGAGGACAAGGTCTGGTGGTCGTTCGAGTATTTCCCTCCTCGTACGGCCCAGGTATGTTTTTCCCATCCCTCAGCTGAAAGGCATCCTCACTCCTTTTTTCCAGGGTCTTCAGAATCTCCTCGACCGTATCGAGCGCATGCGAGCGCTGGGACCAGAGTTTGTCGACATCACCTGGTGCGTTCCGCGACGTTTAGGTTATGGTTGTTGTTAAAAGCTTGACCTCGTGCAATAGGAATGCTGGAGGTCGGACGTCTGATCTGACGGCAGAGTTAGTCAAGACTTGCCAGAGCACAATCGGCATCGAAACATGCATGCACCTAACCTGCACAAACATGCCCGTGGAGAAGGTGGACATCGCCCTGCGCGTATGTATTTTGTCCGTTCGTCAAGTGCCCAGCTTATGTCGTTGCAGGAAGCGAAGTTGTCAGGCTGTCGCAATATCCTCGCCATGCGCGGCGACCCGCCTGAAGGGAAGGACGACTGGGAGGCAGTTGAAGGTGGTTTCGAACACGGGGTCGATCTCGTGCGGTACATCCGGAAGGAGTACGGCGATTATTTTGACATCGCCGTCGCCGGCTACCCTCAATTCCAAATACTTCCGCCGGAGGAGCGCGACCAGGAGATGACATGGCTGAAAGAGAAGGTCGACGCGGGCGCAAATTTCATCTTCACCCAGATGTTTTACGACGCCGACATGTTCATCGATTGGGTCCACGCCGTCCGCGCGGCGGGCATCACGGTGCCCGTCGTGCCTGGCATCATGCCCATCCAGACCTGGAACGGTTTCCTGCGTGCGGCCACGGCCATTGCGAAAACCATCATCCCCCAGTCGTACCTCGACGCACTCGAGCCGTACAAAAACGATGACGAGAAGGTGCGGGAGATTGGCACCAAACTCGTCGCGGATATGTGTCGGAAAATCCTGGCGGCTCCCATTGGCATCCAGGGTCTCCACTTTTACACCATGAATCTCGAGCGTGGGTCGCGCATGCTCCTAGAAGAACTGGATCTTGTTCCTCGCATCGAAACGCTCAAGCCCCTTCCTTGGCGTCAAGTAAGTTCCTCGCTTGGTCCATCCCTGTTCTCGCGCGAGCTGACTTTTTGTAAACCTAGTCTCTTACGCCTGCGCGGCGATCGGAAACTATCCGCCCCATCTTTTGGGCGAATCGCACAAAGTCCTACCTCGCCCGTACCGAGAACTGGGACGAGTATCCTAACGGTCGATTTGGGGACTCACGTAGTCCCGCCTACGGAGAACTAGACGGCTATGGTGTCTCACTCAAACAATCCGTAAGACCCTCTTTCCGCGTCGCCGCTACTCCTACTTAGACGACTTTCATGTTGCAGAAAGAGGATGCGATCAAGCTCTGGGGCCACCCGACGACGTTCAAGGAGGTTACAGACCTTTTCCAGAAGTTTTGTTTGAACCAGTTGTCCGCGTCACCCTGGTCAGACCAGCCCGTGCTCAGCGAAACGTCTGTCATCGCCAGCCAACTCAACAGGCTCAACGGTCTCGGTTTCTTCACGATCAACTCGCAACCGGCAGTAAATGGCGTACGAAGCGACGACAAGACGTTCGGTTGGGGTCCGAGCAATGGGTACGTGTACCAGAAGGCGTATCTGGAGTTCTTCACATCGCCCGAGCTTTTGGACGCTCTCATCCCCCACATCGAGCGCGACTCTGGGATCACATATTATGTGATTAACAAACGCGGGGATTTGCGCACGAACACGACGAGTGAGGGCCCGAATGCCGTCACATGGGGGGTTTTCCCAGGGAAGGAGGTTATACAGCCCACAATAGTCGAAGCCATCAGCTTCATGGCATGGAAGGTGCGTCAGTGTCGGCCGTTAACCAACGTACCGGGTTCATTGAGTGTCACTATCACGTACAGGATGAGGCGTATGAACTCGGCTACCAGTGGGCAAAGATCTACGAGCCAGGCTCGCCGTCACGCAAGCTCATCGCTGGTTTAATGGACAATGCCTTGCTCGTCAACATCGTGCACAACGATTTCCATGACCAGAACAAAATCTTTGAGCCGTTCTTCAAGCTGGAGGAAGAGCTCGGTTCCCAAGCAAAAGCCGCTGGCCCGAACGGCCACGCGGTCGTCGTCAACGGTCATGCAAACTGAGTTGAACCCTCCCCCCCCCGTGCAGTCCTTACTAACAGTTATTTGTTACCCCACCTGATATATTTTGGAACTGCTACTTAAATACGCACCATCGGGTTCAACCCCCGTTAGTTCAACACTTACTCCTGCTCTTTTTGCATCGTTACACGCCGTAATCCCCTTATCTCCCCTACCCCTGCACCTGCATCCAACTGCATTAATCCACTTCTTTTCTTGTATCTTAGCCATCATAGCTCAGCGAACTCGTTTCGAGCTAACAGAGATGATGACGATTAGGGGCTTGCGCACACTCTTATGGCCTCTGCAAAGAATATCATGGGATATAAGGAATATAAAGAACAAAGAAAACATGGCTGCGAAACAATGGTAGTCCATATATCGTGTATATACACCGGCGTGCATCCCCTAGGAAGATGCGCACGCACATTATTGAGGCTCGTACAAATCCGAGAAGAAAAAATCGTTGTTGGCGGGAGGAGGTCCTGCTGTCAACCCACTGGGTATCTCCACTTTATCACCGGATAGATCTACAGTAGAAAGAAAGATGTTAGCGAACCCGTGGGCGAGTGAGAAGAAAGGGGGTAAGGAGGGGGTCGCACGCACCAAGCAGTTTGATCTTGAGCCCGATCTCCGTCAAAGCGTTTATGAAGCCCAACGTCTCCTCCGACGAGACGTGCCCGCCGTCCCGCCGGAGCATGTTCAGCCCGTCTGTCCAGTCCGCCCAGCGTGACACGTCCGGAGCGATCACGTTGGCCAGCGAGCCCTCCGGTGTGATCAGCGAGAAGGACAGAGAGGATGCGGGTAGCCGCTCGGAGCCTGTGGCCCCCGCGCTGCCGTCCGACGACGACGACGGTGGGGCGCAGTTCACCGTGGCGATTTCTGTGACGGTCGTGATATCCAAGCGGTCGGGGAGGTCCTCGAGCCCGCCGCGCACGGGGAACTTGGACTGGCTGTCGACGTAGTGCAGGTATTTCAAGCTGTTGTCCTGCATGGAGGGTTAGGATAGGGATGCGCGTCGTAGGGAGAGCACGCACGAGACGCATGAATCGCCATGGCCGCGCCGGCCGTCGTGGATTCGACTCGGAGACTGGGATCGCGTTGAGGAACCACGCGCCCTGCATGAGACAGTGGATGCGCTGCTGACGGACGAACTCTTTGGATTCTTTGAGGAGCTTCGAGCGCAAGTTGCGCACGGGTATTTTGCTCAGCAGGTCGTCCTCCTCCTCGAGCTCTTTCATCTGTCGATCGCGCACCCCACGATATTCGCAGTCAGAGAAGTCCTGCACCATCTCGTGCCAGGGGCGCAAATGTTCCTGGCGCAGCGCGACCTTCATTCTGCGTGCGGGGCACGCGTTAATGGGGATTTTCTTGTGACTTTCGGGAACACGCACTGGCTTCGCACAAGGGCGACTACCCTGGTAAAGTCACCTATTGCAGCACCACTCTCATTCCACATTTGGAGGAAGAAGTTGGTAGCAAGTGCATGGACCTTGTAGAAGTTGAGGAAGAAAGGCTGGAAGACGGGAGAAGTCGCATCTGCGAAGTCACGACATTATCAGGATATCTTCACGAATCTTATCGACGAGGAAAACATGCATCCAGGAGCCAAGACACCCCAATATTCTGACAGAAGCTCGACGACCTCGTTCGATGCACGTGCGAGAGGACACCGCCGCTGCGGCGGCCGGGAATTTTGCTCTTGCACAACTTTCGAAAAATAATCTGGGTCACTCTGCACAAAGTTTTTCTTTTGCGGTGGGTGTTAACGATGCTCCTTCGTGCCAAAGCGCAGGGCTCACCAGACAGTCGAGTCCGAGTACTCCTGCTTCGGTAAACTCGTGACTTAGGTTCTCTGATGCGAACCCAAGCTGGCGCCATGTCAGTGTGGAGCCATCTGGCGCTGTCTCGACTTGCAAACGTGAGTTTGTCCAGATATAATCGAGCGCGGTGGCATGAGTTTCCTCAACATCTGGTTCAACGAGTGTCGTCTTCTTGCGATAAATTACGCGTGCCATGTTGCCTTGAAAGTCGAGAACACAAGAAGTCAGGTCCTCAATGGTGTGGGAACCCATGAGACGCTGTGTGAAGACGCTGTTAGGACATCTTACGCCACAGGGCACGGCAGGACTTACGATGATCGCTTTGCGTGTATTAAGCCGCTCTAGCTGCGAAATGAAGGCTTCCCACCAGGTATCTGTAGCGTGCGCCAGGAGCGAATTAATTAACATGACGCTAATGCAACCCAGAAGATTAGATTATCATTGCGGCACCCATGTAGACCGCAGGCTCGCACCTATTCAGCGCCAGTGCAGTGTCTGCAGTGCCCAGCCGACTGACCACAGTTTCGAGGAGATCCGGTGCTTTGCGCATTTGCTCGTAGACTACATCAAACCCGTAGCGGTAGACAGAGCCGACGGGTGCTACTGGAGGCGCACGGCTCGAACTCGCTACGAGTGGGCCCGGTGCGCTCGCAGGGTCCGCTTCGACAAGGCGTTTAAGGATGGCAGTGGCAGGACGGCAGACATTGATAAGCGATTGGGGAGTCGCTATAATCTGAACCACTTTGAAGATAAAATTGCTGTCGAGAGTTGCCCAGCCGTACTCGAGATCCATCAAGTTTTTCATTGCCGTGAGGGCGTACTATTGCCGAAATGAAGGCAGAACAAGCAATAGCAGGGACAAGGTACGTACCGCAAGAGTGTTCCCATGACTAGACGTGATGACGTCAACCAACACACGAACGCCATCACGCTTGAGAAACTCATTTGCAAAATCCTCTTCCTGGGAGTCTCTTCAGGATGGTACACTGGAGTAACTGAATGATGATAGCGTACGCGAAGGTAGCGTTGGAGGGAAAAGAGGGCCAATCGAAAGCTCTTTTCTTCGGGAAGGAGAAGTTTGTCATAGATCTCCTGCGCCTCAACGGCCGCGGAATTGACGAGCCTGAAGAGAGAGGTTGTGGAACTTGGATGGGATTCTGGGAAGTTTCATCACTTACTTCAGCTTGGCCTTCGACTTTATCATCCTTCTCAAGTTTTCGTTCGTAACCAGCTCTTCGGCCTCGTCTCTGAGGGCAAAGTCGGAAGGGGGTTGCTTGATCTGCAGGTTTGCGACGAGCTGCTTCACGACGTCTCCTACCATCAAAGTTGGGTCAATCCTGACTTTGACGACGCCATCCTTGGTTGTAACGCTGTTTGTCGGGATCAGCGTTTTGGATGAAGCCCCGTTAGCAGTTGCGCGTTGACGAAGGGAGTCACCATTGGTGTGCGAAGACATGTCATAGAACCGACAGAGCGAGAACGAAGGTGCCAAAGGGGAACCCGGACCGGAACTCCGGGATACGGGGTTAGATGGTCATCAACCCCACAAAAAAAGAAATTTAATTATGATCCACGTGCCACTTATAACACTGGTGCTTCATTGGTTTAATTATAACCCCGCATAATATCCATAGGCACTTCAAACTCCGACTAGGACTGCGCCACGCTAGTGCCACGCTGCGCAATTGAGCCATCACTTTTCAGATTAGGAATCAATGTATCCGTGAGATGCATCTAGGCAATTGATTCGGATCACTTTCGGATCCAAGTGCGCTCGGAACCAGTTGCATTGGACACAAAGCTGATGGACGCGCTCCCGCTGATACGCACCACTTGCGCTGCTGTAACACGCCTGCAGGCTAGCCAGTGTGTTGATCATTGGATATTGGATATTTGATCTCCGAACAGCACACCCTGAAACAATCGGTCACCTTACAGTAGTAACTTACATTACTCCGCATTTTCTTGACCTTGTTTTATTCGTGTATAAAATCATCCCCCTACAATGATCTACTCCTTTGTCAAAATGTGATTTTCTCCGCTCCCCTGGATTCTGTCTGACATCTCTATCTATAGGCTGGTTGTACTCGGAACGTCGACGCATTCTCTCTCCTCGCTGATCATCTCAGTCTGTTGTTGTCACGTTTTAGGGATGACCGACGTCTTCACCCTCGCTCACCAACTACGCTGTTCAACAACCCCATACATGACATGGTCTGGCAAATCGACTCCGATCTCGCGCCGGACCATTTCAAGCAATCACCGTTAATCACCTTGCGGACACCATTGATTTGTAAGACATCGATAAGGCGGTGCAACTGACCTTCACCTTCACCATAACTTCCGCGCACGTCCCACTCTCACTAGTACCAACTAGTACTGCCATTTCCTCGCAGCCAACAAATTCCCCTCCTAAACACTCCATTTCTTCCCTACTCGTGATATGGCTCATCAATCGGAATCCGCTCGCTTTCAAGCCCCTTTTGAGCATGCCTTGCGGGCTTATGAGGAAAAGGCGGGCGTCTCTTTGACACAACATCCGCTCGCCATCAAACTCCAGACTTGCGACTCAGTCGAGGCCATTATTGGCCTTTTGCAAGATCAAGCACAGGCATTCAGAGATTTGCAAGGAAGTGACAAAATCATGAAATCCCTTGAAACTACTGTATCAATTTTATCCAAACTTCCATCAGCTGCCTCCCTTGCCGATGCCTTCTGCTTGGTACGTCAGAAGGGGCTCATGGCATGTCCCACATCTCTCAGTTTTTATTAACAGACATTCCCACCTGCGAACGCGATACAGGCTTGTCTCGCTATCCTACTTGACGTACGTGCCGTTCTCCGGTTTATATGTAGATGACCTGGCGACGTCTGTGTGATTCAGTCGGCCAAGGGCAAAATATCCAAGTGCGACGCACTCGTCGACTTGCTCGAGTCGATCGAACACTTCCTAAACCGGCTCAATATCTATACACGAATCCCTCCTACGCCCGCAATGGACGAGATAGTTGTCAAGATTCTGGTGGAGCTCATCTCCATGCTCGCTCTGGTGACAGAAGAACTCAGGCAGCGACGATCAAGTGAGTCCGTTCTCGCCGACGTTTTACTTTGCTCAGCAACGCACAGTCAAATTTGTGAAGAAATTTTTCAAGGCGAAGGACATCGAGGCAGTCCTGGACAGGCTTGACCGACTGACGCAAGAGGAGGCCCGGACTACTGCAGCTCAAACGCTCGCTATTGTCCACGGACTCGTCCAGAATATGAGGGAGTTCATGGATGGTGAGCAATGCACTCGGATTGTGATCCGCCGTATTGAATACCCTCGTCTCATAGACGGGAAAGCATCCATAGACGGTGTCCGCTCAGACCTTAGTACGTTTTGTTGGCGACAACGGGCCAGTTCCGTGTTTTACTGAGTGCTCTAGGAATCCTACATCAAATGGCGAGCGACATGAACAAATCGAAGCGTAGGTTATCTCCTGACGTTCACTTGCTGCCTGAAGACGCTGAGGTTGCCTGGCAGGTGACCAGTTGCTAAGAAACATCCGAAGTTGGCTCTCTCCGCCTGCTCCATGGAAGAATTACAACATCGGCCACAGATCGCGGCACAGAGAGACTGGGACGTGGTTCCTCAACAGCAGCACCTTCTTGGAATGGAAAGCACTTGGACAGAGTTCGCTACTCTGGATCCACGGGAAACGTCAGTTTGCCGCACATCGCTTGCTCTTTCTCAAATGTGATGGGTTGTTTTCCTTTCATAGCGGGCGCTGGCAAGAGTGTTCTTTGGTTCGTTGTCCCTTCTGTATTCTCGTCTTGATAACTTATGCTGTTTACCAGTTCCACTATCATCGAGGAGATTGAGGCTATCCAAATATCCGGGCTGGCGTCGCTCGCCATGTTTTACTATGATTTTAGGGAGGACGAAAAGAAGGACCTTCGTGGGTTGCTCTCATCGGTGATATTCCAGCTCTGCGATCAATCCGATTCCTACTATACTATCGTTTCCACATTTTATTCGACACACCGCGATGGTGCCCGAAGTCCTAGCGACGACAGACTTATCCAATGTCTCAAGGACTTATTGGGTCTCCCAGGACAAGCTCCGATTTATCTAATCATAGATGCCTTGGACGAATGCCCGAACACATCTCTACCGTCTCAACGCGACGAAGTCTTATTACTCCTGGAGGACCTCGTCGACTCGAAACTTGAACTCCCAAACCTCCGCATCTGCGTCACCAGCCGACCCGAGACCGATATCAAACCTGTTCTTGAGCCCATTACTTTCCGTTCTGTTTCTTTACACGACGAGAGCGGACAGAAGGAGGACATTGAGAACTACATCAAGTATATCGTAAACGCGGACAGAAGGATGCGAAAATGGACATCGGTGCACAAGCAACTTGTGATGGATGTTCTGACAGAAAGAGCAGATGGGACGTAAGGCATTTATACTGGATTTCTTCATGACACTCATCCACACGTCGTAGGTTCCGATGGGTGCATTGCCAGCTGGAGTACCTCGCTAGGTGCCTCCCAGGGCGTATCCAGCATGCCCTAGACGAATTACCATCGACACTTGATGCGACATATGAACGCACGTTGGAGGAGATCGACGGCACCAACTGGGAATTTGCGCGACGGCTCCTGCATTGCGTCGCAGTGGTTTCCCGGCCGCTCCGAGTCGAGGAACTGGCGGAGTTCCTCGCATTTGATTTCAATGCAGGACAGATTCCGAAATATCGCAAGGATTGGTGCCTCGAAGATCCAGTAGATGCGGTGATGTCAACGTGCTCCACATTGCTTTCCCTTGTCAACGCCCAAAATTCCCAAGTAATTCAATTTTCACACTTCTCGGTCAAGGAGTTCTTGACCTCCGCCCGCTTTGCCGAAAAGTGTAACACGATTTCCAGCCGCTACCATGTTTCTATGACACCCGCTCACACCCTCGTTGCCAAAACATGTCTTGGTATTCTATTACACCTCGACGAAGACGTCACCGGGGGCACCCTTCTGAAATTTCCTCTGGCTAACTATGCTGCAGAACACTGGTTCGAGCATGCCCGTTTTGAGGGTGTGTCACAAAATGCAGAGGAAGGAATGTCACAAATGTTTGACGGGAGAAAGCCACATCTTGCAGTTTGGCTCTGGATATGCGACCCAACTATTCCGTTGTGGGAACGAAACGAAAGGGAAAATGCACCGTTGACACCGCATGGAACGCCGTTACACTACGCTGTGTTTTGCGGCCTATACGATGTTGTGAAAGTCCTCGCCGCTGAGTATCCACAGGACGTGAATTCTCGGAGCTTCATTGGCGAGGAAACACCTTTGCACCTAACTTCACGAGCGGGAGCGGGTCATATAGACCTGGCGCGGCTCCTCATCGAGCACGGCGCCAACGTGGCAGCCCAGGACAAGGACGGGACGACTCCGCTGCATCGGGCGTCCGAAGAGGGTCATGTGGATCTGGCCCGGCTCCTCATCGAGCACGGCGCTGATGTGGCAGCCCAGGACAAGTATGGGACGGCTCCACTGCATCAGGCGTCCGAAGAGGGTCATGTGGATCTGGCCCGGCTCCTCATCGAGCATGGCGCCGATGCGCAAGCCCAGGACAAGGACGGGACGACTCCGCTGCATCGGGCGTCCTTCCCGGGTCACGTGGATGTGGCGCGGCTCCTCATCGAGCACGGCGCCGACGCGGCAGCCTCGCTTAAGGACGGGATGACTCCGCTGCATGGGGCGTCCGAACGGGGTCACGTGGATATGGCACGGCTCCTCATCGAGCACGGCGCCGACGCGGCAGCCCAGGACAAGCACGGGACGACTCCGCTGCATGGGCTGTCCTTCCCAGGTCACGTGGATCTGGCGCGGCTCCTCATCGAGCACGGCGCCGACGCGGCAGCCCAGGACAAGCACGAGACGACTCCGCTGCATGGGGCGTCCGAATGGGGTCACGTGGATCTGGCGCGGCTCCTCATCGAGCACGGCGCCGACGTGGCAGCCCAGGACAAGGACGGGACGACTCCGCTGCATCGGGCGTCCTCAGGAAGTCATGTGGATCTGGCCCGGCTCCTCATCGAGCACGGCGCCGACACAACAGCCCCTATGCCACAGATTTGTGGCTAAATCAAATCAACAGCAACAGACACTTTCGATAGGGTCCGAACACACAATCTGGTCTGGTCAGGTCGAGCATTGCATTGGCCATTAATCTACTGGGTCCCCCCTTGATAGCTTGATACGTCCGCTCGAATTTACTACTCATAACATATGCCATGAATATCAAAAATTGGACGCAGATCGATGCAAGTCAGCATCATGGGACTGGAAGTAGGCTGACACAGGCAGGTAGATTTGCTCTTGGAACAGTCTCCGATCGGCGATCGATCTTGACTCATTCGACATGTGCATATGTGGAGTGAGTGCGAGTATTGCTACAAGTGGACTTTCCTTGAATGTTTCTTTTCATCTCTTCAGATATTACGGTGTCAGTTTACCTTAAGGACAATGAGCCAACTTGCATGCATGGGCCAGCTCCCGTGATTTTTTCCTTGTTTGAAGTGTTACGGAGCTTGAAGCTTGAGAGGGAACCGTATGATTCACGGCGATATTATCGAGCTGCTTCTCTCGCGCGAGACTACCTCATTATCATGTCTTCCTCGGTTTGAGTGAGCGCGCATTCCCACAAGGTTGAATCACGACATCAAATCGTAGCAGTTGTCTTGGGGGTGATGTCGTTGAGGCTTTGCAGTACGTCAAGCGTGCAATTCGACGTGAACCTACTGTTTCGAGAGCCTGCGCCGTCATCGGTTTTAGAACCTAGTGAATGTCAGTATGAGAGTCGAAAAGGCACGCAAAAGGGGGCCAGGGGCCAGAGATAGAGGATGCTGCCTGGGACGAGTTACTCATCGATGAAGAGGATGAGATGATGTCTATAATAGGCTATTCCGAATAATTCTTCTTTGTTACCCAACATGCAGTCAAAGCAGTTACTAGGATCAAAAAATTCCGAAATTGAAGTCTTGAATGCAATTCAGAGCCACTACATATAGAATAGCCAAGGGCACCTCTGGGCATTAGTTGGAGTAGCTTATGAATACAAATTTTTGAACCTATTTCTTGTAGAACACTTGGCCTGAAGCAAAGGTGAATCAAATCACATTAGGGGAGAACCGTATAAAGAAATAAGGTTCATCATACAAGATACGGTTGGTTACAAAACAATACATGAGCAGGCCATCGCGCCGGCCGCGCACGAGCCACGATGATGGATTGCAGTGACTGCGACTAATGTGTTGTACTAACCACGACTCACGTTGCGGGAAACTTTTAGCCTGAGAGGGCATCCAACGACAGCGCTTGATCTTGGGCCGCTGTCTCGCTTTAATAGCAGGCGGTGTCAAATACCTTGTTGACTCTTCATCTCCGGCCCGTTACGGCCCGGACATCTGACTTACGTTATCCCAAAAGCGCGCTTAACCTCAGTGGTGACCGTTCCTTTCCCGTTCGTACTGTGGTCGCGCTCTCCACAATGGCCACTCCGTCTGTCTCACAGCAGACGGACATACTCAATTCTATTTTCATCGGTCTTAGAAGCAAAAGTCCAGAGACTCGTCTCCAGTCTGCTCTAGACTTGCGCCGATATGTATGTCTTGCTCAAGTACTTGGCGCGTACGCTCAATAGACGCCCCTCCTTAGGTCGCCACAAAGGTAGTCGAAATGTCCTCGGATGCCGCAGCCAAACTATGGGAGGACTCTATCAATCAACGTCTATTCGATCTTGTGCATAGTCCTCACAACCATGATAAATTGGGTGGTATCTTGGCCATCGGTGCGCGTCTTCCGTTATGGCACAACCTGCAAAGTCTGACCGTCCCAGACCATCTCCTTGACGTGGACGGAGAAGAGACCATCGAATTCAAACAAAATCTTTTCCGCTTCTACAATTATGTCAAGTCCCTTTTGCCTAATAGCGACCTCAACGTCATGCTTGCTGCGTCCAAGACTCTCGGACAAATAGCTGAGATCGGCGGCGCAGCATTTGGGGAGCATTTTATGGACTACGAAGTGCCTGCTGCCATCGGCTTGCTGCAAGGGGACAAGCAGGAGCCTGGTCGGTATGCCGGTGTGCTCATTTTGAAGGAACTCGCCCGGAATAGCCCCGGCTACTTTCATTCACATATTGACCTCGTATTTGACAAGATCCTTATGCCTCTTCGAGACCCGCGCGTGATTGTCCGGGAAGGTGCAGCAGAACTTCTTGCCGCGTGTCTCGAGATCATTTCCCAAAGAGAGCGCCAGGGAAGGAGTGCCCATCTCTTGAAGATCCTCACCGATGCACAGGCCGGGCTCAAGACGAATCAACCCGAGATCATTCACGGGTCACTGCTTACATACCGGGAGTTACTACTTCATGGTGGCATGGTGAGCCTACCTGCTATACGAGAGCCATTCCGATTCTTAACTATCACAGTTCATGCGCGAGAACTTCATGGACACAGCAGAAAGTATCTTGCGCTTCCGGACTTCCCGGGACCCCTTGGTGCGGAAAATGGTCATCACCCTTATTCCTACCCTTGCCGTGTACGACACGCAGACCTTTAGTGAACACTTTCTCCACAAAGCAATGGGCCATCTCCTTACACTTCTCAGCAAATCTCACGAGCGATCATTTGGTGCGCCTGGCGTTTCGCTCTACCTCCTCTATTCTGACCGCAATCGTTGAAGCGTTCATCGCCATTGGACACATTGCAAAAGCTGTTGGCAGCGACATGAAGCCATTTCTTGACTCCGTCATGCAGCAGGTCAAGCTTGGCTTGCAGAACCGAGGGTAGGCTACAGATATCTGCGTTGATATCGATCTCGCCTTATGATATACCAGGAAGAAGGCCCCGTCGGAAGAACCCATGTTTCAATGCGTCGGGATGTTGGCCGCGGCAGTCGGTCCGAACTTAACAAAGCTCCTGCACGACCAGCTCGACCTGATGTTTGCATGTGGACTAAGTGAACCCCTCCATCATGCATTGATAGAAATTGCGAGGAACATTCCTCCTCTCCTGAAAACTATACAAGGCAAGTCTCCGTACATTCTTGTCCACTTTAATCTCATTTAGTCTATAGATCGCCTGCTGGATATGCTGTCGATGATCCTCAGTGACAAGCCATACAAACCCCTTGGTGCACCACCAGTGCTTATGCGAGGAAATGTTTCTACGATCTCTCGGGACCTTAACGCATCTCAGGTTGGATTTACCTTCCTATATGCTATCTACAGGCTAATATGACTAACAGAACGCCGGATCAACGAAAAGCCCCGAAGTGATTACCCTAGCGCTTACCATCCTCGGCGAATTCGATTTTAGCGGTATGTTCCTAGCAGACCACCGACGCCCAGAGATGTTTACCCGAGTCGTAGGGCATGTTCTCAACGAGTTTGTGCGTAATTGTGCGCTTCCATATCTCGAAGAAGACCATCTGGAAGTACGGAAGGCAGCAGCCCTGACATGCTGCAGTGTCTTCAGGCGTGATCCTATCGGCTTCCAGGGAAGCAATAACTCTATTGAGATCATTAGCGACGTCATCGACAAGCTGCTCACAGTGGGTATCGCTGACCCAGGTTCGTCACAGTCTGCGATGGGGTCGCGAGTAATCTGATCGCTGGTGTTCAGACGCAACAATCCGGCAGGCTGTTCTGGCAAATCTACATGAACAGTTCGACAAGCACCTGGCGCAGGCGGAAAATGTCCGCTCTCTATTCATCGCGCTAAACGACGAAGTCTTCGAGAATCGTGAGACAGCAGTTGGCCTCATTGGGCGTCTCGCACTACACAATCCGGCCTATGTCATGCCTTCTCTACGCAAATCCCTTATACAACTACTCACGGAACTTGAGTATTCAACCGTTACGTGAGTATTGCCTCTTCCTGGTTATACTCGGCCCAAAGGTTGAGGACGTGATACCCAGGCGTAATCGCGAAGAATGCACCAGGCTTTTGACACTCCTCGTAAGCGCCACACAGCGCTTAATCAAGCCTTACGCGCTCCCGATGCTACGCGTGCTTCTACTCAAGGCCAACGATCCCAACGCCACTGTCGCGGCCAACGTATTAATGTGTCTCGGAGAGCTGGCCTGCGTTGGCGGAGAGGACGTGAACCCGCACGTTCCCGAATTGATGGAGATCATCCTCATAAAGCTCGCCGACCCGAGTATTGCGAAGCGCGATGCTGCCCTACACGCACTTGGACAGGTGTGCTCGAGTGCGGGATATGTTATTCAACCGCTCGTGGAATATCCACAGCTGTTGCAGATCTTTGGGCGGATTTTGAAGAGCGAGTCAAACTCATCAGTACGGCGGGAAGTCATAAAGGTCCTCGGGATCATAGGTGCACTTGACCCTTACAAACGCAAGGTCCGTTGTGTTTACCCAAACAGGGAGAGTCGAAATCTGATGCTATACTGCAGAGTAAGCCCGACGAGGAATCGAACGAGGCTCAAACACCCGCAGCAGCGGCGATCAATCTTACATATACGACATCATCAGCTTCGGACGACTACTATCAGACGGTGGTCATCAATGCACTGCTCGGAATTCTGAAGGACCAGTCGCTGAGCACCCAACACCACACCGTCATCGAAGCCATAATGTCAATATTCAAGACGCAAGGTCTCAAATGTGTCACGTTCTTGCCCCAGGTAAGAGAGCGCTGTATGTGGATGGTGAGAGCCCTTCTAACCATCTGCCAGATCATTCCAGCCTTTGCGGCTGTCACACGTAATTCTGCCGCGCGCTTGCAAGAGTTTCACTTACAGCAGCTCGCTATCCTCATCGGAATCATCAAGCAACATGTCCGCAAGTATATGCCTGATATCTTTGCGCTCGTGACGGACCTATGGGATAACCAGTCCCTGCAGCTTCCGCTCGTGTCACTCATCGAATCACTAGGCAAAGCACTTGACGCGGAGTTCAGGCCGTTCCTACCGACGATCCTGCCGCTCATCTTGAAGGTGTTCGACGGGGAATTGAGCGACAAGCGCTCGGCGACGCAGATCAAGGTGTTCGACGCGTTCTTGACGTTCGGGTCGAATATCGAGGAATATTTGCATCTCGTCATTCCCATCATTGTGAGGACCTATGAGCGATCTGATGCCTCGACGGCCCTGCGTAAGCGCGCAATCGTAACGATAGATGGGCTTTCGAGTCGGGTTAACTTCTCGGACCACGCTTCGCGTATCATTCACCCGCTTGTGCGGGTGCTGACCTCTTCAAACAACGAATTGAGAATGGCCGTGCTCGACACCCTGTGTTCGCTGCTTGTTCAGCTAGGATCAGATTTCGCCATATTTGTGCCTACCATAAACAAGGTTTCATTTCTACCCTACCTCACCGGGCCCATTTTTTGCGTACTGACGGGACGTATAGGCTCTGCTACGCCACAGAATTCCGCACCCCAAGTATGAGAGTCTTGTATCTAAGTTGCTCAACGGAGAGCGCTTGCCGCAAGAGCTAGGGACTCTAGAGTACATGTAAGTGACATTTTCTAGTGGGGGTTCTCACTCAGCATTTATTGTAGCATGAACGAGAGCAACAAGGCACCAGAGTTCTCTGCGCCCGCGGAGGCTGCCAAGATGACTGTCAATCAGCAGCATCTGAAGCAGGCATGGGACACATCTCAGATTTCAACCAGAGACGATTGGCTGGGATGGATGCATCGCCTTTCGGTAGAGTTTATGAAGGAATCGCCCTCTCATGCTTTGCGCGCATGTATGAGCCTGGTCGATGTTCATCCCCCTTTGGCGAGGGAATTATTCAACGCAGCATTCATCTCATGTTGGCGAGATCTCTACGAGCAGTACCAGGTGCGTGGGTGGTTATGGTACCAGAAGTGCGACTCTCAACAATATTACAGGAGGATCTAGTTCGGGCGATTGACTATGCGATCACGTCGCCGACAGCACCATCAGAGCTGATACACAGGTTATTGAACCTGTGCGAGTTTATGGAACATGAAGATCAGCGTCTACCGATCGAGAACAGTATCCTCGGAGAGTATGCTCTCAAGTACCACGCCTACGCCAAAGCGCTCCATTATAAGGAACTCGAGTTCTTCACGGAGACATCACCTTCGATCATTGAGGCTTTGATCGGTATCAACACGAAATTGCAGCAGTCAGACGCAGCGTGGGGCACGCTCCTCGTCGCGCGCGAACAATACGACATAACCAAGCATGACCAGTGGTACGAAAGACTCGGGCGGTGGCAGGAGGCCCTCCGCACATACGAGCGCAGGGAACAAGAAGACCCGGGAAATCCAGATATTTCTATCGGCCGCATGAAGTGCTTGCACGCGCTTGGCGAGTGGGATCAGCTCGCAGGGCAAGTTGAGGAGTACTGGGCGAGCGCAACACCCGAAGAACGTCGCGAAATCGCCCCGATGGCTGCCGCTGCCGCATGGTCGCTGAATGATTGGGACTCTATGGACAATTACATCGCCACCATGAAGGTTGAGTCCACGGACCGTGCGTTCTATCGTGCCATTTTGTCGGTGCACCAGAATCAATTCCCGAAGGCACTGGCACACATTACGAAGGCGCGGGACCTGCTCGATCCAGAACTCACTGGACTTATTGGCGAAAGTTACGGGCGGTCGTACAAGTGAGCCAGACAAACTATAAGTCCCCGATTTCGACATCTAACCGTACCTTAGCGTAATGGTTAGAGCTCAGATGCTCTCCGAGCTGGAAGAGATCATTGCCTACAAACAGTTCGCCGACCAGCCAGAGCGCCAGCAGACCATCAGGAAAACCTGGGTCAAGAGGTTTGATTATTCATTTGTACCCGTTCAACTGCTTAAAGTTGTGTAGACTGCAGGGTTGTCAGCCCGATGTGGAGGTCTGGCAGAGGATTTTACAGGTGCGAACGCTGGTTCTAAGCCCAGATGATGACCCAGCTATGTGGATCAAATTTGCCAATCTCTGTCGTAAATCTGAGCGTATGCTGCTTGCCGAAAAGACAATCAATTCATTGCTATCCCAAGAAAGGGTACGCACCTCTTTAGGCAGGTAGAATATTCTCTGACTAGCCTTGCTACTTTCAGCACCAGAAAGCTCCTCCAAACGTGGTTTACGCCCAGCTCAAATATATGTGGGCGTCAGGGTCCAAAGAGGAAAGCTTGACCTTCCTCCGCTCGTTCGCGACAAATCTATCAAGAGACTTGGAGGCCGAGACGACGCAGCGAGGACAGCGGTCGAGTGTGTCCAAGCAGAAGCTTGATGAGCTGGCACGGCTTCTAGCGCGTTGCTATTTCAAGCAAGGCGAATGGCAAATGGAACTTTCGGACAACTGGGCTACGGTTCGTGAAACACGTGCTCTAGTTCCGATATTTGCTCATATACCCACAGCGAAATGTAAAAGACATTCTCCACTCATACCTTCTTGCCACACATTTCGACCCCAACTGGTACAAAGCATGGCACACTTGGGCCTTAGCAAACTTCGAAGTCGTCAACCACCTTCTCAACCAAGCCGAAGTAAAGGCTGCGGATGTCATGGGTACCACTTTGGTTCCACACATCATCCCCGCTGTTCAAGGTAACGTTCATTTGTGGGTCCCATGTTGCACTGAACAAACCTATGGTTCAAGGCTTTTTCCGCTCCATTGCTTTGCGGGGCGAGAATTCCCTGCAGGATACCCTCCGATTGCTGACTCTTTGGTTCAAATTCGGTGCCCAGGATGAAGTCAGCCATGCGATTGCCAGCGGGTTCAGCACAGTCGAAGTAGACACATGGCTTGAAGTGATTCCCCAGGTATATAGTCCGTGTTGCCATTTTACAATCCCGCTCACCTTCTTTGTACAGATTATTGCGCGTATCCAGACCCCAAACACAAACATCCGGAGGAACATCACCAGTTTACTCACGGACGTTGGCAAGCACCATCCACAGGCACTGATCTATCCTCTCACTGTGGCATCAAAGTCCCCAAGCGCTTTGCGAAAGGATGCCGCGCTCGGCATCATGGACCGCATGAAGCAACATAGCCCTGCCATTGTCGAACAGGTGCGTTCACATACTTGAGCAGAGGCGTTTATGAATTCCGCCCGTATAGGCTCTTGTCGTCAGTCACGAACTAATACGTGTCGCTATTCTCTGGCACGAACAATGGCATGAGAAATTGGAAGAGGCTTCTCGTCAGTACTATACCGAGCACAACCCAGAGGGCATGATTGCCGCGCTGGAGCCACTTCACGAGGAGCTAGAGAGGGTTGGTTCTCGCTTAGGTGTACCTATCAATTGGCTGCTCACCCATTGACTCCAGGGCCCCCAAACTGCGCGGGAGACTTCATTCATTCAAGCATTTGGCCGTGAACTTCATGAGGCGAGAGAAGCGACTCGTCGATATCAGAAATATGGCGAAATTAAGGACCTCGACAACGCCTGGGATATATATTTCGCGGTGAGAAAAATTGTCATCTACCGCCACGTGATTATCAATATTCACGATTTTCTATAGGTCTTCAAGAAAGTTGAGAAACAACTCCCGCAACTGACCACACTCGACTTGCAGTATGTTTCACCTGAGCTATTGAAAGCCCGAAACCTGGAACTAGCTGTGCCGGGTAAGAGCCCTTAGAAGATCGATGTTCATTGTGCTAGATCTAGATTACAGGGACGTACCAGAGCGGAAAGGAAACTATCAGGATTGCAAATTTCGCCCCTAAGTTGTCAATTATCATATCGAAACAACGACCCCGTCGTCTCTATCTCAAAGGCAGTGACGGGAAGGAGTATCAATATGTCTTGAAGGGTACGCGCAGATTCGTGAAATATCTTTCTCGTTCGCACCAATGACGCATAATATTCAATAGGCCACGAAGATCTTCGTCAAGATGAGCGCGTCATGCAGCTGTTCAGTCTCGTGAATACACTGCTATCGGAGGACACGGATAGCTTTAAGCGCCATCTTCATATCCAAAGTTATCCTGTCATACCGCTTGGGCCACATGCTGGCCTTCTCGGATGGGTTCACGATAGCGACACGTTACACGTCCTGGTCCGAGACTATCGTGAATCACGCAAGGTACTCTTGAATATCGAATACCGGCTGATGCTCCAGGTAAGTCGATTTTTCTAAGTGCCCATGGCATATATACTAATCCCTTTATAGATGGCGCCCGACTATGAAAATCTCATGCTTTTGCAGAAGATCGAAGTGTTCGAGTATGCCCTCGAGAATACTACAGGCCAAGACTTGTATCGAGTCTTGTGGCTGAAGAGTATCAACTCCGAGCACTGGCTCGAGCGTCGCGCGACGTTTACCCGGTCGCTGGCAGTCAACAGCATGGTCGGCCACATCCTGGGGCTCGGTGACCGTCACCCGTCGAATCTCATGCTAGAACGCAAGACGGGTAAGGTGGTACATATCGATTTTGGCGACTGCTTCGAGGTGGCGATGCATCGCGAGAAGTTCCCCGAAAAAATCCCATTCCGTCTGACGCGGATGCTCACGCACGCCATGGAGGTAAGCTAAGCATCCCATTTCCACAGGGGCAGGGACACAGCTGAGGCCCCACAGGTCAGCGGAATAGAGGGCAGCTATAGAAATACTTGCGAGATCTCCATGAGAGTCCTGCGTGATAACAAAGAATCGTTGATGGCCGTCCTAGAGGCATTCGTTTATGACCCTCTGATCAACTGGAGGTTGATGCCAACGAAGGGCGACAATAGGCGCCCCACTGGTGAGCAGTCGACTTCCAATGCACTGGAAATTCTCACCTTTCTCACATGAGAGTCAGGCGGTGACTCGTCACGGACGTCAGACTTATCTCGCGTCAATGCATACGTGCAGGAACCCCTTCGTAAGTTGAAGGCCGACGAGAACACAATTCTTAATGGTACGCCAAATTAAATTGGCTGACTTTCGACTGGCTTATTCTTGATCCCCTGTTTCAGAGGCCCAAGAGCGCAACGACCGGGCATTGGCAGTGTTGAACCGTGTGCAACACAAGCTAACAGGTCCGCAACCCATGATCCTGCGATGAGAGACTGACGTAACATGCTTTTAGGCCGCGATTTCAAACCTAATGTGTTGAAGGTGGAAGAACAGGTCGACAAATTGATCTTACAAGCGACCTCGCTAGAGAACCTTTGCCAGTGCTTTTCAGGATGGTATGACCTATGTTCCATCCAGCCTCAGCGTTTGATGCTTACCCTGGGTATTAGGTGCGCTTTCTGGTAAAACGGACGTATTCCTATCGTGGGGTATTGTCCCCTCTTTCTTCAGCTGCGATGTACACTACTAGATCTCTCTGTCCATCTGATCTGTATCTGTTATCTAGACTTCCCAGCTCGCTTCCCCGCGATTCTCCCATGTATTTTCAATTGCGTGTACAATAAAACAATTTTCAGCAAACTCTGTCGGAGATGGAACCGAGATGCGAGGGAACAGTTCGGCCAAAAAGCACTGACGATTGTGAAAAAAGTAGGGCCTGGCCGGGAATTGAACCCGGGACCTCCTCCATATTCTGCCCGAAGAAGGAATCATGCTACTAGACCATCAGGCCTAAAGACTTGGGCCTGACCGGGAATTGAACCCGGGACCTCCTCCAACTTGCATCCCTAAGAAGGAATCATACTACTAGACCACCAGGCCTTGTGTTTCGGATCCAACTAAAACCATCATAACCTGAGTCTTTAAACGTGGCAACGTCCCGATATGGGATGTTGCCAGCGCATGTCCCCTTCGGGAAAACATTCAAGTTGCCATATTGCCTTCGATCCCCATCCCCCTTTTATCTTTCCTACTTTGGTTCCGTGGTTTTAGGGTGATGTGATGATAGTGATAGATAAAATTTATTTCATGGAACACCAAAAATGATTTTGGCGCTCTTCCCCCTTCAAACCACCTTTTGTTGTTATTGTTATTCGGGTCTCCTTATCACTAAGGATGCAAAGCCTGTCTCCGCTTCTTTGCATGTCCGAAACGTACGTACACCTCTTGCCAAAGGGGGATCTGCGCTACGGATAGAGCCCCATTATTCCCGTCGGCGCATCACCAACTCTAATCGGATTGGGTGCAAACTGGAACAGTCACTGGACAATGTACTAACTTTCTTGTACGAATACAATATAGACAGAACGCGATTTCTTCCTACATCCCCGGTGGAGCCCTCCCACGCCCCGCATATCCAATCCTGAATATTCTGCCACCAAATAACGCGCCAGCGTCTGAGGGTAGGGATGGCTGATTCCGACTGCCAGATGGCAGTCCAATCCTAGGTAAAGCGGTTTCCTGTTCCTCAGCAGCACTGGCGTCATATACTTCTTTCTCGGGCTAGAGAACTCGCACATCAACGACATCATTTCACGAACTTCAAGGAGATGCTAACCTCCAAGCAGACGACCAACGCGCCCGTGTGCCAGCCTGCGGCAGTGGCAGCGAAGCAGAACCTTCGACCACCTGGGCTTGGCCCGTGGTTGAAATGCACTGGGGAAGGGGACGTAACGCGTGGGGGTTCAAGAGGACCCCACTGTGACCGCCGCGATTGGATCATTTGCGACTCCGCCGAATATCCGCCAGGCGCGCCCAAGGGGAGGTCAGTGGGCATTCCAAGTCCTAGGGCCCCATGGGAGTATTGTCCCCATGTAAGCAGCTGGCCGTCGGCGGTGAGAGCCCCATGGTGATAATCCCCAAGCACCATAGAGATGACAGAGCGATTCTGTAACTCGGGAATAACCTTCGGCTGGGTCTCCTCGTTGGTGTGGACGTCACCGATCAATATAATTGAACTTGAACCGGTGGAGTATGCGACGAAGGTTTCGAAATGTGCTGTAATCTGAGGGCGTTGTGTCAAAGGTCGGACAGCAAGAGTACGAGAGCGCTATGTATTACATGCGTGATCTGCAGAGAGGTTGGGGCCGTCAAACCTGAACTCTCGTCCTGGAAAGCGGGATGCGCTGCGACTTTGGAAAGTTCGCTGAAATTCTCCAGCTGTGCCATATATCAGCTTAAGCATGTTGCTAATGCACGATGACCTAACATATTGCCAACGTGTCCTCCTGTCGAAACTGTTTTCGTTTGACAAATCCCCAAACTTTAAGACATGTCCCTTGTTGGTCAGACCGATGAGGTGATTATCGAATGCTGCTATCTTGATCAAGGTGGTCTCCGACCTCTTCTCCTGTGATGACCCTGTGTGGCTCAGTTCGGGGAGCTCAGGTATAGGTGGTATCCTCAAAGGATCCGCTCGTAGAAGCCAGGCGATGCAAGGGACGCGGTGGTCCGTGGTGGGATAGGCTTGACAATTACCTCTGTCATCCATGGCGGCATTCTCTTCGCCGCATTTGCGGCCAATCTCGCCTAGGAAAGGCCAGAAGACAAGGACATCACCAGACTGGGTCAGGATGGAACAAAACGACCAGCCGCTTTCTGCTTGTATAGGTGTAGTCTCTGGTGAAGTGCAGTCCAGCATAGGGGTATCAAGTCTGAATGGGCGACCCCAATTGATGAATGTCCAAACCTGGTTCTTCGAATCGAGTGCCATGGAGTGCAACCTGCCACATCTAGGACGGGTTACATCAGAGAGCCAGTGATGTGTCGCAGATGTGCACATAGACATACGTGACTGTGCGAATGGGATTCGGCATGAGGAGCCTATGTGGTTCAGACGCTTGTTTATACTTCATAGAGAAGCCCTCGCTATTGAGAGCAGGGCTGTCGCCATTCAAAGAACCTTTGACCATGTTGAGACTTTTGCTCATATAATCGTATTATGAGGGCATACCCCAAACATACATCGAGCCTTCTGAGTCGATGGCATGGAAGGACCTGTATTGACTTGAGGACCCAGTAATGCCGCAGATCGAATTCATAGCTCACATGCCACCTGCGACCAGGCTCACGATCCGTGATCCAGGGATCTTCACTTCTATTGGGTACGGGACGCCTTGTCCAACACCTTTCGGAATGTTTTTCAATCCAAGTCTACCATTTGAGCGCTGGCTGTAAAGGAGATCGTGTTACGACTCGTGGGCCGTGTGTGATGATGAGCATGGTGACGGACGAACCCCCATACGAAAATCCTCGGATATCTCAGGCCCCTGTATAAGTTCTTCCATCCCGATTGCCGAGCCGTCTCCTGACTAGTGAAATTAAAGTCCTCCTGGCACTTCCTCTTCCAAAATGTGTCGTCTGCGGAGAGCGCGGCAAAAAACTTGTTTGTAGATCCCAGGCTTAGGATATCGCGCACTTGCGCAAAAGGAAGCAAATTGTCAAGAAAAACTTCGACTGGGATATCTGCGAGATGCATCGTTGTCCTCGATGGAGTGGCCAAAGAGCACGACTCGGATCGATGAATGGGATGGCTGCGGACCTCGTGATCATCCCCTACGTCATACTCTCAAAATTAAATGTTAAATAACTATCCCTGACTTAGGTCCCGTTTTATCCCCTCGAACTTTTTTTATCTTTTTTTTTTTGGCTTTATCGTTCGGATCAATCCATTTGGCTTTGATCCTGATCAGAGTGTTGTTTTTTTTTTTTCGCTATTTAGCTTTTTTTTTTCTTCTCATTTATTCGAACAGACTCGGAGAAATTTGATCTTCGAGCCAGTCACTCAAAACCACTCGCTTGAGATCGAGTACTCTACGTGCGAAAGCCTGAGGGCGCTCATTCGATTCAGTGGCTGGCTTGCTCGTGCCTGTGCCCGCGCCCTGAATGCCGTCCGATAACGTTGAACGGAACGGACGGAACCAATACTATGCGGTATATATGCCTACTTTTCTCGGATGAGGTGCCTGAACTGCTGAGTTTTCTTTTCCTACAGCGCGTATATCTCCCATCATCCATATCCCACCCTGGGGGGAGCGTTACAATGTAAGGACCAGGGTCCCCATGATCCTGATAAATGTTCTTATTACTCAACCGCAAACGTTGCAGGGGCGAGCCGAATATTCCACGATGTCCGCTCCCCACCTGCCACCCGCAAACTTTATTCCTCCCCAAACCCCGTGTGACACCCAGTAACCCACTCTGCGCGCTTTCAATTCCGTCTCGACACGATGACTTAGGGACCAGGTTCGCAGCATATACAGTACAGCATCACGAGCATTTCAACCCATGGATTGGCTCTTCATGAGCACCCCTTAACTGACATCCAAGGAAAGCTTGTCGTTCGGTGGAGATAGAGGCTGACGCCCAAGATAATATGAGATTGTATGGTTGCGCTCTACAGCCTGAGTGCGCTTTGAGAAGCCTGCGCCTTCGATCATCCTGTGCTTGCAACATGTGGCGTGTGGCGTTTGGCGTCGATGATATTTCGCACGCCAGTGCGCTGCAGCATTCGCATTGAAACAGACCCAGAGGGGTATTCGGGGAAGTACCTTTCTCGCGATTTCGTCGCACATTTGTGTTCTTAACTTACCTTACGCAGCAATAAATCAGTCACGTTCACACACTGTCCATCGTCCCTGTACGAATGCGCTCGGTGATTGGACCCGAGTAAACTCCTTCCCGGCGCTCGATTCTATTGTCTTTGGCCCACGGATCGTTGCGACTGCAGTAAAAATAAACCTTAGTTTCCGTCCTCTTCGTGCACCCGCATTTCATATCATGTGCAAGTACTGTACTTCATTCCAGTTTCGCCCGGTACCAGGCGCCGTAATACAAGCTCGATCATCCCACGCACAAAGACTGTCACCTCGTTGATGAGCGCAATCAATCATCTGGTGGGCATCCTGTCGGTAAGTTGATGAGTGCGAGTGGTGCGGAGTTTCCACACCGAAGCGTGTCCGAGTCATTGCGAGACCCGCAGCAGTTCCGGAGCAGCCCTGTAGTCCCTTATTGTCACTTTTTACGCCGTGCAGCCCTCCCGCAGTCATCAACTTTAAGCGCTTCGAAACCCAGATATTCCTTGATTTGGGGATCTGGCAATTAGTCGATGTCATTGTACCCACCCGCGCCAACCTATAGGTTCGTATGCCGTCAGTACGACTGCAGTAGATTCTCGCCGGATCTCAGCTTGTCGTACAGCGTCAAACTTCGAGTAAATGGATGCATGTTTTGGTGAGATGACGATTCCAAACCTGAATTTATGTCATCTATCGCAGTTCCATCACAGTTACCCAAGCCTCCATCACGAAGACCATGGCAGCCACAGAAAGCGTGGTACAGCCACGTACGTATTGCGAACCCACACGTACTTCTGACTTGACAAACATGGTCATCCTCGCCCCAACCATGGGTGGTATATGGTGCGTCATGAACGCGCCGGGAGCTGCCAATCCCCTGATGATCTCACCAGTGACCCCCAGCGGCCTGAATCGATCAATCAATGGGGCGCTCGCTCTCACGCCACCACTCCTGCTATCATACAGACTTGGCGCGCCAGCGTCACCAGGACAGATCGACAAGTAGCCCTTTCTTTGTTCAGCCCATCGAGGGCTTGCGCCCAAAACAGGATCGAGGGAACGCAACCTGTAGTCTAGTGCCGACAGTCGGCGGCCGGATTGGCTGTCGAGGTCAGAGCGGTCAAGGCGTAATCATCAAAGGACAGTACACGCCTGACATGGCGCTTTCGGAATAACGGGGCGGTGGGCGCCAAGCGCGAAGGACTCTCAGCACCAACCGGCCGGAAAGCTGGGTGGAGACTCTGGAGAGGCGTGCCCGCGTGAACAGCATGGGGGTTCGAGTGGACGAGCGGAGCCGAAAGATGCAGGGGTGCAGCTCGCCAGTGACCATGGGACCGATCCGCATACCCAGCCCAAGCAGTGCATTTACGTTATCGACGGATGCTTGTCCCCTGTATTACGGTATGTTGTGACCGTCTTCCGTAATGATTGTCTAATTTCGGTGTTGAAAAGTTCCCAGTCGCTAGCGCGCATGGAGTCGATTTAACACTCTGGGAAGGTCCTCGAAGGCTCGAACCCTGGGCGAAAATTTTGCTTTGTGCGCACAGCAAGCTCATTTCACACACTCCTGGGTGCTTTCTAATCGAAAAAGGTGAGAAAATTAGATAAGATAGCCTAATTGACTCGACAAACGCAACGCACGGTCTGATCTGAGAGATCACAGATACCGGACTGTTACTTTCACTTGCACGCACCAGTGGGAAGACAGTGCATCTAAATGAGGCCGATACTTTGATGGACATTGTGTGAGGGCGAGAGCCTAGGAAGCATAAAACGAGGTCTGAACTGGAGTGGGGCCTGTAGATCGAAGAAGAGACAAATTCGAAGCACGAGCCCAACGAAGATGGACTTGAGGTGGCGAGGATCGCTCCAATCACTTACTTCTTTTCCCACAGTGGGGGTCAACTCGAAGACTCGTGGTCATCATCTTCATCAGAAACGGTGGTTAGGTTTTGAAGGGTGGGGAGACCGCGGGAAATCAGAACGATCTGAAGGAGAGGCAAGAGGAGTTTGCGTCCTGGTTCTTGGATCGTCATCACCTCTTTCACCTTATGACTGGATCCCGTGGTAACATACAACCAACACTCGTAATATTGTGCATTGGTGGTCATGAGGCATGATACATAATGAGAGATGACGATATACCCGAACCTTGTCTACTACTCTCCAAGTTGATCGGTGTTACGACTGGGTTTACGTGACCCAATTACCACCTGGATCCAGGTGGCTGCCCCCTCTGACTCGCTCGCTTTGCTCCTTGCAACGGCCGGCCGGCCATTTATCTGCGTGAGGGAAGTGAGCACTTCTTTTTTATTTTTATTTTTTTTAACAATGATGCTGGATTTGGTCGCCCTTGAAGGTTACTATCTCATACCCTCCACTTCACCCTTCCGAATCGGATTCGGAGAGTGCGCGAGTCCTACCGTCGTAGCGCCCGTGAATAAGCGAGATCGCTAAGGGATCTACAGTAGGGATGGCCGGATGGATGAGTTGCCGGCGCAATCGGAGCGGAGGGCATTCTGGTTCTGTGCATCATTCATGATAGTCGGAATCTGCTCGATGGATGGAATGCCCTGTCAGGATTGTAAAAAGTCCACACGCACGCCCGTGGCAGCTCTGCGTGATACCGTAGAGCGCAATGTGGGTTGCCGTAAGTATTTTCTGCCGCTGTCATGTTCGGACTTCGCTTATCCAGCCGTCCTAATTAGTAAGAAGACTCCAGGAGCATGGCTAACCCCCTTTGCTGGAATCAGATCGTCGACTCGACAGTCTGGCTTTCATCATTCCTTTTTTGGACCCATCCTTTTTGTTTACTTTTTTTTATTTTTTTTTACCCTTTTTACCCGGCCCGGCAACGTTTCCGGCCTGCACCGACGATGGGCGCCAAGGGTCGTCTCCCTTAAACTGTCTCCCTGCTTGTTTCAGGGTACAGTATGCATCCCTCTTTGTGACTTTAACACTTGCATTCTCCTGTGGCTCTACACTATCGCGTCGGCCCCCGTTTCGTCCGTCGCTAGTCTCTTTCTTGAACGCCGATTCTTCCATAGTTATCAACGTTCATGACGGTTGAACGTTGAACGTTGAACCCTCATGCAGTCTCCAGCTGCCTCTCCATGAGCGCTCGGGGTGTGGCCTCCACAAATCCTAATGTATATGCTTCCGAACCTACCATTCCTTACGTTACTTTTATTCTATTCCATTGCCATTTGGGCCACATTCCGAAGATGGCATCATCCTTGTCGTTGGCAAAACTCAGCCCCGCTCGAAGCGAAGAGAGAGTTCATTTGGACGCGTGGGGTACGCAATTCTATTACGCCGTCCGAAGTCGCGTGCCCCGAGTTCGACATATGCATGTGCAGTATGTATGCACAGCGCCCCACATCAACCGCGTGCATAATTACATCTTCTCTCTCGGACCGTCATGGTTCCAGACAAAAACCGAAACGACAATTTTTTTCCCCCCGCGACTCAACGATGACGCGGCTTGGCAGACATCCCCATCATTATCTCCTTCTTCCCCCACTTTCGTGCCGTTGATGATGATCGACGTGGGCCCAAATGGGCTCACTCGGATTTGGACTCACCCACCAACCCCCAAACCGCCCTTTCCACGCCCTGGATATTTTTTCCCCGCCCGTCCCCCCGTTCGGAGCTTATCAACGAGTCTGTACACGGCTATCCAAGGATGCCGACAATGCTCTCATCCACGCGCCACGATCGCCACCGATCAATTTTTTGCACCCGCACGTCAAGTTCCATTTACCCCCTCCCCTGTAGGATCGGCGCCACCCTCGATAGCGGACAGCTTCAATTCAGATAATTATGGATCAATAAATAAAAAGATAGTTGACAGTCCGCCTTCATTCGATTTCAGTGTCTGGTTTTCGCTACTGGAGATGGGAAAATTCTGGAACGTCGATCTACCAAAAAGAAAAAAAGAGAAAAAAAAAAAGAAAGTTCAAAAAATTGTGGGATGCTGGAAGACCCTTTCGCCGCATGCATGCGTGTGTGTCTTTCTCCCTTCTTTCTGCCCTCATGTTCCTTTACGTTACATAGAGTTGCGAAACTAGAATTCGCAAGCATCGCCAGGGATGGGGGCGTACACTTTTGAGCCTCGAACCGAACGAATTCCCAAAGGCTCGGCTCCAATCTTTTTCAACTCACCATTCACGGATTTACAAACCAATCAACGAAAAAGCTACACTGCTGAACGTACATGTGACGTTATGTATACGACACGGAGGAACGTCCCTACTACGGCGGTGTATTTGCTTTTTTCCCTTTTCAAATCCCTGAATGCGCAGAACCCTATGTCGTCTCAACCCGCCGCACCCCCCTTTCCACGGCGGCGGACGGTGCGGAAGTTTTTTTTTCCCCCGTCTCTTTGGCAGTCCTTGACAGTTGACAAGACACTACAAGGGAAATGACACCGTCGCGTCGTCTCGCGTCGCTGTCAGGATGTGCACAACTAAACAAACACCCTTTCACGCGCCACGCGTTTCAAGGTCACTCTCCGATATGTGATATTACAATTTCATCATGGGTTGTGGGGCACACCATGCGTTGCATTCGTTCATAATCTGGCGGCGCATTTCCGTTATTTCCATTCTCACAGGTGAAGGGTGATTTCAATGGCAGGGTGCGTTCCGGACTTTGAATGCACTGAGAAGTTCACCCAGCATGACGTTCGCGATCGAGGGTTGTAGGTACAAGATGAATTGTCTATGTATTTATTTCTCTGCCAGCACGCGAGGCCAAATGAACCGAACGAATAATTAATGTACATGACAACAACGGCCCAGCCAGGAAGTTATAGGGCGAGTAAGTGTAATAGAGTGTATATAGACGAGAACTATGTGCAGCATACCATAACATAGAAGTTGCGGAAGGGAAACGATGAACTTGTGACGAGAGCGATGAGTGATGTTTAAATGGCAATAAGGTACAGTAGCGAAGTGCACGGTGTAGAACGAAGCGGCAATGGTGTAGAGAGATATTGGATGGTAAGTGGGGACTAGCGAAGGTGTTAGAATGGATTCAGGGGGGCCCAAAAAATTAGCTGTGCAGTCACAAAAAACCGATCAAGGAAGACAATTTGTTTGGGTGATTATTAGACTCGGGAGACGTTTTTCTTCTGTGAACGACAAGACCACAATCAGTGCTGGTGCTGGTGCTGCTGATGCTGCTGCTCAGTCCAGAATTGTTGTTTGTTATCATATTCTTCTTCATACTCTGGTTCAACGGCTGATGGCTGGTAGCCTGGGAGCGGCGTCAGAAGGGTGCTGTCAGGGGGAAGAGTGTTCACGCGCTGCGGTGCGGCTTGAGGTTGTGTATACGACGGGGACAGCTCGTACGAGGGTACGGGCCGTGAGGAGGGAGGAGGATGCGGAATGGTGGATGGCGGAGTCCAAGAATGCCCCTGACGCTCCCGCTCATAATCATATACGGCCTGCGGCGGTAGGTGATGAGCGTGCCCGGGTGTTGAACCGGGCTGGGGAGGGGTTGTGCCCTCGTATTGTGTGGCCTGTTCGGGCCACGACGAAGACATGGGTGTATGCGGTACGACCGAGTAGAGCGAATGACCCGAGCCAGACATAGGATAGCCATATGGCTGCTGCTGCTGTAGCTGCTGGTGACGCATCGAGGAAGCCTCTGCGCTCAGCGGATATCTCGCCGTTGTTTCGCTACCGGCAAGCTGATCCATGTCAGGACCGGGGATTCCAGGACCGTAGAGGTGGTGTCTCCCCCCATAAGCCACGGACTTGGGCTGCCGCTCATAAGGTTGCGGGGGATACTGAAGAGCTGGCTCTGAGCGCAAAGCATCAGACCGTTCTAGCCTCGACATGCGTTCCGATTCATCTTTCTTAGCCTTGCGCCACTGTTTCCTGAGCTCCTTGAATTCTGTTCCAAATTGCCGACGATTAGACGGTTGCAATCTTTATATTCGTGAAGAGCTGTAAATCTCACCGGCCGGAGTTCGTTTATTCCCGTGGCGCTGCATGACGATGTGGGCGTTGAGGTGATTAAGGGTACCATAGCTTTTCGTGCAGCCTGGCCAAGAGCAGTGATAGAGACGCTCAATCTCGTCGTAACGTCGGCGAGGACGCTTTCTGACTGCATTCCCGGGAAGAGAAACAAATGAGTAGGTCTTGTTCACAGACGGATCAGGGGGCCCGGTGTCATGCTCGTCGTCGGAACCCACGGAACGAGAGACGGGAACAAGGGACGAGGCAGGTGAATGCAAGCGAGCGTGCGCGGTCTCAGGGTGAAGAACAGGATCGCCACCAACGAAACCAGATGATCTAGGTCGGGTGTCTGCATAGTTATGTTCGCTGAAAGGATTAGCAAACACCGGTGCATATCGGTCGACCGGGGACGTATTTTGGTCCCCAGGCATCATCGGAGGAAAATCTAGAAGAAAGGAAGCTCGTTTAGAAGGATTGACTAAGGTCGATTCCCAAGGAAGCGTGCGCACCTTGTGTTGGCGTCACGGCCGTCATCCCTTGTAATGATTCCCCTCGGGACTCCCAACCAGAACTGGCAGCAGAGCTGGCCGTACTGGGTCTCCGCTCCGCCGAAATCGACCCCGAACCCGGAGAGGGTAAGACATGCTGGAAGCTTTGACGGTGCTGCGGTCGGCGCTGTTGCTGCTGATAGCGCACCTCGGCCGCATTTGAAGATGGATAATGAGGAGGGGGATGGGCCGCCATCGATCGTATGTTGGGCTCAGACAGATGCCGGTTGAGAGTACCGGCATACTGCTGAGAGGAAAGTGATTGGTGACGGGCAGACGGACTCCCGCCAGGTGTATGGTGGAAGCGTGGGTGATGGGTAGGATCGTTGAGGGATGTGGCGGAGGCAGAAATCACTCCGTGCGATGGTGAATAGTTGGACTTGGAGACGGCGCTCGGGGCCGGGAGGGTGTCGGGGGGATGTGAGACGTCGGCGGAGGCACCGGCGGTGGAAGGCAGCCACGAGTCTACGAGAGACTCGTCGCGCTGATCCTGGGATGATGAGTACATGGAAAAATGAGGTTGTGATGGGGAAGTAGTATGTACATAGTTGGACAGAGTTCCCTCGGAAGGAGAATGGGCGAACTGTTTAGATGGAATGGTGTTGAAGCTTGGATAGGAGGACGAACGAAGGCGTGATGAAGCGTCCAGATCGAGGTGGGAAGGGTTACGTGGGAGGAGTAGCATGAAGTAGTGGTGCACCCGAGGGGAGAAAAGCAGAGGGCGAGGAAGAAGCAGCCGAGACGGGAGAGGTATACATATCCGATGGTTTATGGTTTATTATTATGGGCGCGGCACTGGGGTCGTTTACGGTCGGGTCAGTTTCCAGTCAGTCAAGCCACGAGAGAGAAGCACCTGATTCGTTCCCTTTTCGCCACGCGCTTCTCTTGCCTGCATCCTGTCAGTCCCAAGATCTCAAGATCCGCCTCGTCCCCGGCTCTCCGTGTTCCATCCCGTCGCTGACAAAACGTCATTCCTTTTCCCCTTCTAGAATTCCTCAAGGAATCCCCTCCATCAGATCCCTTTGCAAATTCAAATTTCAGCGCGTCTTTCCACCCAATCCCCATCCTCTCCTTCTCGACGGGCCGTCCCCCACTCGTCCCTCTCTCGTCAAATTTAATGAGATCTCTTTCCTGCAAATTTGTCCCAATAGCCGGGGCAATAACTCCTTTTTTGGATCACTCCTCCTCCCTCTCGGCCTTGTCGCCGTACCACGTGTCTCCCACTACGCCTTGCACCTCTCGCCCCGCCACCGCACGTTCTTATGCTGCGGACACTGCTGCTCCGTCAACCTGCCGGCAGGCGACTTTTCATCATCTTCATCATCATTGCATTTTGTACTTTACTCGCCCCTGTCTTAACTTAGAAACAACGTGGAGCTCACCTCGCGTTGCAAGGTGGCTGCGCATATACCATGTCCACGCACCCACAGAGCTGTTGCTGGGTTCCCTTTGCACTCTGCTTTCGTGCCGCCATCAAACATATTATTGTATCCCCTGCAACCACTCCCGTGCAACCCGTTTTCTACCTATATATAGTATGTCCTTTCATCCCCTTCGGCCTCCCGCAAGCGCGCAAGGTCTGTCTCAGTTCGACACCCCCACTTCAAAATGGAAAGTTCATTGCTGCCAATGATTGACAACGTCAGGGGGGACAAAGCAATTGTTCGTCTCGATTGTCGTATGCACTTCCAAAAAACTGGTTTATTGTTTTTTTTTTCTTTTTTCTCCGGGCCGTCCATCCCTCCCTGGGCGTCTACTATCTCGTTCCAGACGTCGCCGTCCCTGTGAAAAGCTGTGTCAGACGCGCCCGGACGCCACTCGGCGCCGCTGTGCACCATGCAACGTGTATGCTGTGCATGCTCTATCGAGGCTTTTAACTGACATTTCGCCTCGTGGGATTTTCAGGAGACGTGGTACGATGATGTCGCGCGGCTTTTCGTTCTCAGATTGAAATTTGGGGCCACCGACAGACTGGGCTCACTGTGGATCACTTGATGTTTATCTGTGTTGCTTTACAGTCCCAGACAGGAATCATCATCACTCTCGGAGTTTACATGTCTGAGGGTGCCAGCAGGTGGGGCCCTATCGCACCGCAACCGGTCGTGTCTATCACCTCTCTGACTTTGGTCTTGTCCATTTCCCAGAAATTGGTTGTTCATGGGCCCTATGACGGCAAGGGCGGTACTCCACTACAGCACACCTCCAACGCGTGTTTACAGGCATGCAACTCCTGTACTGACGTGTACATTCCTTGTATGATGGGAACACTGCAGCCTTCAGGGAAATCCTGTGGCAATAATGGACAACCGTGATCAATCTCGTTCAGGGTTCACATCGCAGTCCGTTTATCCCCATCCAACTTTCCTTCATATCAATCTCATTTTTCTGCGCAAGGCCGTTCCGACATGTTTTCGCACAAATCAATAAGATGGACACACAAAGGCCAAGAATTATTTGGTTTGGAGAAAGCCGAGATCGGCCGCGCTCAGCTGATCATTACGTAACGTCTGCCTCATTCCATAGTCGACGTAACTCTGGCTTAACGCTCGTGTGCAACCGACATCGATACCAGTCGCGCCCTCAAGTTGAGAGTGTACATTTCCCTCTTTCTTTCGTAGGATTTGTCGTTATGACTTTGGTGAGGAGACCATGAACGTTCATCTTGGCGGCCTTGTCGTTCGTAACGCTCATTGTCAGCGCCCAGATTGGCAGTGACAATCATTGAACTCAGTTTGCCGGCGAATTGGTCATGCCAGCCGGGGCCTGCCTTCGCACCTCATCTGTCGCAATTTCCCTGATTGAGGCGAATGCCGGGAAAAATGAGGGCGTAATATGCGACAACGCGAAAATGACCTGTATCGGTTACTAAATACGGAATATCTGGGATGCTTCGCGTCGCTTGCAGCCGAAGCCAGATACCTGGGTTTCTAGTGCAGCATCTCCATGAACATCCAGTCACCACGATCCTCAAGTTGATTTGCCGGCTCAAAATATACGCTGTGTTAAGAAGTGGGAAGTCGTGCATCAGCAGTCTTTCGGAGTGGGAATGATACCGCCCACATTCTCACCCTGATATCAAGCTCAAGCGCCCAAATCAGCGCCACACACGGAGACCCTCGTCTGCCAAACCTAAAACGCCGCTTGCCAGAAGAAAAAAAAAACAACTTCGAAGGCAAGGAGCCAGGGAAAGTAATAAATTGATTTCAAAGGCGCAGAATGGCTGGGCTCGAGTTGCGAAGATGTTCCGCACCTAGGGCAACAATATTGCTGTAAGTATTGTAATCTAAAAATACTGGACACTTACAGGGGTGACACCTCGCCGCGATCGCGAAGAGCTCGCAGCTCAGAGCTAAAACTCACCTAATATTTCTTTTTTCGGTGCTGCTGCATAGCGAGGATATATTGACTTATGCTTACCAGATGGTTTGGCGATGTCAGTCAAAAGAAAATCCCTGGTGCTGTCTCATCGGCGTCCACTGCTAAGCAATGTGGAAGGCTCACCGTTACTCAGAAGTAGGCAACACGTTATCCTTTCAGCATGACTGCGACAGTTAGTGCCCCTGCAGATGCGCAAGAAGAAGCACATCCACATGCTGCACGTTGGGCAGGCATACGCCGTCATGTTCGGTTCGAGGACATGCCAATTATGGCGCCCAAGTCTGTGTACGAGGACCACATGCGGCGCGCTACTACGGTCTCGCCAAGACGCCTACGACAAGCACTGGCTGGGAAGTCTCCGAAATGGACCATACGATCTCCCCGAGTGCAGTACCGAACCCTCATTTACCGACTTGCGCGAACCCCCGCCAGCGGCATAGTTGGCTCTTCTATCGCCGCACGACGTCAGCGTTAAAAAAAAAAGAGGTACTGTAGACTGTCCTTGGATCAGAATTCAGAGAATGTGAAGCAAGGGGACACGAGGCCGTGTCTTTCGCATTGCACTCACGAAGACAATTGTATTTTACTTTTAAGTGGGTCACGGTGTGATCTCTCGTAGATGGCGTTCCGTGATTGGCTGCAAACCGAACCCCACCGCGTTGACGCCGCGGCATGGCCAAATGGGTAGCTGAACGGGCCCGAGGCTCCGGAGGCTGCTTCCATACTTGTGATTTCACACCGGCGCGACGCACGCTGGCATGCGACTCTTCCACGTGTATCTCGGCGCTTCTGCTTATTGTTTGATCTTTTTTTATGGATTCCAAGTACTCGATTTGGTCGGTAGAGTAGGTTCGTCCTTCCTGTGCGAGACGCCGCCGATTTTGCCGGATGGAAGCCTCGACAAAGGAAGGGGCCGGATCCGATCGCTCGCTCGTTCGATGGGGTTTTTGTCTATCACATAAACCTTCCCGGTGCTCGCATTTTTTTTTGTCTTCTTGCATATTTCTGGGGGTACCGGTACCTTTCCGTGTCGATGCATGTTGTATGCGATCTGCGTCTATTTTCCGAAAGCTCTTGGCTGTGAAACGCGTTGGATGAGGTCGACGCCGCGTGTCCTTGCGTCCACTTTGTCGTGTTGTGGAAGATCGACGAGATGCTGTACCGGGGCTGTGTCCGCTTGTCTGGATCTCTGCTCTAGGGGCCTCCACGCCCCTTTGCCCCTGTGCAACACGCGGACACTCCGAAACGTGGATCAGCAGCTGCTGCAGTGCTGCTGCCCAAGTTTGCCGAGAATGACGATGATGACGATGCTGGTCTTCGCCGCCACGGCCGCCGTGGCTGGTCCTGACCCTGGTGCTGGAGGGCTGCTCCTGTGGCAGGCTCGCGCATCTATATGGCATGGTATGATCTTTCCGCTTACAACAGTCAGTCCTACAACACAGATCACTGCGCATTGCACATGTTTCGGTGCCTGTTGATTGCTTTGCCAACCCCCTTTCCGATGCAGTGTCGTCGTAGGGTCCTTTGCATGGGCTCCGAGTCAGGCTATCGTCTTGCGTTCTCGCCCATTCCTGACTGAATTCGCGCGACAATGACGGATCGGAGCCACAACCGAGGGACCACGCACGTTGCATGTGTCGCAGCAAGGGCTCTCGCTGTTGCATTCTTGTTCAGCCAGACGGTGTCTGTCGACCCTCCTTCACTCAAGATCACACCCTCCAGCAACATCCAGTGGCGTGTGTATCTCCATCCAGCACCGAGCACACGTACAGATGACTCTTCTGATCCTCGTTGCCCCTGAACACATTCAGTCATGCGACCTTCGAGCAGTCAACCCGTGACCACTGTCCATATCATCATGAACAGTGGCGGAGATCTCCCCCTTCCTCTGCCCCTTTATCGAATCGAGCAATCAGAAAGCCAACCTTTTCAACCTTGTACTTTTTACTCCACTACCATGTTCGCTCGGATGGCGCCATCAGACTCGTCCATTTGCCACCCCCTTTCAAGCCCAACACGTTTTCACATTATGGGCCCCTCTCCCTATCTATTGGTGAGTCCCATTAGGTTGAATTGTTTTCTGACTGTCTGCTGTCAGCTGATTTCGTTTCCCCACCCCGCCTCAGGTACGCTGCTAAGCTTTTATCCCTTACGACTATTGAGCCACGATTAAGCGCGCGGCTGAATGGGTGTGTAGCCATGGACCGCCAAGGCCTCGACGCAGATACAGGACGATAACTCCGAAAGGTGCATACCCGCAACAAAGTTTCTTGGCTCGATAGGGCACGATTGTATGCACTTTAGCCCTTTCTGAGCTGACCACAAGTCAGGTCAGGTGGTGCAACAACCTCGGGTCGCAGCCGCTTGCGGGTGCACTCTATGCATGTTGGTCAAGCGCTGGACGGCGCTTAGGTTGCGAAGGCTTCAGTAGAGAAAACTCCTAGGCCCGTCCTTTGGAGCGTCTCTGTGAAAGTGCCAGCGCAGGGGAGGGCGGGCAGCCAGCCCTTTTCCCAACCAGAAGGATCCCGGCGCTCACGGACATGACATGCAATTCATCGGACAGCTGCGGCGAGGGGCCCTCGCGAAAGAAAAGTGTAGGTAGGCATTGGCTCACCGGAACCTGAACCAAATGGGCGCAGTGTCCATCTAAGTTGTGCCTTTTCACTGCAAGTCCCGCTCTGAAATCACGCAGTAGAACAGGAATAATATGGTGAATCATTCGCGCTGACGCTGATGCTGATCCGCTCGTCCTTGCTGAGGCCGCCGCACCTGCGCGCCGTATTCGCTGCCGCCCTTCGGCGACCGAAGGCTTCAAACGAGTCGTTGAGTTGGAAGTGCCACCCGTGGGAGAACCACAAGGCAGTGCGGTTGAACACCAATTTGCCTCCATTGGTTACTATGGTTTCGTAGGAGATAATGTCCGGTCCGTCATTCATTCAGAAGGAGAGTGAGCTGATGACGTGAAGCATATATATACAGGAAGAGTTTTCATCATTGCGCAGATACGAAATGTAATGTATATACGATCGACGAGGGATACAATAGAAGGTCAGAATTTGCGAACTTGACGGAAGGTGTGACCTCTTATTGCGAGTTGGAAGCGAGTAGGAAAAGCCGAAAAACACAGAAGTTTGCCGATTCATATGTAGTCCTTTGCTGGTTGATCGAATTGAAGGTCGTGATTGAGCATAATAGCCAAGTATCCTAAGGATCGGAACTTGTATGTTCCATGCAGGCCCCGAGACGGGCATCAGCAGCTCGGACCAACAGCAAGGTCTGGATGAGCAGAATATGACATGATACCCATAAGGTTTCGATTTACCCAACTTGGGCTCAGGACAAGGGGACCTGTAGTCGGGTATCCAGCCAAGGACCTCGTGAAAGAAGTGGCCAAGACAGGCAGGAAAGCGATGAGTCAGCAAAGCGACTCCCATCAAAAAAAAATTGTTGACTGAGAGACGGGAGTTTGTTTCATACAAGTGGCTTCTTCATCTATCAAAGACACCCCAGGAGCAAAAGTGGTAACCATTAATGAGCAAATTTCGGGAGTCTCGGTTTTGTGTTCCGTGCGACATCCCCCATGAATTGACATTCATCGCGGCGCGGATGAACAATATTTGCGGGGGGGGAGAGGCGATTCAATCGGCCACTTCCTTTTACTTTTTCGGTTATGAACAGACCTTCCTCTACGGTTTACGGTGGCGTGAACGGCGTTTCTCCACTGGGGCAGTGGCGTGGCAGGCAAAGTGTTTCGTGAGAAACGAACAGTAAAAAGGACTTCGACGAAGAGTGAAAAGAAAAGATCGAAGTCACAGGATGAATGGAGGGGGGGAGTGTTCCGGCACCACTTACGAGGGGGATCGCGGTATCAGTCAGGAAAAAGAAGTCGAAGTGGCAATCAGCAGCGCCTTCGACATGGATGCTCCCTCGCTGCCCATTGGCTGACCCGGTGCCGTCGGCTATCCCGTGAGTGTGAGAAGCGGTGTAGCCCCCATGATGCATCCCATGAGCCTTGACGCCCAGACCCCTTGACTGCGACATAAGACCAAACAAGGAAGGAAATCCGCAGAAGTGAGTATCGAGGGGGGGAGGTGGAGGCTGTTCAACGTTCAACATCCGCGGAGAACCTTGTGAGAGACGCCAGGCGTTGACGGTCGGGTGGAATGTGCGGGTCGTGGTGGCAACCAGATGATGAGGACTAGAGTTCAGTTCCTGGGGGTCTGATAGATGTACAGTAACAACAGTGGGGGGGATACCTTGCGCGTAATGCGGAGCGAGTGTCGGCGTCGGTAGTAGTAAGGCTCTCAGAATCTATTCTCGGTGAATGTTCGTCCTCGACTGAGCGCAGGCATGTGACTCGCAAGTTGCACATTCCCTCCAGATCTCGGGCTTTCTTGAGCTCTTATTCGCTTCCGTCATGCCTCTGCCTTTGCTGCGAACAGAGAGAGGGTCGTATCTGGTAGGCAAGCAACGTCGTGTCAAGGATACGGGGCGACAAAGTGGGTAGCCAAACACACGTTAGTCATCGAACATTGAGACTGCGCAGTGACTGCGCTAGCCAACTGAAGCTCTCGTGATGGCCACAGGCCACAGGAACTGACAGAGGTGAACGTCGGATGCAGTTTCCGAGCAACAACGAAAGCGGTTACTCACGACAAGCCCGACGTAATTCGATAGCTGTGAGGGGTTGAAGCCATGGACGTGCCAAATCGATGACGGAATAACCAACCCCACCCCTAAAGTGTCATGAATCGCCATGATACCCGTATCCTTATCTCAGCTGGCCGAGCCGAATTTACCCTTTGCAGAGAACCATGGGGCAGATCCTCGAGTGCAACCACAAGTGAGTGGGATAACTGAATCTAGTCGTGGTCATGGCAAGGCTCGCCTGCCGTCCAAGACCCTGTAGGATTATTGACTACGGATTAGGTGTGGGGACTTCGATCCACCAAGATCCGCGCACACACGCCCCTCTCGGACTCAAAGTGTAATTTCATATCTTTTTATCGTGCGTCTCAAGCTCCAAAATCAGCAGCTCTTTTGTTCTCTAATTTCGTTTGTAGATAGATACATACACGCCCATGGAAGTGCTCCACCAGGCGACTTGTGCCCATCGACCCACCCGAACCTTAAAATATTTCACCTACAGCACACCGCAGGGGAGACCCTATTCTGTGTTCTGTCCCTCTTCGAGCTACGCTTTCCCCCTTCGACTCTATTGTCTCTCCCAAACGCCAATCCCAATCGGAAACTTTGTTTGTAAGGATTCTCCAGTGACCCTGCGCTTCCCTGTCCTGCTCTGCCCCTCTGGGTTTCCCCCTACGTGGTTTTGTGATTTATGGAGAAACTGCGTTCCGTGTCGAGGCCGGCCCTCGATGCAATAATGGTTCGCCGGGCAGGTAGCAGCTCACCCCATTCAGGAAAAATAACCGGATGAAGGCCTGCGCAAGCGCCGGGAGGGATGATTTCCGAGCGCAGTCCACTGGGCTGTACTGCAGCGGAGTAAGGACGTTGCCGTGATTCCCGTGAATCGCAAGGTTTGCGCGAGGGCTGCTGTAACAAATTAAGATGCCGTTAGGTTTACCTTACCCACTTTCCTGAGCCTGGGCCGCAAATCGGCGCAAATGGAGTGAGTCATGTGGTGACCCGCTTGGCCACACATGTCGCCCAAGAGCTTCCCAGGATGCGATCTCGTAAATCAATCAAACTGTCTCGCAGGCGCGTCGGGCGCCAATAACGTACACGTATTTGATATAGCATCCGCCAGCTGCCATTGACCTACTTACTGTAATTGGAACTGTATCATGCAGTCCAACAGTCCTCTCCTCCCGCGATCGTATGGGTTTTCCGTGTTGCTGTCACGGTTATCATCATTCATCTTTGGCATTTCTAAACTCCTCGATCACATTCGAACTTCTTTTTCATTTTGCCCATCGAGCCGGCATTTACTAACCTTGTGGTATCGTCCTAGAGAGGAAATCTGAATTTGGGCTCTTTACGGTCAATTCTGGGATGCATGCGTGTCTCGGCGTGGACAACTCATCCTCAGAAATGCCACTTCTCTCGCTCCATTCTTCGGCTACGTGTGAAGGGAGCAGTGAGGCTCGGTCTCGGCGACATCGGCGAGGCCAGGACGAGCAGACGACGTTGCCAAGAGCACGTAGGATGGATCACTCACCACAGCCCCATAGCTTTGTGGTTTCGAACATGCTCATAGTTGAAAGAGGCATTACCGAACCATCATCCCAGTGTACCCAAATATCCTTCTCCATAACCGCTTTACAACTCGTTCAAATCATCGCAAACAACCCCATGCCGATTTACCCCGTAAGATGAACACGCGGAAATCAGATGGTCAAATTCTGCTGCGCAATATGCTCTTCCTTGGACAAGCAGCACGGAATGGTCTCGAAGGAAACGAAAATCCCTCTTTTCTGGCAGATCAAATGAGTCGACGGAAACTTTAATGCAATACAACGTTACATTGTTTCAGCACAAAACTCTCAGACTGAATAGAAGTGAGTTTATAAGTAGAAGCAGCGTTCGCGAAGTCCACGTATCCCCAGGAGGTCCTGGCAGGATGGGTAAGCGCTAAATATTAAATGTACATGGTTTGACTTCTCAAACTTACCCACTCGGCGGCGGTCAACCAGAGGTCTGACACACCATCCATTTTCCCAAGAACAGCGGCGCCTTTCCACACAAGGACACGCGGATCAACACCTTTGGGTGGGGGGATGATCTGCACCTTGTCCATATTTGTCACCAAGGGCGTCGCAATTGCCTGTAATCTATTGACCACCGGGTCAATCAACTGATTGTAATAAATACGTGAAAGTAGCAGCGAACGCACCTGCTCTCGAGCGCATGTGAAATGCCTGGTATCAGCCCCGTCCCTCCAACGACGAGTACGGCCTGCAAATACTTGCGAATCTTCTCATCTCCGCCCGCGGCACGCGCACTGTTAAAGATCGCGACGTCCATCGGCAGCTTGCTCGCTTCAAATGCGATGTCGAGGTTGAAGCCGCCGGGTGCAGTCCCGGCGCCTTCGCCCGCTCCAGGGCTAGCTGCGGCCGTTTCAGGCGCGGCTTCGTCTGGGCCGACAGTTGACGATGGAAGCGGTGGTGTTGGCGCTTTCGACGTCGCTTCACCCTCGACGGGGGTATCAGCGGTTGATGTCTCGACCGACTTTGATGGGGCAGGCGCCTCGGACGGCATGTCCTCTCCTTGTGCTGCGACGGCCGGGGTCTGCTGGCCAGAAGCAGGGGCGTCATGGTTCTCGGACTGTGCGGCGGCGCTCTCCAGGGCAGCAAGGTTCCGGGGAGTGAAGAGGTGCTGCGTGGAGATAATCATGGCCTGGGTCTGAGCGATGAAAATCAATACCTCATCCGCAGCTCAGTCTAGATCTACGAACATATTTTTCCATCAGTGCATCGCGTGGCTCACGTATATCGATAATGTCCTCCGAAACTCCTGAATCCTGCGATGGTCGCACACCCTGCTTCAATTCATCGAAGTCGATCACACGCGGCTCAAACAGGCACTGCATGAATAAAGCGTCAGAATGTGCTTGACATAAAAGCCAACCTGCACCGGAGTTACCATAGGCGCGAGAATGATTTCATCGTAAGCACGTAAGCCGTACTTCTCGGCGGGTCTTCGAGGGCGCCTCACAACGAAATCGTAAAGATTGAGTGCGACATTCTCCTAGCTTGCCACGTCAACAATTCCTACCAAGAGAAAGCCTATAAGACACCCAGTCTCACCTCCGTCAGAGTACAGAGTCGGCTTTTCAAGTCTTCCATCACGTTCCAATCATGGGATCGAGCAAGGTCTATATCCCTATACGGGAAGCCGATCCTCTCGAGTAGGACGTATAGGAATTCGGTAATATAGTCTCCCCCCATATTGAGAAAGATCCTGGCGAATTCAACTCAGATCCGCTCACGGTCGTAGACAGACAGTCTCACCTTGTCTCGGGTATGACCATACCCTCGTCTACGCATGCAATACTTACAGTCGTGGCACCAATGTCGACAACACAAGCACTAGATATCCCCGCACCATATGTAGCAGCCAGTGATTCCTGGCAGGCTCGTCTCGTCAGGTGTGCTTTGCGAAAGCTGAGAATTATTACCTGCTGAACGCATAGCTGCTTGAATCCCATACGGACTAGTAACAATTGGATCATGTCGCGGACATATGGCCGGTCATAGTAATCGGGTATCACTAGCACAGCTGAGTAGTCCTTATATGTTATTGAATATACATGATAATCTGTGTCCTGAAGGGGAAAATACCTTATATGCCTGACGGCTAATATTAAGTGAGTCTTGCAAGGTAGCTTCGAGTATGGTTTCGATGTCGTCAATAATCATGGCAACTGATTGATAGTCTCTCGTGTTGAATCTGGAGCCCGAGATCGGCCACCTCAGAATATACCCTTGCTTTTGGGGATCCGCAATCCTGAGTGCCTGCCAAACGCAACATTAACAACCACCCGCTCAGAAATGGCCAAGCGCACCTTTTCCCCAACATAATAGGGTTCGGCCGCAATGTCATGAATCCAGTCCACGCAGAACGGATCGTTCTGTTCTGGTATGAGCTCGGGTTTGAGTTGCTCGTTGAAGGTCGTGGCTTTGGTCGCCGCATCGGGCGTCACACGAAGCTTGTAGAACCGCATGCGGTCACGTAACGACACCTGTATCACCTCGATTTTTTCATCGAACTACCATCGCATAGAGCACAGTCAGCGCCGCCAAACACGCATCCGAGAAGGGGGGAGTAAGGGTGAGAGTGAGAGTGAGGACGGGACGCACTGGATCATCGGACCCGCGAGCCACAGCGTACTCGTCGCTGTTGGCTGGCAGTGGCAGCAGTGCCCGTGCGCGACCCTTCCCTGGACGAAAAATTCCCTTGATGAACGTGGGCGCAGGGGGGTTGATGGTCTTGCGCGCGATAACATTTGGTACGGTGACAGGTGTAACGTCGGACGCGCGGCCTACGCGTAAATAACGCGACCCCAGGTGGAAGACGACGACGTGGGAGCCACGGCGCCCCTGCCCGGGCCAATCCGCACACATTAGCACATCATGTGTTTCATCGTGTAGGAAATGGGTCGAATGCTGAGGTCCTAGACGCACCTCTGGTGGGGGCTCATCCGTCATGGTTTTACTCCTCGCTGCCTTCCGGCCCCATATGGTATTCATCTCGGTTTTGAGATACGACGTGCTCATGTGCTTTGGGTTGAGTCTGAGGGCACCAATTAGTGAAAAGGTCGTGGTACGAGCGATTAGGACATACTGTGGAGGCACATGGAATGTCGTGTAGCGCATTCCTTGCGACTCATCGCGTTTAACGTTGGGGATGCCCCGCGGCATTCTATAGGATGTTTTGTTATACTTGGCGGCTGATACGTGACTTGACCGATGTTTTGGTGAGATGCCTGAACAGGTTGTGGTGGCGAGGTGGTAAGGTGGCGAGGGAACCCTTTCATCGTGGAACTGGGAATTCAATGACCTGGGTCAGGTCACGGTGGCTGTGCAGAACAACTGCTCAATAGTAAACAACAAACATAATTCCTCAACCTAACCATATACACAGGCAATACGGAATAAAATCTACTAAATATCGTATGGAACGAAGTGATATGTCTGAAATGCGCTCGCTTATGCTCGCAATCGTTCAAGGAACGACTTCAGCGGACTCGATAATCTGTGCTTGCGACTTCCACCTTCGCTGCGTGCCGCGCGCCGTGCGGTGTTCTCGTCTACATCTGTGTTCCTTCTCGCGCGCTTCTGAGTACGCAACGCGAGCGGACTGTTCTCCTTCTCCTTATCTTTGACTTGTTCCTTGACAAGTAGCGACAGTCTCTTTGCTGCGCGAGAATTACTGGACGATGGAGATGTGTCGGACAATCCAGGCGTAACAGAAAGCGTTGGCGAGTTGAACATAGAACTGCGCAAATTTACAGTCTGAGAAGGAGTTAGCTGAACAGGGCTGCGTCGGTCGACCTTGAAGTGGCGCATGGATGCCTCTGTCGCTGGGATTGCACGTGGCTGTCTTGACAGGCTTTGGACCTCCAATTCCTCAGGCACGAAGCAGGCACGTAGAGGAGACGGTTGGAGCGATGGAGACCCCCCGGCCCCTTTCAGTGGACTCGTACGAGGCTGGCTTGCTGATGGGCTATTGTCCTTGGGGTCGTCTGGCTTTGGCATGTCAGCGAAGCGGACGCTCTTCGTGTGCTTCAATATTCCCGGACGACGTTTGGTCGAGAATTCGCTCCTCAGATCGCTAGGAGAGTCAGGTGCGAGCGCCTTGGTGTGACCGGGCACAATCAGAGAAAGTGGCCTGGATGACGGGCTAGGGCTCGAGTTTGGATGGGGCACATATTTCATGGTTGCAGTGCTCGAAGTGGTCTGGCGTGAATCTCTGCGCTGCCTTGCGATGGAACTGCTGTTTCTGGGCTTGGCAAGATCAGTGCGGGGTGCCGAACTCGACTTCGGTCGATTGGTCGGCGTAGATGCCGCCGCCGGAGGAACCGAAGCACGTCGCACTCTGCTCGTTTGATTCGTTGAACGGGTTCTAGGTGTGAGGGAGTTCCTAACAGAAGGGGCTTGTTGCTGGCGATGTTTTGCTCTAACTGGCCTCTTCTCTTCTGGTTGATCGCCGTAACGCGAAATCAAGTCCTGCGCGAACGCCCAATCGTCCTCGCTGATGCTAGGAACAATGTCTGAGGATGCCGCTGAAAGTGAATTCACAGAAGAGGGTGGCATGTCTAGCCGAGGATAAGCCTCTACGGGTGTCGAAACTTTCAAACTAGCAGCCTGAGACCGTAATGCATTGATCATGTCACTGATGGGGAGAGACTCGGCGTCGAGTTGCGCAATCGATGAACGAAACTGGAAATGGGGCGAATATGCGGATGGTGTGCCAAGAAAAGCAGTAGGGATGCCCGGATACTCCTCATCCGCACGCTTTGGTGACCACAGCGTAAGGGGCGTAAGCATCTTCTGTCCTCGCCGGATGGCAAGAGGTTCAGGAGCTGGCGTAGGACCTTCAGGAGAACCGGGGAAAGATATTGCAATGGTGGCAGTAGAGGTAGATACCTTGATAGCGGGTAGAGGCAGAGACGGGGAGTCAATTGCTGCATTAGATTGAGCGGAATCACTTCCTGTAATAGCTTCGATACGCTGTGACTCGAGGCGACGAGTGATAAACTCTGTACTGATATAGCTTGGCGGAACACTAAGAGACCACCGGCGTGGCTTCCCACGGACGCGGGCAGGCGGTAACGTAATCGGAATATGTGCTGGCGTGCAGTCTGGAACGCGTTTATGGTGGGCAACGTGTGAAGCACAGCGACGAAGTGGAAGAGACCGAGATGATGACTCAGGACGCTCGACAGGCTTCGAGATTACAGTCAGACGAGAATGAACGGGTGTAGATGGCAAGTGTTTGTCGACAAGACCGTGGCGTTCGCGGAGACAACGCTTAAGATACGATGGAGGAAAACAGGAACCCTCAGGGACCCAAACATAGTGAGGTTTCTCACGAGGCGGAGACCAAGGTGCCATATCAGGAGGATTTGAGCTAGGAACAGCAGACTACAGAGCTAATCAGCACCATAGACCCACAACGAACTAATGCTCACAATCCAGGTCTTCAAGGCGGGTTTGAGTTGCGGGACGTTCTTAAGGCGCTCTGGCGTGGGAGATGAAACAAGGACGTTGGCATACTTCTTGTTGGGGCGATTGCTCTTTGGAAGGGCAAGCGAGGCCATAAGCGACAGGAAATTATGCTGGGTCCTTCGCCGTCGAGGTGTAGTCTGGGGACATGGCGGAGCCTTGATAGGTTCGAGGTCGCAAAGAGGCAAGGAATCGAGACTACGTGAGGGCAAAAGCAGAGAAGGATAGTTATCGAGAGACGGTATGTTATCGATGTTGAGTGAATCGGTAGAAGAGCGCGAAGAGAAGTTGCTCGAGGGAGTAAAGAAGATCGAATCATCAGAGTTGTCCAACCAGAAAGAGGCAGACATCCTCAGCAGCGCAAACTTGAAGTCTCTCAGTGCATGGGCGGCGGACAAGAGGAACTACGGATCGTGTCCGAGTGGGCTACAGTCAACAAAGTCACTGGAACGGAGCACACGGAGGCTGACAACTGTCAAGCTTTCCAATCTCAGAGAGGATCAAGTTTGTGTGTGGCAAAATCGACCCATCACTATAACGGCCTGGTGGTCTAGTAGTATGATTCCTTCTTAGGGCTGAGGTCATTTGGAGGAGGTCCCGGGTTCAATTCCCGGCCAGGCCCTCTCATTTTTTGTTCATCGCATGTTGTGTTGTCTGCATAGCATTGTTTTTGCTGCGATCACGAGCGTGTCAGCCGTATGGTATGGAAAACCAACACATCACCACTGCGCATGATGTGTGGCTGTGCTGCTGTACGGCATGTTGTTACAGGAGCTTACTAACTACATGTACTCCGCAGCACGGCAGGTCTGCGCTCTCTACCTCTGGGCACATATATAACGGCACTTATACATCGAACACACGGAACCAAGGACAGTCTTTGTTCAGCTCACTTGAGCATCGTACGAGTCAAGGTACTTCCACTGAACAACACCCGACACTCGTCTTCCTAAACCATGATTCTTCCACCGCTAAGCGATGCCCTTGACAAATCGGTATGTCCACCCTCGTTCTGCAATATAATGATGCAACTTCTGACATCTGACCGACAAGTCTTTTCCTAACTCCGAGCCTGCAGATAGTCCTCCTGCGTACTCACGGGCTCCCCCTCTCCCTCCTCGGACTAGCGCCTCCTCTACGTCCTCGAGAACGCTATCTCTCTCAAGAAACAGACAAACCGTAGTACCATTTAGCGCACCAATCAATGGCTTGCACATGTACACGAAACACGACCCAATTCGAGGTGGGTTTAACATGTATTCGCCTTTGACCGGGCTCTCACATACCAGACAGGGTCTTGGTCACTTGATCCTCTCGCTCCCCAGGTGCCCGAGCCAGGACTTGTACAGATGTTCCTCGATGGTCAACCAGAAAAGAAGAAGAAGAAGAAGTGCTGTCGCTCCCGCTCCTCGAAGGCGGTGCCTCCCACTGCAAAGCTTGCTTCCCGCCACGGCAGCATACAAGCAAAGCTCCGCGTTCTCGGAGAGTCGGAAGTCCCTTCAATTGCGACGATTCGCGCGGAGTCGCGCAGTGGTAGTGTCATGCTCGATCTGGTCAGCCATTAAGATGTCCATTATATTCTGTCGTTCTGATTCAGCCCAGGTCTCCACTGCTCCGATGAGGACGGTACATGTTGATGCATATTCACGCAAAGGTGCGCTGGGTCTCTCGTATCTGACATCGGGCTTTCTCTATGCCTCGCCGTGAGATGACTCTGAAGCTGACTGTCTGACACTGCAGGCAGCGTCACCCTTCTCGTTCCTCGGAGTTTCTGCGGCCTTGTCCAGCTCTCCTCTCGTCATGGACCAGTGGAGATGCTTCCAGCCCTGGCGGCCTCCGGACGCGTGATAAGCACGAAGAACAAAGAAACCACTGTTCTCCTGGGCGATGGCCCAATGCCCGCAATGGGCTCTGATGGTATCACTGATACCGCTCGGCTCTACTCCCGTCACGGGCGTGTGAGGGTGGGGTTCAGCGGTGAAGACTACTTCACTGAGCCACCCGGTCTAGTGGACCAAGCCATTCAGATGGTGCAGAAACTCATGATGCCCTCCTCCCAAAAGGCCATCTCGTAGGAACACAAGATAGTCACGCCTCGACATTCCAGTCTTTGAATACGTTCTTTCTGCTTCTGAGACGAGCCCATGGCTCAGACAGCACTTCTCCTTATATCTTCACTGTCCAATGGATGTTATACAATATTGTACGACTCTACCTGTACTTCCTCTGCATGTTACTATCCGGTTTTCTTCCTGTGTTGGTCACATCATTATGTGATTATTTGTTGGCATACGACCGCAAGGCAGCGCCCGCGGCAGGCTCCTAACCAGCCATCTGGGCAGGTTACGCCTAATCCTAGTAGCGTTGCGTACAAATTCTTGTAGCTGTGTGTAGCCAATCAGAGCCATTTCGGGTAATGCCGAGTGTGATTATGTCAACCATGAATCTTAGTTTCGCGCAACCTGCCCAGACGGCTGGCACAAAATGTCAGCCACAAGCGTGGGATACCTTAGTCAACATGAGGAGAACGCAAACCAGTTTGTAAAATTCCGTCACATGACGCACAGTGCAAAATCACATTATTGGAACCGGGCCGGCAGAATATCAGTGCTGATCGATGGACATTCATACCCAACCTCTAAAATGGTGTGTAGAAGCTGCGAAAAATAATTAAAAAAGTCTCAATAAATGACATGAGTTGGGCACTGAGAATTAAAGCATATTCAATGTTGGTGGGATGACGCAGATAAGAAAGAATATTTTACCCCATCGCAGAATTGAACCAATGACCCATCCCGCCAGTCATGTCAACAAAAATATCATAACCACTACACCATTTAGCTTTACCATTACTGTCCCTTTAATCATACATACATGACCAACAGCGCGATGGCCACTATTGTCACCAATGTCCCAACAACCCTTTCACACTATATTATGGCACAACCCACATGTGTAAAAAGTAAAATAATGAAAATTTTATCCCCTTGGTGGACTTGGGGGGTAATCAATGAGCGTATCTACAACGTGTGGAGGTCATGTGACTGAATTTTACGAACTGGTTTGCGTTCTTGTGGTGTTGACTAAGGTATCCCACGCTTGTGGCTGACATTTTCGGCCAGCCAGTCTGGGCTGGTTGTGCAAAACTAAAGTTCATGGTTGACATAATCACACTCGGCATTACCCGAAATGGCTCTGATTGGCTACACACAGCTACAAGAATTCTACACTACGCTACCAGGATCAGGCGCAACCAGCCCAGACGGCTGGTTAGGAGCCTGCGCCCGCGGGTGAATCAAGTAACCGGACAATTTACGCGGCGCAAACTTATCTCCCCAATCATTTGTACGACCAGAATTCCATGGCGCCCAACTGATATTAACCCTAAGGTATGCTGTCACTACCGGGGACATACCATGATCCGAGTCGGCGCCTGCTAGACTTTTAACTTTCTATAATGGGCTGCCCATGGAGTAGCGCCGACGAATGGGCCTCTCTCCTCTTGCTATGTGTCAGCGGCGAACTTCTTTGTCCTCGTGCTGGACAGCGTGTACATGTGTCTTTCTTTCAGGTGAGCGTTCCGCTGAGCGCATAACTGCGTACAGATGGCAGTATTTGGGCGCGTCTCCTAGCCACCTCGCCACAGGCTCGTACTTGTGTCCCCTTCGTTCTCTTCATTTGGATTAACGAAGCGACGCCATCCTCTCTTTCCACCTATGATTTCCTCTCCAACACCTCGCGCTTCCGACCACGACCTCGAGCGCTCCTCCCCGCGTGATACAATCGGGCGTGTGCAGCTCCGGCATCCTTTCATTTTCCCTTTTCCGCCCTTGGTTCTCATGCTACTATGAAATTGGGTTTTCTGCTCCTTAATTCACGGGTACAGTGCCCCATAATAACCCCTCACTTCCCGATATGGGCGCACGCTAACATCAAACCCACACTCTCAAAAACCTCCGCGTGAACGTGCCATCCCGATTCCCTAAGCTCTACTTCCTTGGCACTCCTTCATATTCCCTTCGATTCCCCGACACCAATCTGAGCTGCTAAACCAATCGATAGCTTGGTTCGAATCGTGGTACCCCGTTTCGCTCGTCAACCAATCTCTTGCCTTGTTCTGTGCATCTTGTCCCCGCGCCCTCTGGTCCCGGACGGACCGGTGCTTATTTGTTCGGTCCCTGTCCAGCCATATATCCTAGTTGTTACGAATTCACCTGCGTGTCTTGGTACTCGCATCAAAAAGTATGGCATGGGGCGTAAATTCAAGAGCCGTTTCAAGCGTATCTTCTCTTCTCTCAACTGCTGGGATCTAGGCTCTCATCTGGACCGAATCGACAGGGAGGAATTGGTGGTTTTGAAACCATTTAGTAGCGCGGGTCGTCGCTGTACAAGCTCAAGTTAGAGCCCTAGGGAGTGCCCATCTCAGCCCGAATGTATTAGCTGTCTCTATGCTCTTCACCTGCGGAAGGGCCAATGCACCAGTGCATCAGTGCCGTCAGTGGGTCAGCTGACGTCTTGCTGTTTGGTGGCGAAATCTCCGCGGATCTTCACTGAGAGACTTATTATTCGATCATGTCGCAGTCTCGTCGTGCCCGGGAATCTGATTCCATTTGCAATGGTGGCATATTAATAAGTTACTCGTTTAAAAACATCCGTCTTGGTGACCTGAATGGTGGGAAGGAAGGTAATTTCTTGACGGCGTGCTGTCTCCTGTGCGGACAAAACTTACTGAAATTTGTCATTTCGTGATAAATGACGACATAATATCTTGGGGTGGCTTCGCTTTATCGTGTATCTGTTTGAATGGGACGGTAGATGAGCGCCCTATCGCTGTGATGTGTATATCCTTCGCTGATGCATTCCACATCTTATAAGGGTCATATTGCTGGTGGTCACCCTTTAAATGAGTTGCTTGTGTCAGCCGGATACAGCCCAGAACGCGACACGGTCAACACCCCAAATAGTGACCAGGTACGTTTCAAGCACTAGCCACTGATAATGAATGACGTGGTAAGCCCTATATTTAACCCAAGAAGCTGTCTTAACGATGTTGAAGGAGAGCTACCCTAGTAAAGTTCTGTTCACCTGGCTGAACCTAGTTGGATTTAAGTTTGGCTAGCTGTCCTACAGTTCTTGTCGACAGCCCGGATATGTGACGCACGAACTGCTGCGCAGGGCGATGGAGGGAACGGAACTTTGAGCAGAGTATAACACCGGACATGCCCAGATGCTGCGTACGTCTTGATCCGAACCTACATGTCATCCTATTGCTGTGCCAGGGGCAGGACGGGTTACTGACAAATGAATTACCCTTGCCTAAGCTTGAATGACCGGAAGCGAACCTCTTATTTTGTTCTTGTGGCTGCGGCTTCAATTGCGCCGCATCAACGAGAATGACATTAGAGTGTGGTCGTGTTTCGCACGGCACCAGCCGAAAAATTTCTCTGTCGGGGCTGCCGCATCCCACAAAGTTGCTGTTTGGAAAAGTTGCTGCGAGTTGAGATTGTAGTTAATTTTGAGACAGACCCCACGAAAGCAGATTGTGCCCCAGTCGCTATACCACATGCCGTGACATAGTGTGACTGATCCAAAAATAGATCGAGTCGGGGTTGCACGAACACAGCACATGGTGCTGGAGATAAATGTAGGGCTCCTGTACAATACCGGCAGCGCTTCCTGAAGTTAACCTCTATAAATGGCACGGGTCTCATGTTCGTCTTCACCTCGCTATTCCCATAGGGACGCTCACAATCATCTAGCTTCTGTCCTGATTCTTTAATCGTTCGCGATGTTCCCTGATCAAGAACCCTCCAAAGGCACGCGCAAGGAGAAGATGAAACCTGAAGAAATTGAGGAATACGTGAGTCATGATGCCAAAACATGAGGACATGCTAGTCAACTCACTTATGGGACAGCGTGCTCCCTCTGATCATGTGGCAAGTCCGCCCTCATATTCCTCAGCGGGAGACCCGTCCACTTCCTCGGGTATTGTGGTTGCGTCTCGCTCGGGAAGCATGCTCCCGGTTGCAGCCCCACCGCCTAGCGTTCCAACTAATGGCGTGAGCGTAGCCACGGTGCTTAACCCCATCAGAGGTCTGTTAGGTTGTTACGTCAGAGGTAAGGTGCCTAATCCTACACACGGTTGTTCCCCAGGTTCTTGGCTGCTCGACCCGTTGGCCGCACAATCTTCGGGTTCCTCTATTTTGCATACAATTATCGCAAGCCGTGCTGGGCGGGGACCGCGTAGCCTGCGCAACATAACAATGGGAGCCCCAACTGCCAAGTTCGCCTCACTACTTGGCAACATCTCTGCATCCTTCCGCGTGGTTGAGCAATCGGCTACACCTGCGACTGCGACAATCCAAGCGACGACGCGCAGCGGTCATATCGTTCTGGAACTTGTGAGTCAATCTTCCACCTGCCCACGCTGTCCCCGCATGACATTGTGATGTAGGTCTCCAAATCCCCTGCGAGGATGGTCCATTTTGATGTGTATTCTGGGACGGGTAAGTTCAAATCCCCAACTATCCTTGATTATCCAAAAAGGGTGCTGTGCTCGCACCATACCGAGCTTCTTCCTTATCGGTGGATTAAGTAAAAGCATCACCGCTGACTTTCCGGTGTTGTAGGTAATGTCTCTCTTCTGATTCCACGGGGCTTTTCGGGTTTCGTAGAACTCCAGGCGTGGAGTGGCAACGTAGAGCTGCTTCCAGCGCTCGCGTCGTCTGCACACATTGTGAGGACGAGTGACAGAGAAACCGTAGTCCATATCGGGAACGACCCAGTTCCTCAAGCAGGTTTCACCAGCACTGGTGACCTTGCTCGGTTGTGCGCGCACTCTGGACGTTTGAGGTTAGGCTTCAGCGGGGAGGACTCTTTCACCGAGAGTCTCGTTGCAGGAGGTCCCATAGGGATGGCTATACAACTGTTCCAGAAACTCGCTGTCAAGTCGGCAACCCCTTAATCGATGCTTATCGCGTTCTTATCTGCTAACCGCTCCGAGTCCTGAGCCAATGATTGCTATACGTACCCGCCTGGGCTTCCGGCTGCACTGTGCTCTGATGTTCACGACCGCGGGCAATACTGTTACCTTCTTGTTCGCTTGCCATACCTTAGAAAATCATACTATAAATGCTTCGGTGGCTCATCGTTCCCTTTTAGAGTGATATCTCAATTGACAACGGCCCACAATGCGAAGCCGGAAGAACGTCCGACGACCACGGAGACGCGACAAACGCGCCACGCGACCGCGCCCCTCTCTGGTGCATATAAGATGGCCCAGATTTCTCTTGATCCTAGATACCACCATCAACACCGTGAACCCTTGAGAGATGGCATCGGATCCTTCCCATGAGTGGTCCGGGTGTTTTTCAGGTCTTTTATCCGGATCACGCCGGCAACGGGGGCACCAGCAGGCCCCCTTTCAAGGGGAAGGCGCCCCACTCGCGCCAAGGGAGTCCTCTCCTGAGAAAACCCTATCAGGAGACCTTGTCTGTGCCATCTATAATAACCCCTCAAATTGCATGCTGACGATGATACAGCCCGAATACGTGCGAATTGCGAGCAGCTGCGACTTTGGTAGCGCACGGAGGGAGAGCGGTCTTCCCCCTCCATATTCTTGGACTACGTCCGGTAAAGATCATATCACGGATGCTTTGAGGACGATTGACGACACGCTCCGTGAACTCGACCCTGAGTTGCGGCGGTTGAGTTTGGATATTCACGGTGAGCGAGGCCGCACCAGCCAGACGCTAAAAGAAACAGACATGCGCTTTAGGCCATCCTGAGCTTAATTTCGAGGAGCGGTTTGTTTACATCTCAAGTTTTCCCCATTTGACAACGGAGCCGTTGATCCGACGGCTGACGCGTGCCCTTACAGATACGCACATGACCTGCTGACCGGCTTCATGTCCTCGCACGGTTTCACGGTCACCCGGAATTACCTCGGCCTTGCGACTGCCTGGTGCGCAGAGTTCAAGCGCGGCACGCCGCGTGGACGCGTCGTCGGCGTGAACGCCGAAATGGACGCGCTGCCGGGAATTGGCCACGGCTGTGGGCACAACCTTATCGCGATGGCGGGAGTCGCCATCGCGCTCGCGCTTCGAGCAGCCCTCGAGAAGCATGACGTTCCAGGAACGGTCATCCTGCTCGGCACTCCTGGTGCGTGGTCAGCTGGCCTCTGGGTTCTGCGATGCATCGCCGACCATGTGTCTTTTTTCCCTTGCCCTCGGACGGGCACTGCAGCCGAGGAAAGTGGCGCCGGTAAGCAGATCCTCTTGGACAGGGGCGCCTATAAGGACATGGATATCTGCATCATGTATGTGGCAGCCGCCTTTCCCTCATTTCCGTCCTTTTCTTGTGCGCGTGGGGGCTTTGATTTAGCCGCGCACACGACAGGTGTCACCCCGTGGCAGGCGACACGTTGGAACTGGGGTTCGTGTCCTCCCTCTCGCTGCAATCCCTCTCGGTGGAATACTTCGGACATCCGTACGCCCCCACGAACCTCCTCGCCGCACGGAACCCTCTCGCCCCTTGGGTCGCTGACGTAGAAATGCCTGCAGCGCTCACGCAGGATACGCACCATGGGAAGGCGTGAACGCCCTCGACGCGGCGTTCGTCGCGTACGCCGGCATTTCTGCGCTTCGCCAGCAGATCCGCCCTGAGCAGCGTGTCCACGGCGTGATCTCCGGACGCGATTGGGCACCGAACGGTACGTTTTCGTTTCCTGACCCTTCCCATTTACTTTCATTTTCATCGTGCCTCTGGCCTGGCCCGGCCGGGAAGGGAAAAAAAAAGAGAACAAGTAGACGACAAAGAGGGAGAGAGAGAGAGAAGGGTGTTCAACGTACGAGCGACAAGCGACGCTAATCTTTTTTTTTCTGCGTGTTGACAGTCATTCCGGATTACGCCAAAATGTCATGGTCCGTCCGCTCAGACGCGTGGAGCACGCTCGAGCCACTGCGTGACCGCGTCGTACACTGCTTCGAGTGCGCGCGACCCTACTGTCTGGGACTATCCGGAAGTGTCTTTGACTGACTTCTTGCATGCGCGTTTGTCCTCTCGTTACAGATCTGGCGCAAGCGCGACGGGGTGCCGCCATGAAGTCGAGCTCGGCGAACGCTACCTCGATTTGCGGCAGAATCCCGTCCTCGGTGAGGCTCGGTTTCAACCCTTACCCAATGGGGCGCCCTCTATATTCGACAACTTTTTTCTGATCTCTCCCCCTCCCCCCCTCTTTGTTAGCGGAGGACCTGGCCCGGACAGCTCAGCAATGCTATGGTATCTCGTCGTACTGGACTCAACTACCTGCACCCGCCTCAACCGACTTTGTACGTCGTCGCTTGATTAATATTTACGATTTCTCGTTCCTGTTTGCTCACGCGATTTTTTTTTCTTTCTTATACAGGGAAACGTGTCTCACGGTAAGCTTCCCACAATCGAAATTAGAAACGTGATCGAATGCAGGGACGCTGATTGAATCGCTGGTTCTGTGCAAATTTCCTTCAATATCATTCAACTAATGACTCTGGCAATGACGACGACGACGACACCTCTGACCCTCAGCCCTCCCTGCGCTACACCCGACCTTCAGTGCGTTTCCCCACCCGTTCTCCCCTCAGTCCTGCCTTTCTTCTCGCCCACCGCCAAGCACCTATCCCCCCCCCCTCTCCTCCCCTCCCGAAACGCCCAGCTTTTCTCACTCGCTCACTAACCCACTTTCCTTAACCCACTCACCCACCTCACGCAGCCATCCCAACCCAAGACGACGCAAAGAACCACACGCCAGGCTTCGCGCGCGCAGCACGCACAGAAGCAGCGCATGCCGCGGCCCTGCGCACCGCCGCGCTGCTCGCGCACTCGGGCTTCCGCGTACTCGCAGACGGCGCGTTTTGTGCTCGCGTCCGCGCGGCGTACGAAGGTGACGGAAGCGACACTGCTGCTGCTGCCACTGCGACCGTCGGCGACGGGAATGCGAGCGCGACTGCCGCGATGACTGCCGCCGGTAGTAGTGGTAGTAACAGAGCTGGCGTCGTCGATGTCAGTAGTCCTAGTGACGTAAAGCCTTCAATGCAGGGTCGCGGCAGCAGCTTATTTTAAACGATTTGGGGCGCGGATCTTGTAATTGTTTGTTAGTAGGCGAAATAGTAACTGTACCCGCGTTGTACGCTTGTTTATCATTTTACCGTGTGCATCTCCTTCAACCCTCACGGGCCTCTACCCTCTCTATCTCTCTCTCTTTTGCTTTGGGGTGTTGAAGCTAAGTGAAAAGAGGGTAAAATCACTCATTTCGGGCCACGGACGCCGAAAACTCAAATGAGAGGCACGTAAAAGCACCAATAAGACATTCAATATCGTATATCTTATGTACGGGCGCGCTTACCGCGGCCGTGCCTTGACCATGGGGGGCGACCATCGGCGTAAAAAAAAAAGGGAAGATAAACCAAAAATGAGATACATATCGTCAGATCGGGACATGAGCAACCACGTAAATCTTCTCTCTCTTTCTCTGTCCGCCTCGCCTTAGCGAAGAGGGAGATCCAGAGGGGAAGGGGAGTAGAACAAAGGGGGGGACTCGGAGAGGCAGTAGGGTCAAAAGATATGCGTGCGATGGGGCAGGCGACAGGCGACGAGACAACAAGGTAATGTTCAGCACCCACCTCCTCCACCACCTCCACCTCCTCCATCGCCCCCACCACCACCACCACCACCACCACCACCACCACCTCCATCGCCCCCACCGCACCCACCTCCGCCATCGCCCCCACCACACCCACCTCCATCGCCCCAACCGCCCCCACCTCCACCATCGCCCCCACCTCCGGTGAAAACACCATACGTCGCCGTCGTACTGTGCCCGTACCCGTTCGCAGCGTTGCGCGTTCGGTGCGCGCGATTCTGCGCGGCCCGCATCGCAGCGCTCGGTGGCGCTTGTTTCTTTCTCGGTTTTGCGGCCTCGGCGACCATCCTTGAGTTTCTCGCCGTAAGCGAGGAGCTAAAAGAAAAAAAAAATATGAGGGTGCTGCACGTACCGCTCGAGTTCGCGTCGCTCTTCGTCCGACTCGTCTGGCACGGTGCTCTTGAAGATCGCGCCGAGGAGCAGGAGCCCCCGTGCGCGGTTGTACAGCTCCTGGTCGGTCGCGCCGTGGTCCTTCAGCACGTTATCTACAACCTACCCACGCCACGCGTGAGTACAGTAAATGGAGAGGGGACGATGTGAGGTGTGCACGGACCTCGCGCAGAACCTGCACGACTTCGAAGCGCGTACCGCGCCATGACGCGAGCAGGATCTTGCCCGTCACGTCGATCTCGAGCGCCTTGAGTTCTTCTTCGCCCGCATCACCTTTGAGCTGTGCGCGCTCGATGTCCTGCAACACTTGCTGTACACTCAATCTGCAAAGCAACAAATTTCATCAGTTTGATTCCGGGCTTGAGCGTGAAAGAATTTGACGCACGCGCTGCCAATCACGCCCCAGGCATCCTTTGCCACAGACCCTTTCTCTTTCAACCTCGACCAGAATCCAGGACTAAATACAAAAAAAAGGGAATGGAAGGGTTGAGTTTTCAAAGAAAGCGTGGCTCAATCCCCGCCAGAAGGTGAAGGGACGTTACCGTTACTCACATTCCCAAGAACTTTCTGCTCTTCAAAAAGCCGCTCGCCTTGGTGACGTACGCGGTGCCGATGGCATGCAGCAGCTCGACGCCAAAGCTCTCGAGCTTGAGGTCGTCCGCCTCGCGACGCATGCGCGCCTCCCACGCGGCCGTCTCGGGGTCCCCAGGCTCACCAGGGTTCTTCGCCTCGACGAAGGGCCGCAGTCGCTCGGTGAGTTTCTCCGTGAGCATGCGGACGCGTTCCTCGAGCGCGCGTTTGCGCTCCCGATCCTGTGCCTCTTTCTCCGCGCGCTGCTCGGGCGTCATCTTGGAGCGTTTTTTCGAGGACGGAGGAGGCGTCGACGTCGTCCTGGGGGGTGAGGGGGACGGAGACGGCGCCGCCGCGGTCGCGGGCGTGGAGAGCGGTGCCGCTGTTGTGTCTTCTCCGGAGGAGGGAGCCGCTTGGTGCGACAGTGCGGCTGGGGTGTGGACGGCCGCGGGTGTCGCTGCTGCGGACGCGGACGTGGCTGTGGAAGGTCTCCCTGCGGGCTGTGCGGCTCCCCCGTTCGGATGTGGCGAGTCTGAGGATGCAGAACCGGACGCAGACGCGGAAGGGGGATGTGAGCCGCTGGCGGAGGCGGCTCCCTCGAACTCTGCCTTTTCCTCTTCAGTCATCATGCTAGTCGTGGCCTTGGTCATCTCTTTCATCAGGCAGATCTCCCCGATCTGCAATGCAGAAGACGCACAGCATCAATCAACACCATGAACTGTGGGGATAGGATAGGTGTAGTAGGCGCTCACGTAATCCATGAAGCGTTCGCCACCAAAGACGTTGGCGAAGAAGCCCGCGGCATCCTCGACGTTCGGGCCACCTTCGGTGCTGACCATCTTCTTCCCATTCTTATCATATACTGCGCGCAGGTTCTGTCAAAACAGGACCGACACGGCCACAACACAGCATCAGCTCAAACTGATTATGAAGGCGCGCAGCGTTTAAAGAGAAGAAAGTGGTTCGACGACGCACAGAATCTGAGAGCACACGATACGCCTCACTAGCTCGGAAGACAACGGTGAGCAAAAGCGGGATTATAAAAGAACAACAGTGGTAAGACGTGCCTCATCGCCTTGAACTTTTCCTCTGCATCCGGGGATGGGTTTTTATCGGGGTGGTACTGAGTGACGTCGGAGGTGAGGTGGAGTCCTGCAAAGTGTGACGAGCTTGGCAATAAAAACAGACCTTCATGGCGGCCCTGCGGTACGCCTTCTTGAGATCTGTGTCATTAACATCTGTTTGCACACCAAGCTAACGGGGATGAGGATTGCAAGGTGAGAATTTGTCATCGGAGAGAGGAGCGCGCGAGTAATTCAGAGGACAGGCGCTCACCAGGTCATAATACTCGGTCTCTACTGGTGCCATGGTTCGTCACCAGAAAATATCTAGACAAGTGAAGAGCCGAGGGATGGATTGGGTTACGGGTTAAGATACAGTGAAAGAGAGATGTGAAGGAAATTTGATTTGTTGTTCGCCGCAGTTGTTGTACTTGTACACACTTTGTACACACAGCCCCTTGACCCTTTTACGACTCGTAACGTAAGCAAGCTGTGGAGTCCAATACGCCAAGCGCGTCATCCATCATCGCAGACAGACACAGATGTGGCTCGGGCGATAGGTGTTTTTCAATACAAATAAGATATATTTGTATGTCATAATCGTGCGCCAAAACAACAGAATGATGATGCTACAACCACATAAATCATT
>Ga0307512_10000406_pt1 | contig 62800 bp, 68 predicted proteins | sample 14_EM_MG_FD_200267 | JGI IMG/M metagenome (GOLD analysis project Ga0307512, IMG submission 200267) | Populus trichocarpa ectomycorrhiza microbial communities from riparian zone in the Pacific Northwest, United States - 14_EM | ecosystem: Host-associated > Plants > Roots > Unclassified | place... | reverse complement strand
TATCTCTCGCCAACATAGCTTCATTATAATTTCCGGTGTACAGTTACGTCTGCGGTGCCTTAAACCTTCCACACCCCTAACCCACTATCACCAACGGCGCTCAGAACAAACAAAAAAAAACAAAAAAGATAGAGCCATTACCACATCACGTCACTACGCTTCCTTCCATCTAGTGCGTGTATCAGTGTGTGTGGTGTGTGATTCCATACTTTTTTCTCATGTGATGAGCGAAAAAAAAACAAAAAAGAAGCTTACAATCAACGACGGGTAGATACAGTAGGCCGGCGTCCTCTTACTTTCATGGCCAACTAAACTAGACGAACCGACAACTTAGACGAACCACTTCCTATGGACTCTTCCCCGATGCTTATCCACAGCTGCATATGTCGCTGAATGATTGGATAGCTGCCGAGCAGAAAAAACAAGACGAACGAAAAGAAAAAAATAGAAACCGAGAGGGTTCAATGCGAGGTGTGGTGTTGTGCGCGTGCATGCACCCTGCGCTGCACAACATCACGATCCACCGCCACCATCCACCAGTTATCTCTCTTTCTTCTTCCCACACGGAATTTCCTTGCGCGGTACTTATGAAGTCATATCCCACCCTTCTTCATCGCCATCCTTCCCGACACGTCTGTGAAGTCGTCGTCAAAGTCTAGAACGAACAACAACGTTCAACGTCCGTGAGGAGCTCTGACCAACTCATCAATCTGTCACAAAATCTTCCGACCTCTATAGTTTAGCTAGTAGTTTCGATTCTCTTGCGATCCAGTTGAAACGTGGCCGTGGGACAACTCTGCTGCCGCGCCGTACGTACGTACTTACCTCGCTTTTGGTGTTTTCAATTCCTTCTCCCGAACATATTCGTCATGAGGCATGAAGCAGCTAGCAGACAGACAGGTAATGAATGTCCTGTCACATCTAGCATCCAGCATCCATGGCCAGCAAGCACCGTCCGTAGTCCCTGCAGCAACACCTCGGGCACCCTCCCAGTAAGCAAGCCATTTCCATATGCTGGCCTAGCCTTACCGTTCACCGCCGGCAAGGAATGAGGTTGATACACAAACGTCATTTTTAGCAGAACAGATGCTGCGACTTTAAAATAGTTTTACCGCTATAGAAACTAAAATTCGAGGTGCAAAATTCACGACGACGCCTTGCGAAAATTATGTTTCAAAAAAGGTCCCAAAAACAATCAAAATAAAAACAAAAAACAGAATGAAACCTGGCAAATTTGCACACAAAATTCATCAGTTTGATCTCGCTAGGTATTATCTGGTCTAGCTAGCTTAACGCCACGCCCCCGCGCCTTTCCCCACCTCCCGAATCCTCATCCTAGCAGCATACATTCCACCACACCGCCCCACAAGCAGCGCACAGTAGCCATTCCATGCCATGCCATCGTAAAACTCGCAAAAATACCAGATTAACAAAACAAAAAGCTATGCAACATAAAAAATCATGTCCCGGAAAAAAGCGGTGCCTGGTCCCGCCTGAACGAGCGCTTCCCGTAAAAAATCAAACACATACAGACATAGCAACCAAAAACATTGACAAGAAAGAGAGAAAATACAAGAAATCCCAAAAAATATATAACCCAACCCAACCAACCAATCCAGTTCAAGCATGCCTGCAAAGAAAATGAACACAACCAAGAACAATGGCTCCGCCTGCTCACTAAAACAGGCATCACAACCCCCCAGCCTCTACAGTATTCGTCGTCGCATTTGAAATATAAACAGTTGAAAATACCGTTTTCGTGTCAGAGAAGAGAATTTAAGCCAGCTTCGAGATAACGTGGTGGTGGTTTGTGCACGCACAAGCTGAAGCCGAAGCTACAATATCGTTGGAGGAAGAAAACGCCGTGAATTCCAACCAAATGAGACGAAACAAAAAGACAAGCTCCCGCCCAATATCGACTCCCATCCCATCCCTATGACACAGTGAAATGTCTAGCACCACTCCGTGTGCGAGAAAGAAACCCAGCAAAGAGAACCAGTACCATAACACTAAAAATCATTATATCACTAAGGATCTCGGGGGTGAGGAAAGCTTGGAGGATGAGACGATGATCGCTTGCGCTGGTGTCCATACTCTCGCCCCATTCTTGTTCGATCTGAGTCTTGCTGTTGTCCTGAACCGGGTGCATTCACTGCTGTAGCAGATCCTATTGAGCCTGTGCCATTTCGCGTAAGATACGATGAATTGAAGCTGGTAGCATCTGCAGGTGCACTCATTTGTGGCATCTGGTACTCCTGGGGAGGGGGCGCCGTTGCAAAGCCAGACATGGTGCCCGAATGAGGAGTCAATGGAGGCTGCTGCGAGTATTTGAACTCTGACAATGTTAATGGCGGCGGGAAACTAGGAGGCCTTTGGCCGGACACAGGTGCTGGTGAGGGATATGGATGGGCGAAGCCTCCTGAAAGATATTAGTATCTACCGCAATTATATGGTGACTAGAGGGGACTCGTCTGTTCAACGTTGGAGAAGAACGACTAAACATAACATACCTGGATTGCTGTGCACATAAGGGCTGGCAGGCGTATCCGGAGGAACACTGCGCGGATGCTCATTGTATGATATTCCTTGGAGGGAATACCCACTAGGGCTGTGCTGATAATCATCATGGCCCGCTATCCCAGAATATGTTGTACTAGTTGCCAACGGTGAATTTGCGTTCTCACCAAGGCTACGTGGTGTATCATGTAATTGCAAGCGCGGCACGCTGGGGTGTGACCGGTAAGGGTCGGTTGCACGAGAGAATGGATTTCCTCGTTGCTGAGGGTTGAGCGGCGACATGTATCCAATATATCCTGGGCGCTCACCACCCGTAGAGACGGGGGACAACATATCGCCAGATGAGGGTGCCGCGTAGGATAAGCCGTAAGCCGGCGTTGTCGGTGACACAGCCACCTCATCCTCTCCCAGATGTCTCCGCCGCAGGGAGTCAGGGCGGTGATACCCAATCCCGCCCGCAGGAGACGAAAATTCAGTGGGTGATGCTGCTGGCGTGCCCATCATCCGTCCTCCATATTGCAACGTTTGTAAAATGGGGAACTCCTCGGGCAACGCGCGCGACTTCATCATGCGCTCACGATCATCGCTGCTCATTCGTTTCAGCTTGGCTCTCCTGAAACGAGCACGTTAGTCACCTGTTCCCCAGAAAGAAGATCCTAGCGAAGCCATGTAGATCAGATCGGCAGGCGGGATGCCATTCATACCTGTTTTGGAACCACACTTGGACTTGTCGTGGACTGAGTCCAGGTATCTCTCTCGCCAGCCGTTCTCGATGGGCAGCATCGGGATGTGCTTGTCGTGCAAACTCGCTCATCAGGAATCGGGTCTGGTTATGTGTGAGTCTAGAACGTAACCAAACAATGGCAGTTAGCGATCCGCATACAACAAAAAGAACAATCGAGTTAAAATAAATAAACAAATACCCCCACTAGAAGGGGAGGGGGATTGAATAACTTACCGAAAGCGCTTCATCTTTCGCTTCTCTTGTCTCCGTTCGCTTAACGACATATGCTGTGAGTCGCCGTGAGAGGATTGTCCAGAGGCAGTCATGTCCACAGAACGTCGATTTTCGGACTGCTGGGACTGCGGACTATCTATCATCGAACCCGGTGAACCTTGAGAGTGCGGTGACCCGACCATGCCGTGGCCTTCGTGAGATGCCGAGGTAGGCCACTCCTCCACGGCTGGGGGCGTAGCTGTGCTGTAATTCTCGTAAATACGTGACTGCGATGGCCGATGATTTCCTGAATGTGCGTCCTGCTCAGCGGAAACTCCAGTCGAAGCGTCTCTGTCTAAATGTTCCCTCCACGGCAGGTGTGACGAAGTGCCGTTACTAAACCCCGACATCTCAGGAGACATCGAGTGTTTGAAGCTCGACTCGTCCTCCCAATGGCCCAAGCCTCTCCCTTCCGGAGGCTGAGTGGTTTGTAGTAAGGCAGGCACGGTGAATGATTTTGAAGGTTGAATGTGCTGTGCTAGCAATCAAACTATGCAGGGTGCTAATATGGCGGGCGTGCTGAAGGGTGATGGATGATTATCACACCACCGTTATTGTTCGATTGAGTTTGGACGTCAAGAGAATACTTGTGCTTTCCGGGTCCAGAGTCCTGAAGATGTAGTATTTCAGATTGTGATTGCTTGCGGGATATATTGGATGCGGTGTTCCACTAGCGGCAAAATAGGTGCAGGCTGCAAGATGGTGCAGCGGATACTCTGAAGGCTGCCGGAAAACCTATTGATGGGCACCAGGTAGGATCGGCAGGTGGTTGGTTGGAGGGGTAGGAAGCCGTTGGCGCAAATGAGCGTGGCAAAACCGGTTATATATATTCGTGAGTGTACCTATCTGTTGTTTCTGCTGTTGTATCTGTCGTATCGTATCTAAGGAACGAGAGCTGGAAGAGCCAATAAATCGAGAAGAAACGCTTTTCCTAAAATCCCGAAAAGCGAGAACTGGCTGTTGGAATTTCAGAAGCCGATTCGAGCAAAAAGCGAGCGGTGCGTATGCAACTAAGTATAGACGGGAATTCGAACGATTGTTGAATGAGCAGAAGCGAAACGCCTTACTTCACTGACCCAGCAGCAGTTGTCTCACCAACACAAATGATGACAGGCCAGTGGTCGAACACAAAGAGAGCCGAAGAATAGACAGGGCAAGTCGTCTCACCAAATAAGAAACTGGGTAAGGAAAGAACACAATTAAGGTATATATGAAAAATATAAGAACGTAAGAGCGTCGACCTTGGGTTGTGCGCCAGCTTCTAGAATATCAATCTAGGGGCAAGGGAAGACACTGTCAAACCAGCGATTGGGAAGTAGTGCACGGGCTACTGAATCTGAATCTGAATATCTGTTGAAACTACTGTGCCCGCTGGTGTGTCCTTAATTCGCATCAATTGTTGGTAAAAGCTTGAAGGCGGGGTTGGTGTGGCTGCAAGGTGAGGCAGACGGGTGCTTAACTGGCAGGCAAAGGGACTCTGATATGATACTGGATGGTAGGACTAACCACTGTTATCACAGCTAAGGCTCCAGTGTAGACGCAGCGAGCTAAAAATCAGGAAGGGTCGCGGTACTGTCCGTTCAGATCCACAGATGTTTGAGCGTGCTTAGTTCTTAATAATTAACGACGTCAGTCCGGGTCGAGTATTAAGAGTAAAAGAGAACACAGCGCTTCTCGTAGGAAAAGAATAAAATGAATTGGGGGATCAAAATCGCGACACCGGATAAAAGAACGTAAGAATAGAAATAACACTCGGCGTTAAGATCGTGCTCACCCAATCGGCAGCAATCAGAAGTTCGCAAAGAACTCCTCACTTTTCGGCACGGAAGAGAAGAGGAAAGAGAGAACGAGCTCTCATGCAGCAACGGAAGACCAGTTAAGGCCAATGCTGCATGGGACCAGCCGCATGCCCGGTTAGTACACTCGCAGCAGAGCACCGCAGCAAACACTAATGACCAAACAACCAGCAACAATTACAGCAACCCAACCTTTCGTTCGCGTGTATTCTGAAGGCAATGATTCCAAAGCCGCCAGTTATTTGGCAGCAACACATTAGGCTAGAGTACGGGCAAAGATACGGAATAATCACAGGGCCTAAGGCCGCAGGGCGAGGACTGGGGCGTTTTGGAAATGTGGAGGACTAGGAGGCGTTTCAGGTTGACCACACGACGTTTGTCAGTAGCTCGGTCGTGCTGAGTGTGAAAACAGTAACATACCTAGCTATCGTATGCTGGATTTGGCACTCTCCTTTAGGGCGAACAAATCAACTCCACAGAGCCGACGCGAGGCGTGAAGTCGACGAAGGCCGTTTCTCCCTGGATAGGGGAAGTGTGGAGTTTATTCCAATTGGCGATAAACGAAACTGTGCATGAATGTATGTATGTAATGTGGTCGGTGTTGCCTTTCTGTGAGTAATGATGCACGTTTGCTGTCGCATCCCGGGGAACTATTTCAAGGCCGGTCGAACGACAACTTGTCCTGGCAAGTGCACTGCTGCTGCCACTACCACTACGTACACCATGCACAGCGAATCCAAATCTGCGGAGGTAGGCAAGCAGGTGAAGTGCAGTGGTTAGTGCAACATCATCATCATCACCTTGTTGTTATTGTTGTCTCTTTCGGTGGTTTGTCTTTGGACGATATCCGCCGCGGTCTCCTGAGGAGCTACCTATCCAGCTTCTCAATTAGTACATCCTTACGAGTCGGGATGTGTGCTACTGCAGTGCGGTGGGTGACTTGCCTAGGACTTCTTCTCTTTGCTTTCCGACTAACTATTACAGGTTCAACGTTTCTAAACGCCTGCAGTGCCAAATCAGTCTTGGCGCTAGAGTACCTAGGTCCCGTATGGTCTGGAGCCGCCCGTTGAGATAATATCCAGGGTTACACCACTGAGGAAATTGGAAGGAGCAGCAACCCTTGACGAGGTAGTGTTTTGGCAGTGGCCGTGGTGGTTGTGGAGATAGGGTGTCGGATCCAAAAGGCCGACAGTTGTCATCATGGTTTGTGAGTGGTTCGATCTGGACTTCCAGCAGTGGTTCTGCGGCAGTGGAACCGGTAGGCCCAAGGAGTGGTTAGTAGATGATCCAGATGGGCTGTTGTCTGCGGAACATAACCAACCAGCCGTCGTTTTGTAGTACATCGCGTGGCTCCTCGTCTAAGTAATAATCAACCCACTCATCGTTATTATTCGCGGAGAATTTTGACTACTCTAATACTGTAACGTAGAGTAGCTGTAGAGAGATTGACGAATAGATAGACAGCAACCCCCGCGGCCCCGCTGTGTAATGCTCGCTTCTCGCTTCGATACCAACCGTACGTACAAACCCTACATGTTCAATATGACTATATAGATGGCAGTGTCTTGCAGCAAACGTCAACTGCGGCCCACAAATGAATTTTCATATGGCACTCAGCGAAGGCACGGGCCACTCGGAATCACAGATCTAGTGCCGCACCCTCATTCGGCTTTTATGCTTGCAAAACCCGGCAAATTGCAAGCACCCCTGATATATCAAGCATCTAGGTCCCCCATCTCTCAAGCCTCCTCAAAGACGCGCGCTAGGCAGTAGAATATTAGTGGAAAAAGTATTCTCCCGGCAAAAAGAGAGGCGGTTAGAGGCATCATGGGCTTCAATATGAGGATTGAGATCTTAACCACTGGTTTTTACTACTTGCCTGTCGTGGGCGATAGACGATAGATCCTTTGAACCCTGGATTTGGTGTAACTCGATCATGAGATGATTCCTTCACTACCCATGTCTTCTAGAAGCCTTCCTACTCTGAACCCCTTGAAATCGATCGGATCCCAGTCCCCAAACGGTTGAAACTGGCGGATAGTGAGCCGGTGAGGCCGACGAAAAAGGAATAAAAGAAAAATAAAGAAAGAAAAAGAAAGAAAAAGAGAGAAAAAAGAAAAAGACCGACCTACACCCACAAATCCACTCAATGTGATCTCGGGTTCTCATGACAGCGAGACAAGGTCATGGGAGAAAGGTCCGGCTAGATGAACCGCCGTTTGAAATATTCCGAGCCCCGAAAAAAAAGCAAAAAGGCATTTTTTGCAGCCAGCTGCTCCACTCGGAGCCTTCCTCTCCCTTCGGAACTCGGCGGAAATTTCATTGCCCTACTTGCGTGCGCGTGTTTGCTTTCGTCAGGGAGTGAAATGTGCATGGGTTTTCACCCCACGACCTCGAATCCGCTGGTCGTAAAGCCGAGTAATGAACGTTCCCACTTCGGTCTCCACAAGCCGTGGCCTGGATGGGTCTGTGATTCCTTCACTGGTATAAGTGCCGGATACACCTATATAAGACTTAGTAAGAGCTACGGAACTTAGTGCGTCATTGTTATTGGTCTTTCATCGCACCCATTTAGTCGTAAATGCGTACCTATTCAGCACATAGAGAATCTAGCCAGTGGGAAACTCGGCCAGGTGCCGATCAACTGATCAATAACTGAAGTTTATTCAGCAGCATCACTGGACCCTGTGTTCTATCTAGTTAGATAACGACATACACTGCAGTGAGTGTATCGGCAAGACCGTGTCCACTACCACAACATACCCAGTTTGCACCTCTACTTCCCATATCTTTGGTTAACGTTTTGCCTGCCCCAAAGTACAAGCTTCACACAAGATAGAGTAGTGTACAAATGTAAGATCCAAAGAGACCCCATTTTAGCATTGCAGCTGCCGACGTAGGACTCTTTTCCCAACCAAAACGAGGCGTGCCCAGAGCTTTGATCATGACAAAGGTCTAGTGTTGGGCACGGTCGAATTTGCAAGCTATTCGCGGCATTGTGCCGGGCATCACACCGAGGGAGAGACAACCACAAGCCTTAGGCTTTTCCGTTTAGAAATCCCACCAAACAAGCTCTCACCCTTCTCAGTGTTGTCGTGGTAAAACAGATTGTTCATGGCAGCCGTTCATGCCCAACACTACTTGAAAGGTCGGGTCGGTGGGGGGGATCAACAACAATCTGCTCCTTCCTCCACCCATTTCCCTCAACGTGTAGGTACGTACTTGACGAAATATTTTCTCTTCGCTTTCCAACCAGGTCTCAGGCATACTAGAAGCACAGAGAAGAACGAACCCTAGTTCTCGACAACAACAACCGTCGGATGAAGCAGCCGAAAGCAATACCCGCGCAAACAAAAACAGGGTCTAGCAGCTCAGGTCTATCTTCGTCTTCAGCGTCGTGTTCCGCTCATCACGATTGGAGCGGCGCAGCGGGAGGCCATGAATGGATGGAGGATCTCGCTCGTTCCGTTCTGGCTCGTGCAGGGCCACATCTGCAACTGCATCTCATCTGCATCACTGAATAATCACTCGGATTTATATATTCAGATAAGGCGGACTAAACAAAATTTATGATCCACCCACAACAAAACATATCACCCATTCTACTATGTAACGCGCTCACAATAATCTTTCGCACCGCTTGCTTCTTATCAGCCAACAGCCGTCAGTTGCACACATTCCCAACCCCCTCCTACCGAGCGAGCGAACATGGTCTGCAAACCCTGCGCCTAAAGAGCAGATCTAGGCGGCGTGTTCCCGTACCACGACGTGTTGCATAGGCATCAATGGACTTGCAGACGGAATCGACCAAAGCCCCTACGTGTCCGTACGGACCGTGCAGGATCAGCAGCAGCAGCAGCAGCAGTTGATCGCATGTGCTTCCTACGTACCCCAAGCACATGAACAGCTAGTGTACGACGCACACACAAACAAACACTCACTTGCCAGCCAACAACAGGAGGACTGAGTGTCACAATCGAGCCAATCAAGGTTGCTAGTAGCACAAGTTAAACAAATGGGACAACACAATTCCCACGATGCTGAAGTGATAAGCTGTTGTTAGGCCGGGGGGGGTGCGTGCGCTGTACCGAACAAACACCGCTGAATGCAGCCGGTATGTTTGTACATGTCTCGGCTGAAGTTGAACCAGTAGGCCTAGCATGACATGTGTGCATAGGATAAGAACAACCTTTAGTTCAAAAAACCTATCATGAGTAGGCAGGTATCACTCACTGAGTGGCAAGGGGGAGTGCAAAGAGGAAGATGAAAGGGAGGTCACAGGACATCATGTACGATAGCGAGTATGACTGGGTAGAAGTGCGGGGGAGCACAACTGCCGAAAGGGCTGGGGAAATACCAGGGTGCAGGCGCGGGATCAACGGTCTTGCTGGTGAATTTAGGAGTTTACAATATGTGAATCCCTCCCCTACCCCTCTGACAAGCTGTAGCGAATATTCGAGACAAGGCATGAAGGATGGGCGGAGATCATCCGTATCAAGACACCCACAACATTTATCCCGCCCTCCAGCCCGTAGATGGAGAAACAGGCAGGTGGGCCTAGCATTTGTGTCCGAGCTTGCAGGGTTGAACGAGCATATATATATTGGTGTGACCAGAGCAAGAAAGCAGGATGATAGAAAACAAGGATCTTGCGCTGGAAGACAAGCGCACGTCCCTAATTCCATTTTCGCAGCGGGAGAAAACGGAGCTAAAAGAAAGAGACAATTGACAACCACGAAGACCGAGTATCGTAGCCGTTGAAGTTGATGGGTTTTCATTTCGGAACGTAGCTGTGTCAAACTAAACGCCTAAAAATAAACACTGACCACTCTATCTCCCACAGACCTATGTTGAAACCCCGTTCAAAAGCCACACAGACGCGCCGTACCCGCCACCGCACCCATCCCGATGTACAGTCATGGTTCTCCGGAATTGGCTGCTGCAACGAAACAGAAACAGGTTCAAGTCCAGTCCTCTTCGTATGCTCCCTAGGCAGACGAATTTGCTGCTTGGGCCTGAGCCTGTGCCTGGTGTGTTTGCTGATTCGCCCTCATTTTGATGTCCTCATTCATTTTCTCTTCCAACATCTTGAGGTCGTTCCGGGTTTCATCGAACCGGTCGTCAAATTTATTGAACAGATGGAACTGGGAATGTGTCGCTAAGCGCAACGCCTTCCACGTCTTGGTCTGTATGGTGTTTTGGCATTCGTCTATGTCGGGTTGGAGCATTGCATCCTTCAGCTCTTCCAAATCATGGTCCACAGCCTCTTGGAAAGATTCGATAGTTGGTACGCGTCGTCTGGTTAGTTAGCAATCGAACGCTACACAACACAGGCTTCGGGTATCTACCTCTCCTCATCCATCAGATCATCAACATGCAACTGCTTACCAGTGTCCAACCAGAGTCTATTCAGGGTTGGAGTACCCATCACATAAGGAAACGGACGCTCCGGCTTGCAGTGATTTGAGGCTTTGGTTTTTGCATCAAGAAACTCTTCTGGCTGCAGAGGCGCCATATCAAACTTGTGACATCCATCTGCTTTCCAATGTACCCAGTTTTGTTCCCTAGCGAGAACTGTATTGATTAGTCTCATGAAAAGCTTTCCAAGCTGGTCTGGCTGGAGGCTTGTGGATATTTGGTTCTTTGTCTTATTGGCCCATGCTTCCTAATGGTATGTTAGTACTAAAGACGCGCTAAATTAGGGAATCATGGGATCACGGTACATCTTCGGCGTTGAGGGTGAAGGTGTACTGGACAGCTCGATTCGGCATCTTCAAATCCTTCCATTTCTCTTTGGCTGCTGGCGTCAAACTGAGCAAGAAATCGAGCAAGATCATGGCTTGGACAAGGACATTTCGTCGAAAAGTCAAATCGCAGATCTGGAGAGCATACCGTTAGTTGAATGTACAACAGTTTGGGATTCTTTGTCTGCAGCAGGGCAGCTCTTGAAGATTAGACGGCGTCGAATACAACCGATCACTCGAACCAAACTTGAGGTGATGCGATCAATTCGGATTCTTTCACAAGCCACGGAATCACTTACTTCCAATTCGAAAAGTTCTCTGCTCGTCAAATATTTGGGGTTGAACCCTTCACCCTCTCCATCGTCTTTTTTCCGTCTGTCATCAGGAACAGTAGTTAATTTCTTGTCGTCAGGCTTTTTTGCAGGCCTTCCAGCCTCAGGTTTTGCGGCACCACCCGTTGTCTTGACGGATTGTTCATCTGCCTCTCTGAACTTTGACATAGTAGCTGCTAATCCTTGCTTGAAACGTTCAAAATTCTCTGGGATGAACAGTCTGGTGGGATCGGCGAAATCGTGCTGCATAGACCAGAAGACGGTGTATAGTTTGTCCGTATTCATCTGTCGGTCGGGGTGGACCTTCTGGTCCCTGAAAGTGACAGATTTGCCACCTCTCATGCTCTCGTCGCCCTCCTTTCCATCCAATTCAATGTCCTTCGGTGCGATGCTGTCGATTTCCATAGAATCCACATCTTGAGGTGTCTGATTGGGGATGTCATCAAAGATAGTGACATTCTCAAGATTGAAATCACCTCTCAGATTCACTGCCGATCGCTCTGAGATTGGAAAGCTCTTGCTGAGGAAGATCAATATTCGGCCGCAAAAGATTGTGTCCTCGGCTTTCGATAGTCGTCGCAGTAGTTCATTACAGAGTCGTAATAATATAAGAGCCTTTCCTTTTCCACCCTCCATACCTGCCGTTAAACGTTCAACCCTAGACTCGAGGTAGTTGAATAGTCTTTCGCATGACGGAATGGTTTGTGTATCGAAAAGCTCTTCCAACAAAGTGAATGGTAGCCCAACATCAGCGATTTCAAGCTCGGTGCATATCAGAGCGCTGTCTAGGAGGTTTCCGAACGCGACAATGGTCTCATTGTCCTCTGGATCTTGCTTAACCTATGGGAAGGCATAAGCAGGTGTGATGGAAATATGATGGAGACCAAGCTAACAGCGATATCATATAGAATAGCCTTATGGGCTGTTTCCAAAGAGGTCTTGTAAAAATCATCGGCTGCTGCTATAGGTTTGATGAGGTCGAGCTTATCGGAGTCAAGGTCTTGGGCAGTCAAGGGGGGGTCGAGTGCGCTCTTTTGAGTTGATGCAAGGAGCTCCTTTAAACACAATTCGAGGAACTCTGGCGACTTTAGTTCCGCCGATGTCGACGCGGGTTCGGTGACGGCCATTGTGGCGACTGTAGGGAGAGAGGGAGAGACGAAAGGGAACGCGAAGATCGGTTTCTTCCGTTAATTCAGAGTTTCGGGTGGGGTAGCTGTATGGGAGTGGATGTTTTGTTGTTTGCAAGAAGTAGATATGGATAATATGTCGTGGCGAGGTCGAGGACTCGTTGATTGATTGATTGTTTGCTTGCTCGTGAGCCGTTCGAGGTTGAGAACTGGCGTTGAGGCTGCTCCCCAATTCGACGCCAGTTTAGTCACGTGCACAGAGCCAAGATTTGACCGTGAAACACCACTGAGTGAAGCTCTGTCGCGAACCGTCTCCCAACAGCACCTCTCACGCCAACAACACCCACCAGTCGCCATTCGCTCACCTGATTGCGGTCCTATCCACTTCCAAGATCCTTGTTGGACCCTCTCGATCATGAGCAGAGCCTCCGCCAGAAACCCATTGGCTACCGACGACGGACGGCCGACGGTCCAGGAACTTCACGGCGACGGCCCGTTTGCCCAAGCTGCAAGGCGTTGGTGGTTGAGGGAAAAGCCCGCAAAATTCAGCCCGGAGGTTTTAAAGAATGACTTCTATGATGTTTTGGAGAAGCAGAGCTTTGGGTTGAAGGCACTTTTGATACTGGAGAATCTTCAGTTCTTGGAGAAGTAGGGGCAATCCCTCAACTGACCTTCCCTCTAATGATTGTGCTGACGGAATCGATAGGTTCTTATGGCCCAATTTCTCCGAGGATTCTTCGAATATTCATGTCATCTTGATTGCACTGATGATTAATGTGAAGCGGCGGGAGGGTATGCCAATATGGGGTATGATCTATTCGGAGAAGTTATCAATCGACGATATATGCGAGCAGTACTGATTTTGATCAGAACATCTTGCGTGTCCGCCGTCGTACTTTTCCGTTCTATTTCGGCGCATCCTATCAATGTGCATCGACCAGACGTTGTCACTTTCGATTCGCATCAACCTTTTAAGCTTTATAGTAACCGCCTTCCAATCGCTCGATAGCGGTCTGGTCAGAAAAGAATGCGCGACATTGGTTTCGATAGCAATCTGGCACAATTTATCTTCCGAGGAAGTGAGGAATACACAGTTAGACAAGTACCCCCAGACACGGAAAGCCTGGAGGGCGGCGGTAAAGCGATACGATGCGGCAGATGATGCCACGCAAATCCGACTACGGTTCGAGCGGTCATGGCTATATCAAATGGTCCTAGACTTTCTGAACCTGATGTACAACCCAGCTGGAGAATTGGATGATCCACGAGGTAGGCTGGCTTATCCTGTATTTCTTAGGTATGATACTAATGATATAGAAATCTTGATTTACTGTGAGCGCTTTATTGAACTTCTCACTGATCTGGACTCTCAACTTCCTACAAGGCGATACGTCAATTTTCTTTTGAAGGATCTCCATGTCTTGACCGCCATCAAACTTTCTCCACTTTACATCAGCTCTGAGGATGGACTCATCCAGGATCTACACAGGTTGTTGGAGCACTTTGTCCATTTCTCTATTGACGATATTACTGGGCTGCAGCTTTCTCGAGAAGATGTCCGCCAGATACACAACTCTCGTCTAGCAAAATTGCAAAGGATTGCATTCAGAGACTTCAAAGACAAGCTATTAATCCTAGCGCTGGCCAATTTCGGCAGCCTTGGACAACCAGGCGAAATTTCAGGCCATTTGGCTGACCTTTCTGACGAAGAGCTGGTGCAATTATGTAAACGCTTGGGCTTGAGGACGTCATATCCTAAATCTGTTAAATTCTCGATAGATCGAGCGTTTTTAACGGACGCAATTATTGGCGTTCATGAACGCCGGAGGACATTTCAAGAGCAGGCTAAATCTATGACAGTGTTGCCCAATGAGAATACTCTCTTCGAGGAATCATTCGTTCGCGATGGGAACTATGACGGTTCCAGACCACTGGCTATTCCTAAGCTGAATTTGCAGTATCTAACGGTTGGAGACTTTTTGTGGAGGTCTTTTCTCCTGTATAGACATGAAGCCTTCTACGGGATACGTCAGAATATTGAGGATTCTTTAAAGAAAATGTCACCCAAGATCAAATATCCAACAATGGAGACCAGCTTTGGTGGATTCTCGAAAATGGCCTTACAAATCACACGACCATCGTAGGTATTCTCTACTCTGAACACCGGGCCTCGTTTCTAATAGTAGCAGGATCTTGGAAGTTATGCCACCGAAGGTTGGAGAAGAGAGGCCGGCCGCAGTTCGTGCCGAAGTCAGTCTTGAGTTGAGCCGTGTATCTCCCGAGGTACGCCAAGAGTGGGAATCTCTGCGGCCAGACGATGTGGTGTTTCTCCTTGGTGTTAAAGGTGTAGATGACAGTGACAAGATGATTACAAACGGAACAAATGACAGACTGAGTTTGGTTGAAAATTATGGTATCAAGTGTTTAAGAGCTGCGGAAGTTGTCTCGGTACTGGACGCGCAAGGGCGTCAACTGGGATCCGGTGACAACAGGGTTAAAAGTTCAGGTGGGCAATGTCGGTTACACCTGAAGCTCGACGCAGATATGTTTCAGGTTTGTTGGCAGATCTCACCAGCAGTTGGTCCTAGTACTGACATACATAGGTCGATAGTGAAAACGTTAAGGCTGGAAAGCCCGATATCTATGACTCGGTTAATGTCATCATCCGCCGTAAAGGAAGGGTAAGGAGGCGCCGCAATTTCTGGTTCTGTTGGCGCCCGATTAACATCAGAGCGCAGGAAAACAACTTCAAACCTGTACTTGAATCAATTCAAGAATTGACACAGGCGGATGTTCCTATGCCTACATGGCTACAGGAGGTCTTCTTGGGGTACGGAGATCCTGCCGGTGCTACAAACCTTCCTAACATTCCACAAATGGTGGATTATCGAGACACGTTCCTTCACTGGCAGCACGTCTTGGAGAGTTTCCCGGACACGGTGAGTTTCGCCTGGCGGAATAGCAAGTCCGTAAGTTGATGAAGGATAGAACATAGAACCTGAACCAGGCACGATAGCGGGCGCAGGGCCCCCCTACATCATCTCTCAAAAGCCTTCCAATCCGCAGCCCAAACCATCCAAAAAGCGGCGTCGGGATCAAGTGGAAGAAAATCCACAGGTCAACATGTTAGTATCCACTTACCAGCTTCCAAATATGGGACCCTATCCAATAGACCAGCCCAAAATGAATTCAACCCGGTTTACGCCTACCCAAATCAAAGCTATCCGGTCTGGAACGAATCCAGGCCTGACTATAATAGTCGGCCCGCCAGGAACCGGAAAGACCGATGTGGCGACCCAGGTCATCAGCAATATCTACCACAACTTCCCGAACCAAAGAACGCTGCTTATTGCACATAGCAACCAAGCTTTAAACCAACTGTTCGAGAAGATCACAGCTTTGGATATCGATGAGCGGCATCTGCTGAGGCTAGGACATGGCGAGGAGGGGTTAAATACCAATACCAGCTACAGTAAACAGGGAAGAGTAGAGTCATTCATGGATAACCGTGCCCGCCTCTTAGCTGAGGTAGATCGACTAGCGGCATGTCTTCGAGCACCAGGTGCCCATGGAGACTCCTGCGAAACGGCTGGCTACTTCCACCAGGTCTACGTTCCGCCTGCGTGGAGTAAATACGAGGAAACAATCACGGCGGCAGGCGACTCAGCGACCGTGGCGACAATCCGCGAAGCTTACCCATTCAACGAGTATTTCTCAAACACACCATTCCCTATGTTCCCCGATAACGCTACCCACGAGGAGGCGCTCGAGATTGCGCAAGGCGGCTACAGACATATCCAAAAGATCTTCTCGGAGCTCGAGGACATCCACCCTTTTGAGCTTCTCCGTACCCCAAGAGACCGCCAAAACTATCTACTTAAAAAAGAAGCGCGTATCGTAGCCATGACCTCTACCCACGCCGCTATCAAGGTACCTCCTTCCCACCTCTTATCTTCTACTCCCGCGCACTAACACTCAACAGCGTCAAGACATCACCAAACTGGGCTTCCACTACGACAACGTCGTAATGGAAGAAGCAGCACAAATCACCGAAATCGAAACATTCATCCCCCTTACCCTCCAAAAACCCGTGGACTCAGAGCTTCCTCTCCAGCGCGTAGTACTCTGCGGCGATCACCTTCAGAACTCCCCTATCCTCCAAAACATCCCACTAAAACAATACACCAACCTCGACCAAAGCCTCTTCGCCCGTCTCGTCCGTCTCGGCGTTCCCCAAATCAACCTCGACCAGCAAGGCCGTGCCCGTCCCAGCATCGCAAGAATCTACTCCTGGCGCTACAAAAACCTCACCACCCTCCCCTCCCTGCACACCATGCCAGAATTCCAAACTGCCAACGCGGGTTTCAAACACGAATTCCAATTCGTAAATGTCGACGACTATAAAGGCGTTGGCGAGATCGAGCCACAAAAACACTTTGTGCAGAATCTCGGCGAGGCCGAATACGCTGTTGCTGTATTCATGTACATGCGACTTTTAGATTACCCCGCCGAAAAGATCTCAATCCTGACTCCCTACGTTGGGCAGCGCGCCCTGATCCGCGACGTCCTCCATCGCCGCTGCAGGAACAACCCCATCTTTGGTCTTCCCAGGGTTGTCATAACCGTCGATAAGTACCAGGGCGAGCAGAACGACTATGTCATCCTTTCTCTCGTGCGGACTAAGCGTGTGGGATACTTACGCGATATCAGACGGATGACGGTGGCATTTTCGAGGGCGAGGTTGGGGTTGTATGTGCTTGGCCGGAGAGAGGTGTTTGAGAGCTGCTTTGAGCTTAGTGAGGCGTTTAGTAGGCTTACGGCGACCGGAGAGGGGAAGTTAGAGTTGGTGATTGGTGAGATGTGGCCGACGGAGAGAGCGGAGGGGGCGGAGGGACAGGTTGCGGTTATGGAGGGGGTGGAACATTTGGGACAATTTGTTTATGAGATGACTTTGACGAAGGTGGAAATTTTGAAGCAGGGGGAGCAGCTGCAGCTGGAAGAGTAGGCAAGTGTAGATAGTCTGCTTGCAAGGAGGTAATTTGTAATATATACCACATCTGGAAAAGAAGAAAATTAGTGATTCCCATTTTGTTTATGATATAAAGTACAAAAACATCCCAATGTAGTTTCCCATCCACAACACCATATAAACCCCTCGCAAAACACAAATTCCAGGTCAATACAATCTACAAGCAATAAATAAAATACAGCTCTCTACGCAGCCCTCGCCTTCTGCTGCTGCTCTCCGCGTCGCTTGAGATAATCAAAGATCTGCTCTGTACGAGTAACAAACATAAGTCTCTTCTTCGCATCCTTCCAGGTCAGAATTCCCAGTTCCTCCGCATATCTAACGGTATCATCAAAGTCCCACGCAGATACAAAGTCCCTAAACAAGAACCCGGGGGTAGTCTTCATCCTGTCTCCCTCGATCTGCCACAGCCGGATCTGGTCCACAACCGTGGGCGGGAGGACTAGCACGTTTTTCCGCATTATCGGGTGCGCGTGGACGCGGAGGTAGTCGATGATTTGGTCTGCGGTGATCCCGTTTGCGATAGCGCGCTGGATGCTCCCGCGCGTCAGTTTGGCGGTGACGAGGTTGGGGAAACGTGTGCCGAGCTTGGTGAAGAGGTCCAGGATCGCGATGGCGAGTGGGGAGTTGGTGTAGGCGTAGACGCGGTAGTTGGTTTCGATGATTATGAAGCCGCGGTCTTCGGAGGAGTCTTGGGTTTGGATGGAGGCGGTGGTGGTGGCGGTGATGGCGTTGGAGAAACTTGCGGCTGCGGTGCGGAGACCGGTGGCGTCTGAGGTGAGGGTGGTGGCTAGTCGCGTGGGGTAGAACCGGTCTGAGTTGTCTTTGCGCTGGTATACAACGCCGTAGTCGCGGAGGTCCCGGAGCATCTTCTGTTGCGTCTGCGTGAGTGTGGCGACACTGTATGCTTGTCCCAGCCCCAGTGAGCCGAGCATGAGGAGGAAGTGGAGGACGTCGGTTTTTTCCATCATGAGGTCTTCAGCCATCTCTAGGTATTGGATCAGCAGGACCCAGATCTGCGCATTTCCCTCCTGCAGGATAAATGAGAATCCCGACTGCGTGATCTTTGGATGTCCGCGCTCGGGCTGCCGCATCAGCCCGCTGGTGTTGAGGAGGTGCTTCACGCCCATCCCTGGCTGCCGCTGCCCAGTCGGCTCTACCATGTAGTGCAAGATGCAGTCGAATTGGTTGGCGGCGTAGTTATCAAGGAACGGGACGTCGACCTTTTTCTTGTCATCGGCGGTGACAGGGACACCGAAGGAGTGGTGGTCTCCGCTTTCTTATTCTTAGTAGCCGGGAGTGTGGGGAGGAGGTGGTTCACTCACCCTCCTGTTAGTGCGAGTCGGAAGTTACGTTTAAAGATTGGATCCAGCGAGATGTTAGCACCATGCTCTTGGATGATGTGCAGCCGCCGCAGCTTGATGAAGGCATCTTCGCGTTCTCTGCGAAGTGTTAGTAGAGCTAGACACCCCCGAGAAGAAAACAGAAGGTACCGATAACTTTCGGTTCGCACCCAGGATTGCAGATCGGCGAGCGGGACAGGTCTTTCGTTGTAGAGGAGCGTGGTGACAAAGATCTTCGCTGTGGTACGGCGTCAGCTTCGATCCCCGGCGACAAGCTCGAGGGAGAAGTTGAACGAACCGAGACTGGGGAGCATGCGCCGGAAGATAGCGAGTGCCGTAGCAGGCTGTTGGTATAGCCGCTGGAAGGTTATTGGCGGGAGACTCTGCGTCGGTCAGCCTGAGTGGGCTCTGAAAGCTCGTTGTGGAAAATGTACTTGGAGGTAATCATCGAAGCTGTATTTTTGCTCCAAGTCAGCTAGTTGAATTCAAAGCATGGAGTTGAAGCCATTGATACCCCCGGATTGTAGACGACGGCGCCATTGTCGACTGGTGATAGGTGACTCTGACTGCTCGTGCCTCTGAGGAAGAAGTGGGCTTAAGCTTCGAGTGACGGCCCAAGGGAGGGTAAATTTGATATTTCTATGTGTAGCTTAGCGCTAGTCTGCCATCACATGGCCGCTAAGAATAAGGTTTTTTTAAGTTTCCGGCAGTTTTAATTTAAGCTTGAACCACAAATGACGTTTTGTTCCTGACCCTCTCATTTCCATCCTTCGTCATTACCACTCCCTCACCACCACTCCCTCACCACCACCACCACCACCCTCCTCCGTCACCCACACACCCACCTACCACCATCCATCCATCTCCCTTCTCAACACCGCCATCATGTACATTGTCCCGGCTACTCCTCTCGCCTCTCCCGATGAGATCCACTTGCACCGACGCTTCATGCGAGCCGCCCTCGAAATGGCTGAGACGGCCCTGAATACCGACGAAGTGCCGGTAGGCTGTGTCTTCGTGCACAAAAACAAGATCATCGGGCGAGGAATGAACGACACGAACCGGTCCCTTTGTGTTTGTACCTCCTTCCCACAAACACAGCATCAGCCAACCAGAAGATGATTTCATTAGAGGGATCATCTTCTTTACTTAATGTTGGGTTCTCAACCCTAACATCAACCAAAGATGGTGGCTCGATATACAATCTAGCAACTCTATGACTTTACTTCTTCCCCACACGAAAGCACATTACCCCACTAACCCCCACCCTAGGGAACCCGTCATGCCGAGTTCATCGCGATCGAAAACATTCTCCGTACCATGCCGCCGTCGATCTTCCGCGAAACCGACCTCTACGTCACCGTCGAGCCATGCGTAATGTGTGCATCCGCGCTCCGGCAGCTACGTATCCGCCGTGTTTTCTTCGGATGTTTGAACGACCGCTTTGGTGGGTGCGGCGGGGTGCTGAAGATCCACGAGGACCAGTGCGTCGAGCCGGGATACAAGGTCTACGGCGGTATCAACCACGACGAGGCGATCATGCTGCTCCGACGGTTCTACATCCAAGAGAATGAGCGGGCGCCGCAACCGCTGGGAAAGAAGCAGCGGACGCTCAAGACTGAGATATTGCCGTTTGGCGAGGGGTTTCCGAGGGATGGCGGGTCGAGGAATAAGAAGAAGGAGATGCTGATGCTCGCGACGGGGAAACTAGAGAGACAGCCGAGCAGTCCTACCAGTACAAGTGGGAGTTTGTGTGATGGCGACACTGGCAGCGTTGCGTAAATACCAATGGTCGGGAATTGGGTTGAGTAGGCAGCCGGGAATTGGGATACACGGATACAGGTACGGCGTTGGTTTTGTTTTGTCTTTTGCTGCGTTTTCTACGGGCTTTCTGTTTGGAAGAGCTGTGTGATCGGGTTGAGTCGAAACTTCCCGTAAGTAGGCTACTCTCATCTGCAATCGAGTACCCTTTGTTTTTATCCCCTTACGCAGGTTTTCAGGGTACTCCTCTGCACACCAGTGATTCAAAGACTATCACTACAAACACCATATCTTGCACTGGCACTAGTCGTCCGGTGTCGGCAGAGAGACAAAAGCCGAGGCGTTAACATGTTTCGGTACCCGACTTCCATTCCTCATTATGGAAAAAATTTGAACGTTCTCTCAGCTTGCTTCAACAAACTGGGAACACACGACAGACTTTATCATTCCATTCCATGTTATGGACGACACCACTAAATTTTGTTATGTCTGTACACTCGTAATTGTCATTTGCCATAATGTAAGATCTGCACCTAACCGACGTAACCCCGTACGTATGCTTGAAGTCTGGAAATGAACTACGCTTTCAATACGCTATCCTTCATGGAGAAACTTAATTTTCCATGGATCAATAGCCCACAAACGTGATATCACTCATTTTTTCGACATATCAAACCCTGTCGTGTGCCCATGTATCTCATTCCCTCGGCAATTTCTGTGCAATACCTAGTTAATCTCGCCCCTTGGGTGGGGATCCGGGACTTGGCTTCCAGAACATTGGAAATCAGAAAGGTCATTGCATTACCCGATTATCCGTTTCCGATTAGCCTAAACAGGGTATCCTGACGTCACTCACCACCAGCCTCACCACCAATCCTCATCACCATCACCATCACCATCACTACCATCACTACCACCACCACCACCACCACCACCACACCACCGCAATGCCTCCAAAAGCCGACGTCAACCGCGCTGGCCGCGAAACCATTGACTTCTCCTCCATCTGCGAATCCTGTCTCGGCAGCAACCCTACATCCAAATGATCAAAGAGGAATCGGGGATAGAATGCAAGATCTGCACCCGTCCGTTCACGGTCTTCCAGTGGAGCAGTCCGGAACAAAAAAACTGGCATCTGTCTTACCTGCGCACGACTCAAGAACTGCTGCTAGTGCTGCATTCTAAATCTTTCCTTCGGCCTTCCGATCACGATCCGTGACGCTGCACTAAAACTCATTGCTCAGGGACCCGAGAGCGATATTAATAAGTAGTATTATGCATAGAACTATGAAGAAGTTGAAGGATGGTGATGTTCCCGAGGAATATGAAAGACTGAGGGCGCGGCGAGAGACCTGCTGAAGGGCCGGCGAATAGTGAGCCGTACTATAAGCGGCGGAGGCAGGAGGATGGTGGAGAGGGGTCTAGCTGAGTAGAGGAGTATTATAAGCGAGCCCGGACCGATTAGAAGTGGGTGGGATGGGGCGCGAGGTGGTGGGGAAAGTGGCAGAGGCGGAGGAAGGGCCGGGAAGGAGACGGAGCGGGAGGTTTCCGAATGCGAATCAGCTCCCACCGGGACTGCAGGATGTTATGCCGCCGCAGGATTAGAGTATCACTTCGTTGTTTCTCATGGGGTATGTTCACCACCATTACCCCACTAGTGTTGAACGTTACTAATGATTGCGCCTAAAGTATTGAAGACGACCTCGCAGAACACCATATCCGTACCTTCTTCTCTGCCTTCGGAAACATCAAATCAATTGTCTGCGTCTACCGCTCCAGATGCGCGTTCATCAACTTTGCCAGTCACACGGGAGCGGAGGCTGCGGCAGAGTCGTGTCAGGGGAAGGCTGTGATCACCAGATGTCCCTCAGAATACAGTGGGGAAGCCGAGACCGCTGGGGAATATCGACCACTCACAGGCGGTGGGGATGCATCGCGAATTTATGTAAGTCGATTTGCAGCTTTCACCAGCATGAAAGCCTGAATCAGTTGATATCTTCGGGCAGTTTGAAAGCGCCCGGATATTTCTAGCTTTCCGGCGAGATATCGCAGAGCAACTTTCGAGCTTCCAGCAAACAAGGCTACAAATTAGAATTAGACTTACCGACCAGGGAAACCTTCGGTTTACCGGCACGGTAAATACTAAACTCAAGGTTATGCGACACGGTAAATTTTAGGTTCTCCCAGCTGCACAACATATCTACCATCTCCAGCATGCTCCCAGCCAGCTCAGATGGATTGTCTCCAGTCTGCTTCTGACGAGTCCATCACTACCATCTCCAGCCTATTCCCGAGCACCATCTCTAGCTAGCTCTTAGCCAGCCCACATTGACCATCTCGAGCGCACTTGGGCACCATCTTCAGCCAGCTCCCATTTCCAAGTGCGCTTGGAAGGCATCTCCAACCAGCTGTCAGTGAATCCAGAGTTGCTGTTAGATAGATAGATAGATAAGTAGATAGTGAATATCATACTACTATATACGTAATCACGCCCAGTGTAATTTGAAACGAGATCTATTACACATTATACGATATAACTGGAAGATCGACTACGATACAGAGATACTACGAAAGGCTGCGGAAGGCTGAGAATGGAGACCGGCGAAAGGAAAAACGCTGCGAAAGCAGTGGAAAGCTGGAAAGTTCACGGTGCTTTCCGAAATCCGCGCGAACTTTGAAAGTAGTCCGGAGTTCTGCGATGTGTCGAAACCTTCGAGAAGGCGTGGGAGAGCAAGCGTCTCAGGAGGAGCCCTGTGTAGATCCTGGGCCGAGTATGCAGAGTATTGTGATTGTAAAACCACCCGGAGAGGATGATGAGACGGGGTATCCTTCTCAAATTGTTAGTTAAAGGCGGATACACTTCATTTTTGTACGTATTTAGACATTGCTGTTTCTTCATATCAGCTTAACGATTGTTGCTTTTCCTATCTTCTGGCTTACTTGTTGCTCCGGCGTTTGGGAATAAAAACCGGTAATGTGCGGCTGGTTTTCGAGCGCACCGGTAATGTATATACAATAAAAAAACCCGAATAAATACTTAAGTAGCCTTGAAAAAGCACTTTTCCCCTCCATTTTGTTATCCTAAATCTCACGACTGACAACACCCTCTTCGCTGACTCGGTAACATCTTCCCCCTCCCTAACTTAATACTTTCATTATCCCCCCTCTCAATCTCATCATGTATCCGTAACTCTGTCTCCCATCAGCTTCCCCCTCCTCCCCCCTTTCCTCTCCTTCCCCTTTGGGGATACATACGATACATATTCTCATCTTCTGCCGCCTTTCTTCCCTGAACAACATTCTTCCTCAAGACATCCGCAATCTCGTGAGCATTCTTGATCAACTCCTGTGCGGCATCTGCGGCCGCAGAACGGTTCGTTTCGAAGCCCTTTCGCGACTCGAGGATGGCGGCGGTGAGGACGGTAGTATCGCTGTGGAAGGCGAGCTTTGCGGAGCGGATCAGAGAGCGGTAGGCGGCGAGGGCCATTGTGCGGTTGTGCGGTTGTGCGGATAGGAGGTTGGAATTGAGTTGGCAGGGATTGGTGGGGCGAAAGGGCGCCGGCGATACGTCACTGGTAGTTGGTTAGTGGGGAGTCGGCAAACGCGAACGCTCGAGTCTAGGGCCTGTTCCGCGCTATTTGCCGCAATAAAAGTGAGGTAGATTTGCTTACAGAGATCGCAGCTTATTGTCGAGGAACTGCGTTCATTAGAGGATACAGGCGGAGATCAAGAATAAGGATGCTTAGGTCAATCGTATTGGTTGCAGATACATTGGGCCTTGGGACTGGGGTTGCTGGCGCTAGCGCCAGCGATGAAAACCAGACGACAGACTAAATCGCGTCACCTCCTAAACAGATGTAAGGCACTAGAACTTACTTCCCTCTATCTCTCAAGCGTAACCAATGTCGTCTAAGTAAGTCTTGTTACTCATTATAGCCACCGACATCACTGCAGAGGTATAGCTCGCTCACATAGAATACTACAAAAACCAGTCTCACAGATTTGTACCCACCGCCTGGCTATAAGGTGCCTCCGTTTCCCTCTCTGTACTGGCCCATTCAACCCGAACCTGGCGCCTCCACTTACCTTTATGACACTGATGACATATGGCGCTTCACGTTGTTGTGGACACTGATCCTCTTCGCTGGGTTCCATCTGGCCTCTGGCATGTATGCATTCTGCATGATGCCTAGTAAGCTCTCACTTGGGATTCCATTCGCTTTTGCAATTTGTGGTGGGTTAGAGGCAACTTTGGCGGGAAGTATTGTTGGGTTGATGTGCGTTCTGCCTATACAGTCCTTCTGCGAATGCCCTGCTCGATCTTTATTGATGCTAATTTTTACAGAACTGGTGCGGTGTATCACGCGGGTATATTCCTCTCACGGTGCATGCGCTCCAGATCTTTTCTAACAGGATAAGGCCACCTTCGTATGAGCACTTGGATTCCGCTTGTATGGAGTACAGTCAATGTGCTAGTCTTAGTGGTTTCATCTTTTTCTTTACAGGGCGGTCTTTAGGGTCCTCAAACGCTATCATCACTTGTTAATTATATGTGAATAGAAAGAAGTGTATCAAATAGTCATTTGAACTAGGTACAATGCTTAAAAAAAATAGGAGAGGGTTTAGATAATCTAGATTCTCGCGAGGTTTGAGAGAATCCAGACTAGGGTTTGGACTACATTTCGTAACAACTGAGGTATTTTTGAAGATCATAACAATTCCACTTTCTCTTTTAGGACTACATCGAAGATATCCATGATAACCGTTGCAATACCTAATAGGCGCACAAGCCTATATTTTTATTACCTAGTGTGAGCCAAACTATTACTAGACCAATATGGTCAATTGTCAGAACATCAGTCGATCGACCACCGACCATCGAAGACATCTCAGCCTTAATCCGCTTCGTCAAACTATTTATAGCCCATTTATTCTATCAAACCCCGAAATATCACAAAAAGGGAAAGTGAATATGAAGCACTGTCATTCAGTCCAACCACTACCAATCATCCGCCTCTTCCCACGGGTATTCAGACAAATTTGCGCATATTAAGTCGCCCCGGGGGCATACCTCATCTAACTTCAAAGTGATGTCGAGTAACATATCGACCGTAAAATGATATGTTGTGGGTTCTACTCCTAGGTCGCGTATTGCCTGATACATCCCAAATTCGCCCCTCTGCCCTTTACAACTTTCAATCTCACCATACCCCTCAGAGTACCACTTATCTCCACAAATATCTTCAATCTCTGAGGCCTTCTGGGCCGCTATATTATTACGACCCGATGTTGACCTTACGATCGAGCAAATGTACTTGATAATATCCTGATCGACCATTTTCTTGATGTCCGAGATCCGGGCATATTCTTCCAACACTTGAAGTCGAATCTCTTTAGGGAGGCTGTCCTTCTTCACCCTCCAGATCTCACTCCCGACCTGTCCAACCAGATGCACAAACGATTCGTGGTAAAGGGTTTTCGAGTGGATTTTGTTGGCAATAATGATAATGTCGTCGGAATGGACACAGATCGTGCCGCGTGGGTGACGTGAAAACTTGATAACCAGCAATTCGATTGCACCCGCAATTATAGGGAGAGAGCAGTAAAGATCTGCAAGTTCAACGATGGCCTTGATTCTTTTGAAGTTGTCGCATGGGATATCGGCGGTTTTATTATTGTAGAATATACGAAAGAGGTTGGAGTACGCTTCTTGAAGAATTTTATATGTATGGGCAGCTGCAGAGTTTTCGGCTTCGGCCATAGAGACATCTGGAATTGAAACCTGAATTTCCGAGACGTCCATTCTCTCCGTATCGTGGGAAGTCTTCGGTTTTAATGTCAGTATACCCCCGACCTATGCGACAGTGAGAACTAACCCCTTTTGCAGGCACCGGCTCTACAATGCTCATCAACGGTGTCTCTTTGTCTAGCACGAGTTTGTATCGGTACTTGATCCCATCCGCGCCATGGTGCGTATTCTCTTCTCTCCACCAAGTCCCGGACAAGCTTTTATCAAAGAACTTCGAACAGTTGCGTAGGGTAGTACTGTGAAGGTGGTAGATGTCGTCAAAGACTGCAATCTCGACATCCGGAGGCACGGATGAGTTGAAGAGGATGACAGGAGCATCGTTCGTCTCACGGTGCTGCATAGTTCGCGAACGTTGATGCTTGAGAGTCTTGCCGAGCGCGTCGCCGGGGCGTTTGGGGGGCAATGTTGTGCTTAGGAGTCGTGATGTGGGAGACGCGTTGAGTTCTCGTGTTAAATGTGGCTATGAAGTAGAATAAATACACTCTACCATACAATAGTTTGTTTGTTTGTAATCATATTGCATTCGGCCGCGTAGCGGCCATGGCATATATATTTATCCACCGCCCCCCCCAAATCCCAGTCGCTTCCTCAGGGGTTTCAGCCCCTTGGCAAAGTCGCAAAAGCAGCACCCTTTGTAACCTCCGGGCACTTTCCTGTCCCCCCACAGTAGACTCTCTACCCGGCTCCCCTAACGCTCTACCACTCCGGCCCTCACTGCCGGTTCCCCTGAAATGCAAGACAGTTAGGGGTAGACCCCCATTCCTTAATAACCTGCAGTCACACTTAGTCAAAGTCCTAGCAAAAATCCCTTGTTATCGTCCCCCATGGTTTCATATGAAGTTATCGCAGTGGAATACCCCAACCACCTGAAATCAGGCAGGAGAGACAGAGTCAAAGTCGAGATTGAAAACTTCCTAGGTCATACATGGCGCGCTAACCATTATCGGGCTAGAACTGGTGGGCGGGTGGGTGGTTTAGGTCTAGTCAAATCATGTCATGACTTATCGTATAACCGGCATAAAACGTTCCGAAAGAAGACGAGTTGCCCCAGAAGGGGGGACTACTGTTCGGTGTCGATGCTGAGTGGTATCGATACTGTTGACGAGGTACACTCACCTGAAGATGAGTGGACACACGAATGAAGCCAAAGTAAAACCCCGCTCTCCCCCAACGAGGGGAAAGCTTGGCAAAACCAGGCATAGAGGATGGTTGTCGAAGGTGTGTGTACCATACAATAGTGTGTATGCCTGCACTCGAAAGCCACCCATCAACTGACTTTGCAAACTATACATCGGCAAAAGTGCAAATCGACTATAGGCTGCGCTACGCGCACACGCGCACTCGCGCAGCTCATAGCAAGCTTCCCGTGGACCCCTGCGCGACGCGCAGTCTATAGTCATCTATAGTCGATTCATAGAGTTGTGCGCGTGTGCCTATGGAACTATATACGGCTGGTGGCTGGAGATGGACCTATACCTGTCTTTACTGCCTGCAGTCGTCGCTGCAATCCCACTTGAGAGCCCGCTGGCGCTTGGGAGCCTGCATGAGAGCCTGCTTGGAAGCCTGCTCGATAGCCTGCTTGATAGCCTGCTTGATAACCCGCTTGATAGCCTGCTTGAGAGAGCCGTGCTTGAGAGAGCCGTGCTTCGGGAGGAGTAGAGTTTTCCAGGGGAAGCTTTTGGCCGATGGAAAACTCTGAGTTTGTGGAAGCTTTGGCTACTAGAAGGCTCTAAGTCTGTGAAAGCTTTGATGCTGATGTTGACGTAGCTATATTGGCAAAAGTGTAAATTGACTATAGGCAGCGCTACACGTACACGCGCACACGCGCAACTCATAGCAAGCTTCCCGTGGACCCCTGCGCGACGCGCAGCCTATAGTCATCTATAGTCCATTCATAGAGATGTACGCGTGGGCCTATGGACCTATATACGGTTTACGGCCGGAGATGGACATACTTGTCGTTACTACCTGGAGTCTTCGTTGCTATACCGGTCACACTATCGCTGCGAGTCCACTATACCGCCCGCTGGCACTTGAGAGCCTGCTTGAAAGCCTGCTTGATAGCCTGCTTGGGAGCCTGCTCGAGAGAGCCGCACTTGACAAAGCCGCGCTTCGGGAGTAGAGTTTTCCACAGGAAGCTTTTCGCCAAATAAAAACCCTGAGTTTCTGGAAGCTTTGGCCAATAGAAGGCTTTAAGTCTGTTAAAGCTTTGACATTGATGTTGACGTAGCCAACCAACCTACTTGACTAAGTGCTTTCGGTACCATCACCATCACCATCACTATCACTATCACTATTACGACTGTCAGCTTTGGACCGAATGCGCACACATACACCCAAAATCGACGGGAAACTGACTGCAGACTCCACTGAGAAACTGAGTCGGAGATCTGCTCTCCCTAAGATCCAATTGTCTACCTTTCCTGCAGAATCTAAGGCTGCAATTGTCAACACCATGACCTTGAGGCATCGTGAGATCTTGTTATGGTGGCCGCGCTAAAGATAAGGTTCAGACTATCATATCAACCGACGTCATGATTTCGGCCAACATACGCTGCCTGCCACATGCCACATGCCACACGCCACCTGCCACCCGCCAAACACTGCCCGCCATACACCACCAGTCTCACGCCTCCCAGTGCCTGCAACTCAGCAAGTCTCTGGATCGAGCATGCAGAAGCATACATGGGAGCAATAGTCAAGTGAGATTGGAAGCATCTTTCCTCTTGAGAGTGTACTTGGGAGCGTAGAGCCAAGTAGGCTGGGAGCATACCATTGACTGCAATTGGGTGCATACTAGAGGGCCTCTCATCTACAGGAGATCGGAAGCTCGACGATTATCAGCGGCGACAAATGGCGGAAAGCCCAAGGCAGTGTGCCTTATTATATATGTAAAAATTAGGCGTGCATTTAGGAAATGGTAGTTAAGAGAAAGGTTGTAGTAGGGCGAGTTGAGTCCGAGCGGCCCTCGATACCCACTATGTAACCCCTAACCCAAGCACAACTTCATAGTTTCGCCCTATCGCTTGCTTATCCGACGTGTACTTACATCTCTCACAGTTGAAAGGGGATTTCGGACCCGGATACGAGGCAGCCGCTACCAAAATACAGCAACAGCCATCTAGAAGTTCTCAATTCCAACCCAGCATTCCATTCAGCCCTAACTATTCTCGTACTCAACGAAATCGTAAGCGACCTGGTTCATTTCAATTCGTACAGCCCAGCAATGCGCAGAAGGGCGTGCACGCACAGACGAATTTTAAATCTCCCGACAGCCCAAAATTCAAGTAGTCACTGACGCAGGTAACACGGCCTATCAGCCCTGTGCATTTGAGGATTTACTTTTTATTAGCGTCCGCCCTATTAGCAGCTCTGCTCTAGCGGTAAGTTCCCCAGCCTTATTTCGTATTTTGTGTAACGTGTACATGCCCCAGAATTCTTAAGGCCAGCCCAGATCAGTGAGCCCGAAAAGTGTTCATTTAAGTTGAGCATTCCCCGCTCTCGTCGGTCTTTTCCCATCCCTCCTTCACTCCACCGTGGCCACAGTCAAGACGATATTTTCGAGTTATTTGGCACCCTAGCTGGACATTGAATCTAACAAGAGGCTCATACAGATGGATCTGAGTCGGATACGTAGTTCCCGTTCCCTTTCGCTCGACAGCATACGCTGCGATATGGGTAAGCTCCGATCCCACCTCCCCACCAACTAACTTCGTTATCTGGTACGGCGCAGTCTTGAGATCCTAGTCCTTTAGAAGTTTCGACGGTTTCTAGATATAGAACTGGCCTATGAGTCTAGTCTGTCAAACAACATTTTTCAGGCCATTGAAAAACGCCGGATGACAGACTGCCTGCTGTGGATCTGTTTGACACGTGTACTTGAAGGAATTCAGTTCAACCAATGGAATTAGTACATCGACATTCCCATCACATCTGTCATCTCCACGACCGGCTCCCCGTGATGGCGAGTATTCTCGGATCCACCCCAAACCCAACTCCACCTAGCATCTCTATTGCATCTGCAACCTCGGTCTCGACAACTGGTATATCGTCTGGAATCCGCCCCGTCTACCCTTCCCCTCCCCTCTCTTCCCACTCCCCTCCCCCTCTCCCCTCCCCTCCACCTCTCCCGGCTGCTCTCTCGACTGGCGTCCAACCCCCGACAAACTCTAAGTGGATCTGCTTTACGACAAGTGTCGAACGTCGACTACTTTGATAAGTGACTCTCTGGACTAGATTGGATTGGACGGCCCAGCTCGGGAAATAGAGCCTTGAAAAAAAAAATTTATAAAAAATTAAAAAAAACCGAGGATCTGGACTCTGAAACTCTTGTGCTGGGGCCGAAGCTTACCTGGCTCAAACACCGCTTCTTCAACGATGTTATCATTGTGAATTGGACTCTGGAACACCTCATGCTACTGGATCGAAGCCTGCCCGCACCAACTACTACTTCCCCATGGACGACTGTAAGTACTCACAAACTCCTTGTTCTCAATCTCGCTTTTCATTCTTGACTGTGATCATGGTAGAGGATGTTTGAGGTTTGGATTTGGGTGTTAAGGTGAGTCTTCTTCCTCGCTTCCTTTGCATTTTTTGCTCTGCTTTGAATGATTTGTAGTTTCTGTATTAGATGTTGGAATTGACGGGAGAATGCAGCACCGGAGGGGTGAAGGGGCAAGAGCGTGTTGAAAGATCTGGTGGCGGCGGGTTTATGAGGACGTACGAATCGGAAGCTGGTTCCGGTGTTTGTATTAGTGCCTTTTTTTCAAATTAGTGCTTTGGAGTATAGGGTTGCCTAGTACTTAGGGGCTTGATTTTTGGATTGAATTATGATATACAATTGTCGTCCTACGGTCTACAACGCATCGTGACATTGGTATATCCCGGACGAGGGTGGAGAGATGTGGCGGATGCTTCGGTTGTTTAGTACTAGCCGGACGTAACATGATGGCGGTTTTGCTATTAGGATGAGAGGCAGGAATCGTACACTGTTAATCACTCGGCAAGAGCTGAAGAAAATAGAACCCCAGAGAAGCAATTCTGAAGGGAAGAGAGAGTAAAAGAGATGAAACAATGCACAATATGCTCCGATGATCTTTCCTCATCCCAAGGCGGCCAAAGTTAGCGCGAAAGGGCAGCTCGGGCATAGCAACCCCGCACCTTTAAGTACCTAGAAATTAAGTACCTCCTGCACCTCTTACTAGGGCCCCGCCTTCCACCAGCATCGCTTTTCTCTGGCTCTCTTTCCATGCTCTTTGACAAACGTCTTCCTCCTTGATTTTTCGAGACCACTGCTCTTTTGCTATTGCTTCAGATCAATTCTCCCTCTCTCCACATATACCCAGGGCAGATTATTCTTCCCATTTTCCTTATCTACGGCTCCCCCTATGACCACTGCTCCCTTGCCTGCTACTGTTTTATTCCATCTTATCTTTTGCTACGTCGAGTATCATTATCATCGTTTAATCTGCTGACAAAATGGACGACTAGGTTAACGGTATTATCATTCTGACGGCAAGTGCTGCATCAAGCTATATGTCTGTAAAAGGCATTGCATGCGAGTCCAAAACCCAAACAAACTTCGTAAGGAATTTGAACAACAAAAGAATCGACATCATCCTCGTGGACATCATCCTCGTGGACATCATCCTCGTGGCATCACCAACTAGATAGACGAAAGACCCAAACACTATCTTGCTGCCATTTCAGATGGAGGCTATCTCTCACAGCAAAGTTGCAACAGTTTAGTGCAATTTCTACGTGGAGCTTGCTCTTCATTTCGGTGAAAAATGTTATGCAAAGGTTTCTTCACTATTTTCATCTTATTCACTACCTGCCATAAAGTTGTTCAATGCTAACAATGGACGTGTCTTACTTAGATAGCGGGCAAACGTGTGGGTTAAAAATTTCAGCCGGCTTCAGGGGATGACGTCTTCCGGGAGCCGATTACTCCGGAAACCGGTTGTCATGCTATGATACCTATCCTTTATCTCCTATAAGTCTTATGACTAAGGCTCGAACTAGGAGATATTGAAACTCAGCTTGAGTTATAAAGCCTAGAAAAAAAAAGTGGACCCCGGAGTCTACAAAATCAAACACAGAAACAGCAAAGAGATTTGTCTGTACTATGTGCATATGTATGTGGTGGGTGGGGTGGGTGTGGCGTTGATGGTGGTGGCGTAGGAGGTGTGGCGTTGGTGGTGGCGTAGGAGGAATTGAGGTTTGTTTAATATACAATTCTCATCATGTGTGCGTTCTAGTACTAACATGCTTAAATATAGGGTCATTCTATCTTAGATAAAATCTGGAAATGGGTGCAGTAGGGTTCTGTCACCTATTCATTGACTGGCTATGGATGCCCTTTAATACCGGATGTCTTCAGTAACAGCGGGGGGCTGATATCCTCATGGGAAGCAACCGGAAGAGTTTTTATTCTGGTGGCTTATTGCCCCAGTTCTCCCAGTATTTACTCACCCTGCCATCCGAGTTTGGAAGTTAACCTGACGATACTGTGATAGTAGAACGCCCTTGAGTACATATGCAGCCCCACAAACTTAGCTCGAGTCATATGAGCCTAGAAAAAAAAAGTGGACATTGTCTACAATACCGAATATCGTGTGTGTGGATTAATATTTGCGTTGGTAGGGGGTTGAAAGGTTTGTGGGGAAGAGGTTAGTTCGCCGTCCACTATTAACATAATTGGTCGTTAGTGTTAATTTCTGTGGCATCCAGATAACATTCCATGTGGATGTTAGGAAAATATCATATCTTCTCGCTTCTCTCTGGGAGACCAGTAGAAACTACACGAAATATTTGACAAAGAATGGATGAGTCTGCAGCACCTGGCAATCGAGTAAAAGGCAAAACAGAAGAGTTGGTGAGTACTGTGGTCTGTTTTATTTTTAACTAGTTCCAATTAGTAACACTACATTTTAGGGTTTCTTCTTGCCTGGGACCAATAAACATGAACCTCATGCGGATGCTCATTTTTCCGAATACGCACTTCATTTCTTGGTCAACATATTGCGTTCTACGGTTGTCTTCTAGCACTGAACAGTATACATATGGTGGTGGTGGTGGTAGTGGTGGTGGTGGTAGTGGTAGTGGTGGTGGTGGTAGTGGTGGTGGTGGTGGTGGTAGTGGTGGTGGTGGTGTTTGGCAACTACTTGGCACTCATCTCCGACGAAACCACACCTTGCCAGGTCCCTGCTACCAACCAGGTGCACCTGTCAATCCCCCGGCCATAGATTTATAGTGGGCGTTGTGGTGTGTCTTTGGACTAGCATTCAGCCTAGCGGTAATCAAGGGCGACGAGTATGATTGATGTTGATGACGAATAGGGTGTCCGATCAATACTCGTTCAGGATGAACTGTGCACAAAATGGGAACTCGGTTTTACCTGTAAGTGTTTTTTTTTCTCTATTTTGCTCTCCGTGTTTTCTTCCTTTCTTTTCCTCGCTTTCAAGAGTCTGCCATCGTAACGCTTCCTTGCCTCTTCGCTGTTAGCGGTGGTCTTAATGCAACACATTCCCCATTATTAGTTTATCTGCCATTGATTAGGCTAGCGTTTCCCTAACTCAACATACTATATACGGTACGTTGTGTCTCCCTTTCTAGTCGTTAAAGGAGATAGGAAATCGGACCGAACAGCGAGATACAGTAGTCGGTTAGGTATGCTTATAATATCTGGTTTGGGTTACCCTTGGGCATTACTTTTCAAGCTGGTGGATTAGAAATAGCTGTGGTATGAAGGGGTTTCTGTCTTGTCATACATGCCTCGAAACAGTGCTTTTTATTATTGGAAATTTTGGTCGAATATGATGCTTATTTTACCATGACCTACAACTAATTGAGTATTTTCTGTATATTGCGTCCAAAGCTTGGTTTTCACGAATCATTCAACGGCTTCTGTGGCGTGTGACGGATTATGTGAACTTTCAAATTCTTATCTCCCCGTATTGCTCCCAGCACTTATTCTCTCAGCAACCAACTGCCCAGCTGCATGCAGCTGCATCTGCACCTTGTATGACTCAAATGACCCTCGCTGTACCCAATCTCCTACCCAACAAACGCCCTCTCCCTCGACACTCCTCGTCTACGCAACTATTACTAGGTTATACCATATCCCGCTCATACTGCTATACCCACACGAACACTATGGCCACCATTCTCTCACCACCTAGAGCGTCTCAATGACACATGGACTAGGTGCTCCCGCCAGCCGCAGTTCCCAAACTCGGTAACAATCCCACCGAGGCAAATAAATCGACCAGCTACGAAGAACATAACTTCGTTATCCCTACCAATGGAAAGAGACTGGGAAAAAATGCGGCAGGACGAGGTATGTGTTGCGTTCTATACGTATATACTGCCCGAGCTCGACAAGGGAAATAGGGCTAATGTGAGAGACGATGGGGTAAAGGAGGATATGGATTCATAAACGTGCAACACGGTAAGAGACGAGAGGAAACGGAGCGACTTGGCGTCTCACCCTGTACACAGTGTCCTCGACCAAGAAATATACGCTTGTTGGAAGTTTGATGTCGTGCAAGGGTTAGGGGTTTTCGAGGCTGGTTTCGATGTCCTTATGAATGCGGGGACGGAGAGAATATCATTGATTGGACTGTGATCGAACCGTAGGATCTAGTTCCTTCGAATTTCTTATCTCTGCGGTCTATTCACCCACCAAAAATCTTAAGGAGACTATTCCATTGCGTCACCGGCCCGGGATCCCCTAGCTCCACTTTCTACGGGTAGTTATCTACATGAAAGACGACGTGAGAGATCTATAAATACCAAGTTCTCGGACTGGAAACCTGCGGTTGCTCGTCTTTTTATGTAAGACGGCAATGTTTTCAATCCCACAGTCGTTTAGAGGATGCTGCCTCGGTTCACGAGGTGTTTTCCGATACTACATAGGTCGCATCCGGCGGTGTGGTAGAATCAAAAGCTCGCGTCTAGTGATAAAACAGTTTCCTCGGCAAGTAAATTTATGAAACGTGGATTCATGCTCGAAGAGTAATCACCGCAGGTTTCGAGCCTAGTACTATCTTGGTGCTATATTTATACTTGCATCACGGTTGTAGAACTTGGACACAAGGGCGACAGTAGGAATGTTGCTGACTACTCTCTAGTGATGATTGTGGGAGCAAATTGCTGTTAATTCTTTTCTTTGATTCCTTCGCTCCGTTGCAGGTTCACTTTCTACCAAGTAAAAAACCCTTGTATGTCTCGCCCTCCATGACCGCGGCTCGCATCCTTTAATAAGCAAAAGCAGATGCCTAACTTAGCTAGCAGACCGTGGGGTTACAAACGCCAGGTGCTGTAAACACCAAGGTTTGAAACCTCAGGATAGCACTGTAAATACCAAAATTTGAGGGTGCTATAAACATCCAGGTTAGAAACCTGTATTTCTATTCTTTTAGCTCTGCCGTTTAGTCCCGATAGAGGACACATTTCCCCCTCAGCATCATTATTTCGGTGGGCATAGCTGGATCCGATCCGTCCGTCTTGACGCGAGTATGGGAGGTTAAGAGATATTTCCCGAGTAGAACTTCGTGGGCGACATTCTATGTCTAGAATACATCCACTACGAAGCCGCCGCGGCATAGCTAGATAGAAAGAGCCGGAAATCAAAGTCCGAAACTGGTGAGAAAACACTCCCTTAGGCGGATAAAATTCATCCTTGATAGATTAAAGAGTGATCACCGCAGGTTTCGAGCCCGCAATCTTGGTGTTTACAGAACCGGGCGTTTATAGCACCATGCTCTACTAGATGAGCTAGCACGTTCTTGTGAATTCGATACCTTGGATCGCTGAACTCCCAATCTACAGTTACTCGTGTCAGAGCTGTAGTACTCGAATACAAGTGTTAAGGTAGAGTACTAGATCAGGGCCATAGTACCACGACAAATGGATGGGGTGAATATCCTCTCGCTTTTCTTTAGGCTTGTGTATCTACCTCTCTATACTCTCTTGTTTACGTCCATTTATGTAGAGTGCAGCATCACCTGTCACCCGGAGAAATGAGTAACTGTTCCACGACGGAAAAAAGAACAAAAGAATGCAAAAGAGTGAGCCCAACTTAAAGTTTTGAACCTTAGTGTTTAGAGCATCTGAGAACTTTGATGTTTATAGCACCAACCTCCTTGAGTTTCGAACCCTGGTGTTTACAGCATCTGGGGTTTACAGCACCGCTCAATAAGCTAGACATGAGATATTGTTTATTGAAAGATTCGAACCCTTACCATGTGAACAATCCTCTAGATCTCATGCAAGATAGTAATGAGCGTAGACGCTGCGGGGCGGGGCATGCAAGTAGAGAGCGAAGCAGAATAATTGACAGGAAATCTTTCACGCGTGCCTATTTTAACCATTGTATCTAGATACTACAGCCTTGATGTGAGTAAAAACGTGACTATATCCTTCCGCCCCATTACAGGTTCACACGCTCTCTGTTGTGTCTCCCTACTGTAGTGCGCACGACCATCACTGTCTTTCTTTAAAGATATGGAGGAATTGTTGGAAACCATGTTTGCATGATCACCTTCCAATAAACAAGAACGTATGCCTAGCTTAGCCGGCAGTGCTTCAAACACCATCCAGGTGCTATCGGCTGAGCTAGGGTGTTATTGTTCTGATAGCGTTATGGGATCCTGGGTCGTTAATCTCCTGGTCACCGGCGTCGGTGAGATTCTCTTCTTTCTATGCTGAGTTCATAGTACATTCCTTGAGGAAGTTTTTAAGCTAAGACGTCGAATGTCCCGAAACACTGCCTCTTGAAGGATGGTCATGAGAAGCGCAAGTTCCAACGCCAATGGTCCATAAATCAAATAACAGAAAACAGTGCTGTTACAGTTGCCACCCCGTCAAGATCTCTGCCTCTACATGATCAACCGTTGTCTAAGGGGTGGCGGAATGAGATCAGGAGTACCGAAACCGCTCTGTTGGTTGACCTGAAGACAAAACCCTAACCCTTATGAGACGTTTCCCACAGCCCATCTTCGTTCCGTTACGAGGCACTATATCAGGCATCATAGGGAACTGTACGCTTATCATTCGATTAACTAGTTAAAATCTGATAAATACTGCGGCGGGTGATCGTGCAGAGTGATGTAGGTCTTTCTGTTATCTTACGTCTCATCTTTACCATGAAATCGTGAAAAGCCGCCACCAAAAATGCCAGAATATGGATATAACCCCACATAAGTACACATTGGACTATATACACACGGGTTTTCTTTGTCTACCCTGCATTGTCAGTCGGCTTACCCGTTAGCACTCGACCGTGCAACCAGCATCCAGACAGATCGTTGAAACGCTGGGTCTTATGAAAGATGTAGCCAAGGTGCTAGTACTATAGTAGAATGTATTGAAATTAGGTATACTAACTAGCTCCAGGGCAAGACAGTCAATCCTTAACTACCACACTCCAACCACTGACAGAATGATCGGCTAGCTTAACTTGTGAGGAGCTATAAACACTCAGTGCTTTAAAACACCCGGTGCTCTAATATACATATACAGTGCTTCAAACATTCTTGCGTAGGTTCGAAACCTGCAGGTTCCGCTATTCTTTTACTCCTCACCTTCTTACAGTTTTTCACAATAGAGACCCAGGCAAATCCAAGATTCGCGTTCGAGAGTTGTCACCAATTTAGCCAACCAATTACAAATCTACCAACAGCTTTGTGCGGTAGATTTCTGAATTAAATATCTCACTTATATTTGCCCGTGGCCCACATTCTCTAATGAACTAATATCTCGAACTTGCAACGAACGTATGCCCACGCAGATGCCAACCCATGTGTGAGGAGAACGAATCAAGATCTCGTAGTTTAAGTCCATCCTATAAACAAGGTCGCCTAGCTTAACTAGTGAGGTGCGGTAGGCAAGTGCTGTAAACATCAGGAGTAGGTTCGAAACCTATTGTATCACTCTTTAATCTCTTTTATTACTTAGTATGCCCGCCAGAATACGCCTGTAAGACGGACTTGTGACCTTCTCGAGGGGGGTTATGATCTTGTTTTTGACGGCCAAAGGATCTGTCAACCATGCAATATACTGTACTGGCCTCCGTGGTCCGGATAAGACCTGGTGTTGACAGCAATTTTGAGGTTGGACAGCTCTTGCTGACAGCTTTTGTGTACTCGGACATAGAATTGGGCCATGGTTTCGCTATTGATAAGTTTGGGAAATGACCTTGAAATGCAACAAGAGGAGGGGTGAGGAGCAGCCCTGCTAAAAGTAGAGACTTCAGGACTTGCAATTATTCTATTATCTGCAGTCTTCGCATGTACTGTACAATCATCAATGCTGTCACTTTTTGATTTTCGGACACCCCAACCTGGCGCCGACTGACAAAAAATTGTCTGGGGGGAGTACAGCTGAAATCTTAGCTCAGCTGGTGCTTCACACACCAGGTACGTGCTATAAACATCAGGGGTGCTGTAAACACTAAGTGCATGTTCGAAATCCGCACTTATTACAATACTTTTGTTTCCGCGTTATCCCCTACACGCCTGATTTTCAACGAACTTGTTGCAGTTTTCAGCCCTGTAAGCTCATTGGTTGATCAGTATCGGGCTGAACAACCCCAACCCGTTTGATTGGTCAAATCTTATGATCGACATCCCAAATAGGAAGTGCAAGAGCTGACAGCCTAGTCTAGTCGGTGGAGCATGGTGCTTTAACACTGATACCGGCAACAGGGCTAATACCTTCATTCATGCATTCTTTTGCAGCGGTTACTTACGTAGGTGTCCATAAAGAAAAATATGCGCTTAGTCTAACCCACTCCACTAAGAAAAAGCAGCAGAATAATCCTGTAAGACACTGAAAATGAAGGCCCAGTCATATCTCCACGCTTGAGAAAGCTCGCAATTCATAGAGTAAACTTTGATTTTACCATCAAAGATCTGTCAAGTCAGGAAAATTCAAGAAGCTAATCGTTTAGCTGGTGTTGTAAACACCAAGTGTAGGTTCGAAACCTCCAATGGTCGGTGCTATAAACATCGAAACCTATGGGCCCGAAACCTATGGTGGTTAACTCTTTTGCTATTCTCTTATCGCCCGCAATCAATCTTGTATCGTCACCAGCCCTAATTCAGCTCTCTCAAGGATCTATCAAGGCATGGAATATACAAGAGAAGGCAGCAGAACAAGGTACTAGAAACACCAAGTACTCTAAACACCAAGTACAGGTTCGAAGCTTACCTCAATCTTAATTCTACAGTAGATTATGGCGCTATAAACACCGATCCGACATCACAGGCTCAATCGCTGTGACAATCATTCTTTTGCCATGCTCTTATCCTCACAAAGTCGCCCACAAGCAGCCTCCTTCGTTTGTTGCAATCCCAATTCCGCTTTATCTCCAAGAATCTGAAAATATCATGGGATATACAAGAATTGAAAACTAAGCTTTGTTAGGCAGAGAGCATGGCACTATAAACTCCAGGTGCTGTAAATATCCGAAGTCGCGCAGGCTCGAAACCTGCGGTATGATGGCCCTTTGTTATGCCGTTGTTGAGCACATGTACACTATATTGGCTTTCACGATTCCCCTTTGGCCTCGGCGGAGTATGTACGTTCGCAGGAGGGAAATATGCGATAACCTTCTCAATATCTCAATATGATTGTGATTTTGCGGTTCTGTATAATAATCGAGGATAAAAAAGCTAATTGCTTATTTCGTTAGCAAGGCATGGTGCTTCAAATACTAGCTACGCAGGTGTTACAATCAGTGATTCAAACACCAGTGCACAGGTTCGAAACTTTCTGGCTTCATCATCCTTTTGTTTCTCCTTCTCCTCATATCCTCTAGTTTTTCACAACGAAGTAATATTGCAAAGAATATCCAGTCTTCCCACGCAGATGTCAACCCGTATCGGGTTTAATAAATCGCCAGTTGACCGAAGGAAAATCCCGTAAGGTCATCACATTAATAAGACCAGATTGTTTAACGTAACTGGTAAAAGTGCTTTAAACCCTGGTGTTCTAAACACCTAGTTGCAAGCTCGAAACCTGCGCTAGTCGTTTTAATTTGTTTTATCTTGAAGTATCTCGTGCTGGCACACAAGAGCCTACAGGGCTAAGTATTCACTGTGAGAGGGAACGGGTGGGGGCATGCCGGCAGAACACACCGGGTGTGCACATCTCTGTATTGTCCACTTGTCTGTCGGGGTTGTTCAACATGCACGTACCATTTGGTGTTGGGGATAATACAACTCCCACTATACCGGGGCCGACGTTGCAGCCCAATTTTAGCAGTGAATAAGAAAGAAAGAAGGGGGGCGTGAAGAACGCTCTGGCATATGGGGTGGGGCGGAAGGGTTCGCCGCCACTTCGGTGGCGAGCGTAGTGAATATGGATAAGGCTTAGGGTGTCCATACAGCATACGCCGAGTCGGAAACTTCAGACCAGAATATTCCTAATGTTCAGCAACGTCACCACTTCCACCCTTGTTGCTTCTATCTGGAGCAGGCTTTGCAGGTTCCGGACTCGGTTGGAGCCGTCATTCGTCGAGCATGGACGGTAGATAATACGAAGAGTGTAGTGTAGAAGAGAATAGGTACTTTCTATGGACTGGTGAGGACGGGAATGCATACCCGGTAAGTGATAGTGTCGATGCTTAATTTCTCAAAATTTGGATTTTAATTGCTGATCTGTCTTGCCAGAAACTCTACTTGGACTGATTTCCGCCTGCTGTTGTTCTGATAGGAGTGAAGATTCTGCTCGCTGTGATCTGAGTGGAATGCTTCTCGAAGCCAAGTTCGTTCGTCTCGTGTTTAGCGCCAGACTCAATAACTGGATATTTCGACTCTTCAAGTAACAGCAATAGGTGTTGGTGTTGGTAGATACAGGTAAGAGAAGAGAGATGGAAATGGTGAGAGACTGGGGCTTTATAAACTGATGGAGCGGCCTCCAATTTCGCTGACGTTCGCCTTTCCTTAATAATTTGGGGAAAGTGTTTTCCTATGATTCTTCGATACTCTCTTGGTTCCACGACCATGAAACACAGGCAACACTTCTATTCCCGTTTCTGTGCCTATTGACAATTCTCGAGACCCCGGTAGTTTCCAGCGCGGCAGAGTTCACTGCCCATAAACGCTCCGGGAAGCTACAGCTCGCAAGCTTGTAATGATCCTTGAGACAGCTGCGACAACACAAGCGCTTGAACCCATCACCTAGGGAAGATATCAATAGACAAGGGAACACGCGTGTGGAAACCACACGGTACCCCGAAAAATGTTTCCATACTTCTGCTGGTTCTCTCTCAAAGTTTGCCCGAACTCGCCTCCGGCTCCTTCGGGCGTGTGTTGCTCGCAAGCTCGCCATATCTCCCCCAGCCGGGTAAATTTACGTGAAATTTCGTGTCCCCTTGTGTTATATAGTAGAGATATCGCGAATCCCGCCAAGACCGACTTGGCACGCTACTGCAGGTACCAGAACCGTCAACATCACAAGAGGGCCGAGTGTACATATCATATGTATGGGGTAGTGATGCCACGGGTGTTGAGCTCACTGGCACAGTGAGACTTCTCTCCTGCATGCGTTGGATGACGAGGTTAACCACGGTATTATCTGGTTGAACTCGGCCCATGCAGCTTTTGCATACCCGATTTTAATAACAGCAGCAGTTTTTTGCATTATTCATGGCGGTTGGATGGTATTAAGTCCTGTACGTACTGCAGATATTAGGAACATCACAAGTCCTATGCAGGGGTATATACAACAGACGGTTTTTGGAAATTAGGTGAACGATATTCGGTGACTGGGTTCCACAATTCCTCTCTATAAGTAAAAGTAGCTCAAACTTCCACCTTTTTACATGGAAGAAACGAATGATGGCGATAATACCTGCATCCTCGGTGGTCGCTTGTATGACTACTAAGCTCAGAGTTTTAACAGGTGTACGAGTGAGGAATGGCCATGCTGCATTCACGGACAAGTATCCTCAGCAAATAAGACCTCCGACCCCGGTCCTCAGCCTTAGAAGCCAATATTGAGCATACCATACAATATAGTAGCAGCAGTAGTAGCAATCCATCGGAGCGAAGAACACGAACAAAAACAGCCACAATTAAAAACAAATCTCACCTAAAACAACACGCAACAAGAGAGTAACAGTCGGACAAATAAACAAGTTTTAGGTCCCAGCAGCAGCAGCAGCAGCAGCAGCAGTAGCACAGAACCCTAAAGTCCGAAAGAAACCGAAAAACCCCCATTTTATTTTACCCATTGTCACATCACGTCATAAAAAAATTTCCAAATGCAACCTCTTCCTCATTCCCCGCCTCATCCCACCCCATCACCCCATCACTCCATCCACCACCATCCGCCGCCACCGCCTGGCGCATCATCAGACCCCATTGGTTGGTTGCATCCTCAACGTCGCAGTTCTTTGTGCCTCTGCCTCTAATGCTTTCTGCTCTCCTTCCTGGAATACGCTGGTAATCATTGTCTTCTCATCAGCCGTTAAGTCTTTCGTCAGGGCGTCATACACCTGTGGTTGCGATTGTTGTATTCCTATGACCCGTCAGTTAGCCTTCAAACCAGACTCGCTACCAAAGCCCCTCTAAACAAGAACATACCTAATAAAGCTCCTCTAAACAGCTGATATGGTTCAATAAGATCCAACGGAGTCTCGAGTAACGTCTCTTCCTCCAAAGCATCATCTTCATCGTCGTACCCCGCAAGGTCGATGGCATTGGCGCTTGCACTATTAAGGAACTCCATATATGCCGCACTTTCATCTGGAATATCCTGCTCATCTCCTCCTATTCCCTCTTGTCAGCGTAACCTGTCAGGATGAGTTGGGTGTAATAATCATACCATCCTCTCCTTCCTTATCCCAGCTCGCATCGCCATCCCACTCGTTGTCACTGTCACTCTCATACGAATCATCAAAGTTCAAGCTCTCCTTTGAAATCTCCTCCCGATTCTTCATGGCGAGCGGCAGTGTATGGAACAAGCTCACAATCCCAGACATCAGTTTCGTCCAACCTGGCTGGATGCTAGGAGGGACCTGATCCGGTGGTAGCTGAATCAAGGCAACAATTGCAACTATTGAAAGTTTCTTGTCGTGTACCCGGTTGAAGTTCTCAATGTTTGAGAACCACAAGCTAAAGAACTTATTGGTCCAGCCTTGTCGCTCCAAGACCTGCAAGGTCGCAGAAGGATTGTAGTATATGCAATTGATGACCATTTCCATTAGGTGAACACGGTAGGACTTGATCTCGCAGGGTGCCAACAGACACTGCATAGCAATCTCGATAAAATGGTTGAGATATTTGTCAACATGACCTCGCATGTTCAAAAGAACAGCCTCCGCTAGCTTACAACCACAGATGCGGTCCATAGCACCAAGACGATCGTTCGTAAAGATAGTCTGGATGATGTCAAAGATGGCCTCCATGTATTCTGGGTTCTGCTTCAGCATTTCATAGCCATATGACACGTAGTTGTCAAGTGCTGGCAGCATCTCCTCGATGAAGATCTCAGCCCTGTCCTTGAAGGATCGGTGGATAAGAGTGAAGATTTGCCACATTGTCGGTGAAATAGCCTTGGCCGAGAATGTGCAGCTATCGATGATCTCAAACACCTCGTTATACAAATCAGACAACTTGTGCTCGAGGGTGATAGTGATAACAGGCACAAGGATCTGCTCAAGGTGCAATAACACATTTGGGGTGCTCTCCAACGTCAGGATCAAGGTACCGATGGTTTGTAACACACCAAGTGCTGTGATGCTCTTGTCGTCCAGGTAATTCTCCACATCCTCATCGGGGTTGCCCTGTCCCTTCTCGATAACATCGCCGATGATACGAAGGTAGGTGTCCCGAAGCTGCTCGGTGAGCTGTACCGCAAACGGCGTTAATTCGGCGGCGAAAACCTCCACAAACTCCTCCATCACGGTTGCCAGCGCATCAACGTCGACTTCATTTGCCAATTTTAGCAGCTGCTGCATGATGTCGGCAATGTTCGCTTGCATCGATATTCGGATGAAGTCATGTCGGATCAAAGGCTGAAGGGCCAAGGCTGCCTCAACGCGCACAGGTAGTTCCGGGTCATTCAAGCACTGAATGATGTTCTGGTAGATAAGAATAACATTATTCTCGTCCTTGAAATCAAGTTCGGAGAATTTCTCCAAGACATCACAAGCACGGGCCCTTAAGAATCCCTGCGTACTCCTGAACTCTGGGAACACGTGACGGACGAAGAAGTATTCAACCTGGTCCGCAATAGGGCTCTTCTTGCCAAGAATGATGCTAGACAATGTGCCAATCATCCTTAACGCACCCTCCTTCTCGCGATGATTCTTCTCTTCATCCGATGCCGATTCGTAGCGATTGACTACACCATTGATGAAATTGAGGACGGTGAAAGTCTGCTTCTTTCGGCTTTTGGTCAAGGTAATAAGGAAGTTTGTGGCAGCAACATCTGGAGCCGAAACCTCTTCGTAAAAGTTGATTTTACGGTGAAGATACTCTGCAGGTTCGTCATGAAATAGGTCCATGTCTTCATCGCTTTGGCACAACAAGGGGAAAAGCACATGGGCGATGAGATTCTCGACATGGGGGCTGAGATGTTTCCAAGTTGCCGAGGGCTTGATGCTGTGAAACGGTTTTAGCTTCGATATCACATGAACCAACAAAACGTACATAGCCAAAACCTACCATTCGTCCAAAAAAGCAATGATATTCGAAAGGCAGATTTTGCTTAACCATCTTTGTTTCGACACCCATAATTCGACTTGTTGAAGGTATGCTTTCAAGATCTCCGGGGCAAAGTTCTCGATAAAGCTTTTCGCAAATTCTTCGTATGATTCGCCATTAGCCCCGCTAGTCACTGCTCCCGGGTTACCATAGCTGTCTCCAAGTCAGCCATCTGTCCTACCCAACTCATCAATCTGCTTATATGGTTCCATACCGAACAAAGAGCCTGTTGAGATTCCCGTAGGCCCACTTCTTCGCTTTCCACCAGGGGTGGATCTCCCTCTCGTCGCAATCTTCAACCATCGATCCCGCCGGAGGCACCTTCTGAACGGTCTTGATGAATAAGGTCGCCCATGCCACGATTGACGACTGCTCCCTGAGATGGGATGCCAGCTCAAACTAGAGATATCATCAGATCATCGCTCCTGGAGCATACGCTTCTGGGAAAGCTCGTGCGCCCGCCTTCAATTCAGCTTGCCAAACTTACATATGCAGCATGTTTATATGTCTTGATAATCATTTTTAACATATCTCCAGCCTCTGTGCTAGTCTCATCCACAAGCCTATTTCCAATGGCCAAGATCGTGGGAAACGTCGCCTGGGTGACGCGATCCAACTCTTCCCGTTTATCGGTATCCCGTTTGAACCGATAGACTCGACACAGCGATAGCAAACACTGTACACCTGCAAACACCGACTGGATATCATTCGAATTCAAAAGCTGTAGTGTAATGTCCATGTAACTTGGCCACCGTTCCGGGAAGTCATAATGCAAAACTTTCCCGATCAACGGCAGAAGTTGTTGTCGGATGTTCGCCGGTGCTGAAGCAAGTGTGGGGACGAGGCGGTCACGAAGAATAACCTTCTCATCTTCTGGGATGGCGGGGATTTTGGGCCATTCCTCGTTAAATTCCCACGACCGAGTTACCTTATTCTTGAGATACACAACCGCTGTTATGCCGGGTATGAGTGGGGTGCATTCTGACGAGAAGACGGGGGAGAATGTTTGGGTGGCTAGATACCTGAGAGTCGTAGGTTTGCATCTGGGTCGGATGAGATAAGGTCCGTCAAGGCAGCGACGAAGCCGTTTTGCACCTCCGCCTGTAGATAGAGAATACATGTGATTAGATTTTAGACCTCAGACGTGGGTTTTGTCACCACCAGAGGTGCGGTTATAGTCGCACTCACCGACTTAAGTTGCAATTCAGCCTGTCGTCGAATGTCGGCATTGGGGCTCAGAGTAGATCCGATGCATTCGCGAAGAGCGCCAGCGTCCATTTTCGCGGGCCGTTGAACAGAGCGCTGACTTTGGAGTAAAGCACGAGATGTCGAGAAATGTTATGCAAGGTAGCGAGTCGCGAGGATGACCGGCAGGGTCTAGGAGGTCCAACGCAGAGATGGGCCAGGTAGATAGTGGGGGGTGGGAGGCTGCGGGGGCGCTATGTGCAACAGAAGTGGCGACAGGATCGTACAAGAGAAGTCGTGTCGGAGTAAGGAGAGGATGAATTGTTGGAGTGCGTCGAGGGAGTGTTGGGAGATAGCGAATGTGGCTTGGGGGAAGGGGAAGAGGAGGGGCACAATTTCGAATGCAAAAAATCTTTAGGGCAAAACGCACAACTTCGCCAATGGGGGCATGCAGACAGCCAGCAGAAATCCAACCAGAACCGAGCAACAATAACAATAACAATAATAATAACAAAAGCGTAAGGCTACGAGACGGCCGATATCTGAATTGAACACATTTCATTGAATGCGTCGTCACGTCTTCTGTGTTTTTTCCTGCCACTCACTCACCCGGCCCTGCTGGTAATACTCGACCAACACATGCTTACTTAGGGAAGGAAGCTTAGAGTGGGTGGATGAGCTTCCGTCTGTTCAAATCTCTATACTAATCAAGCCCAACCTTGCGCCTTACGCCAAATCTCACACGCCTTACGTTAAATCCTACCAACACGTGCGGTTGACAACGTGCGATACTGACCCTGCATCACATCTATCACGGCCGATGGGCTGGATCTGGAGGCCTATTTGTAGTTGTGAATATGGTCCTGCGTTAGTATACAATAACTCACAGCCGCTCGCGGTTTCGATAAATCCAAAGGGCGAAGAAACAAGGTATCGCTGAGGAACTGGAAGAGACATTCATTTCCTTCGCTGCTCCTCTCCGATTCTTTGCAATCCGAGCTTACAGAGCCGCACTTTCTGCGTTCCAGTGCCCGCCTCCTACGGCAAGTTTGTTCCCGATGTGGATCCCTATCACCAAGATCACCTGTTTAGGGAATTCCATAAAGTAAACTTCATGGCATTTTTTTCTAGCGTAAATGTAGCCTGCGACGACCCATAAACCGGGATGATAGACAATCATATACGTTTTACTCTTAAGACCCCTCTGTCATCTGCTCTTGTGAAATAATAGGCTTACCCAGACACCCACGTTCGATGTCACATAAATACAATTTAAGCATCTTTTATATTATGACGCTAACATAATTTAACCACCACAGTTAATGGAAACAGCCTCAAGGTATCATAACGGCCAATTCTATGGCTCTAAGGATTGAATTCGATTCTAATTTGAAATAGGACCACATTTGGGCTGACCACCGATTTGTGAGGCCCAATTGCAATTTGAGATCCATAGACTTCATCTCTTGAAGAGCTACCTAAACTTGCCCACATATTGATAACACCAATGCTTTGCGTGCAACCATGATCAGATGCGTGCGAACACCTCAGGGTGGATCCATGACCATAGCAATGACCTAAAGTGCAATCAGGCCCATAAAAACTTTACTGAGCTTCTGAAAGCCGACAACGGGTTCAAATCTAGATCTAGTACAGAGCTATATCTGCAGAAAACCTCTCAGCTTATTAACATCGCCCATGACAGTTAAGCTTAAGCGACTCCACCAACACTCCCGGCGATCCTGAGCACGGCTGGCTGAAGTTTACCGCTAGTATGTAACTCTATTCCAGAGTTTGCCTCTGAGAAGTGCTGGAAGTCAGTGCCCGACAGGGTGCACTTGCAAACGGTCAAAGTTACTGAAGGATGGTACACTCGCTATTGACTAACTCAATTCTCTTTTTTATCGCCATACCCTTTCATTGTCTAGCTAAATATCTCCCTTTAATTTGTAGAGTGATTTGTTTCGTGGTTGTGGACAAATAAAAGGTTTTGTTGAGTTGTTGCGCTGTCACTAATCGAGGATCGGAACACTTTTGTCTGGGGACTGTAGTGATAGTTAAATTTCCTTAACTTAACCTCTGCACGACTCAGCCTCTCTACAACTATCCATCTCCACATCCTCCATGTTTCCCCATTCCGACCTCTTTCTACCCTATTGAGTTAATCATACCACCACCACTGCATCGATATCGATATAGAAGTCTCTATTGTTTTGAAAACGACTGGAGATATCCTCCTATCTGGCCCCAGTGTTCCCAAGCAGTTAATCCGATCAAATATAGCCTCCAACCGCGCTGGTCTATTCTAAGGGTAGCTTTAAAAGTCATGATCTGACTGGTTTATAGATCTACGGGCTTAAGTCCGCTATGTGTGAGACGGCACACCATAGCTGGGACTTCATCGAAAGTTCCCTGCCGACGAGACCCAGAGCACTGCGAGACAAGATCTCCCGGTTCTATTGAGATCTTTTCCCATCCCGTCTCACGGCCAACACTATTCTCGTCCGGAATCTCCGCATAGCCAACCCCAACAATCGACCATCGACCTACCTTTGTCTATGCCTCATTCTTCATTACCCTTCCGGTAGACTTCCGTCTATTCTATAATCCGTGCCTAAAACCGCCGGTACGCCTGTATACACCATGTTCATGCCTCCAATTGTCACTATAAGTCCAAGTTTATACACTCTGTACTTCGGATAGCTTTGCACGGAAGGAAAGGGCAGTTGCCTCATCAACACAAACACTAACCCCTCCGTACCGGCAGCTTCAACGCCGCAAACCTCTGAAGCTCTAGAGGGAACTAGGGTTCTGGCGGAAAGAAATACGGAGGATGACCTCGGTCAATTGCTCTTAGCTGAAAAAAGGTTGGTCATGGGCTATCATTTATAGGGTCCCAAGGCGCTGTTGCATAATTAGAGCTCAGTCTTCGTATGGCAGCTTACTGAGCTGGCATTTGTATGGGCTGATGGTATTCAGTCGTATCTATACATAGATGAGTTCGTACGCATTCGTACATGGACTACCGTATATATAAGACCTTTGTAGCCCCTTAGATAGTCCAATCAATCGTCACTTCCAACAGCCGTGTCTCCAGACAGTCAATTCTGACAGTCAAACCGCACCAGTCAACTTTGACTTTTTAGAAACATGTACAATGCGACTCTGGTAAACTTGCTAAAAACTCGCTCTCTAACAACCTGGTGCTACAGCAACTATGGTATACATAGGCCTTGCCCTTAGTCCCTCCGAATACCTGAAGTTTTTTCCCTAGAGTTCTTTCACTTTTCACTCTCTTTACCAACTGGCTTACCTGTTAGGCCCCTCACCATGTCGATCTGGGAGCAGCTGGAGGCAATTGCGAGTCGTACGTCAATAGAGTTATACATAAATAAATCAATAAATACACAAACTTGAGTGCGTGGAATAATGCAATCTCTGGAATTGTTGCTGCAACAGAGAACAAGTGGTGGGTCACGGTTAGGCCCAATAAACTTCTTAAATGGACAGGGACAGTCAAACTTGACTGGCGTGGTTTGACTGTCTGAATTGACTTTCCGTACACGGCGCGCGGGCAGCCGGGCATCGACCGGGCATCGACCGGACGTTTTGAAAATTGGTCTCGTTTCCAAACAGTAAGTAAATGATGTCCAAACATGCATTTTTCTTAGTGTTGGGCGCGAGTCAGCTCGAGCCGACTTTGCTCACGCCCAGCACTATTTTTTCTCCTAACAGTTAAGTATTTAAAGTATTTACCTTAAGAACTTTAAATATGTACCTACACACTCACTTTTGCCTTGCCCACCAACGCTTCGCGTTTCTCTCCTTTAAATTTGTACGGGGCCACGAGATTTGAGCCCCAAAGATGATTACAAACGACGATTCGACTTCCTCCTTCTACCACGCCTACTGACTACCTGTTACTATCGAACAGAAGTCAACTTCAGACGACAACTTGCTGAGAGTTTCGAACAGTTATTCAGTTTCCCATCCAGTAGTAGTTTACAAGGTCTCTCTACTCTGAAATAGAGGTGATAGGCATCTGGCTTCGAGTATTAAGCTCCTACGTTCAAGTGACGATTCAGTTACCGTCTCGGGCAGGTCTGTAAAACCTTCCCCCGGTATATATTCAACATCTATTACTATAAGTAGCTATGGTATGAGTAAAAAGAGACTTTATGCGTCCTTCTCGCATTCTTGTGCTTGGTGTCCCGTTCTCGTTTTGGGCTCTGGATCCTCCTCTCCATACCCTATGCTCATTCGCATGCGCAAGCCCTGCAGGAGCATGTACTTCCAGTGTTGTAATGTCCTGGCCATTCTTGTGCATAGCTGCGGTTTCATCCTCTTAGTCCCTCTGCATAACTTGCGTTTACCACTAATTCCTCTTACTCATGTATTTGACCAAACTGTACCTCGCAGTCCAGGACGACAACAGGTTTTGGAATTGACAGGGAATATGTTCGGCGAACTGGATCCACAGCATTGTGTTGAAGCCATAGGAGAGAAGACGCAACCAAACAAATTAATAGATTTGATATCCCCAATCCATCAAATCCCACCCACAGCCCTGGTATGTAAGAACTAGCAAACAAGTAACTACCGCATGAACAGCTATCCCTAGAGATGCTGAAGTACATACGCAGTGCTAATCTCTACCCTTCATTTATGTGTCCGATCAACTCTTCGCACGCACATCCTCACTACTACATACCGCAATGTCAGCAAACATCATTTTCCAATCGGCTAAAACGTCTCGGGGTACAACTTACCAAATACAAACTGGCGCAATGACACACATCCCTCTTAATCAACTCCTGACAAATCTGCATCTTTTCAAACAGACTCGGATCGCCGATAATCCTGGCTGCACTCTTGACTTCTCTGCAGGTCTCATCAAGCCGCGTAATGACTCTCACAATAGTTCCCTCGAGCACATCCGTAAGATCTGTGATCTGACTAAATGACATACCCTTGGCCCACTCGTAGACAACTTCCATGAGTCCAAACCTGGGTCTGCTTTCAAAGTCGTCGTTTTCGGAGGATAGCATAACTTGGTGGTGAATTTGCACGGCATTGATGCGCTTTGCCACCTTTAATATAGTGGCTTTGCCTTTTTCGAGACGCTGTGTGATGTTCGGTACTACGTCCGTCTTCTCTTGGAAGACGAAGCAGGAAAGGAGGGCAACAATCTCTTCCGGTTCATATTCAGCGAGGACGTTTTCGAGGATTAGTTCTGTTAGGACGAGTTCATTTGCAGAGTTAATCTAGCATTGTTGAATTCAATATGCAATTCTTCGATTCTGTCTTGACGGCTGGGACTTACCTCACAAGCCACTCTGCCCTTCAGTTGGACGCTGTCATTCTCATCAATAAATTTGAGTTCCTTCAAAACCGTAACTCTCTGCTCATAGTCTGGCAGCAATTGCAGATTCTGGTCTGAGATCAGTTGCTTCAGCTGCGCAATACTCTCATGCAAAAGATATTCTTCATGCCGCATAGCAAACTGCCAGAATTAGCCATTGCCTTTCGAAGAGATATAGGAACACACGTGTTTTGCAAAATTTGGGCAAGAGATGCAAACGCTATCTTGCGCTCTTTCGCTTTGTTGTTTCCTTGCTTCGAGAATCTCAAGGAACTGTAGATTCTTAATCTTTGTCCAATCAAGCTCTCTCCACTCTGGCTTGTTCCAATCCCCAGTCAGAGCATTTAGCTCTTCCTTTGCAGCTTGTAGAGTAACTGTGTCTGCTCTGAGCGCAGCCGATACATCGAATTTCACCTGAGACTTGGTGACGCATTCAATGGCTGTTATTGGTATCAAAGCGCCTCGAATTTCCCATCCGTTTGTTGACAGTGGCGGGATATTGAAGGCTTCATGCAAGATAAAGGGCATTAAATCTGCGGGTTGCTTGTTGTCACTCTCGGGCTTCAACAACAGAACCTTTTGTATAGGCTGGGGCCCTGTGTGGATCCCTTCTCCCGTAAGCACACCTACGGTTCTTGTGCCTGTCTATTGGTAATCAGTTAGCAAAACCAGAGCAATGCAGATAGTTAGGTAGCATACCTCTTCTTGAAGTACCACCAATCGTCCGGACGTAAATAACTTTTGCCTCCGAGCCATATTATATCCCTTGATTGTCATTTCTGCGTTGATCTGGTTTACCTTCATAGCAGATTCGTGACAAGCAGCAAGATCAACATCGCAGATCTCGCATGGCTCGCGTTTCAGCTGCTTTAAATCTGCTTCAGATATTTGGACCTTACGCTCATGTTCTGGTAGAAGCATCTGAGTTGTATTTTCGCTGAAACTCCTTTTGATCATTTCCTCGATTTTCAGTGCCTCCACCCGAAGTAGGTTCAGAATCATGGTGTAAGTCAGACGGAACTGACTTTGCAGCTTCGTCGGGTCTCCAAGGATCATTTGTTTCAGGTTTGGTAACTTCAAGTACCATCAGCCAGCTTCCAGCGCAGATATGGATAGAAATTACCGGTGGTGGTTCATCATCCCGAGACACAATGATCACTGTACCAGCAGTATCAATCCCTCGCCGTCCGGCACGTCCGGCCATCTGAATGTACTCTCCGGGGAGCAGATCACGGAATGATCTGCCGTCATGCTTTCTGGTCCCTGAAAATACTACCGTCCTCGTTGGTAAATTCAGACCCTGGGGGTAATTTAGTATCGTTGCGTTATATTGAGAATTGAAGTCATACCATGGCAAACGTTTCCGTAGCAAACAAAACTTTTACTAGTGTCTTAGCAAATAATATCTCTACCACTTCTTTGACGATGGGCAAAAGTCCTCCATGATGGACAGCCAAGCCCCTACTCAGAAGTTCTCGCATGCGTCGTATCTGTGGAAGCTGCCTATCCTCGGGCTTCAAACGTGCGATACTCTTCTCGATGATCATGTGAATGGCACTCTTCTCTGTCTGATTACAATAATCTATGTTGCTGAGAGCATCGGCGTTTTCTTCGCATCGCTTCTTCGAAAACACGAAGATAACAGCCGGTAAAAGGTTCTCCTTCTTGAGATGTTGCACAAGGTGTACCCAGATATTTTTATCCTGCGCTGCACTTCGCATCGCGCCAGGAGCACTTCGTGGTACTGTGGCGTGTTTCTGGCCCCTTGGCGGACCGCCTCCGCGCCCGCCTCTTTGGTTAGGACCGCCTCTTTGGTTAGGACCGCCTCTCTGGTTGGGACCACCTCTTGGGTTTCCACCACCCCGTTGATTGCCGCCGCCACGTTGATTGCCAGTCGGAGGCAGAGTCCGGGGGTCCTTTTTAGGTTTCAACGATTCAGCGGCATCTGTCCAACTTTGCGTCAAAAACTTCTTCTCGGCATTGACAATCTTGAACATCTTTTTGCTGGCCCAGAGGTAATGCTCGAGTGGCACTGGTCTTTTTGGAGTCGCAATAACATATATATCTTTCTTTTTCGTCCTTCCAACCCAGTTGGCGAACTCCTTTGTATTTGGCACAGTCGCAGAAAGCAAAATGAGGTTGACATGTTCCGGAAGCATGATAATAACCTCCTCCCACACCACACCTCTCTCCAGATCGTTGACATAGTGAACTTCGTCGAAGATGACGAACTCAACATCTCGAATGAGATCGGCGCCCTTGTAAAGCATGCTCCGGAGAATCTCGGTTGTCATGATCAAGCAGCTGGCTTCAGGGTTGATCTGTACATCTCCTGTGAGGATTCCAACATCATCAAAAACTTGCCGGAAGTCTCGGAACTTTTGGTTACTCAATGCCTTTATTGGCGAGGTATATATGGCTCTATCTCGGTGTTAGAACAGCTAATGTACCCAGGAGCGGAAATCGAACTTAGTCATATGTTTAGCTGCTAATGCAATTGCATACTCGGCTACAACTGTTTTACCAGCAGAAGTATGAGCTGCAACAAACACAGAATCACCCTGCTCTAAATGATACACGGCTTCCTTCTGAAACGTATCCAATTCAAATGGCCATTCTTTGGCCATATTAGGCACTAATTCGCGGAAATTAGTAAGCTCCTGGTTGATATCGACCATATGTGCCCATTCCTTGTTTCTAGGTTTCAAGGCAGCTGCGTAAAGATCCCCCCGAGGTGCCAACATCGGAAACTCCACGGGTAAGAGATCGTCGATACTATCCAGCTCCGCCAGCGGCTTCTCTTGAACTTTGTCCCCATCCTTAGCTGTCCCTTTTCTCATCCTCCTCGGTAGCACATCTCCAAAGGTGAAGTCCTCGCCTTCTACATCTTCTTTCACCTCCTCAATACCCTCGACTTCAAACCTTAGACCTCGATTCATTCCTGGCGCAACCCGAAGTAGGCCGTCACGGCCTATCTTCTCCTCTGCCGCCGCTTCATTCCTCTCGAGTTCCTCAGCTCTCTCATTCGCACTTCCAGCTTCCACACCACCAGGACTGAATGGAAAAAACCCGGCCTTTCCTCGAACAAAGTCTGCTTTTGATGCCGGTTTCCGTAGCAATGAAGTAGAGTTCTTCGCGGTAATCGAGTGTGCAGGAACTGTGACCTCTTTATAGCCGGTGACTTTCCCCTCAAGACCTTCTCGGGTGAATCGAATAACCGTCCGAGACATCGTAGGGGCGAGGCCCATCAAAGACATGTAATCTGCGGGTTCTTCCCATCGACTTAGGAACTATTAGTGCCCATCAATCCCCAAGGAACCATGCGTCAACATACTGCTGAAGTTTGTTCAACCATTCTGTAGAGAATGCATGAGATGGTGTAAGAAATTCTTCCTCCAGTTGTGTTCGCCGTTCATCGTCTGTTGGTTTCACTCGTTTGCGCGGTCGTCGTTCCTCCAAGATACCGTCGATCCAGTTGTCCGACTCAGTTTCCAATAAAGAAAGTTGGTTGATTGTATCGACTAGCACTTCAGGGACGGCCATTGCGTTGTTGGTGTGTTTGCTCTGTCGAGAATGTGGGGCTGAACAGGGATCGTGACGTAGGATAAACTTATGGACACGCGCCAAGGTGAGTGGTTAGGGTTTTAAGTTTCAAATCGAATTTTTGGTTTCACTATCAACGACAATATGCTTCATGGTAGCCTCTTCTATCGTACAGAATCCGCGGGTTATGAACCACTGTCCGTACTTCTCAACTAGCCGCCTTCATCGCCGCCATCGCCTCCATCTCCATCTCCATCGCCGCCAGTACCTCCATCTCTTCGTCAAAGTCACCCTCTGGCGGCGCCGGTGGTGGTGCTCGTAGTGGAGCATTGTTGGTTCCGTTACTCCCAAGACTACCCATGGCCGCCATGGCCTCCATGGCTTCCATGGCTTCTAAATCATCCTCGAATTCATCCCGCATTGGCTCCGGTGGAGTTGGGGCTTTCCCACTTTCATTAGTCTTGCCTGCTTTCTCTCTTTCTGCAGCCAGCAATGCCTCAAAATCCTCATTGTCGAAATTATCCATATCCTCATCGCTGTCATCCGGAGCACCGCCGAGAAATAATGCATTTGGATCTTGTGGAGTAATAGTGTTTTTTGACGCTGGAGCGTTCGGTTGCCCTGGTGCAGAACGGCCAGTGGGAAGTGAATACAGCTCATCGTCGTCCGACCTCTCGCCCTTGTCGACAACTGATCCTCCACCGGCACCAGACTCCTTAGATTTGCTACCGCTGGGTCCCTCTTCCCCATCTTTCCGAGCATGCAAATCCCTCATATCTTCAGCGTCCCTTTTATCTTGTCGACTCTCGTCAATCCATTCTTCTCTCTGTTTTCTCATGGAGCCACTATGCCCGAGCTTCTCAATTATTTCCAAGGTGTCCCTAAACTTCGCCTTCTTGAATAGATCGTCGGCCCAGAGTTGGTAGTAAGACAAAAGTCGCGCTGCGTCCTTGTACTAATTGGCGGCAACGTTGGTTAGCAACATTCTTTTCTCTTCCAGCAGGGGCACCAGGTGGAATACCTCATAGCCCTTCCCTTTGAACTTCAATTGCTTGGGTGCCTCTTTTCTCAATCTTGGCAGTCCTTTACTTGACAGGAGTCTAATTTTATTGTCAGTTCAACCCGTTTGCAATGCCAGGCATGAGGAAGCGACCTTTGCTCATCCAGTTTCACTGTAATGCGCCTCCTTTTGATCTCCACCTCGTTTTCCAATCCCAACTCATCTTTCTTTTTCGAACCTTTGGATTGCGTTGTGGGCGGTATCGAGTTTGGTAAAGGTTCTGGATTCGGGATGTTGAAATCGAGCTCAACATTTTCGATATCGTAGTCGAAAAGATCATTGTTGTATTCATTGCCGCCGGCACCAGCACTTGAAACTTTCGCCATGTTATGTTGAGATTGATATCGAGTTGAGTTTGGTGTCGAGTCGCGTAAAGTGCTAAGGACGCGTCGCAACCAAGACTAAGCTACCGGAATTTGCCGCATCATTCGGTCTCACTCATAGCCCTTCAATCTTATCAATCGTGGCATTTTAATTTTGATGTCGACTGCAAAAATTTTACATATAGTAGAGTGACTTCAATTGCCGTCCTACCCCCAAAATTGTAGTTACTGCTAGATACCGTACTTGATACGATTCATACAGATCGCATCGTGCCCATGTGTCCAACACTACATCCGCCCACGACATGCCCCACCCGCCTTAATGGCTCCCTGCAATACCAAGAGCGCGATGAAATTATCCCGCAGACATCACCATTATTGCCACCAGTAGCTAAAGCAGCGAAGAGCCAAATTTCTCTCTACTCAGCCCGCTTGGCTGTAGCAATACATCACAGCAGTACTACCTCGCACAGAATGTATTCGCCCAAACCCAGTTTGCCGTGCAACCTGGGTCAGAGCGAATACTTCCTGGTGACGTCTCCATGTGGTATATGGAGAGAACACAAATGAGGGGATGGCAGAAGGTGCTTTTATAGTTCCTGTCCTCGGAAACTCTGGCACTACATAACAAAAAGTAGCATCGTATGCCAAACGTCATTACTATGACTATGTGGGCCCTATTACCAATCTGGGTGACAGTTTATGACGCGGCTTGCCAATCTATCTCGTTCGGTTGTAAATATATAAGAAGAGAGTGGATGAATTCACCAGGCGACTGGCTTCGTATGCTTAGTTCAATTCCAGGAACCTACCTATCTCCCCACACACAATCGCGTTAGTAGTTAAAATAGAGTAAGTAAAAAGTTTAAAGTTTAGACAGTACCCAAATATCAAAACCCGCCCAACCTAAGGGGTATTTTGTGGTCTACCACCCAGATGCCCACTTGGTTGGCAAGTAGCCATGATTTTTTTCACTGGAGATCTTGGTGTCCGGCAGCATGTCGGGGCCGGGGAAGCTGAAAGATCCCATCAACCCTAACCACCCTGTGCTCTCTCTTACTACTCTGGACTTCCTTCTTACTCTGACTTCACAGGGATACAAAAGAACTTATTATATCAGAAAAGGAGTTGTCGGTTCAATAGCTCTATGACCCCAAATCTCAAAGATTACATGACGACATATTGGACCACATAAAGCTTTCCGCCTCAAAGAATCGCAATAGCATTTGCCCAAGTCGCTATCCCGCCTAAATCCAAGCCATTGTGTTAGACCGATTCGCTCATAAGTAGTGACATGAGGAATGCCTTACGATCGACATTAAACGGCGCACTCGTCACAAAGAACGTCCACTTTTTACGCTTTGCACACTTCTCGGCCAGTGCATCAAGGTCAAAGAACTCCCCGAGCGCAACACCCCAGTAAGTGAGGATTTGTTCGTGAAGCGAGAGCGATCCTATCAAGTCCGCCGATTAGTATCCTCCTCTTAACGGGGGATGTACGAACATACCCTGTGGAGGCCAACTCTCAAATGCTGGTGCGTCACCAGCTACCGCCGAGAAATATGAATTATGCAGCCAGTCTGCCATTTCCTCTGATTGAGCGACGCCAATAAACCTGTGGCCTCCGTTCGGTCCACCGAAATAGGGACGACTAGCTAGCGCTTGCTTTTCTGCCTCTGTCAAAACTTTGTACCCTTTAGTAAATCCAGACCGAACCATCAGAATGTCGCCGATCCTGATGTCTCCGCCTTTGTCCTTGGTGCGCAGATCTAGTCCTTGGTCCCTGGCCACCGCCTTCAGCTGAGAAAGAGTGATATTTGTAGCTTCAAAGACATCTATTTTGATGCCGTTCTTTGCGGCATACCTGTTTTATTGTCAGAACATCTAATTTCTCTCGTAGCGTATTGGCGACAAACGAAGCAAAGTCAAGCAAGATTGCTCTGCCGGCTATTCCATGCTGTGCCCACTCTTGGATGCCGCACTTGTGGTTGCTGGTAAGGTTTACATCCATCTGCATGGTTGTTACGAAAAAGAGCTAGAGTACCGCTGGTGTAGGTTCTTACAGTGCAGCCGTTATAGAAGATCCTGCTGGCAAGGTGTGCAAAGTGGTGAAATCCATCCCATTGTGTAGTTGTCTGGGTATTCATAGCATACTCATCGTCCAGCACCGCAGCTTTTCCATCGCCGAACGCCACAAACGCTACGGGATATTAGTTACGACAACCTTGGATATGCGCACACCCGGTAACACACTATGATTGAATTTCTTCCTCGTAAAAAGTGGAGGGTTGACCAACTTCACCGGAAGGCTATACTCGATAACAATCAGCGTCATCTCGCTCCCACTACTCTAGCGAAAGGCCTACTTCAATGGAACCAATTCTCCTGTCTTGACCTCCTTCATGCTCTGGTAAACTCTCTGAGGAGTAAGGAAGTTCAATCTTCCCAACTACCTTAAATCAGTATGGCAGAAAGGTGTTGGGAGTGTGCAAACAAACCCCATCATCCTCGCCCCAGAGCCATGCCGATCCATTAAGGTGCCCGGGTACCGTGGGCAGTTGATTTCTCTTTGGAAGCTTTTTATAGTTCGTTTCGAACTTGTCATACTTGAAGTCAGTAGTAAATTTGGGTTTATTGACAAGTCCAGCCAAGCACGGCGAGAGAATTGAAAGCACTGTAAGTGCTAGAAGAACAAACATGATGGATACAATAAGTGAAAGACACCAGCGCGTTGTCGGGATTCACGCGCTGGTTATATACTCTGTCTCCCCCTTTGACTTGACCTCATGTCGTGTAAAGGGCCAACGACTTTAAGCATGTAATGTAACAGGTTCCTTGCAGACATGCCATGAGGTTCGCCATTACCAAAGTAGAGTATGTACCGAGGCCAACAGTCTCTCTGATGTGCCAATAACCATTACCGTTGTACGACATAAGACGAAATAAATTACAATCCAGGGTAGAATCGCACCTAGACCCAAAACCTTCGGATGCACGCAGATGCAGTTCACTTTCCGGCTAACGGAAAATCAGTGACAGGTCCGGCAGGTCATCGGGTGAACACTGACGAAACGGGGAATTAATGTTAATTGTTAACATATTGTCGTCTTGATGATAGATGGATGTGTGTGATACTTGGCATACATATCTAAATCCGGTGAGTCCTGGGCATTAAAAGACTGGAGGCGAAGCAACACTACCTCTATGACACCATTAGTATCTCGTGAAGTTGCAAAACTAGGGCCGGTCCGCATCTCCGTCGAGGCAAGAAACTAAGGACTTGGATGGGGCAGACATCCGACGCACGTATTTGTACCTCATAGCTATCAATGAACCGATGTCAGGTCGATTAGACTGCTGACTGTTAGTGCTAGGCATTGATATTTCCCAATATTGTCCAAATCCCTTTTCGCATACGCAGTTACACTAGATGAGGGGCCGTAACCCTGCAACAAAAAGTTGCCTAAGTATCTAAGGCATAAAGTACCTGCGAGAGGTATCTACTGTAGAGTACTATATGAATCTTGGATATACTCAAGTTTATATTGGTATGTAGGTAGCGTCCTGGACAACTAAGCCTGTAGAAGTTCGTCAGGTGTGATTATTGTGTTGGCGGCATGTACTTCCTAAGGTTTTATAGTTTTCACCATCTCCACGGACACCTTATCCAACTCCAGTTCCCTCCTACCAAATTCCTGGTAGATCTCCGGTCTGATATACTCGTTGTTCTTGGCAGCAGCCTTTCTCCCCTGCCATCCGTACCAGTTCTCTAGCTCACCATAATGTACTTTAAGTAGGTATTCCTAGTGATCGGGAAATTCCTTTCCATTCGCTAGGTAGAATAGTAGGCTCAATGTTAGTGAAGGAAAAGCTGAAGGGGAATCAATAATATAATGTATGCGGGGGGTCGGCCGAACGGATTCGAGAGTCAGATGTCCACGAGATCAATGGCTTTGATACTTGGGTTCGGGTTCAGCAAAAGACAATTGTGCTGTATATGGAGAAACTTGTTCGGCGACCGGCCGGCTCTAGTCCTTCAGTGTTCTTGCCCACAGTGTTATGTTCGGGTTTCTAGATGTTCAGGCTTGGGGGTTCTAGTACTTTGTGCTCACTCAACTCTTTAAAAGGCTAATAACATATATTAGCGTGCCGCTCATCCATAGAAGAGAATCGAGAAGACGAGAAACAGCAGTCGTTGGGCGATTCATATTCACTAGAATATTCCGAGTGATAAAAGCTTCAAAAATAGCGCCACAAAATGACCATGCTCACCCCCACCCCGTCCAAGCGCACAGCCCATCCCGCCAACAGCATCTCGAACCTCACTCCACCACCGCATTACCGCCCGCCAGGAACACCTCCTGAATCTCGAACGCCCGCCCGCCTCTACATACACCGCAACAATGGCCGAACGCGAGATCGTCCCCCCCAAGCACGTCAATTGTGACTTCCCGGTACTTCCTCTCCTCCAGTGTAGAATCCGAACAAGCTAGCTAATTGACAACTCTAGGTCATCGATACCGATCCGTAAGCGCTCCCCGCCTACCCACACGGGGAAGAGAGTATGATGCTGCGGAATTGGGGATGGTGGGGTGGTGCCGCAGCCGTTCTCTCCCGCTCCCCGCACCAACCACGAACCAAGCTAATGGAACCCCCGCCACAGCCACTTCACACGAGTAATCCGTTACATGCGCCCCTACGACTACGCCCTTGGCGTTGGGGTGGCAGCACTTGGTCCTGCCGGGTTCATGCTGATGGAGAAGATGGCGCCGTCACAGGCGTCGCCCAATGCAATCCGCGGAAGCATGCGTCTGATGGGAGTGATCGGTGTGACTGCCGGTTTCTTGCGGGCCTACACCGAGAGTTCACGTATACCCCCCATCCCCCCGCCGCTCTCGTTCTTTACAACTAATACCGGGCCGGGGAATAGTCCGCTTCTGGGGCTGGATCGAGAATGCGCGCGAGGTTGAGATGGATATGAAAGAGATGGTCCAGAAGGTCAAGAATAAGGAGCCATTGTATGGTGTCTCGTCACTCTCGCCGTACATGCAGGGAGTTGCGGCAAGGAACTCGCGGTATTCACAGATCTTCTTGCATGCGATCCCGTGGTTTAACTTTGTGAACCACAACCAGGTGTGTCTCCATGAGGGAGGGAGGGAGAGGGACACTGCTAATGCGTGATAGCACGGTGTCGATACTCTCAAGTATTTCCGTGCCGCCGAAGAGGAGCTGGAATGTGAGGAAACGGCTCGCAACGGATTGGCGACTGTGTAGATGTGGTTTTATCAAAAGACTGGGGAATTGAGATGGGAGTCCAGGGGGTCATTGTTCGTAGATTTCATTGTACATCACTGCCTTCAATTACCTTACAAGTACTTTATGGGGGGTTTGATTAAATAGGTAAGCATGACATGAACCTCATATAGGGCTATCATCTTTGACAACTTAGTTTGACATGTTTTCCTCACTCCTAGGCTGTTAGGTATTTTCGGCTATCACAGTTGTTGACCTTGTAGTCCATTGCAAGCCTTACAGGTGTATTTGAGTGACAGACTAATGGCCTTTATGTTAGCCTGTCAGGTTTGTCAGATTGTCAAGAGATGGCCGCTGCGGCAGCCATCGCCGTAGCAATAGCCATCGCCGTAGCAGCCATCGCTGTAGCAGCCATCGCCGCAGCAGACTCTGCCGTTGACAACCACCACTCTCATCACCATCACTATCACCATCACTATCACCATCATCATAATAATCACCACCATATACAGCAGCTGCATGCCTTGCACCCACGTATACATAGAAATTATGGGAGCAGTGGGAATGTAATCTGGAGATGAAAGTAGATCCTAAAAGTGATAAACCCATCATCCCAATTCCAACACTTGCTGCTATATGCTGCAGCAAAGGTGGGAAGCTGGCGAAATCTGCAGCTCTACACTGTAACCGAAAAAATTCTCATCACAGCAACACCCTCTACTACTGACAGGTTGATGTCAGGTTGTTAAACCTATTAACCTAACCACTGTGCTAGCATTACACACTACTGTAAGCCTGTCAACTCTACCAACCTTCCCAGACTTCATGCTGCTGTCAAATCAGACAGGCTTACATTTCGGTGTTGCTAACAGATTAGTTTTCCACATCTGCCTGCAAATC
>Ga0307512_10000405_pt1 | contig 62874 bp, 64 predicted proteins | sample 14_EM_MG_FD_200267 | JGI IMG/M metagenome (GOLD analysis project Ga0307512, IMG submission 200267) | Populus trichocarpa ectomycorrhiza microbial communities from riparian zone in the Pacific Northwest, United States - 14_EM | ecosystem: Host-associated > Plants > Roots > Unclassified | place... | reverse complement strand
GTACGTGGAATCACCTTTCCGCATGAGATGAAGTTATTATAATGCTTCAAATATTCAAATCCCGTCAGCGCCATTGACACAGATATCAGCTATCTTAGAGACCAGATCAGGCAGCATATGCGTTCCGGAAATATTCCTGTCTTGAGGCGTCTCGAGCCACCCAGAGGTACATACAGCTGGGAAGGTCCAGAAGTAGATCTAGAAAATGTAATTGAGGAGATGGATCTCGACGGGCATGTTCAGATTGCGTAATCGACGTTACATTACTAGTATATTCTGAACAACAAATATACTCGACTGTTACCCTAGAACATGCTACTCGTCAATTACCGTTGCTTCAGATTCATATTCCTCCAGCTCAGTCGTCCAATCGCCCTCACATTGCCCATTCTTTCCAGACCTTCCCGTCCCTACTTTAGGCCCCAGTGCCTCATACACGTACCCCTTCGGAAGTTTCTTTTCCTTTTTGATATCCTTCCCCTTGCCATTACCCTGTCCATTTCCGTCTGCATCGTCAGCCAACGCAGCAGGATCTGCACTATGCCATATACCGTCTAGGCTCTTCCGACGTTCCTGCGTGATCGGTTTCTTGTTTGACGGCGACATCAATTCGGCAAGATCATGCGTCACATTTGCGAGTCCCGGATTGCTGCGGCTGGAACGGAGGCGTTTGCCGATTGGGCTGGGCATGTGTATACTCTCAGGTGATTGAGTAGCCTAATGTCTTATCAGTACATCATATACACGATTAGAATAATGGGAAATATATTACCTTGTTCATTGCCATAGAGTGGGACCGTTTCCGAGCTACTTCCCAAGTCCCAGCTCATCCTTGATTTTTCTTCGCTGGATAGGACAACCTGGAACCGGAGCCCTCAAGGTCATCACTGCTCTCATTTGTACCCTCGGATGCAACAACAACAAGCATGTTCTTCTTTGACGGAAAATGCTTGAGAAGTTGCGAGATTGTGATAGGTTCCGAGAAAAATGACATTCCAATTCGAGTAATTATGCCATTGCTGATTCCCGTGGCAAGATAAGAGATATATGAGGGTGTATATCCAGCTCCCTGCTGGCTTTTCTGTATGTACGCTTGAAATGTTGTTGATTCTTTCAATATTTTATTCTCTATGAATATCTCAATGTCCTGAATAACCTCTTTGATATCTTGGAAGTGAAGTGAAATGGAACCTATCTCAATCAGCTATGTGCCGGCCACCAAGCAGCATACAGGATAGTGTTACCGCGAAACTTAAAGAGGTTTGCATTGGGATTATCAATACCAACCCAAATATTAGCAGTACGGTTATCCGAAACCTTAGGCTCACAGCGATTTCCAATCTCGAATTTGCCCCTAGGACGTAACTTGTCCTTCTTTGAAATGAATCCTTCTGCACGGGTTTGTTCAATCTCCTTGCGATTTACTTGGAAGGGATCTCAACGTGCACCTTGAGTCTGAGAGCAGGGTTTGTTTTGGGACTGAGTTTGCTGTAGTAGACCCGGTAGTGCTTGGCCTGCTGGCGACTTCTCTATATCTGAATCTAGAACAATAATACAAGGTCCATTTGGAGTAGTTGAGTATGTGGTGGCACTCGTTGCGGGGCCCCCAACCCCTCCAGAGCTACCAATTAGTCGTTGCCCGAGGTTGCTACCCAGTGTTAGGGGTTTTCCTTTAACAGCGATAACGGTACTTGCAATAGTTATAAGAATACTTATCACGGAGTTACTCTCGGTCTAGTCACGTGATATGCATAACACCTATTCTTGACATTGCAAGTAAGCCAGTCTTATGTTCCTTAGCGGGAATACATAAGAATGACGCGTCGATTGGATAAGCAAGTTTCTTACTTAGCGGATTCATTGAAGGAGTACACGCTATGGCAATCCTCATTTGATGATGCAACGATGCTGCCAGATCGAAAGGAGTTAACTCCTGCCGAGCGCATTGTTTCCAACCATGCTCATATCCTAGATACTAGTGGGACAGTTCGATTGGACTGGAGATTACTCCGACTCACGAACACAGCAGTCAATAGTCTTATGCGAGTACGTGGAACCTCTAGCTTAATTGCCTCAGGCGATAAGGACTACTAGGGTACTTCCCGGTCAAAGAGAATAGTCTCGACCTGAGCATGACATGACTGAGGGAATTATGACGTTGGCTGATGATGAGAGGCCTGAAGCAACCCTGCTCATTGGATTGAGGTAGTATGCATTACAACGTCAGACTTGTATTCGATACGAGCTGACGCGTCAAATTCTACATTGGCATAGAATCGGTTGGTCGCCGATTAAATCTATGATGCAAGCCAAATAGCCTTTAAGGTGAGGCGTTAATTTGCGATAAGCACTGCTTACTATGGTTGGCAGACGTTCCAACTACTGTCGCAAACGGGTAGTAAGATGTCTAAGTTCAAGTTTCATCTGACGCACTGTCTGACATGATATCATGAGATGGGTGGCCTGATTCTTATCAGGAGCGTAATGCTTTAAAACCACATTGCATGAACACGATAACCTATTGGGATGTGTGGCAAGTTATTACCGGGCGCATGACAAGTTTCATGACGTGACCGCGATAACGCTATCATGAGCTTTGAAGTCATAGCATCGAAGTGTGGGCGTACAAACCCTCGAAGACGACTATAAAGAGATGGCATTGTTTCGACAATGAGAAGAACAAGGTCAAGCAGCAATCCACAGTCAACAGTCAGAACACCGAAGACGATCTTAAAATATTATTAAGAATTCTATCTATAAAACATTCACAATGACTTCTACTACTCTTATCCACACTCGTGACTACGCATTTTGTGCCTGGACACAGATTCACACAATCCGAGTACGCACTGCAACAGCTTGTCGAGACTTTCGGCAACCTTCTTTACAGTTCGGCCGAGCACCATTTAACCCACACCTACCGAGTGGTTTTACGTTTTTGTCAACTCGAAGGTAACGATTACCTACCTGGTGCTGAGATATCTGAATACCGGCACATTACCATTCGAGGAGTTTTCCGAGGAGTGGTTATACGACGGGGAAGTGTAGTTTATATCTACAGAGGAGACGGTCTTTGGTACCATTTTAGATTGGTTGCTCTTGGGACAACGGTGCAAGAGGTTGAGTCTTAGGATAAGACGAGGAAAGAAAGAGTGATCTTAGATAGGCGGTTGTACTTATTTCAATAAATGTTGTATTGATTATTGGGATTAAGCACCCCCGTAACACCCAGCCGGAGGGATTGGCCGCATAACAGACACTGTGCCATTCCAGCAGGGAGAGAGTTATGATGAAAGTCTTCAACAGCAATGCAGAACGACATTGTATAGGCATGAAAGGTACAGAAAATCGAGGCAAGAATGACCTGCTAGGGGAACGTAATTTGGAGGTAGAGTGGCCTGAAATTCGAAACAGAGAGTGTGTGGATGGATTGTACTCTTCTAACGATGCAGATTGTGTTCTTATATATGGAGCTTTTACAAGAGCAATCAATCCCGACTCAATTGCAACAACATAATCCAGGACTTGGATTACTTGAAGTTGATTCACTCATGCTCCGGCTCTACATGTATCTCTGCTACGTGTCACTGCATTGAGCACAAATCTGAGTAATGCATCAAAATCCGCTACATTAGCAGCTGCATTGTAGAGACACGGGGCTATTCTGCAGTAGTTCCTACCACTTGCCTGTTTGCCTAGAGATTCTGCTTTGGGTATAAATATTGCATTGCCTATCGCGTCACTTGCCTGGCTTTTATCAACTGATATGTTCCTAGGTATCTATTTATCTTTTCTTTCTTTGCCCTATCTGCTTACGAATTTCATGAACTTCCTTTGCAATCGCCACCTCATTTCTGATGCCTGTCTGCAGAACCTTCTTTCGTACTTGTGAAAGCTTTGCAGACTCTGTTCTCCTCTCTCTGTTGGCTTCCCTATACTTTGCTTGAGCTGCCTTAGCTTTTTACGCAGATGTAGCTACATATATCAGCTACTGAGATGTGAAAGATAGTACAGTACCAGGGAATATACCTCGTGCAGCAGCTCTAGCTGTGTATTCCTTCATATGTGCATCATAATGAGATTCCCCTTTTCCTCCAGAGACTTTGATATTGGTGTAAAAATCGCGCCCATTCTTTTCAACAGTCTTAAGATGCAAGGTAATCGCCCTCTCAGGGTCCTTTCCCTTGAACTGCTTAGTGCAGCCTTCTGCTGGGCACTGGGGATGTTGTGGTGGCGCTTTTTTTCCTCTCTTGCCAGTAGTAGAACTGGAAGCTACCGCATTTTTGCCCCTCTTAGATACAGCCTTTCTAGGAGCCACTAAATTAACAATCAATTAGTAGGAATCTGTAATGTATTGCCTGTGCTACTTACTGGCTTTCAGAGTGAGTGTAGTTGTTGATAGGAAGCGGGGTTGTTGATGGAAAGCAGGGTTACCCCACCAAAAATTACTGTCATCAACAATGGTTAAGCTGCAACCTCCGCTACCACCTCAAGAAATATCCGTCACCAACAATGGTTAAGCTGCAATGCCCGCTACCACCTCAAAAAAAACCATCATCAACAATGGTTAAGCTGCAACCCCCACTACCACATCAAAAAAAACCCGGCACCTCTGATGGTTAACACCAGTGCACTGGCAACAACAAATATTTGCAACCACAAATTAAAGAGAGTTGCTAACACCTAATTTATTTATTTAACTATCCTCTCTATCGCTCTCTCTAAATTTTTAGTCGTTAGGGAGGAACTTTTTTTCATTGTTGTTGCTGCACAGGTGCACCGTCGCGAGGTCGCGAGGTTTTGGCACTTAGGTCCTAACAGGCTGCCGCCCAAGGTATGCAATTCGAATATCGTGACGATCATCAGATACCACCAAGTGTTTGCTAGCAGCTTAGTGACGTCAGCATGACGGTGGGGTGAGAGTAGATAAAGCTGTTGACTGGATCCGGCATTGTACTCTATCAGGTACGGATAGGTGTGTAGCCAATGCGCATGCGTAGGGTTGGCAACGTCACGATCGATGCCAGCTGTGAGTGCACTCATATATAGATACTCCAACACATCTCAGTCCTCCGCGGAAGATAACGGATCCACGACAACTGAGCTACATACTTATTTATATAGCTACCCCCAGTGTCACCATCGCCATCGCCACCGTCACAACAATAACGAAACAATGATATTATACACCATCGCCACCCCAACTTCCTGAATTCAGTGGAGAGTGGTAAGCGGTCGATATGAATTGACACAGACCTCAGTGTTGATTTCCCGATAACACTAGCAACGCGTGGGCGCTAATTCTCGGCCTTCTATGCCTACTTAGTTACCTGTTCTAAAGGAATACCAGCTTTTGCCCGGTTTTTAATGGCACGATTCTACGAGGTACCAGTACTCGTGGCCATTGGGCCGTTGTGCAGCCTCGGACCCTTACACTTCCGCCTCGTTATCACTAGTCTGTACATCAGCGGTACAGCGCCTACCTCATGTCCACATACTCTATCTTGAACTAGCTTATTATGAGAAAAGAATCACTGTTCATGATTCATGTGGAGTCTTATTCAGTCTAAACCGATCACAGCCAGATCTATTCTAGGCCTCTAAAATCCGGTCTACACATTCTAGACTTCATGGTCGATCGCTGCCTACTGGTGCCCGCCCATAAAACAGGCCCATAATCTGACACAATTTACTTGCACTCTTCCCCTTCGGAGTCGCCCTCATACAACCAAACTGTGGCCCAAGTGTTGGCGAAACCTCATCAACAACCACTCCGGTTTCATCACCCATGGAGATCCTAGCTATTGCAACTACTTGCATAGAAATACATATCAGGCTGTCTATCGGAGAATTGTCCAAACCCTTCGTTGATGCTTTCCGGTACCGGTAGTGTGGCCATGTGTTGCATTGGATAGACAAGATCGGTGTTGATTGGAACGAAGCCGGGAATAAAGTCTTGAGGTTCGTGGTACTTGGTCAATTAGCAAGCGTATCGCTACTAAGGTCGGGTGGGTAAGGATTCACTTGGGTTGGTCCCTCAGCTGTTGAGGCTGGGTAGCTGTATGGAGTAAACGCATCCTGATTATTGAGGTGCGTAAACATCATCATCGCCTCTGGTTGCTGTGGAGAAACACCGCACGTATTGCATACGGATGATGCAGCACATCCATTAAAACCCCCCCCTACGACATCACCGCCGATGACTCCAGCTGCACCGTAGCTACTCGCCCCGGCTCCGCTCCTATCGCCACCTCCTTGGGCTAAGTTCATACTATGGGCTGATGTCAAACCCAACGATGCATGGAAACTGTTTGCATCTCCTGTGCGATTTTTATTGTTTGAAGGTGAAGGCCATTTGCAGAGGAGGTTGAGTCGGACGCAGCGGCGACACTCGGGGCGTTCTTCGGAGCATTTGACATGACCTTGACGGCATGCTAACCTTGGTGTTAGCATCATCAATAATTGTAGGGATGAATTACGTACTCAGGCAGCCAAACTTTGTGCGGGTGAACCCTGATTTGTGTTTGCGAGCTAGCTTGCTTTCAGTTCGTGTTGTTTGGGTTGGCATGATTTCGGTCAGTGTTGCTGGGCTTAGGATCAGGAACGATGCTTATGGATCCTTTATAGTCACGCAGGTAAGTAACTTACAACAGGCGGGCGTGAGCATGAATACAGCATTTAGGGATGCATATGGATGAATTCTGACGGGAAGACAGGTGTTTGCGTTCTGTGTGGATGAATCGGAGCTCCCTGGACCCCATCCCATACCAACAGTATCTGGAGCTCCCTTTTCCCCTTGGTCTACCGCTTAACCGATCGTCTAACATGCGCACTGCAAGTTGGCATGAATTGCGTAGGATTTTGATCCATTCCCTTAAGAATCAGTTTAGTTGGTAGATGACTGGAGGTTATTGCAAGACGGTCGCGACACGCGACCCCAATTTTCCGATGAGGTTACACGATAGAACAACGCAACCTTCTAGAAGCAGACACGTGCCAAGGGACCTCTCAAAAGATCAATTGCAGTGTTCCTGAAGAAATAAACAATTGCGGTCACCACGCTAAACCCAAAAATTTATGGTAGTAGGCAGACAACTTCTCAATGTTAAAGCGAAACCATCGAAAGTTTTGAAATTAGATTGTGCACTTCAGACTGAATTTTGGCGTGCATAAGCACTGCCATGTATCTCTCCATATTTTTGGCAGCGGAGAGATACTTTAAGTGCACATATATTTTTGTCTCTCCGAACCTTGTACGGAGTAGATAAAGTACTCTCTAGATCTCTAGGGGGCCAGACCACGAGTGTACATGTATATAAGCGATGTATCCCTGCGCCCAAGATAGGAGTTACATACCGAGCATCTCGACGGAACCCCTCTGATACGTGCAACGTGGAACAGCTAGGTACGAACCATCATGCATTGTGATGCCATCCGGGTAGATCATGAATGATGTAACTGGATACCTCTAAAGCTGGCGGCTCTAAATCTAGATGCCACTACCTGGAATATGCATTCTCCACGGGAGAGTGCCTGGGCGAAGCCTAAACCCAAGTTCAAGAGTTCCCCCGGAACGAATGGCAGCTTATTTCGGTATAGTCACAACTAAGTCTGTGGGGGTCATATTGACAGAGACTAAGTTAACAGTCGTTAGTTAACCCCAGATCCTTCAAACAATCTTAGTAAATATGTATGTACCTTCAGAGCTCACAAATTGCCCAGCTCCAGTCCCATAAAACGAAAGGAGAAGAAGGGTAGAGGGAGGAGGTCTCATCCACCTAGCCAGTCATCCGGTCAGGAAGAGGAATCAGGAACTGTCATACTCTAGATAGAGTGAATATAGTATGATTAAACCAAACAAAAAGCCCCCAAAACATCAAACGTACTAAGGGTTTTACCATGAAAATGGCTCCCAGGTATAATCCTGGCTCTAGTATAGAAAAAACTGGTTGGAGATTCACCGTGTGGGAGGCTGCTATGTACAGTACGGTGCAAAAGCGAGGGAACGCGCAAATCCACAGCACCGCAAAGGTGTCCTGTACTGAAAAGCGGCGCCAAGTTCGTGCAGCGAATAATATATTAAATTTGTTGAAGCCTTCAAATTATACCACCTTTCAATTCAAATTCGTGGTCGCATTAGTGAAACCGAGGCGTTCGAATTGCCGGTCAGCATCCCGAATGTCATTCGTTTCCTCACTTTTGCAATCATTGCCGACTGTACCGTAGATTCCCGGTAATAGAAAATACGGCGCTGAGTATAATTTATTGGTGTTCAATTGGGCGAGTCAGACCGAGAGACTTGAATTGGTGTACAATCCGCGCGACCCGCGACGGCATTCGAAATGTATCGCACTCCAAGACCATCAAAAATTTACAGCCATTCAAATCCTATTAAACCCAGCGCCGTATTTTCCCTTGGAACCAGGTTTACAGTAATTGATTGTCTGATAGTAAATACCATCCATCGACGAATCCCATACAAACTTAAAGTTAGACGAACTCGTTCGCACGATTTTCCTGAGAGGTACCGCCTGTAAACATGTGATCGGACAGCTACAGGAAGCGGGGGAGCTCCGCCATCTAGCCGGCTAGCCCGGAGGCGGAGGGGATATCAGGTCCTGTCATACTCTAGTAAGAGTGAATACAGTATGAATAAACAACAACAACAGCTACAGGAAGCGGAGTTCTTTCATGGCGTGGGCAGCTAAAATCATAGATTGATGAGATTTCTTCTCAATTGGGCTGTATCGAAGTAGCGCCCAGATCTGCATAACTCTTTCGCAGCATAACTGCGGGAATCTCTTGAAAATTTTGGATGCTGACGGTCTTAGTCTTCTATGAGCGTATATTATCGAGTGGAATTCCTAGGAAAATAAAAACTAGGTACACTGCGCAGATAACTGCTTTGTCTTTATCACTCCTTTCCATTCTGGTGAGCAGCAGCCAGAAACTCAATCTTGCGCAGTGTAAATTAACTTTCTTACAATCCACAACTACTCCTGAGATACTCATAGCGAGGATCTTCGGTTTTCTAGATTCCTAGGTACCCTTAGGAATTGCACTGTAGTTGCATTGTGGGAATATCGAGTAGGCCTGCCGGCAATTCTTTAGCGACCGGTTGATAATGGCATGATTTCACGAGATCCGAATGCTCAGGAATGGCTACCGTGCAGTCTTCGGCCCTTGCGCCTATGTATTGTCATCTCTAGCACATGAATAAGTGCCATAAGAAAAGATAGCGTATCTTAATAATAATTGAAATTCCGTTCTTGGTTGTAGACCGTTTATGCACTTGATTTTGAACTGGGAAAATGAGATATTATTCATGATTTGTGGGGGTTTAAATAGGTAGATAGATATCAATATAACCAATCAAAATCTTCCAACTTCCAAAAATCGCGCGCATTTCTACCGTATACTCCAATATGGCTGTATCTATGCAACCCAATGGTCTATTACTCGCCATGAAGTTGTGAAGGTGCATAGAAGACGTCACAGCTAAGAGAACATTCTGTCGTCTAATAGGCCAGGTAGGACCAGGGTTGCGGTGAGTTGTCCATGCCAGCCAATAGTGAAAAAATGTAACCCACCCTTCTACAAAATACCTTAGTTGCAGTAGAATAGAGACAAAAAACTTAGAACCAGCCACGTTCCTGTATCGTTGTATACATGCAGGGCCGTAAGCAGAGACAAATAGATATTGGCCACTAGCGGATTTATCTACCCGTAGCTAAGCTATTGGATGTGCCATTCTATGAATTTCATCGAGCTCTAGTTGTGATAGAGCCTGGCCCAGTAGAACGAAGGATAACGTCAGATTGTATGTACAGTAGGATCCAGAAGTCAACTACCCTTGCGTTTCAACTTTAAGTTTGTGTGTCTGTTACCAATACCAAGCGGGCTCTACGCACATATTTGCATATGCAGTCATATGACAGCTCACTATACAAAGGGAGCTAATCAACTAAGTCAAACAGTATAACACCGAGTCTGAGGGTTGGAGATCTAGAGGTATTGAGTACCCGAACATAATACCCACTAAACGGCCCAAATCCTATCACAACTAAAGAGAAGTCCTCTCTAACATCCCATGCAGAAATTAACTGCTCTGGGAGTTTGTTTGCGCTGCCCAATAGTGAATATGACTTGTTGCGAAGTTGTAGCAAATATCTGTGTTTTGCGGGTTTATCGAGGCTACCGGAACCAATCACGTCGGAGTGGTGCATCGGAGTCCACCGCACACACGGCACCTTGTACTTAACACATCTCGGACTGGCGCGTAATTCGTCCAGCTCTAGTATAAAGCATGTGCTGGTAAAGGTTGACGTAATTTGTATCTTGCAGTTAATTTTTTCGCGTGTGTTATACTCCCATATCTTTTTTCGCTCAAGCTTTGGTGCTACGTTTATCAGCTGCATTACACTTCCACGACTGCCAATTGCTTACTGCCATGGTCGGATAACGGGAGATTATTTAATGGAGATAATTGGTACTCAAGACGGCTGAGATGCTCAACTTCGTAGTTTCAATAGGAAGTTTTTTCAGCGATATCTTAGCGTGCCGCGAGCAACCTTTCTGATGAGATCGACCTAAGTTGTACATGCCACGAATATCGCAGTCCAGTGAAACACATTTCCACTTTCAACGCCCAGTTCACCGTCTCTGGTTACTCTTGTCAGAAACCGATCATAGTTCATTAAATTATATAGTACTAGTTAAGATATAAATGATTGCGCACGGCAGTACGGACGACTATATACTAATAACATGTCCACTAGAGCCCAGGGCTACAACTTAGGGCGGAAGGAGTAGTAAACGCTTCTATCTTCAGCTCATGAGTAGTCAATTAAACTTCTTTCCCCTTCATACAACTTTACTCTACTTCTTCCTTCTCTCATCACTAAAATCCACCGGAACAACTGTTTGCGAAGCACACTCCATCAACAACACGAATCGATGAACCCTCTCCACCAGGTCAAGATTGAACCTTTAGACGAAAGCGATCAGAACTAGATATTTATCGGTGAGGTTCTCCAGATTACCGCCTATAAGAGTTCCTCTCCGGGCATTGCTAGTCCTCCTCCCTCCGCCTTATTTGCTGCAACTGTGAGGTTCTAATGATATTTAGGTTCGTAATCTTCGGATTTGCATATGCATGTCTAAGGCTTCTCATGCATTCAGCTATCACCGTACTAGATTCCGATTTCCCAGGCTCGGTGTCCTTTTGATCCACATCGTACGTACTCTTTCTTTTTCTGTGGTAGACTATCCCTCGACTAATGTAACTATCTCAGATACCTGCACAGTCAGCTCCGGATGCTATACCTCACCCTACGACCACGACACCAAGAGGGCTGCAGCTGGGATTGCGATGGCCTTCATCAGCTTAAGGGTATGATATAAGCCCTAACTCTGCCCTTACGAACGAGGTTTTCCAAGCAGGATCTTCGATAGATTGGTGGCGGTGGATACTTAAATGGTTGCTAAGCGGGGAGGAAGGAGAGAACCTCTCCTCTTCCCCTTAGCGCTGCTGGCAGTGCCAGACGGACACTGCAAACAGACGCGATAGTGCGATGTACTCTGAGATACCAGAGGACTACTGTGAAGCTAGTAGTTAGTGGTGGATGAAGACGTGGGACGGGTCCTGTGTTCTGCACTTTTGGTTTACTGGATTTAAAGCTACGTCACATCCTTCTAGTTCTTTATTCGGCTTCCACGCAGGTCCGCTATGTATGGAATGATGGTTCATAAAGCTGTACGTACTGTTACTTTCAAGGCCGCAGCCCTGCACAAATGATGCGGCATCACCCAGGCGAGGTGGGGTTTAAACGCTGTTTGGGGTTTGACGGGTCGGCTTGGCGGGCGTAGGTCTCGGAGTGTGGTACGTACGCATTACAAGGTATCTCCTGAAACAGTTATGACTTCACTTCAGAACATCTCGGCGTTTATCTCCGTCTACACTTATGAAACATCTTAATTCATACGCTCTCCATCCGAAATAAAAAGCACGTCCCAACATCTACTACAAAAAACGAACGTAACGGGGAGGGAGGGATATGATGATACTAAGCAAAAAAGCGATCGAGAGTAAGATTGAAGACAAGCATCACCAAATACAAAAAACACCCCCAAAAACGACTAAAGACTAATTAAAACCCCATAGCATAACGAAAAAAAAGGATATCAAAAAACCACACATACACTACTTAACACTAACCTAATTATACAGCAACCACCCCGCTCCCTCGTCCGCCTGCCCAAAACGCACGTACGTCTCCGAACATACCCTTACCAACCGCAGCCTCATCCTCAGCATCGTCAGCAGCAGCATCAATAACCCCCTTCCCCCTCACCACAAATGCGTCCACGGCCTTCTGCAGTCCCGCCGCATTATCGATATCGCCCGCTGGATCAAGGAAGTCGTCGACGCCGCTGGCGATGAATGCTCGCACCTCGCGCCGCAGCGACATGGCAGATTCCCAGCGCGAGTAGTGGGAGAGGATCGAGGTGGTTGAGAGGAGCTTGTCGAGTCTTGGGAGGAGCTGGGATGTGAGCGGGGTCATATATGGGAGCAACTGTACCTCTGTGGATGGTCCAGAGGCGTCAGAAAAGCGGCAGGTTGTTGTGGGGGAACCGCTGCGGGGTGTTGGAGTGCTTCCGCGAAGCTGGGAGAGACGGTGGTTGGTTGGTGGTGCGGGGGAAGATGGCCGAGAGTAATACGATGTGTACGAGTAGGTGCTAAGCATGCTTTGTCGCTTGGAGGCAAGCGCGTACCGGTCCAGGGCTGCGGATGCTGCTGCAGCGGCGATAGTGGAGACGACTGAGATCGTTGAGGCGCGTTTGTCGTTGAGAATGCGCTCTGAGAGAGCGAAGGAAGGTGCCGGGGAAGGAGAGCGTGGTGGAGGAGTGATTAGGGATCCGCGTTTGGGAGTGTCACCAGCATCAGAGATGGATGCGGCGGGTGTTGGAGGTGCAAGTGCAGCGTCGTAATTGATGAAGGTCGCGGCAGCCTCAGCGGGGATGTAGAGAGATGTGTGCGGTTGGTTGGAGTCGATCGATGCACGGAGGAGCTGTTTATCAAGCTCTGAAGCATCCTCGATGACTTCTTGTACAGGTTCCTCATCCTGCTTGTCATCCGTGGGCGGCAGTGAAGATAAAGGGGTGGGAGGCGCTTGTACGGCTTCGTAGTTCATAAAGGAGGCTGCAGCGTCAGCAGAGATGTAGAGTAAGTTATGTTCGTCCACCACTGGCGCTTCCTTCTCATCTTCCTTTCCCTCCACATCCTCCTCCTCCATCTCTTCTTGCACCTGCGGTGGTAATGATTCAGCCTTTGCGGCAGGAACCGCAACCTCCTCCTTCTCCTCCGGGTCCACCACAACCACTGCAGGAGTAACTGGCCGACTCTTTTCTCCCTCGTAGGTACTTCCAGCCCTACTAACACTCTCCATGACAACCCTAGCCCAATCATCTTCATCGTTATTCATCTCCTCCTCCATAAGCCTTGGCGACGCAGGCGACGATATCGCAGGCGACGGCAGCCCCAAGAACCCACCCCCACCCCCTCCACTGCTCTCCCTCCTATCGCCTCCAAGCGTCAGCATCGCCGGCGGGGGCATTCTTGTCGTCGTCCGCTCCTCGCGCACCGATAACGATCGCCCCGAGATTTGTGATCGCGTCCGCTCTAACTCGCGCTCCTCGACCTTTCGTCGTGCCCTCGCGTAGTCCATCTCCTCGGATAGTCGCGGCGGCGGCGCAATCTCCGCTACTACTGCTGGTGGCGGTGCATTGGCTACGATGATGGGCTCCTCCTTTTCGTTTATCGTCGCGGTCGCGGTCGTAGGTCGGTCATGTTCCTTTTCCTTCTCCTCTTTTGATCTGCCGCAGCAAAGAAACATTGTGGTTGTTGTGGTGGTGCAATTGTCGACGCGTTTCAGGGAAGTATGGGGGCAATTGAAAGCAAGGGAGGCAAGGGGAATTGAAACAAAGAACGACAGAAATACAGACAGACAGGCAGGATTAAAGAGTGACAAACAAAACGCTCGGGGGAAGGGGAATAAAACGAGAAACCGTTCGTGGAACCACGGTTACCCCTTTAATGAAAGGAGAGCTGGGGATGGGGAAGGGTGCGGGTTGGTGTTGGATGTTGGGGTCCGTTGGTTGGTTGGCTGGCTTCGGAGCTTGCTTAGTCTATAGCTGTACCTGCAGGGCAATGACGATCGCGGCTCAATTGCAGTTACAGAAGATATGCATATGCATGTTAAATTCCTGGGGCAATGAGATGAAGGTATGGGAATGTCTTTGATATACGAGCAGTCAATTAAGTACATGAGTGGGGGGACGGGGTACATGCGTATTATTTTTCGGCAAGCCGACGTACGCGCGGTCTTGGTGCTAGCTAAAAGGCATCGTAGATAAAATGCCACCGGGCCGGCGCTAGTTACACCTTGCAAACGCGCGCCTGAATATCATGTGTGCATAACAGCTTCTGCGCCTGCATATTTCGCTGCTGTTGGTGCGGCTGAAATTCAAAGCGTACTCTGTTGCCTGTCTTTGCACTATCGTTTATACTAAACCGTGAGGTATCCCCCCGGAAATTGCCCGATTGTTTAAAGCCTCACTGCTTTTGACGTTTGCTTAATTCTCTGCTGCTTATATACCGCATGAACACCCAAGGATACATATCGATATGCTGTGCTGGAACGGTGGTGCGTGCATTGTCTACCTGTACGGACAAGGTACGTGAAACTGTCAAACCCGGTACACAAATTGGGTCTGGGGAATAATGCCGATTGGTGCACTATTTGCAGGGATAATTTAGACTTGCTGTTGATGTTGTCCCAACTCCCTGGCTTTTGGGATATAACGACCGTCGGACACCTAGCGAATGAGATGGCGAATCGGCGAATCCCTTACAAGGCCCAGGCTAGGCGGGGGGTTGTAAGACTGTACTTACTATACATGCATGTAGCCGCCCGATAATAGCGGAGTGCAGTACCGTAACGATGCAGTACAAGCTCACATGTGGTTTGCATTTTGAGGTTGCGAAAAGTTGAAACTTAAGAAATTGAGTTACTGAGTTATTATAAACGGTAGTAGTTCTATAGTGTGTCTACACAAGCAAGATGCCCCTGCAGAGCACAGATGTACACGTATATTCTGACATGAAGACAGACCCGGGGATTCAGTTCCATATCTAGCTTTATCTCCATTTCAACCTCGCCCCCTCAGCCCAACTACCTCTACCTCTTCCTTCAGCTAGTTGTCTCCGTTTGTAGCGAAATGACAAGGTAGTGATGAAACCTTTAGTTCCAACAGCGTTCAATCCAACCTAAAGCACAGAAGCACAAGTACCGGTCCTCTGCAAAAACACATTAACTACTGCTTGAACCACGAACTTTGTTAATGGTGTAGCTCCCTGCCAGTCAAGATCGGAAATCTCGGGTGGTCAGTTAGTTGGTTATCCTTGATAGTCCGTGTCTCAACCAGTCCCATCAGCCGTTCCAAGGCGAGTCTAGATCGGCTGTGCTTTCAGCCTAGCTTTTTCGACCAATACTCCCGTTCGGTAGCGATACGACTCAGTCCGCCAGTCTGTCTCCACTGCCATTCATTGTCAATTCAACATCATTATCCGCCATGAAAAGAAAAGGCTCTTGAGATCTAACAATGAAGATACATAAATAAGCTGCTTACCCTAGAATCACTCCTGTCTGTTCAATCCATCGCCCGCTTGCTCCGCATGTCCAGGGCAGTGGTTGTTAGAACTTCTTACTTCTAATCCCTGCTCCTATCTCTAATCCCTGCCCCTCCCTCTCCTCTCTCGCCGCTATTCATTCCCGGAGCCGAAGTGTCACAAGCGCTTCGCTTCCTGGATGTCTGAAGTAGCCTGGAGAGAAAATATTGCAGGCAGCTGGAGGAATGAGTGCAGAGGAGGGAGGACCATTGACGCTCGGAGAGGAGCCTTGTAATAGCCCTAGTTGAAATCTGTACCCCATGATCACTCGCGTCAACTTAGTCGACGAGAGGTTCTGATTCGATGAGGTCCTCCAACACAAACGCGAAACCACGTGCCTAGCCATTCCCCTCCACAATTGGCAACACAACAGGGCAATAAAAGTGTCAACAGAATTACTCTCACACCGATACAGACTCTAGGCCCTGATGCGTCGTTCTTGGAATCTACCCGAATATTATACGTACCCACAGATGAAGTTCGTACGTCATGTGTCATAAACCTTGCCGGTACGCGATTCAGAAGTTGTCATTTGAGGGTGGTACGGTACTCAAATAGTACGGCCATCTCGTTATCGAGCAGATGTCTAATGCTATATGGTGTGCATTTCGACCGTCCTTAGAGCTAATAAGCTTATCCACGTCCCCCTGTCTTCTTCGCTTTCTTCGCATATTCCACTCAACTTCGCGCTTTGTCATGTTTTCACTATGTACGATTAGAGTAGACATCAGTACGCAGAGAAAATCTGTCATTTTGGCGTTGTATGCAGGCGAAATCGGTCATTTTCACTAGGCCGTACGAACCCCATCTATGATTATAATACACCATCTACTTAGACGCAAACAGAGTACGCTTATTTGCAATTGGGAGAGGGGGAGTATGTACTCGGGGGTCACCAAGTGCATAATGTGCCCCGCCCTGTTCCCATTCTCGGGCGAGTAGCGAAGATGGTTTTATGACGAACTGTGACCATGATCACCAACACCCGTACATCAATTCGCTCTGCAACCTAGGTCAGTGCGTGTGACTGTAGGGTTTTCCATTCATCCGAAGCCTGGAGACGCAAACTTTTCAACTAGGTAGTTCAATAAACAATGGCCGATTTCTGATGGAGGTAACCGGGGTGGCGTCTAGGACATTAAGGGAGGGAATGTATTTCACCTGACTGTAGTCTTCTTGGCTTGTATTATCTGAGACTTCTACAGGAAACCATTCACGGCAGAAACGATAGCGGTACAATGCTCCTCACCATATTCGTTGCCCTGCTGATAACGCTTAGTTTGGCCACCTAACGCCTGTACTTTCTCTCTGTTCTCTGTCTCCTTAGTTGGCGATGAGGCCGGATCTGCTATTACATATACAAGATCTGAGACTTGTTATAGACCTGATACAAGCTCGCTATAACCAGGACTAATGGTATGGCAATAAGTCTCCTGTATATATCTTGAGTCTTTTTCTCCTTCTCTCTTTTCTATGTATCTTAAGTCTATACATGCACCAGTTTTCCCTTCATTTTCACAACATCTGTATCCATGGATCGTAACGGTTCCCGGCCCATACGGGGCCGCCCGCGCAACCACCTCACCACACGTCCAAAAATGGTCATCAGAGGCCATCCTTTTTATCAAGTCTTCTTTAGTAGCAAATAAAACTTTCTGTCAAAGTGAATTGTAAATTATATGTGATGTGACTTTGTAAGTCTTACTGCCCCACCAAAATTCGCTCTCTGAACTGGCAACCCACCCCATGTCTATGCACCACTACCCACCTTTCTCATTTACAGGTGATTGAATTCCACAAAATGATGCCTTTCATTATTGAGACACCACAGTTACTTGCATTTTGAACATGCTTAGCAAAGTTTGGGTGGAGATTTGGTATTTCTGGCTGGGCTTTCCTGCTGGCAATGCCACCATCCCAGCTACTTTCCCTTCTCAAGGTGTACTGAACATTGCCTGCAACTCCAGCTCTGGCTGAGGGGTAAAGATATGCCCTCTTTGATGTTTGACAAAGTGGGTTTTAGCCTTGTTCACTATGAGAGCTGTGCGATGGGTATTGGTATCCCCCCTCTGAGTCTCAACTCTCGGGCACATTGCAGATGGAATTCCTTGTGTGTAATGATATTGGGACTCCAGAGCATGTCCTTAGCACTAAGCTTGAAGGATATTTTGGGGTGTTATGGGTAGAGTTGTCCATCTGGGCTGTGCAGTGATATTTTCGAGTTTTTGGGGAGCTGATCTTGAGACAACCCTCCCCACAAAAACTGCCCTTTTTATCGGCACCCTATTCCTGTACAGTCCTTAATTTTTGCCAAAATGCTCTCAAGACATAAGAAAGTAAGTTTATGATGCTCCCAGGCCGCCCCCACAGAGTTGTGGTTGCATCGCTAAATATTTGCAGGCTGCCATGCCCAAACGGGCCGGGAATGCCAAAGTTACGATCCAGGGGATAACTGCCTCGCATGCATGATAAACTGTGATTCTAACAACTTGTGACAGAAACTGCCCACACGCCCGCCAATCGAAGTGACAAAAGTTTTTTACTTTCGCAATTTAGTCTCAATTGAAGGTGGGCACAAGAAAACAGAGATAAAGTCGTGTGCATGTTGTGAGGTTGAATTGGGCTAGGTTTCCTTCAACTTGACGCCAAGCACGCCACTTGAGCCGCACACGATTTCGGAGCGCAACCCCACGTTTTGCCGATGGATCCCCGCCAATCACGTTCCTCATTGGGTTGCGAGATTGGGGACTTCGAGCACGCCATCGCTCGGGACCAGGATCCAGACAGCGTTCTTCATTTTTCCATGGGAAACATCTGCCAACGTTTTCAAAATGCTTTATCATCAAGCCTTCCAGAATTTTAATCTAATTCCCGCAAGCCTAAGAGGCAAATCGGCTAACCTCCATCGCCGTCCCTGACAAAATTTACCCAGTGATTCTCTCCTCGTCCTTTCCGCGCCAGAGTTTTCATCATACTAAAGCCCTCTAGGTGGATCAGTTTCGCCAAACGAAGTCAAGCTGGCGTCCTTAGATTATCTCCCTCTTCCTCCGTCTCCCCTCTTCTACCGCTCGTCCTCCTTCTCCTCCTTCTCCTCCTCCAAACCACCCTCCCACATTCTCTTCCAAGACGTCATGCCTCACTCCGACCCACCGGTTTCGCAGTTCCAGCTGCAGGAAGAGGCGCTGAAGGAATTGAAGGCCCACCCCAATGGCGTCGAGTTGCCGAGCGACAAGATCTCCCCAGTCCTCCCCTTCGGCATTCCCTCAACCGTCGCCAGCATCAATGGTAGTGCGTATACGACGGCACAGACGTTGGTCGAGCAGGTCGCATACACACTCTCTGACCGGCTCTTCACCTACTCCCCCGAAACCTTCGACCTCGACAACGCGGTAAAGCAGTGGTCGTCGAAGAAACAGGCCAATGGACGCGGAAACACCACCTCGGTCGAGCCAATGGAGACACGGTTGGGTGCTGCGAATGTGCTGTTGGGCTACATCTTCGGGGCCGATCGCGTGGCAAAGAAGGAAGTTGCACAGAGCATCATTGCATCCAGTGCGACCCTCACCTCAATGCGCTCCGCCATTGACCAGCTCGCATTGCTCTACTCGATGTCGTCGCCGTTTGTAGCTCACGTTGCTGCTGCCGACTACGAGGTCTCTTCCGGAAAGCTGGTTACGGATTACGTTACGGCGGTCAATGTTGCGCAGGAAACCGGTGCCGGATTGGTCTCCAGCTTCTCTCCTCACGAGGCTCAGCATATGGCGTTGTTTGCTACTTTAGCTGCTACGGTTTTGCCTATGGTTCACATCTACGACGGTGTTAGGGTTGCGCGGGAGTCAGTCAAGGTCGTTGACATTCTAGATCAGGGCGGATTGCAGGGCGTGTTTGAGTCTATCTCCAGCGAGCAGGATGGAAAGACGGATCAGGTCACTAAGGTCAACCGTATCCTACGCAGCCTCAATGCCGAGTTGGGAACAGCCTACAGCTTCTTCGAGTACGAGGGACACGAGGAACCCGATGCGGTATTAATTGTTTTTGGGTCGGTCGAGTCTTCCCTAGCTACCCAAATTGCGGCTTCTATGGCAAAGGGAGGCGAAAGGGTTGGTGTGATTGCGGTTCGTGTTTATAGGCCCTTCTACGAGGCGGCGTTCCTCGAAGTTCTCCCAAAGAGCATTAAGCGTGTTGCAGTCTTGGGCCAGGTTCTGAACGAGCTTGCCGTGAACGATATTACTGTCCAGTCAGCGCTGTTCACAGATGTAGTTGCCGCGGTCACCATGTCCGATATCTACAACCTCCCTCCTCCAATCATCGATGTCAAGTATGCCCGTAAGCACACCTGGTTGCCAAAGGAATTTGCGTGGATATTTGATCAAATTGTCCGCAAGCCTTCTGTGTCAATTGTCATTCCCGAGGATGCTCTCACCTCTGAGGCATCTACTTTGGATTCGTTTGTTACATTGGCCGAGGATACCTCTTCTTGCCAATACTCGTTCTGGAACGGTGATGATGCAGCTTCAGCAACTGCTGCCTCAGTGGTGGCTAAAGTCCTCGCCGGCGGGGATCATACTGTAGCTTATTCAGCTGTTTATGACAACGTCGCTATTGCCGGTACCTTGCACAGCGAAATCCGAACCAGCCGGAAGGCTGTTGATGCACCATTCCACGTTGAGGGCGCGGATGTCTCTTTTGTCGGAGATCTCCAGCTCCTGAAACTTTTCGACATCGTTGCCAGCACTAAGATCGGCGGTTCCATCATCGTCAAAGCTAGCATCAAGAGTGAGGATGTAGAGAAGAAGCTCCCTGCTGCCTTCCGTAAAGAGCTGGTCAAGAAGAACATCAGCCTTTCCTTCCTCGATATTGAAGCTGCCGGCGAAGATATCTCTCCCGCTATTGAGAATGCGCTGGTGCAGCTTGCTTTCTTCAGGACTGCCAGCATCCAGCCATCCCTCCTCAAGCTCTCTACTGCTAACAAGGACTCTGAGGCTGTTCGCAAGGCTGCGGAGGCCATCGATGCTGTACTGACTAAGTTTGATGCTCCCAAGGAATGGGCTGATTTCGTTGCCGAAGGTGAGGTAGTGGTCCTCCCCTCCGTTCCTCAGGCAAACTCCTTCGCCATCAACGAGGAGAAGCACTACCAAGAGCCCGCCGCCATCCTTAAGTCCAGCCAATCCGCCGCGCAGGCCCTGTCGTTCAAGGAAGCCTACGGCGTCGAATCCTCTCTCCGCCCGGACCTTGGCGTCAAAAACTTCATCGTCAAAGTCCGAGAAAACAAGCGTCTTACGCCAACTTCATACGACCGCAACATCTTCCACATCGAATTCGACCTCACGGGCACAGGACTAACTTACGAAATTGGCGAGGCTCTCGGAATCCACGCACAAAACGACACTGACGACGTGAACGCCTTCATCTCATCCTACGGCCTCAACAGCGACGACCTCGTCGAGATCCCGTCCCGCGACAACCCCGACATTCTGGAAGTCCGCACCGTCTTCCAAGCCCTACAGCAGAACATCGACATCTTCGGCAAGCCTCCCAAGAAATTCTACGAATCCCTCGCCGAATTCGCCACAAACTCCGATGAGAAGAAGGCACTCCTTGCTGTTGCCTCCCCCGATGGCGCTGCAGACTTCAAACGCCGCGCAGAAGTAGACTACACCACCTTCGCCGATATTCTCCTTGAGTTTCCCTCCGCACACCCCTCTTTCCCCGACCTCGCCCGCATTGTTTCGCCCATGAAACGCCGTGAATACTCCATCGCCTCCTCACAAATGGTCAACCCAACCTCCGTCCATCTCCTCGTCGTCGTCGTAAACTGGACGGACCCCAAGGGCCGCGACCGCTACGGCCAGGCAACGCGGTACCTCTCCTGCCTTCCCATCGGCGCGGAACTCGTCGTATCCGTGAAGCCATCGGTAATGAAACTCCCCGCCTCCTCGACGGCACCTATCATCATGGCGGGTTTGGGAACTGGTCTCGCGCCATTCCGCGCATTCGTCCAGTACCGTGCCTGGCAGCGGGAGCAGGGACTCCCCATCGGCCCAGTGCTGTTGTATATGGGTTCGAGACATAAAGCGCAGGAGTATCTCTACGGTGAGGAGTGGGAGGCATATGTTTCTGCCGGGATTATTACGTTGCTGGGATGTGCGTTCTCGCGGGACCAGAGGAAGAAGATTTATATCCAGGATCGGATGAGACAGACGCTTGAGGAGGTGAGGGAGGCGTATTTGGAGAAGGATGGCGCGTTTTATCTTTGTGGACCCACCTGGCCGGTGCCGGATGTGGCTTTGGTGCTGGAGGAGGCAATTAAGGTACAGGCGGAGAGGGAGGGGAGGAAGTGTGATGTTGCTAGGGAGATGGAGGAGTTAAAGGAGGGGGGACGGTATGTTTTGGAGGTTTATTAGATGGGGGATTGTAATTATTGGGCATTTTAGTTGGGATGGTGTTTTGTTTTTTGTTTAGATCAAATTGCTTAGGCGGAATTGGGGAATGAATGGAGATAGGTTTCATTCTAAGCTTGAGATCGGTGAACCAAAATCTAAGGAAACTCGTCGCTCTCAGGGATCCGAAAGTTCCACTTCTGTTAGAGAAGGCTCCTAAGCATATATAATACCACTGAAATAAAATAACCCGTCAGCGTATATTCTATTGTGCAACTTCATTCCACTTGCACGCATAACTCTTCAGAAACATAAGCCGGGTATGCATAGCGGCTGAGAGTAAGCTGCCATGGCAATTCTCGCATACCAGCCCCCATGCCGTTGTGGGGAAGCTGCAGCTGTCCACACGCAGGTGAAGGCTTCTATCTATATAAAGTACGTGAATCTGGGTGGAGATTAATATAGTAAGGTGTTCTAACCTATGCTGTCGTAAGTACCTAACGTAGTTTATCTAATTGACAGCCCCACTCGTTCCAAAGTGTGGGGAAATCACGTGCATCTCACCGGGGTGGCTGGGTTCCCGCGCGTTGCGGTGCGGGAGGTGGAGTACCGTGTTCGGCTGAACTTGCGATTTTGTCATAGTAGCATCTATTCTATAATTGACAAGCCGTCTTTTTCAGTTCGAGACATCTGGAGTCTTCATAGCGAATAGGAACTGCACGAATAAAAACCGCAAGAATACGGTAGTTGCTCTGTTGTGCAACTTCAGCGAAGATCCGCTCACCCACACCAACCGGTCGGGTATGCATGACGGTTGCAGTTTGCCGCAGTTGTGGTGGGTTTTGATTGCAGCTGCAAGCGTGGCGAAAGTTGGGCTGGAGATTTCCGACGGTTTGGAGGGTGGTGGCCGTAACTGTTGCGGTGCCAGGGGCTGCAGCACCACTCGTTCCTGACGGTTGCGGGGCAGTCACGTGCCCTTCACCGGTGGCTGAGTTCTCGGGGTTTTGCGGGCGGAGTACTTTACACTGTGCCGCATCCGCGCCTGCTGCTAGTGTGCTCTACATGTGTCTGCTGGGACGTCTGCCTAGAATTAGCTCAATGGGGAAATAAGCTTGTGCCCGTGTCCCAGTTTGCGCAGGAGCAAGCGATACGTCTAGCTGCCGTGGTACGCGTCTTCTCGCCCACCGACCGACCGCTCGCGTTTGGTCGCGTTCGAGCATAATAGGCAAAACACCGGAGATGTGCAGCTCCGAGATTCGTGCATGCTTTGTGCTTTGATGATTATCATGCTTGCATACTGTACTACTCCAAACAGACACTTTCCAATCATCTCCAGTGCCAGCTGCAGAAGCACATATTGTGGGATAGTTCCCCTGTATTGGGTACACACAAATCCCAGACATTGACTCACTGGGTAGTGGGTGAACTGACTCAGAGGCGCATTTGGGCTGCAGCGACATATGTATCCAATAATTAATTGAATAAGACTATCGAAACTGATAGCGGGTTGCTGCCTTCCCGTGTTTGTTTTGAGGAACTATACGAGAGGGGTAAACGTCTTACAAAAGACTACAATCCCCCAGATTTCAGATTGCTCTGTATTCGACTACACTCACATACACACACCGCGATTTCTTCCACTCATAGTAGAACTTCCATCATGCCCAACCTCGACTCCGAACCCTCCGCCGGGGAGAAGGCTGATGATACCCCCATCACCCTCCCCGATGAGACTTCCAACAAATTCCTCGCTGCCTTCGCTAATTCCCTGGCATCCCGCGTCACCTCAAGCCTAATCGAGCAACTCGTCACCTCCCGCACCGAAGCGGAGATCGCCAAAGCTGCCGCCGCCTCTGCAGCCTCTGCCTCTGCCTCCGCCGCAGCAGAAGAGGATGCAAAAGCCGAGAAAGAAAAGGACCCCGAGCCGATTGAGCCCAAGGACATGATCGACTCCCTCCACAAGCTCGACGAAGTCTGTCCCCTCTCCCCAAAAGCAAGCGGTCACTGACGAGAGTAGGTGTATGACAAGTCTACCGGCGAGCGCGTATTCCAGGCGTGGGACCCCCTCCGCGCGCATGATGACGGAAACCATAAAGTCCCTGGGAAATACGATAAGTGGGCTGTAATCCTGCAGCGGGTGTTTGACTGGGACGGCGATCTGGAACGGACGAATCTTTTGATCAAGAGCCCGCTGATCCGGAAGGTGGTTAAGGATGTTGTAAAAGGCGAGGCGGCGGCGATGGAGAGCGATGATGCGTCTGTGTCCTGGCCGAATGATGAGTTTTTCCGATATGTGAGTGAATCAACTGGGTTAGGGGTTGTGGGGGGCTGATGAGGGTAGAGAGAACACATCCGCAAAGCAGCGGTTGAAGAGGGAGAGCTCACTGTGAAACACGTTGCTGTGCTGCTGGGGCTTATCGAGAAGGAGTATGCGTCGAAGATCCGGGATATCAAGCTCATGTTCCCAAAGTAAGTCCCACCCTCTCATCAATTCTTCTACAAACTCACATCTTAGGGGTACTTCCTCCTTCGAGATCCTAAAAGAAGCGTACTGGCCAGGTGAACTCCTCATCGAATGTTCACTAAACCGCATCTACCGCATCACGGACGCCTCCTACCAGGTGACACAGTGTGGCACGTTTCTAATGGTAGAATGCTTCTACATCGACTACGACGGCAAGTGCTTCGGTACCGTGTCGGAGTCATTCCGCCTCTCCGCGTTCCGCGGCGTGCAGTACATCAACGAGCTGGCCGCGTTCCCGCTAAAGTACCATCCACAGCAGGACGAGATCAAAGCCCGCCTCTTGAAGCGTGGTAGGAATTTTGCCGCGCTGCAGGGGCAGCATTATAAAAACCACGCGGGAATTGTAAGGAATATCACGTACCCATTCTCCCAGGTGAACGTGGACTCTCGAGTTATGGTTCGATCCCCCTCTCCCTCTCCTCCCCCTCCCCTGCTAAATATACACCAGATCGACACCGCAACATTTAACCGGATCAATCCCAACGCGGGAATAAACGTGTCCAGCATCCACAAAGAGCTAGTCTCGGGCGAGCTAACAGACGAGCACCTTCTCCTCTGCACACACAAAATCCCCATCTTCTCCTTCCAAGACAAAGAATTCTACACCACAACCATCACGCAGATTACCGATATCGCCTTCAACGAAAAAGTCTTCGACCAACTCGTCCTGCCCGAAAACCAAAAAGAACTCGTCCGCGTGCTGGTCGAAAACCATTCCAAGGGGGCACAATTCGACGACTTCGTGGCGGGTAAAGGGAAGGGTCTTATCTCCGTCCTTCACGGGTACCATCCCCCTCCCTCTCCATTGGGGGCTAACTAACACCCCGTAGTCCTCCGGGTGTAGGAAAAACCATGACCGCGGAAGCAGTGGCAGAATACACCAAGCGACCCCTGTACATCGTAACCTCCGGCGAACTCGGCTCCTCCCCCTCCGAAATGGAAACTGAACTCGAGCGCGTCCTCGACCTCGCAAAAACCTTCCGCGCCGTCCTGCTCCTCGACGAGGCAGACGTATTCCTGGAGCAGCGCACGTGCCACGACCTAATCCGCAACGCCCTCGTGTCCATCTTCCTCCGACAACTCGAGTACTACCAGGGAATCCTGTTCCTAACCACAAACCGGTACCTCCCTCCCGCCCATCCCTCCTCCGCCTCCTAGCTAACTGAGAAAAAACAGCGTGGGAACCTTCGACGAAGCCTTCCACTCCCGCATCCACATCAGCCTGTACTACCAGAACCTCACCATCGAAGCTCGTGAACAAGTATGGCGGAACTTTGCCGGGACGATGGAAACGGATCTGGAGGAGGGTGACTACGCAGAGCTATCGAAGGCGGAGATCAACGGGCGGCAGGTCAAGAATGTGTTCCGCACCGCACAAGCGCTGGCAGCGGATAAGAGCGAGTGTATTGGGATGAAGCATTTGAAGATGGTGTTGGAGGTTATGAAGGGGTTTGATTTGGCAAAGGCACGAGGGGAGGGGGTGGAAAAGTAGGAGGGCACGGTTTGGTGCCCCCCACGGATGGTTTTTTTTTGGATGGTTTCAATATAAAACTTGTTTCATGGTGAGGTTAAAGAATACACTGAAGAGCTACATGAAATACTACATTCAGAGGAGTTTGATGGAGCTGGGAAATGGGATTCACATCTCAATGGATTGCACTACTTTACTGCGGCTGAGTTGGACATTTTGCACCGAGTTCATGGTTGCTAAGAGATAATTAACTATACCCTATTCAGCGCAGCCTAGCCGAACCGCGTTGTCGTGCGACACGGCGCATTGACCACATCTTATTTCGACCGCACACCTTAGCTTCCCCCCTCCTTCAAGACAAGAACCGCCGCGTCTAGAACATCAACTGAACAAAATTTTCTCCGTTGTAGAAAACTTGAAGTAGAGCTAAACAGAAATGATTTTACCCAGTCCTGGAAAGGGAAGTCTCAGAGGGGATCAACTTACAGCTTACAGGATCTCCTTTGCCTCGAATTTTGTGTTGGAGCGGTTGCGGGTATCTACTAAACTTAATACTAACCCCGCGGTTAATTTTTGCATGACGCCTTCCTATACAATCGACTGTAACATTTCTGGCCACCGAAGCGGCAGCGCAGCCTCCTGAAGAGGCCCACGCCCTACTAAATCCTACTCCACAGGTCGACACTTGCAACTGCTCCTGAGACTGCTCCGGAATTTAGGCCTGTCGTATGACCCACGAACATGACGTCTGTGTCCTTTTCGAAGACCCCGATCATGTCTAAGTCGGCATCACCGACACTATCATCCGATCCTTAGCGACACCGGACGGAATATCATGTGATCGTAAGAACACCATGGCTAACCGCATGTCCGTGCGTGTTAGTGGTACTCCCGAGTCATAAATTGGAGTTGATACGATTATTATTTTTCTAAGCGGAGGCGATCCAAGTTCGCCCTGGCTACCTCCACCCTCCTATCACAGAGAGGAAGGCAGAATATCTCTCCTCCGCTTGTTTAAGACTTTCTTTAATTCTTAGCTCGAGGAAGGTGGAACCTGTGTCGACTAGGACAACAAGGTCAATGGCCAGTGAATTTGCAACAATTGACTTGATAGAAATGAGGAGCTGTTGAAAAGAGGGCATATAAGGAACCATTGAAGTAGTAGCATATCTTTGTATTCTTACCTCGTGGTGCTCCTCATTGTTCGGTGTCATCGTGAACACTTCTCGTGCAGCCACCTGTATATCACAGATAGCACTCTAGAAACATCAACAGCTGAATTGGAGCTCCCATCTTTAAAACAAACAATTTGAAGAGAGTTTATGGAATTTCCATCTAGAACCAGGAGGGTACGGTCGCTGGGGCGTGCTTTTTGTCTGTGTTCCCGTGTATGCAGAAATTGTGGGCACTTATGATCTCATGCCAGTGATCCAGATAACCCCGTTCAGCTCGGAGCAGCCTATATGGCTATAGCTGGTAAGCAGAACTGTGATGAAGCAGTCTGGCTGAGACTGAACTGCAAGGTAGACTGTTCCATGATGGCTAGACTGCAGAGTAAGCTGCTTAATACAAACTGAACTACAAAGCAAGAAGCTCAAACTGATTTTCATTTAGAAGCTAGTGTTTGGCCTAATGTACATTACACATGTACGTGCTCTAGATTTGCTGCTGCTTCTAACATCCTCATGACCGCCGCTGCTCTCTTGAAGTTAAGCAACTCATTCCTCATCAGTGACTTCAAAAATTCCTGAGCCTCCACAATCTGATCGCCCAGCTTTATGCGGTGATGTGAATTATCGCTAGAGTTTGATGGCTAGTATCACCTTGTGTTGCTTTAATATAGAAAATTGACTCTGGATGCCGTATATAAGAGCATGCAAGCTCCCACGTAGATAGACTCTATTAAGAAACCAAGCTTCTCTCTCACTATTGTAACAATTCTTGTTGCATGTGTACCTGCATCGTGAGCCTCACAGCTCAGGTCCGTTTGATATGCAGTTGGTGTATGAAGATATGCCTCAGGAGAGCGGCTCGTATCAGTATAGAGCGGCTCATATCAGTGCAAACGGATGAGCAAACGGAGATAGATATGGAGACGAATATGGCTGGGAATATGAGAGACAAGTCTGTATATATACGGGGCTTCTGGCCTCGAGAGATCAATCAACAAGTCAAAGAAGCATCCAAAGTAACAATTCTCTTCAGATGAGTTTCGAATGATGGATTGTGATAATCTATCACATGATCCAGTTCACATCTGCATGTTATAATCAGGCCGTGGAAAGAACTCCTTTTTACATATTTTAGTGAATGGAAGCGTTCCATACACCTTTTACGAGCGACTAACTCTAAATTGAATCCGTGGTATTATCAAAGTCCTGTCCCCAACACACGTTTTCAATTTTCATCAACAATCTTTTCATCGCCTTCATGATTCTTCCTTCTCCTATCACTTATTTTATTGCTCTTATAGTGGGTTGAACTTGTTCAAATCAGGAGTACCGCCAACCGGTTCGGTCCTGCAGAGAATGGAAGCAGAGGAGCAGCACGTAGATTCACACTGTTGGGATCATGCGTTTTGCCGACACTGAAAAGAGGCTTTTTAATTCAAATGTGGGATAAAGAAAGAAAACCGGGGAATAGGTACAGGCACAAGTGTTGTAAACTAACCTGGAGATCGAGATAGACCAAAAGACGAGAGGGTATAAAAGCTTCTCATTTAACTAACTCACCCTACCACTATCCGAGCTACAAAAAAAAACTCCCAACTTGCTACAGCGTTCGTGCTTCTTTCAACGGCTCTACACTTCCACCTCCCTTCGACTTTTGTGCTCGCTCAACAGATTGTCCCAGCTCCTCTGCTTTGCCCTGCTGGGCTCTACTGATGGCGCCCAGGGTACCGGTGCAAACTCGTTAATTTTAGATTTCATATTGCTGACCACATCTTTTCGAAATCCTAAACACTTGTAATGATCAGCGCCGTTGAATCGCACGGGCTCGTTGAGGTGATCAAAAATCGTTTCGAGAATCTTTTCGACAGTGCTCACAAGGTACTCCGGAGTCCAGTGGTGGTGCTGCACCTCAGTAAGAATACCAGCAGCCTTGAGCTCCTTGTGAAGCTCGCCAAATACATAATAATCGCAGAACTTAGACGGGGAGCTGTAGGTGCAGTGGATCTTGGTATTGTCCTCATATCGGTTATAGAGTTCGCGCCATATCTTGATAATCTCCTGACACAAATTTTCTCGTTGTTCCAGCAATGAATCTATAATTCTGTGAGTGTCGCACCATCGGAGAGATTCGGGCTATCCATACCCTGAGAAATATAACTGTCTAATCTCTTCACTACTCTAGCTATTGGCTCATTGCCCACCACAACCTTGAATTCCCCATCTTCCACGATGCTAATTTTAACAAGCTTCCTAGATATTTTCTTAAAGACATCCTCCTTCTTGAACACCCGTGCAATAAACAACCAGCTCTCAAACCCGGGGGTCTCCGCAGCAAACTCCCATTGCTTTATCCAAGTTTTATCCCACGGCCGCATCATCTCCACACAATCGTAGAAATCACATATTAACGCAACCTGTAAGAGTCCCTCAAAAGGTATCTCGTCAGGAAGATTTTCCAGACGCCCATGAATGATATTGAGGACCGCCGCCAGAGCTATAGGGTCATGGTCTTCAACCTTGAGGTTATATAGCTCGTCGACACTGAGGTTTTTGGACTGAAGGAGACGGTGATTTTGGAGAGCTACTGCCTCTGAAAAAGATGATTTTGGACCCAGCATGGCACGAAATACGGAAGAGCAGGCGCAGAGCTGAAGCGAAGAGGCTTGGTGGGACACGAGAGGACAATCTCCATATCCCCGCCGGCACATATTTCGAGATGCTTAGTTTCCTGTTCTCCTTGGACTGACATTGTGTGATACTGAGTTGCTGGTAGAGGATGGGGAGAGAGTGCTGAAGGCATTTTGGGATGCGGGGTTGCTGGATGTTAAGCTGCAGCTGCCGCTAGCTGGTACTATTCTGTGATTGGCTGGGGGCTAACGTGCAGCAACAGCACTGATTTAAACGAGTATTTTGATTGGCTTAGGTGAATCAGGCGCCCGAATCGTGGATACCTCCGCTGTAATACGGGCCGTGGGCCCCGAACAAATCCGAATGGAAATTCTCGCTCTTACCCCGTAGCTGCTAGTAAATCTAGTCGATCATATTATTAGGATAAATTCTTGAGTGTGAATTTGTATTTGCCTTATACCTACGACCTCTAATATCTGCACGTGCTCAATTTAATACGTCGGATTTTGTGGATTGATTATTGGTTAGAAAAGAGAGCGAGAGTAGGAGGATTTGAAGAGTGAAGGGGGGGGGAGGGGGGGAGGGAGACATGGTTTGGCATCAAACAATAAATTAATATATAAATCAACCTGCAGCATTCCATGTATCACACTGACAAGATGCGATTGAAATGATACCATCTAGCTAAACGAATTTATTATCAGGCATCGACAACGATTAAGTATTTCTTACACCGGCAGAAGTGCAAATCCACTATTGGCTGCGCTACGCGCAGCTCATAACAAGCTTTCCTTGAACCCTACGCCACGCGGACCTTTGGAAGTCTATATGTACGAGAGAACACTCTATCTAGAGTATGGCAGAACCTGATTCCCCTTCAGCTGGTATTGCTCGCCAGACGGATATAAGTACCACCCAAATTGGTGCAAGATTGTAGAATGCTGTCATTTTCACTTGCGTAACAAGTGATAAGTTGTGGTGGAATGGCACACGATCCAGGGTCACATCTACACGTTTTAAACAGGCCGCTGAAAGAACCGTTTGTTGTACGTTTTGATGGATCCGGATCCGTACACTATTTGCGATTAATCAATTGGAAATTGAACCTCAAGTATTGAAGCCAAAATAACAAAGTCTGTTGCATCTGGACCTGACCGAGCTGAGCTTCAGCTGAGCTGATGGCAAGGCACCCAGCCGGTAGGGCATAAAGCACTCAACTACCCTGTATATATCTCGAGTTTCTCTCCTTCTCTCTTGTCTCTATACCGTAGTCTATTCACACGGTTCTCCCCTTTATATCGTAACAAAGTCTAGTCTCCTACGCGCTTTTTCAACCTTCACTAGCTATCTGTTCATCGCTGCCACAATTCTTTCCTTCTTCCTATCACTTATTTTCATCCTTATAAAGCTCAAAAATTCGTTCAAATCAAGAGTACCGCCAACCAGTTCGGACCCGCAGAGAGTGGAAGCAGAAGAGCAGCTCATAGGCTCACGGCGCAGAGTTCATGCATTGTCCCAATGCTGAAAAAGAGGCTTCTAGTTCAAGTGTGGGATAACGTAAGAAAACCGGAGAATCAGTAGAGCTGGTGTTGTAAATTAACCCGGAGATAGAGATGGACCAAAAGACGAGAGGGTATAAAAGTTCTCTCATTTAACTGTATCACCCCACTACTATAGCTATCCGAGCTACAAAAACCATTTTCCAACTAGCTACCACGATTATTTTTCTTTCAATCATCATCTCAGCCTGTATCGGCTTAAACCTCCCCTGAACTTCAGCGTTTGTCCCTCACAAACAATAAATTGACCCAGACTCTTTCCTTTACCATGATATTCTCCACTGCCGACTTCAAGGATATCGGCACTGTTTCAAACTCTTCAAGTAAAGATTTCATACGATCAATAAATTCTTTTCGAAACGAAAAACACTTGTAGTGATCTTGGCCGCCGAATCGAACGGGGATGTTGAGGTGATCAAAAATCGTTTCAAAAACATTTCCGACAGCACTCACGAGGTGCTCCGGAGTCCAGTGATGGTGCGCCACCTCAGTAAGAAAACCAGCGGACTTAAGCCCTTTGTGAAGCTCACCAAATATGAAGTAATCGCAGAGCTTAGACGGAGAACTGTAAGTGCAGTGGATTTTGGTACTGTCCTCGTACCGGTCATAGACTTCACGATATATCTTAACAACTTCCCGACATATATTGCCTCTTTGTTTTAGGAGGGTATCTGTACCACAGTGAGCCCCGTCTTTCGTACAATTGAGGGAAGTCCAACCCACTACACCCTCGGAGGTGTGACTGTCTAAGCTCTTCACTACTCTATTAGGCGAGTCGCTCACCAGGACTTTGAATTCTCCGTCTTCAATGATGCTCTTTCTAACAAATCTCTTAGACAAATTTCGAAAGATTGCCTTCTCCTTGAACACCTGCGCAATAAATAACCAACTTTCATAGCCAGGAGTCTGCGCACTCCCCTTCCACTTCTTCATCCACATGTCATCCCATGGCCGCATCACTGCTGCACAATCATAGTAATCGCAGATGATCGCAACCTGCAGAAGGCCCTCAAAGGGGATCTCGTCGGGGAGATTCTCGGTGCGCGCATGTAGGACACTGAGGACCGCCGCAAATGCTGTAGGGTCGTGGTCTTTGACATTGAGTTGGTAAAGTCTGTCAGGATCTGGACTGTCGCTCTCAAGAAAACAGCGCCGGCGGAGCTCTACTGCCTCCGCAAAAGATGATTTTGGTCCCAGCATGGCACGGAAGACGGAGGAGCACGCACGGAGCTGGTACGAAGTGACGGTGTATCTGTACGTATCGTTGCCGGAAGATGACGGGAGTACAATCTCCATATTCCCGCCGGGACATATTTCGAGATTCGTAGTTTTCTGTTCCCGGACTGACATTGTGTGATGCAGAGTTGTCGATAGAGGACGATAGCTATGGTGGTGAAAGGCGCTTGGAACGCGGACTTGCTGGATTGTCACTAGCCAGGTGGCACTGGTCAGTGATTGGCAGGGGTATAACATGCAGCACTGAAAAATCTGACTCAACCAAGTATTTTGATTGGCTTTTAGCAAATCAGACGTACGAGTCGTACAGATCGCCAATACCTCCGCTGTAATGCGGGCCGTGGGCCTCGGACAAATCCGAATGGGAATTCTGTTTATCCCACAACTGCTGGTAAATCTAGTCAATCATACTGTTAGTTGGATAAATTCCCAAGCGTGAATATGTATTTGGATTATACCCACAACCTCCAAAATCGGCGCTCAATTTGATCCGATCCCGTTGTCGAGTAATTTACTTTGTCAAGAGGCCGGCCCGTTTACCAAGTGGGCCATCTCTTGACCAAGAGCCTACTTTGTAACTGGGTTGACCTGTTTGCAAAGCGGAAGAGTCCAGTTATCAAGCAGTGTATTTGGTGACTGGACCTGACCAATTGTCAAGTGAGTGGCCTCATCAACAGAGTTAATGACCCCTATCACCCAGTACTTCCGACTGAGATCATCTGTTGCAGTACGGTCCACTGATCTAATTCCAGTGGGCTCACGCCCATCACTATTTGGGGTGGGCTATCTAGATACCCTACTTTCACCCCCTAGTCTCAGTAGCGCGGCCCGACTACGGCTCGAGCAGCCGTCTACGGTTCAGCCCAATGGCTGTTCTGAATTAGTCTCGTTGCCACTTACCACTATGTAGCTGCTTTACTGCTGCTCGGGTTGGAAGGCTATGGCTCACATTAAGGTTCGTTCCAGTGAAGTCATTATGTGATGAGAACAATATCTCTGCACAAGAAGAGGTCGAATTGTCTATTCTACAAAAGCTATCAAAGGGAAAATCTACGCCTTTATATACGCTGTTGCATATATGGATCGCCTCCCTTTGTAAGGCTTATGGGCTTCAACTGGGCTGATGGAGATCATAATATAATCGGGCTGACGGTCATTCGGGACTCAGTATACTCTGAATGCCGTATATAAGAGCATACAAGCTCCCACGTAGACAGACTCTATTTAAGAATCAAGCCTCTCTATCATCACTATTGTAACATACAGAGTCTCAGCTCCTTGGGCCCTTGAGATATCAGTCATTCAACAAGTCTTTCAAGTATCCAAAGTAACATACACGACATGGAGAGTGGCGAGTGAGAACTCGTCAATGAGTCTACAAAAATGACTCAAAGCATTAGCAATCACTCTCCAGTCCTTTCTAGTAGCTTCGATGGTCTTCCAGTACTTGTAGGCTATTATCGCAGCTTGTAGGCCTTTGAGCTAAATCCTGAGTCAACATAATGATGTTCCGTCACCTTTGTCAGCGTCATCGTTCTGTCTAATTGACCTACCTGGGCTTACACCATGCGGTACTAGCACTACGCTTGTGGTGAGGTTGTAGAAGGGACAGTTCTCAAAATGAATGTTGATATCAATTTGAAGCATACAGACTGTTCTCAGATGTTGTTGATACTGACTACTGTACTCACTGTATGTAAATGTACATGTTTCGTCCAATAGACGAACTATGCCCGTTCGTGAACTTGAGAGTCCCGTTCGCGAATTGGCTCCAGTTCGTGAGATTAAAGACATTTTTCGCGAACTAGAGAAACATATCGCGAATTTTTCTGCAAGTTTCCGAGTTTAAGTAAATATTTGGGAAAACCACACCACTAACTGGGGAAATTTAAAGCTTAAGATAAGTAATCAACATGGCAACGCCCTACTTCTTGCCCCAGTGAGATTATGGTGCTATCCCCTACACGCTCGGTTTTTGTAGATTGGTTGCAGAACTCAGGTGGCGGATAAGAGTATTGCTGATTGGATCAGACGCCGATCTGTAGCAAACCAGCGCTCTTTCATTGGTCATTACAGCTGATCGACAAGTGCAATTGCCAGAACGAAGTTCTGCAACCAATCTACAAAAACCGAGCATGTAGGGGATAGTTATATTATGACCGACTGTATGTGCATTCTACCACTATCATGTCCACCATCCATCTCTGAACTTCACTGGAGCTAAGTGTGAAACTAGTTTGGGAAACAAGCGGATGTTGCCATGCAATGGCAGGGTTAGGTATTATTTCAGAGCATATTATTTCAGCATGTGCAGTGAGATTCTTCGTGTTGAAAACGGTATGGAATTATAGAAGTTTGTTGGTTTGTCAGTTGGTTCCAATTCGCGAATTGGTCAAAAATATCTCAAACTTTCCTCTCCAGTTCGCAAACTGGAGGGCTCGCTCATAGGACGGAGCATACACGATCATAGTACAAAACTTAAAACCCTCGAAAGCTGCTCAAACTGGTTCGGAACTGCTAGAATTCGCCCAGTTCAGCCGAGTGGCAAAACTGCTCAGATAGTGTAGTTTTAGAGCTGCTACGAGCTAGATTAAGGTATTGAGACCACTAACTCCCCTTAAGTACTAGCCTTGCAAACTCTCTCCGTATTGGAAATCTACTCGACCCTAGATCTGTACCCAAGTCTGATAGCCGATAGCTGCAGACCGACCAATTTGTTCTCGTCATTGTGTACTCTATATAGAGAGACTGGTAGACAATAAGAAAATACTATCGCTTTTGGACTTTAGTCGCGACTTCCGCTACTTACATTTTTAGTACTAGAGCAAAAACCCAAGTTGACCCAAGTGGCAAGTATAGATCTTTATAGCGGGGCTAGCTTAAAAGGTGGCCTTTTCACAAAGTTCCCCACTTGGCTAATGGACTGGGCCTGCTTGCCAAATAGTTGCAAAGCGTGCCCCTTGTTAAGTGGGCCGGCATCTTGACAAAGTAAATTACTTGACAACGGGGTCGGAACACATATATCACACTGACAAGATGCGATTGAAGTGATTTCATCTAGTTAAAACGAATTTATTATCAGGCATCGACAACGACCAAGAATTTCGTACACCGGCAAAAGTGCAAATCCACTATTGGCTTCGTTACGCGTAGCCATAATAAGCTTCCCGTGGACCCCTGCGCGACGCACAGTCTATAGTGAACCTATAGACATCCACGCGTAGACCTTTGAAAGTCTATATGGCTGGCAAAGTCTATGGGCCTATGGGCCTATGCGAGTCTTTATTGCCAACAGGCATCCGCTGGTACTATACACTATCGATACTATGATTAAGAGTACACTAGAGAGTGTGCTTAAGAGAGCACCTGAGAGCTTACTTGAGAGCTCGCTTGAGAGCCCGCTTGAGAGAGTGCTTAGGGCGAATAGCTTTTTGTTGCAGGAAGCTTTGCGCTAACAGTGACGGAAATTTTGAGCCGCTAGCGATAGAAACTTGTTACTTTGGGCCGATAGGAAAGTCTGAAACTGTGGAAGCTTTGACATTGACGTAGCAAACCTCCTCGTCTAAGTGTGATCACTGTCACCATCACCGCCACCATCATGACCAGCACGAGTAGCTCACTGGCAGGCGGCAATGATTCCACCAGTCCGGATGATCCCGGTCTGAACTGGAGCATGACACGGTCTGAGGTAGGGCTCAGTCCGGGATCGGTCCGGTCCGGACTGGTTTACCCCCGGACTACTGGAATCATTGGCAGGCGGAATGTGTCCGCATGCATACATCTAATCGATGGGAATCGGGCTGCAGATTCTGTTGGAAAAATCGGTCGGAAATCTTCTCTCACCAAGTTTCTAATTGTTCACTATTGCTAAAGGAGAGATGGCTGAAATTATCAACACTATGTATGGCTGTGAGGCATTGTGAGATCCCATTGAGTTGGCTGTGTCTGAAGATAAGATTCACGCCAATAGATCGACCGAGTCATGATTGCTGCCACCCGCCAGCCTTAAATGCCACTCGCCACCCGCCGCTTTGCTAGTCTATGCATCCAGATATACTCAGCGCCCCTCCGAACCATCCCTCCCACTATCCATCCATCGCCCCTCCCAGCAGATTGCCGCGGTGAAGCACTGTGGTGCATATAGAAAGAAAATAATACAAACCTAAAAACTACTCTACAAAAGAATCATAGCTTGTGATTCTAACCCATCGTACCACGACAAATACGAACCCTCATCATCCTCATCCTCATCCTCACCCTCTGACCGACTCTGCATCTAGCTTCTTTCGCTTACCACAATTCTTATTGCTCTTTTGGAAGTGTAATTATTAATCTAAATGTTTTCCTGTGTCTAAAACACATAAACTAATATTCTGGATTTCACAGGCAATTCTATTTCCAAGTCCAATCCATAGCAGCTCCAGATCCTGAGTTGCATCTTCACAAGCTTGTTCCTCACATATTAGCTTGACGAATAACCCGTTGGAACCCTTTTGATACTTCTGCTACTGGACTGAAGCCTTGCGGGAGCTGTTGAGGGTGACATAGCTCTCTTGCGCTTTCGAACCTCAATCTCTGCAAGCTCAGCTGAGCTAGGAAGGTGGGCCATGGCCCTTCTGTGTGCCCTTCGCTTTAACTCTTCTGCATGTTTGCATTGTTTCGGTGAAGAAACAAAGGCGATTACCGCACTGTTGCTAGGTTTCTGAATTCAGTGTGCAGATCTGTAACCAGTCCCCGAAAGCGTGTTGCGAATTCTTCACCTAATCTAGTAGCAATTGAACCTAGAATTATTCGGTATTAAGAAATTCAGTTGCAAATAATGTCTCTCCGGCCTGTGTGAGATAATGTACCTCTTCGACCGCGCCTCACCGCGGCAATCTGCTGGTAGGGACGGTGGAGGGAATGGTTAGAGGGATGGTCCGGAGGGGCGCCGGATGTACTCGACTCCGCTCTCTCAGGCGCGCTTGACTGCATGCTCCCAGATGCACCCTCAAGGTGCACTCATCTCCGCGCCCTCAGAAGTGTCCTCGCTCCAAATACACAAAATTAGGCGCCGCTCGAGAATGGCTCAGTAAATTCACGATCTGAAAGGGCGAACATTTAGAGCGCATCGAGTAGATTATTTGATGTCTAACAAGCGTCTTAATCAGGCAATATTTGTGGAGTTGGCATGGGTGGATGGTGTGGAGTTAATGGAATCCCCCTGTTATAACTAGTTATCCTGCTCCACATCAACTCTTATCAATTAAGAAACTTAAAGACGAGGGTGCGTGAGAGAGATAAATAATTGCATTTTTCATGATCATTAACTGTCTCAACCTCGTATACTAACTGAGTTACAGAAAACCCTTCCTAACTTGCCACAACGTTCGTCCTTCTTCAACGTATCCTCACCCGACCTTCCTTGAACTTCCTCGCCCGCTCCCCTGTTGCAACAACCTGTCCCAGCTTCCTCCCTGCGCCAATGCCAAGCGCACCAGTTCCATGTTTTCAAGTACAGATTTCATACGAGTAACAACGTCAGTTCGAACATCCATACAATTGGAATGACGGATGTTGTCGAGTGTAACAGAACTTCTGAGGTGATTATAAATCGCTTCGAGAACTTTTTCGACGTTACTCACGAGGTTCTCCGGAGTCAAGCTATGGTGCTGGACATCAGTGAGAAAGCCAGCGACCTTGAACCCCTTGTGTAGCGCGCCAAACACATAATAATCGCAGGACTTAGATGGGGCTGAGTGGGTGCAATGGATCTTGGTATTGTCCTCGTATCGATCATAGACTTCGCGCCATATCTTGTCAAGCTTCTTGCACAGCTTGTCTCGTTGTTCCAGCAGGGCATCTGAAACCACTGTCAGCACCTTCCTTTACATTAATATTGGAGAAGTTGAAATCCACGATACCCTGAGGAATATGACTGTCTAGCTTATTCACCACTCGCGGTTCATTGCTCACCACAACCTTGAATTCCCCATTTTCCACAATGCTATTTCTAACAAGCTTCTTGAATAAATCCCCAAAGATATCCTTCTCCCCGAACACCCGCGCAACCAGCAACCAGCCTTCAAAGCCAGAAGTCTCCGCAGATTCCTTCCATTGCTTCATCCATATGTTATCCCACGGCCGCATCACCGCCGCACAATCGTAGAAATCACAGATGATCGCAATATGGAGGAGGCCGTCAAAAGGAATTTCGTCGGGAAGATCTTTGGTGCGCGCATGCATGACATTGAGGATTACCGCAAGTGCTGTAGGGTCGTGGTCTTCGACTTCGAGTTTGTAAGGCCCGTCAACATCGGGCCCGGAGCCATCCGAGTCGGTCTCAAGGAAACGGTGCTGGCGGAGCCCCACTGCCTCTGCAAATGATGATTTTGGTCCCAGCATAGCGCGGAAGACGGGGGAACATGCACAGAGCTGGAGCGAAGATACGGTGTATCTGTACGTAACGTTATCGGAACTTGACGGGAGTACAATCTCCATATCCCCGTCAGGGCATATTTCGAGATGCCTAGTTTCCTGTTCAACTTGGTCTGACATTTTGTGACGATAGAGAGTGATGGTGATGGTGCGGAAGGCGTTTTGGGACACGGTTTTGTTGGATTTTCAGCTGCGGCTGCCGCCAGCTGGCAGTTGTCTGTGATTGGTGAGGTCTAAGAAGCGGTGGCATTAATAAAGCTTGATTCAAATGCCGGTTTGGGTTGACCTTAGCGAATCAGATCCGAGTCATGCAGATCACCGATACCTCCGCTGCAATACGAATTGTGGGTCTTAGGAATATTTAAGTGAGAATTTGTACTCTTTACATACTGCACAGTGCTGGAAACTTAGCTAATCATACCGTTATTTGACTAAATAAGTGAGAATTGTGTAAAGTTTGCACAAGGTAGGCCTATTACAACAGCCATAACCCTAGATAAAGATATGTATGCACGAAGACCACATGCACAAGAATACACCAATCGACAGATTCAATGTTGGGCTGTAAAATGTATCACTCGCGATAGATCATGTAGGTAAGTACGTATTATTTATACATAAAAGGGATCATAATGAATAGGATAGTCCGAATGCCGTCGGTACCGCACAGGTAGCATAATCCTATTCAACTCTAGAAAATAAAACTGCAGTTTAAACGTTTACAACCAATTGCTCCGTCCTTTTATCAGACTAGAAAGCGACCTCGTCCATTGTCATTTGAGTCTCTATTCCGTCTCGTCTATCACATAAGTTACCCAGCAACGTTCTCTGTTCGGGGCCCCTCGTGCTTCTCATCTACAGTTGAAAGTGGGAACGGATTGCGGCCGCATGAGTTCCATACGATAAGAGAGATAACCCTCTTTCGAATATTCATTGCAACGTAAATAGCATAGTGGTTCAGGTGCATGTATTGATAAATTTGGTTCTCCAAGGGTGTCTACAATTCGGCAAAACGAAATAGACCACAATAGCGCCAAACCTTATTTCAACCTCCATCACGAACCACACCCATCACCACCTCACAAACCATAATCACACTGCAGATTCTAGCTATATGTGTTCCAACGAATCCATATCTGCAGTCAGAAGAGGAAAGAAAGAAAGAAAGAAAAAACCTAACCCTGGAACCTATCTAGCTACACACCATACTTGGCCCTAGTGCGAATCTGTGATGTTTTCTTTGTTCCTGTTCTCATGGGGACTTATATGTTCTCGAGGCCAGTTTTGAAAGGCCTTAGCAATCCCGAGACCAAGTCTCAAATCCGCGAGGGTTGTTTGTTTGTTTAATCATACTGTATTCACTCTTACTAGAGTATGACAGGACCTGAATAACCCCCTCCGCCTCCGGGCGAGCCGGCTAGATGGCGGAGCTCCCCCAATCCGCGAGGGTTTGGTTGTGACAAGTTTTGTCTTAAAACAAAATTTGGATACCTATTACCGAAGAGTAGACAGAATTGTGATATAGTCGCTTCGGACGGGTATGCGTGACGTGTGGTCGTGAGTGGTGGAAAGCACAGATTGAATTGTGTTTGGGGATCAAGTCGAGAGCTAGTCGGAAGCTCCGAGTCGTACAGCCTTCCCAAGTTTTGCCTTGTCATTCTCTTCTTTCTTTACCACTCTGCCAAAACAATAAGTACTCCTTACTTTCTACACTCAACCACGCTTTTAACTTAATCATGCTCTCACTCTCAACCCAGCTTCCATTCTAATTCCAAATTCCCACCTAAACTCACTGCACCTTACCTTAGTCTCAAACCCCTGTATACTACACTCACAAGACCATATTCTCTTGAGTCTCCTGCCGCCACCGCCAAATTATCTACAGTAATGATTTCAGTCTTCACGCTAGTTCTCATGTCGCTACACCTATCTCTGCTACAGCTGTGAAATTTTGATGATGTTTAGATTTGTAATTCCGTTAAGTGTTAAGTGGGTGTTGAGAGAGAAGATTAATAGCGACACTACTTTTTACTACCGCTCGCTTCATACACAAAGATAACTATTTGACCATGTCTATTCATCGGCACCATGAGTCTTTCCTTCTTCCTATCACTTATTTTCATTTCTCTTATAATGGGCTGAATTCATTCAAATCAAGAGTACCGCCGGCCAGTTCGATCCTGCAGAGAGTGGAAGCAGAGGAACAGCGCATAGAATCACTCACCGAGACTCTATAGGTCGTGCAAACGCCAAGAAAGAGATTCCATGAATTCCTGTGTGGGGATGATGAAAGCAAGACGGATAATCAGTACAGGCGCAAGTGCTGTAAACTAAACCTGGGAATAGAGATGGACCAAAAGACGAGAGGGTATAAAAGCTTTCTCATTTAGCTATCCTATACCGCACTAGCCGAGTTACAAAAAGCATCTCCAAACTTGCTACAAAATTCGTGCTTCTTCAACGCCTCTGTACCTCCACCTTTGTTAAACTTCTGTATTAGCTCTTCCGAAGCAAATTGTCCCAGCTCTTTTCCTTTGCCCCTGTGTGCTCTGTTGACGTCCAGGGTAGCGGTTCCAACTCTTCAAGTTTGGATTTCATTCCTGCAATCACTTCATGTCGAAATTCTAAACACTTATAGTGATCATCGCAGTCGAATCGAACGGGATTATTGAGGTGGTCAAAAATCGTTCCAAGAATATTTTCGATGGTATTTATGACGTACTGCGGAGTCAAGTGGTGGTGCTCCTCAGTGAGTAAACCAGTAGTCTTAAGCTCCTGGTGAAGCTCGCCAAACACGAAATAATCGCAGAGCTTAGATGGGTACCCATGGGTGCAGTGGGTTTTGGTATTGTCCTCGTATCGGTCATAGACTTCACGCCATATCTTGAAAAGCTCCTGGCATAAGTTGTTGCGTTGTTGCAGCAAAGTGTCTGTACTACTGTAAGCCCTGTTCTTTCCGCACTTTTGAGGAAACTCGAACCCACAATACCCTGAGGGGTGTGACTTTCCAAATTCGCTTCTATGGTTGTTGACTCATCACCTACCACAACCTTCAACTCCCCATCTACCACGATACTATTTCTAATAATCCTCTTGGAAAGGTCTTGAAAAATAGCCTGCTCCTTGAATACCCGCGAAATAAACAACCAACTTTCAAAGCCGGGAGACTCTGCATGCTCTTTCCACTGCTTCATCCACATGTCATCCCACGGCCGCATCGCAGCTGCACAATCATAGTAATCACAGATTATCGCAATCTGTAGCAGGCCTTCAAACGGGATCTCATCGGGAAGGTCCCCGGTACGCGCATGAATGACACCGAGGACCGCTGCTAGAGCTGTCGGGTCGTGGTCTTCGACGTTGAGTTTGTAAATCCGGCTGACATCGGAGCTGTCAGCCTCAAGGAGATGGTGCCGGCGGAGTTCCACTGCCTCTGCAAAAGATGACTTTGGTCCCAGCATGGCACGGAAGACGGAGGAGTAGGCACAGAGCTGAAGCGATGATACTTGGTATTGGTACGTAACGTTGCCAAGACATGACTGGAGGACAACCTCCATATCCCCGTCTGGACATATTTCGAGGTGCGTAACTTCGGGTTTAAGTTCGTCTTGGGCAGACATGTGGCGCAGAGCCGCCCACTCGTGACGACGGTAGGATTGCAGGGTCAGAGGGCGCCTTCTGGTGGGGTTCCGGTCAAGTAGCAGCGCCACGTCGACAATGGTGCTTGACACTGATTATGGTGCTGAATTTGCTATAGAATACGATGGCTAGGTGCTGAAAGTCGCTTCGGAACATGGGGTTGTTGAGTTCTCTGTCAGCTGCAGCTGTAGTCAAGCGGCACTAGTTTGTGATTTGCTGAGGTCTAACGTGCAGATATCATATCGAAAAAAACTGATTCTAACGAGTATTTTGAATGCGAATCAGGCGTCCGCAGCGTGCAGATCGCCGATACCTTCGTTGCACCACTCCGGGCAAATCTAAGTGAGAATTCTTACTCTTTACAGTGGAAAGCGCACCAGCTGCGAAAGCCTTCCAGTTGGGAATTCGAGCATGTCGGCATATAACCAACGTTGCGGTATGGTTAGGTGAATCGTGTTGAGATTTAACCCGTAATCAGTTTCGTAAGGAGGCTGATCACTGCACCATACAGCTGCTGGGAATCTAGCCAATCACTTTGTTAATGGGATAAATCTGTAAGAATTCTTGGACGTGAATTTTGGGTTTTCCTTGGGCTTGCAGTCTCTACTATTGGCACTCGCTCAACTGGTCATATATACATGACAAAGGGATCATAATGAATAGGATAGTCTGAATGCCGTCGAGAATAATTAAAGCCAAACCCAGGAACTAACTGCAGTTTACAACCAACCGCTCGTGCCGTCCGGATAGGTTATTAGGCCATAAAACGCCCTCGTCCGTTGCCGTCTCCCCTATCACCTCTCTACATACCCAGTGACCTTCTCCGACTTCAAAGCCCCGGTGGTGCTCATACGCGTTTGAGGATGGGAGCAAATGAACGGATTGTGACTCCTTACACAATGAGCGAGATAACCTACCTTCGAATGTTGATCGCAACTAAATACCCAAGGGAATGTACAGCAATCTCAGGGTGTGTGTTGGGAGGTTGGGTTCTCCATTGAATCCACAATTCGGCAAAACGAAACAGACCACAATAGTGCCAACCTTATTTCAACCTCCACCACGAACTACACCCATCACTCGCCTCACCAATCACGATCACACCGTGGATTCTAGCTATATGTATTCCAACGAATCCATATCCATAGTCAAAAGAGGAAATAAAGAAAAAACCCAGCCCTGAAACCCATCTAGCCACACAAAAGTCCCACCCACCTCAGCTCAAAAACAAAAACAAAACAACTTTTCTGCGGCACCTGCAGTTTACTCTTCCCTAATGAGCTTCGTAACCTTTCCAATCGCAATAGTCTGTCCCTGATCTCTCAGCGTGAACCGTCCCAGCTGCTGATGATCCGCATACGTCTCAATAGCGACCATTCCCGCCACCTCCAACCGCGCAATAATAGCTTGACCTATACGGTGTTAATTGGAAAGTATGGTGTGAGGTGAACTGTGGGGACATACCCTTTGCCGCATACGCCGGCGGCTTCTTACTTTTCCTCCCAGTTCCCTTCTCCAGCTTATGCAGCAGCGTTGCGAACGTAATCTCCTGGACGGTAGTGTGCACATGCATGACACACGTAAATCCAGCAGTGAGAATACTCTTTAGTTCGATAATGTGGATCTGCGCCTCGAAGGCTTGGACGCAGCTGATTGGGCTCTTTGACGATGAGAGGACGAAGCCAGGGATAATATCCTCCTCCTCGACACCACGGACACGCAGACGAACTTGGTCCCCGCAGGATGCATTGGCAAGTTCGTCTTCCGACTCGGAGTAGATTGCGACTACGTCGACAGGTGTGCGTCCAGGCATCATGAGGAGGGAGCTACCTTTCTTGATGATTCCCGACTCGATTTTGCCTTCAACCACGACACCCATGTCTTTGTATTTACCCGAGATTGGCATCATAAATGGCGCTTTGAGTTTGCGCTCAAGCCCTTTCATGTTGTCGAGGTATTCGAGCAATGAGGGGCCTTGATACCAATCCGCCACACCCTTAGGAATGCGTTCCTTTAGTCCGATACCGGTGAGCGCAGAGAGGGGCATGAACATGACATCTGATTCGGTGTTAGTATATTTACTGCACCGAGGGATGTTGGTGGGGAGGTACCAGTCTTTGGGTTGTAACCTGTTGCTTTGAGGAACTGTGACAGCTTAGTAGAACACTCTTCGTAGCGCTCTTTGCTCCATTCAACGGTGGAATCGTCCATCTTGTTGATAACGACAACCAACTTGTTGACACCCTGAGTCTTTGCAAGTACAGCGTGCTCTCGGGTTTGTCCGCCCTTCTCGAAGCCAGTTTCATATTCTCCCTTACGCGCGGAAATGACAAGGATACCGACGTCGGCTTGTGATGCCCCGCCAATCATGGAGGGGACGTAGTTCTTGTGACCTGGAGCATCGAGAACGGTGTAGCGTCGCTTTTCGGTCTCAAAATAGGCGCGGCCAACTTCGACAGTCTTACCCTTGGCGCGTTCTTCGCGGGTGAGATCGAGGGCCCAGGAGAGGTACCAAGATTCACGACCAGCTTCTTTTGCCTCGCGCCGAAACTTGTCCATAGTCCGTTCATCAACCATGCCTGTTGCATAAAGGATCGCGCCACCGAGGGAGGATTTGCCGGCGTCGACGTGACCGATAAAAACGAGGTTTACGTGCTCCTGTTCCTTTATTGGCATAACTAGTCACGGGTTGGTGTGGTGGAAGTAACTGACCTTTCCGTAAAGCTCTGCAATTAAAGAATCATCGACCTCTTCCTCCTGTTGCTTAGCAACTGCATCTGCCTCGCGCTTCTGCTGTGCCTTCTCGGCTGCAGATCGTGCAGGTGAGGAGCGGCCATCGGCAGGGGAAGGAGACGTTTTGCCGCTCGTAGTGGTGGATTTTGCGACGGCCTTGGCCGCGGCAACCTTTGATCCGGCTTCGGGCTTATCACTAGGCTCTTCTTTCTTCGCGGGTGTGCTTCCACCGATCGTCAACACCTTTGCGGGAGCTGAGGAGTCGCCGCCGATAGTGAGAACTTTCGCCTTTGTAGCAGAACCGTCGCCGCCAATGGTAAGCACCTTTGCTGGGCCTGCAGGCGCGGGGGCAGCCGCCTTGGGTGTAATGTTCCCGGTGGTGTTGTCGCCCCTTTTTGCAATTTGCGGAGTCTGCTGTTGTGGCTGCTGCTGCTGCTGTTGTTGCTGTTGCTGTTGCTGTTGCTGTTGCTGGAGGTGAGGCGGTCGGTATGGCTGTGGCTGTTGCTGTTGTTGTGGGGCCTGGTAGTTATACTGTCCATACGGCTGCTGTCCGTATTGCTGGTACTGGTTGTATTGGTTATACGGCGGGTATTGCTGTTGTCCGTATTGGGGGTACTGTTGCTGCGGAGCGTACCCGGCACCACCGTAACCACCATAATTTTGTTGCCCTGGAACGAAAGCTGCTGCTCCGGGTGTGAAGGATGCGGTAGGGTTGAAAGCAGGTGCCCTATACTGCTGCTGTTGTTGACCTTGCTGTTGCTGTTGCTGCTGCTGCTGGAGGTTCAGGTTCTGGGTTCGGTTGGACAAGTCTTCGTCGGCAGCGTCCTCCCAAGAGTTTGGTGTGTTCGACATGGTTGGTGATTGTCGATTCGTGAACCGGCAAATCCTGAAGGAGAGAGCGTGAGGTGATGGTGGTTGTAGCGCCGACGTGGTCCGGTGGGGTTGTAAGGAGGGGTTCGGCGGGATGGTGGGGTTACGTTTCAAATGCACTTAAGCTAAAGCTTGCAGGGAAGAAAATTGGTGATGGCAGGGCCGCGCCAAGACAAATCAGAGATGCAAACAGTGAAGAGAATTGGTTTTTAAGATATTAAAATATTTGAAGCCAGGGTATATGGTGCTGGGTAAGCGACTGATGGTCCGCCATTACTACTACTGATAGCATACCTGTACGACATGAGTCACTATGATCATGAATAGCTCTGGTTATGTTTGATCCTAGTGTTCATCCAATGAGCCATAAACCACCGCACTGAAGTACCTATACTTAACCTCTGTGTTGTTTCTTACAACACTATCCGTCTACGATCATGTAAATCTCATAGGCTGTATGACGTCACCATATGTATCATCACACAAAGGTGACACAACGCACCTCACCAGCGCTGAGGCCGTATTGGAACTTCTCCACTAACACTTCCTATATCCAAATTCTGTGTCTCGTTCTATTCGGGATGAGGTGGATCAAAAGCCATCATCTTCAATTCCGGTAAATACTGCATCCAAAAAGCAAAAGGTAATCAACGTGTATCCCCCGACCAGTTCCTATCCCTCCACAATCCTACATATCACTTCCCTGGCTGCGGGGTAGCGCCCTCACTCCTTGGGATACCAGGGTCTAGCCTTTGCAAATCCTTGACTGGAAGCGCGACATGGGTAGGAGGTCTAAAATTCCACCTCATTCCCTCTGAATAAATGCGATCCATAACCTCTTCAAACACTCCGGCATCTCCATACTCCAAGTACTTCCTATATAATCGCAGCGCCGTGCGGGAATCTTCAATAGAGTCGTGTGTTTCCGTCTGGATATGGTCATTAAGCACCACCCACGCAAGAAATCGCAATGACAGTTTCCGCTGTGTTGAGCGGAGGACGAACAGGTCGACTGTGTCAATCACCTGGTCGCGGGGGACGTGGATGTCTTTGCATGCATGTTAGAATGAGGAGAAGAGCGGTGATGGAAGGTACTAACTGATGATGCGGAAGTCTTTCAGTAGGCCGTGGCCGACAAATGTGCAACCCAGGTTCAAGAGGATCCACATGCGTTTGTACGCCACCTTCAGTGAGACCAAAGCGCGGCGGGAAATAACTGGGTCCAGATCGCCGGGATGGATGCCGGAGTACTCTGTCAGAAAGTCCACGACTGGTTCCTTGGTGGCGATGTAGTCGTCAATAAATGGTATCCCCTCGAGCTCGCCCTGTCCCCGAAGTACCGAGACACGAGCGAGTCCCAGACGGCTGGGTCGTACAATGACCTTATTGCCATCCGCCTTGACTTCGTTCTCTTCTTTCTGTAGGGATATAAACTCGGCGTCGAGGGCGATAAGAGTTCCCTGCTGCGGTGCTTCTTCTTTACTTAAGAGGACTGTTTGTTCTTCGCGGCGGGGCTGGCCAAGGTATGGGAAGTCAGAATAGAGAAGCCAGGTATCAATTGTGTTTTTCCACGAGTTATCGACAACGCTACGTTCGGATTTGAGTTGAAAGCAAAGAACTGATGGCATCTTCCATTTCGGAGTGAAGTCCAGAGCTTCTGCTTTTGTGACAGGTCGTACAAGGAAGTCATTAAAAAGATGCCAATTACTTTGGCCTTCTGCCCTCGCCTCTGCAGAAAGCGAAACTTTAATAATCCCGTCAGCTGCAGCCAGAAGCGCATAATTCTTGGCGACCTACCATTGATGAATGACACCATATGTTTCTTAGCCTCTTCCTCTTTGACTTCCGCCACAAATCCAACGAGTTCGTAGATCCTCAAGTCTGCCTGATCATTACTCCTCTTGGCAACCCTCTTGAGGTCTTCACCCTGCCAGACGTTAAGAAGCTTGTTATTAAGTGTTAAGCCGATTTCATCTGGTAGCCATCCGGGCGTTGACCAATACTCTTTGGCATGACTCAGGCTCTTATCCTGAGTCGTGACATTGAAAGTAATGACATCCGGTAATTTTGTGATGGACTTGCGGGTGTGTTGGTTCTGATATCGCCGGCATTTATCGCACCAACCCTTCTGGGTTGTCTCTAGCTGAATACTCTGCCGTGCAGTCTGCGCAAATGTCGGTAGTGCTTTGTTGCCTGGGGGCTGTAGGGATTAGCCCAGAACACTCCCTCACACCGTTAGACATACCTTTGGCGAGTAAATGAGATCAGTAGTGACAGTGTCGCCCATAGGTCGTGTCTCCTTATGACAGACCATACATTGCTGGCGCTTCGTCGCTTTGATCAGGAGGACCTCCATAAATGTATTAGCGTATGCAGAAGATAGGATACAAAGGCAATACCTGCGGTAACTCGGACTCCTCAGTATTTTGCCATGCATTCTTCAGATCATATATCGTCTGGTCTAAGAGGAATCTATTGAGACCTTGCATCATCATCGTTAATGATCCAGAGCTGGACGAATCTTCCTCCAGGACTCCATGTCTGGCAGCTACATTCCGATCAGTCAATGTGATGCAGATGTTGACGAGAATACTTACCATTAGGAAGTGAGCTCAGTGTCTTCAGCAAGTTTGTAGCCTGACAATTCTGGCCATTTGCCTTCTCAAGCATATCAAACAGGAAGCCCATTTGGCAAAGCAGACACTCTTCCATCGTGCAATATGTCGCAGTGTGAAATAGAGCCACGTTCCGTAACCTCGGTGTGTACTTGTACAGCTGCAAGAGCGGGTTCATATAGGAATTAGGGATGTTTGTCTCCAGTCCCGAATACTTTGTTTCATTGTAGAACCTTTATCAATGTCAGTCATCAAACCTTCCACACCATTTTCAGGGTTGCTCACGCGAAGTCGAAATCTTCGATACCGAATTTACTATATTTGATCTCGAGTTTCTTGTACATTGGCGGAACTTCGAACTGCCTCTTCGCATCGTCTCCATATAGCATCTTGCTTTCTGCAATAGCGGCTTCTGCAATATTTCTAGAATTTTTGTCTCTGCCCTGCTGGCTCAAAAACTTTGGTGCTGGGACTATTCCAACATCATCAGTTCCTCTAGATTTCTCCACGTAGTTCCTGGGATGCCTTTGATGAAACGGCGCATATCCAGACACAGATGTTTGTGCAAGGGTATCTGGGTCTATCCGCTGTTGTGGTTGCCTTGGAACTTCGAAAATCATGTTAGGATCCCAGTTTGACAGAAGTGGCTCATTGAAATATGGCATTCCGATCATGTTCAAAGGGCTTATATTTTCGGGTTAGTGCGGCTTGGCAGCTTTCCGGCAGCGAGGGACATACGTATTATCGGTAATGGTAACGGTTGGTCGGGATGGTGGTTCAGGCCACTCAACTAGGTTACCGAATTCCGTAAAATTCCTCTTTCCCAATGAACTCCACATCTGTAGTATTCCCTCTGCATCCATCAGCGCCAAAATATCACCCGTCGGCGAGAGTTCAAGTGCAGTTATATATGAGGAAACTGTGGCGTTGTAAATCTTCATAGCGCCAGGATTCATCACATCCACAATCTGGAACTGGCCATTGTTGGAACCTATGATAGCCGCGGCGGACATCTTAGGGTGCATCCGAATAAACGAAGCGCCTGGAAACGAAACCGGAGGCAGTGCCTTTTGCATTCTGAGATCAAAAACTTTGACAAGGGGATCCACAATGTAGTTTCCGTGTCTATGCCCCTTTAGCAATTAATATAACAGTTCTAGGGCATAAGAGACCATCTACCTCAAGCTGTAGCCGCAGGTAATCAAAAGATTATCATGTGTATCCATATCTAAGATGGTGCCGGTGTGTACGTGGTCGAACTGTTTAACCACCTGGAAAGAATTCATATCCAACAGCCTGATGTGACCTTTTGTAGATCCAGTGATGATATGTCGTGAACTCCGCTTCATAACCTTAACATCCTCATCCGTCGATATCTGTCATGTCTCTATAATCAGCAGATCTTTCTCGCATCTTATCCAACCCAGGCACAGCACCAACCTCACTTCCAATTGTCCCCCTCCCCAAATTAACCGTAAACAACTGCAACTGCGCGCCACCCACCAGTACCTCCGAAGTTCCCCGACTCGTAAAGGCCATACTCGTCAAATTTTGGAATCTTTCATCCCTTCGCACGCCAAGCCCATCAGCACACCCGCAGTTCCTTGAGACGACCAGGACACTACTGACTGTAGATTCCACTGTGCCGGCCCTCCGCGTGAAGACATATGTAGACTCTTCGCCGCAAGTGAAATCACACCTCTCTCATTGAACAATAACTGCCGCACGGGTTTCTCGACGGGTATCAAAGAGTTGTGACCGCGGTAGCTCGTGTATCTCCGAAGCTCGCACCCATTGAAGGACGAAACGTAGCCCTGTGCATCGTCTCAGTAAACCATCCTTATGCTCATTCCTACAGTATACGCTGTCAGAATTGCACACCAACCTGATCGGTCCCCAGCCATAGTAGCTCCGCGTTCGTATCAAAGGCAAGTGCCGTCGGTTGAAGGGGCACTTGGCCGTGCTGCTGAAGCGGGGCAACCCGATGAATCTACGCGACAAAACATGAAGTTAGAGGAGCAGCCTGCACGGCATGAGATTAGGATCTGGAGTGCTACCTCCTGCCAGTCGGATTCCATAAATCTATCACCTTGTTGTACTGTCCATGAAGAAGTTGCACGCCAGTGAATCATGATGTGGGGGAGCTGAAGGCGCGCATGAGCCGCACGCTAGTGGTTAGGGTTCGATGGGATGCATACCGTGCATACTGGCATGCGTAGAAAATATCGAATTGAACATAAAACGGATCAAAAGGTATTGGATTAAGTATAAAGGGTTTTCCGTAACGCCAAAGTCCAGACCATTAATTCCAAGCGCCATCATACATGCACCATATCAATCACCTACGCCGCGCTCGGCGTCGCATCTTTCTCATTCCCGGTGTCCTTCTCCTTGTCTGTCTTCTTTACCTCTTTCTTCTTCTTGCCAAAGTACATAGTCTTCAACCGTCTCAACTTTTTGAGTTTGCTGTCATCTTCAGCATCTCGTTCCGCATTCGTCATGTTGAGCGAGTTCTGTGAAGCGACAGATGCAACGCTGTATATGCTAGCGGCTCCAGACGTGCTCTTTGGAGGGTGCTGCAGAACGCGCAGCATTGTTTTCCATCCTGCTTCTTTTCCTTGCGAAGCTGCATTGATCCATGGGCAGTACTATTCCTGTTAGCCTCCTAATACACATATTAAATAGTCCGTACTTACATCACGATGCTCTCCAACCACGTCCAATCTGCATACACTTGCTTCACCTCCTTCCGAATCCTGCCCGTCAGCTGCCGGCTTCTTGTGGAATAGCCACAACCCTAAGCGTCGAAAACACGCCGAGCACGTCACCAAATTTGGGATCCCTGGATCTTCATTTTGCCATCCGAACAGTGCCAGCACTGCTGCGGTCTCAAAAACAGGGCCAGATTCCATGCAATCCGATGGATAGTGTAATGCCGCTGGTTCTACGTCATCGGGATACGACAGGGAAGGTGGGATCTCGTTTCGAATCTTGACCAAAGACGTGTACCTCGTCATAAACGCCGGCCTTGCAACAGAAGCGTTCGAAAGCTGAAGTCGGTAAATGGTATCTGCAACGCACCTAATCAGCGTGCTCAGTCTGTAGTCCAGGGATCAAACTCACCATCGCTGCCTCTCTTCCTCCACAGGCAACTCTCATCATGCTCTGTCACTATCATGTCCTGATAACGTTCCACCACTGCCCTTCCCTGTTCAGTCTGTTCATCGTCCGACTCAACTTTCACCAGCAACTCGTTCCGGCATGTAGTGCACCGCACCCGGTTCTTGGCAATGCATACCCATCCCCTTCGAGCCCACGCGACTTCGTTTACTGCTGTTGGTTTCGCGCTCCATTTATCGACAAAACGGAAGGTGCCGAGTCGGTATAGAAAGGCATCACGGTCCCAGGGAGCGTAAGAGGCGTATCCCTTGGTCTCTGGGCGAAGGGCAGAGACAGTGGTAACAGTGGAACGCGTAGAACGAGTTGAGCGGATTGATCCAGTTGGAGACACGGCTCTTATGCTAGGTCTACCGGCAGATTTGGGGGGGTCCACGAATCGGCGCTTCTTTGGGTCAACAGGTGTTGAGGGGGCTGTTGTAGCTTTCGAAGTCGTGGGAGAGGAAGGAGCGGTGACTGGTTTTGTAGGGACTGTCTTCGAGACGTTTAAAGGGGTGACATTATTGTTCATGAGCTTGTCCCATTTTCGTTTTGTTGAGTAGAGCATAGTTGGCGATGTGTGTGGGTGATGGGTGTGGTGCTGTGTTGGGAAGAGAGCTAATTGTTGTGATCAGCATGCCTCCAATGAGATCAGATTGATATGACCAGATTAGAGATTAGATTAAGGTATAGATTAAAGATTAGATCAAGTGACGATTATCAGATTATGCAGCTAGTATGGCGTCATGCAGGCAACGTCCGACCAAACATCTCCACCCCGCCATTAAAACTCGTCGGAAGCCCACAACTCCAGCTTCACCATCTTCTCTCGCATCTTCACCATGGCCTCTTCCTATGCGCTTGAGCGTAAAATCGCCGAATTGGCCGTGCGGCGCGCCTCAATCCTTACAAACAACGTTTACCACTCCCGAGTAAAAGGCACCGTAACCAAGGAAGACAAATCCCCCGTGACGAGTACCTACCCCCATTCTCCGCCATTCCCCCACTTCGGTTGACAGCCTCCAGTTGCCGATTTTGGTGCACAGTCCGCGGTTATCGGTGCCGTCCTCCACGCTTTTCCCGGTGATTCCATCGTGGGAGAAGAGGACGCCGATGTTCTCCGCCAAAATGCCAACACTCGCGAGCTCGTCTGGAACCTTGTCAAAAACACCGTTGAAGAGAGCAAAAGCCTCTCAGATGAGATTGGCACCATCAAGGATGATGGGGAGATGATGGACCTCATTGACCGCGGCAACCACGAGGGCGGCGCCTCCGGACGTCTGTCCGACCACCCATCTTCCACACGTTGCATACTCACATCGCTCAGGTATCTGGGCTCTCGATCCTATCGATGGCACCAAAGGCTTCCTCCGCGGCGACCAATACGCTGTCTGTCTCGCGCTGATGGTGGACGGAGAAGTCGTCATGGGAGTGATGGGATGCCCAAACCTTCTCGTCGACCCATCGTCTCCCGATGGCGAGCGTGGTGTTCTCTTCTCTGCCATCAAGGGTGCTGGAGCAACACAGGTACATGCCACGCCACCCCATGAGTTCTTTGCTAAAGCCCACAGAAACCGCTTTCCTCCTCCCCAGAAACCGAGGGCTCCCCCATCATGATGAATAAGATTTCAGACCTCTCTGGCGCCTCCTTCTGTGAGGGTGTCGAAGCTGCCCACTCCTCGCACAGCCAGCAAGCAGCTATCGCAAAGGCGCTCGGCATCACAAAGGATTCGGTGCGGATGGATTCGCAAGCCAAGTATAGCTCTATTGCGCGGGGAGACGGCGACGTGTATCTCCGCCTCCCGACGTCAGCAACGTATCAAGAAAAGATCTGGGTATGTGTTACTTTATTCGTAGTAAAGGCGGTTCTAATTTTGGCAGGATCATGCGGCGGGGAAGTTACTAGTCGAAGAAGCCGGGGGTATAGTCTCAGATGCCAATGGAAAGCTGCTGGACTTTAGCAAGGGACGTACACTGAAGGATAGTAAGGGTGTTGTGGCGGCAGTGAAGGAGGTACATCAGAAGGTGGTCGAGGCGGTCATGGCAGAGCTGAGTAAATAGTTGCTGTAATCGAGGGACCTCCCTTAGTACATAGACTAGATATTCATACATCATGAGAGCTAGAATAAAAGCCATGATCTGCCACCGCATACATTTAATTATGATACCGCAAAACATTTTGAGAGGTATAAAATGTCGTGTTTCGAGGTATCCCTAGATGCAAGCGGAAATCATAAACCATGCTGTGTTCCGCTGTAACGCCCAGCAAATTGTGAGTGGCCTATGACTATCCCCTCCATAGTACAGCCAGCAAGGGTGGGAAGGACATATGGTATTGTGGTAAAAATTTTGGCACAAATAGCTGGTAAATATTTCAACACCTTCGTGAGGTAGACAGTTAGGATTTTGAACCCGGCATACATGACCGGGCGAGATACACAGCGGGGGAATAGGCGAGTTCTAACGACGAACGCAACAACGAGTTATGAACACGATTTGACGAAACTGTATACCTGTTCAGACGCCTGAGAGTGGTGATTCAGATGAGGACGTATAACGACCTACGCTATAGTCGATCTCAAAGTTTTCCGTAGAAGAAAGCGCATCCTCGATAATCCCAATCCAAGCTTAGGCACAAGAACGACCTGAAGATTCGCATCTTAAAACGTCACATGCACCTTGGCAATACACCACTCGCAGTGGGGGCTAGATATTTGGAACAAAAATCCAAGCTATGCCCTCCCCAATTATACCATACTTAGTTCCCCGCCTGCCGATGGACTAGCTTCGTACGCCGCACTGCTGCCTCCAAATGCTAAGCTATTCTTGGCAACTCATAGGCATGTAGATATCCCCTTATAATGCACCTTGCACTCGAGTACTTGACAACAAACAACCCTTAGGTTTAGCTAGTTGAATCAATGACTTGGACGAATTTGGTCCACAGCAGCAATTGTCTCGAGTGGAAGTCGAATAGATATATACGCAGATTTGACGCCACTGTTGCATCATAGTTACATTAGGCCTCGATTGAGTATGCAGAATGCAGAACATAAGAGGCACGGCTCTACCAACTAGTATGTCCAAAGCTCGAATCCAGCATCCTACTGGTATCTAAGGAGGTGCAGTCACACAACCTCCGAAACATGCAAAAATTTTGCATGCAGCTTTGCTTTTCGGCTCTCACTCGCCAGCCAACCACATCCAGATGTTGCATGTATATATAGAGCTGACCGCTAGCGGGGCTGGTAGTAAGGGGCACACTTCTCATATATAACTCGCGACTTTCTCCTTCTCATTTCTGTCTGTATCTAAGTCTACGCACACGGTTCTCCCCATATTACAACACCAGAGCCGCCGCACTTTAGGTAACACTAGTTACCTAGGTAGGTACATCGGTTAGTACTTCGAGATATCTGTAGACTGGAGATAACGTTAATTGACATCGAATCAATTGGTTATATATACTACTGTCCAGTCTTCCTGCATCATAAAATTCATTGCCAAAGAGGCGGACGAACATTTTGCTGATAGGACAATACAAATGGAAATAGATATATCGAAGATTCTCAAGTCCATGCGAATTTCCATCCTCATATCCAATGAGTTAGACATGCACAACCAGAAATAAGAACTCGGCACATTTCCCCTCAAACTCCATGATTTGCTCCTCCCACTCATCCGCCATTAACTGCGTTCCAATTCTCCTGTGTATTGGTATCGGAAACCGACCGTTCATAATTAAAATGGTCCATTATTTTACTAAGGACCAAAGCTATCCATCCCAATTCTTAGTTTAGTATACGGTGGAAGGACTGTCCCGAGGGGAAAGAACGACTCACCAGCGAGGATGACCAACGCAAACGTCGGCAAAGGCCAGTTACTCGTAATGAATTTTTTGGAAGTTTCTGAAATGTTCTCCTTTGTTCTACCCTCCTGTTTAAGGCCACCAGTCAAGGCTAACATTGAGAGGAATACTGCTGCCACGGCAAACCGCAGCGCAACCGACACATAATCATAGATACTGGACTTGCGTCCTCTGACGAACAATCCCAAAAGTCCGTATACAAGAAACACAACGCCGGTCGATATCATGAGTGTCTTAGTAACAAAACTAGCGACACTCTCTACCCCTTCAAGAAACTCATTAACAGGTTCGATTGTGTCCGTTATGTTTGACAGAGGTTCGCGTTCGTACTGGACTGGTACGATAGACTTGACTCCATAATACTCAGTTAAACCAATGTACATGTCAATTAAAACCTCTGTAATATTACTCTTCATGTTCTTGTAATTGTTGGAGTTAAGACTATTAAGAACTTCAGTGTCAGTTTTGTTGTATCTTTTGGCTGTGCAAGATGTGCCGCTTTAGCCATCGACTGCATCAGGGCCTCCACCACCTGTATAGATTCCGTATTGTAGGTTACCATTAAGGAATCCGACAGCCTGGTACTTGTCTGAACGAAGCTCAAAACAGTGATATGCTGGCGTGTCGTCTCGGCAGAGACAACCAGAGCAACGTGAAGCGGGTAGTGGAGGACGGCCCAAATTTGTTGCTGCAGGGTACCGTATTCATCATTTTCCGGTGTGTAGTCGAAGTAATACATCCAACTGAGGTACTGTGACGGTGTTAGCTACCTATCCTACATTGACTAGATCCGAGTTCGACATACAGAAATGAGTAAGGCCGAGAAAATAACCCCAAAAATACTCCCATTCCAGGCAGCTCCAATTGTAACTGACTTCACTGTTTTCAGTAAGACAATGACTCCTTCGCCCATAACAATAAGTGTGAGTGTCCCCATCCTGTCCACCAACCGGTCCTTCTGAAAGCTGACAATATCCCAACCCGTGTTTTTCCAGCCTGGCAAGCTTGCTAGCGAAGAGGGGATGATCACTGAAATGGCTTCGAGTGGGAAGAGAATGAACCTAGGGGGCATGCATGAACTTCATATTATGGATTGTGATGGTAGATCAGACTTACCAGATGTACCAGCTCTGGCTTAGTTCGTGTTTGAAAGTGAAAACGAGGTATACCTGCACGAGTGTGAGCCGGAATATGGTAATTCCCACATGCGCCGATTGGGCAAAAGTTATTAACACTCGTGTATACCAAAGCACTAACGAACATGATAGCAGCATGTATGACAATGGGTTTCGCCTTAATAGTCTTATCCTGGTCTTTCCAGGCGTATCTTGCAGCAACAGAATATTGCAGTGCTAAAACAGCCCGGGAACACACCAATGCAATTGACACTGTTCTGAAAGCTTTGGCACTATCTTCGTAGTCGTCGCCATTCCTGTCGCTCAGAGTGAATGGATCCCAACCAGTCGATCTTGCCGCAAATACTCCCATGGTAGTGAACTGTAGGACTTTGCAAAAGCGTTCGTAGACCGAGTCAACAGAGAATCGAAGATCGAAAAATGTAACCTGCATCCACGTAAACCACAGAATTGCGAAGAATAAGCTATAAGACCTCAGGCCTAATGCACATATTTGTTAATTGAAACCCGAAAGTTAGGATGTCGGCACACATACTCTTTGTGTCGACAATATTTTTGTCGGAAGTTATTGTCGACAGATTGGCGACGAAATAGATGTCATAGAAAAGTTGGATCGGAAGGGAATCCTTTGTCGGCTTAAACCCGGGATCCTGATTTATTGGTGTTATGGTTTCTTTTATGTTTTTGTCGGCGTCTGAGTGCGGTGAACTAACGTTAGAGGCCACAGCCGATGTCCTTTTCTCTTCGCCTTGAGTGGTGCTAGTGTCGTGTGTAGAGATGGTGGATGACCTTTCGGTACGAATGGTTTTGAATGGTAGGAGTGGATCGACAATCCATTTGATTACTTGGGATTTTCTCTGATGCTTCTGCTCTTCGATCGTGTCCCTGACCCAAATCTTTAAGTCCAGGCAACCCATTGTGATAGAACAGTGATAACTTACTCTCCAAGACCCCACATTCTAAACGGACGCGCGATGGATGCAGAATAAAGTGAGAAATTAAGGGACTCGAGTCGCCCATACCAAAGAAGGACATAGATCGAATATTTGTACTCCACAATGCACGATAGATAGTCACTCTCAACCCCGCATTCTTGTGGTGCACATGTGTCCCGCATTTTCTTTTTTTCCCATCAACTACCATCTGAGACGCATTTTTGGTGATGAAAATATGACCTCTTATCAATAAGTGTGGAAATGATAGCGTTTGCAAACTGACTCTGGTGTTGTGCTTTTAGTTTTCTGTGGGTTGTTGGAGCCGAGCGAATTATTCCGCTTACATCTGCATCTGTGCATGCGGTTTTGACTGGCCGGTTACCACAATCTCTGGCGACTTAGCTTTTAGAACCGGTGAAGTTGAGACATACGATGAAATTGGTGGTGTTCTTTGTGATCGTAAACCAGAAATTATCCTGTAGAGAAGTATCAATGTAGAGTACGTAAGTGAAAGTATGTGATCAAGTGTTTCTCTCGTTCCCAGTTTGTCTAGCCACGTGCTCACAAGCTTGCAGTCGGCTGAATTTATTCCGCCACCACACTGGGCATGAGAGATATCAAGTGTCCGGACACGCACAACTTGGGGACGCGACTAATTGGCGCCACGAGAACCAATAAACTTTGTCTAGGTGGCGGCTCAAATTCGAGTATGGAGGTACGGAGGCGATTAGTGACCACGAGTATCATAATTCGAATCTCGCGACGACGACGACGACGACCACCAACAACAAATTATCACAACCAACTCCACCATTTTTTTAATACCTTAGCGTTAGGGACGAATTTGTTTATTTGTTATCACCGTGCTCTTTAAGACTAGATGTTGGGATTATCTGCTTGACCCCGCACCACTATTTGTTGAGACCGGAGGAACAGTCAATTCCTTGTCTTCTTATTCACAAACGATTTCTGTCACTAGCAGAGAGTCCACAAGCTCCAAAAGACTCTCGTCTACCATATTTTCGTCTACAAATGATGCGACTCTGAACAAGCTGGAATAAAGCCAATTGTCCCAGCACTGCAAACCAGAAGAGAGATAGTGCGTTCAGTGCCAGTTTTATATGAGAGTACCAAGCTGCTCTATAAGAGGATATATCTAGGACAGTGACCATGTTTGAACCAATGTCTATGAGTGTGAATAGTTGGGCTACTGGCTGAAATTTGTGTATTTTTGTAGGTTATGATTTTTACTACTTTAAAGCAAAGATCTAATGCATTGCTTTTAAAAATATATCTTGTAGTTCAATTGCTTTATTTGATGCTTTCATGAGTCATATATGTGATCTTTGTGTTGTGGTGTGGGTTTGTTGTGTGTTCGGTTGAAGGATTCGAATTATGATAGTACTCGTGGTCTCAAATCGCCTCCGTGGATTCTCAGTATTCGGCTGACTTCGAAATTTAAAGAGGAGTTGGCTTCGAGGATCTTCACTTGGCTCTGCAAGATAGAAACAAAATCTGACAACGATTTGACTCGTGAGCGACGCATGACAGGCACTGGCCTTTGGCTGAGGAACGATGGTTAGTTCTAATAGTCGCTGCGCAGTGAAAACTCGTACATTTGGCTAAATGGGATTTGTAAGCTCCCTAGGGACGTTTTCGCAGAGAAATAACATGGCTAACTAATCCGACAGCTGGTGCTGGGAAGACCATTCTTTTGTGAGAAACGGGAGAATTTCAACTAATCCTTACCTAATGCCTGGTACCTAGATCTTCGGTCATCGATGAGCTGTGTGCGGCATTGAGAATAGTACACTCTCAGGTTCAGTGGCATACTATTACTCCACATTCAACGACGCAGAAGATAACCGTTTGTCGATATAGAATTCAATATCCGGATCCACTAGTACCGTTTGAAAACTGACGCTGGAGAAGGTGAGATCGATTAAGCATTGGGTTATGTGTACTCCTGATCAACTGCTGATGAAAAGTCAAATACCTCGGGCCTGGCGGGGGTGGAGGCTGTAAGATCTCCTTGCTATCGGAGCACTTGCCCAAAGACTACGAGAGTTAGTTGCGGCTACGTAGATGAAACTTGTATGGAAAAACATTGATCAAATAAAAATGTATATATCAGATACCAATCGCTCCGCCATATCTGACAATACCCGGGATAGCTCAAGAGTACTCGGTCTTTGAATAGAGCGTGTGTACTTGAGATAGAGCTGAGCGACAATTTCAAAAGCGTTGGAAATACCCATCTGCCACGCTATGCTTTCCAACATATGAATGACGTTCCCCTCACTATTCAATTTCGCTAACAAAAGAGCCAGCTTTGCAATCTCATAATTCATACATTGAACCTGATGGTACAAATAGGTACGCCGAAGAGTAAGTACCGTACATATACCGCCTATAACGCAAGATAACAGTGATAATAAAGATTAGATCCAATGGTCTCTATTGTCTGTCGCGTCTTTCGTAATCCCTATCACGGCTGCTGCGTCTTCTGCGTTCGCCACTCCTTCCTACGCCCCTGTCTCTCTTGCGATCACTGCGATCACGATCTCAGTCTCCACCGCGATCTCTATCTCTATCTCTCCTGGAATCTCTGTCTCTTCTAGAATGCCTATCTTGCCCTTCGTCCTTCCTGTCCCCTCTTCCACTTCCATTACGTTCCAATTCACGGCTCCGTTCTCTTCCACTGCCATTCTTCCTTTCTAATTCATTTCTATTACTCTTCGCTTCAGCCGTCTCATCCACAATTTTTCCTATCCTTTTGTCGACCTTAACAACTGCTATGTACGTCGTATCGGGGCACCCGTGCTTCTTTTTGTCCCCTTTGCCCCATGCGCCTAGTTCTGGAATATCGGTCACGGGCTTTGCGCCAATCCCCAAGAACGCCGGTCGTTTTTCAATAAGCCTAAGCTTCCCGCTTTTATCTCCGGGCTTCTTCCCTTTCCCGTCAAGTTCATCGCCGCCTTTCCACCCCATCCCCCGTAGCAAAGCAGCACCGAACTCCTCGACCGGAACGGCTGCGTAATCTTCGAGCGTGGGAATGTCTGGCCGTGAGCTCACATCCTTTCGATAAGCATCATCTTCATTTCCATCCGATCTGCCGTCTCTCCAGCCACTCGTTTCAGAGGCGTGCGCAATAACCAGGTCACTTTGTTGTTTCGTTGTTCCCATTAACGCGGCAATCGCGAGTTCGTCTTCAGCCAACACATTCGGCGCCGCCTCCTCTTTTTCACCATCCACCTCCATTTCATTGCCTTCCTTAGCAAAAGTCTGAAGCCCATACGTCTCTCCTGCACCCGTATTCTCGATTTCTCTTTTCCTTCACTTCTCCGCGCTTCGCCTCCTCGGGAACATAGATTGTTTTCTTCGTCCCTCTTCGAAGCTCTGCATCCCGACGCCAATCCCGGTTCGTGAGCGCAAGGATTACGAGCGGTGATGCAGACTTCTTTCCATTTTCGGAAGCGTCGAGTGCGCCGCCGCGTTGGTGGTCAAAATCCTGGTTTACCGATACCTACTTTGGAAGAACGGGATAGAATTGCAACTGCCCCCGAGGACATTCTCCATGAGCCGGAAGCGGCATGAGGACCCTACGGGACGGATGATAGCACCCGTACGGGCCCGGTATGCCAAGCCACACCATAGGTCCGCATCCGTACTACTGAGCACAAAACTTAGAAATGCAGTTAAGCGGGACGTTGAAGCTCTAGAAGAATCGATTTAGAGATGGCGGAATGCTTAAGCAATGATCATTTGACGGTATAATCTGCAGACGGCTTTGGATACGGCGTTACGCCACACCGTATCCAAAGCTGTCTACAGACTATTGACGGTATTCTTACGATCGACATATATCCGGTATTATGTTTAATTCTACTATGAGTCATTTACTCCTGCTTTTGGATTATTTGTATATCTGTCAATGAGTACTTAGTATGTAACGTTGGTGGATAAGTCCTCGCCGGCTGAAAAATGGAGATGGTGGAGGCCACTTCTGGAAACGTGCGTAGGTACTCTTACAAGTTACGAACTGAGGTGCCGGGGCTGTGGTAGACTGTTACGCGCTTCTCGCAAGTGTATTGTTGCTAGAGGTGAAAGGTTGGAAGGTGTATGTGGTATCGAGGAAGTGTGTATCACTCGCTGTATGGCAAACGTGTTACACCTAACGCAAGCAGCCTGAACTTCCGACTTCCCTGAGGGCCCAATATAACAGTGGTCACACGGAGTTCACAAGTCGGGGGTCCTTTGTCGCACAAGGAGTTAAACGAAGGCACCATCACCTCAGGCCAATTCCATCAAGAATTGTTGGACTGAGTGAGAATATATGACTTGACTATCTTTAAAATTAGTGAAATCGGCGTGAACCTTGTCTATTCTTAACATCGTTGCCTGGAATGTCGGCGTCGGTTTAATTGGCTATGGTGATATCGTGACAAGACTTTTCGGCGCTCCGTCACGAGCCGGCTGATCCCGTTCGGCAGATTCCTCCTCCGTAGCACCAAACGTCCGCTCTCCCTTCTCTACTACTCCTTCTCATCACTTTTTCTCCCCTCTACTTCTCTTCTCCGCGCTCAAAATCGCTCTTGGCCTGGAGCAACCATCCATCCACCAAGTCCGCCATTAGCGATTAAAGCGTCCTCCGAAATCCAATCGCTCGCGCAGCATTGCACTGCGCGACCTGCAGCCTCTAACCTCTCCTCACAAGCCTACGCACCCTTCGACAACCCCCGCAGAAACCTGCGACGCATCACACCTGTCAGTCCATACACACCACTCCTGCCAACACGCAACCC